>Ga0209751_10000618_pt1 | contig 38084 bp, 39 predicted proteins | sample RifCSP13_1_FD_184019 | JGI IMG/M metagenome (GOLD analysis project Ga0209751, IMG submission 184019) | Soil microbial communities from Rifle, Colorado - Rifle CSP2_sed 13_1 (SPAdes) (version 2) | ecosystem: Environmental > Terrestrial > Deep subsurface > Rock core/Sediment | place: Rifle...
CAAGGCCGGTCATCTTTGACACGATATGGGCAATGTCCTCTTTTCCGATGACCGGCCTTGTCTTATCTAATTGGGTTCTCCAGTTCTTTTTGGCATCATCGATTAGATCCCTCAGCCTCTCTTCTTCCTCTCTGAACTTTGCCACCGCCTCAAACCGTTGAAGCCTGCTGACCATCTCCTTCTCCCGGATAACATTCTTCAGCTCCTGCTCAACGGCGCGTATCGTCTCCGGGACAAAGTGTGCAACCAATTTGGCACGGGACCCTGCCTCATCAATAACATCGATTGCCTTGTCCGGGAGATATCTATCGGTAATGTACCTCTCAGAGAGCCGTACGGCCTCTTCAATCGCCTCATCCGTAATATAGATGTTGTGGTGCTCCTCATACTTGCGGCGAAGCCCCTTGATGATCTCAATGGTCTCTTCAGCGCTGGTCGGATTCACATAGATGGGCTGGAACCTCCTCTTTAAGGCACCATCTTTTTCGATATATTTTCGATACTCATCAAGGGTTGTCGCACCGATGCACTGTATCTCTCCCCTCGCAAATGCGGGCTTCAGCATATTCGATGCGTCAATGGAGCCCTCTGCGGCCCCGGCGCCCACCAGTGTATGCAGCTCGTCAATAAAGATAATGATGTTGCCGGCGGTGGTGATCTCCTTCATGATGACCTTGAGACGCTCCTCAAACTGTCCTCTGTATTTTGTCCCGGCAACCAGCGCCCCCAGGTCAAGGGCTATGACCCTTTTATTGAGGAGATTATCCGGCACCTCAAGGTTCACAATCTTCTGCGCTAATCCTTCAACGATGGCAGTCTTTCCAACACCCGCCTCCCCGATAAGCGACGGATTGTTCTTTGTTCTCCTGCTGAGTATCTGAAGCACACGTTCAATCTCATCGTCCCGGCCAATCACAGGGTCTAACTGCCCCTCTGCAGCCAGGGCCGTGAGGTCTCTGCCAAACTCATCAATTGCAGGGGTATTGCTTTTCTTTTCACGCTCTCTGGGTTGGACTCTTTTTAGAAAGCTGAGTGTCAGCTGTCTTGCTGTCAACAGATTCGCTCCAAGACTCCTCAGTATCTTACCGCCGATCCCTTCCTCTTCCCGGATAAGCCCTAAGAGGAGGTGTTCACTGCTGACAAAGTTGTGTCCAAGTAATTTTGCCTCTTCGATGGAATACTCGATGACTCGTTTGACACGCGGGGTAAAGGGAATCTCTCCATAGGTCATGGTCACACCGCCGGAAGGAAGATTCCTCTCCACCTCCATGCGTATCTGCTCCGGGGAAAGTCCCATCTTCTTCAACACGATCAGCGGGGCCCCTTCTCCATCCCTTAAGATGGCAAGGAGGATATGCTCTGTACCAAGGTAATCATTCTGATGCTTTTCAGCTTCTTCTCTTGCCAGGATAATTATCTTTCTTCCTCGGTCAGTGAATCGTTCAAACATTTGACCCCCTTCTCTGAAATATAACTATTGGATTTGTCTTAATATTATCGTAGCTTCTTTCTCCATGTCAAGTCATTTCCCCATCCCTCTTCACCTGATTCTAAATAGATTGTCAACCTGTGAGATACGATCATGTTGACAACTAAAAGTCATATGTAATACCATATCTCGATAGCCCATTAGCTTATTTATAATAATATTTTGCAATTTTAGTGCCTGGCATGGCAGTCATGATCAAACAGAGTTGGGCAGTTTTTCGATAGGGTACTTCGCCCCTAATAACATACAGAGAGATTCATCAAATCAATGCGAAACAAGTTAGATATCATCGGGTTAAAGGCCCTTGCAGGCGAGAGAATAACTCGGGATGAGGCGTTGTCTATTCTCAGTCTTGAGGATCATTATCTGCTTCACCTGTTATCATGGACTGATAGAATGCGTCAAAGTTTTGCCGGCAATACTGTCGACCTCTGTTCTGTGATCAATGCCCGTTCCGGAGGATGTGCAGAAGACTGCTCTTTTTGTTCCCAGTCGGTACATTTCTCAACAGGCATTGGCACCTATCCCCTTTTACCAGTGGATACCATTGTGGAGAGTGCCAGGAGTGCAAGACTGTGCGGCGCCACTAAATTTTGTTTGGCCACAAGCGGGAACAGGATAAGGAACGACAAAGAGCTCGACAAACTGTGCACCGCCGTTCAACGGATAAAGAAGGAGGTTGGTATCGGGGTATGCGCAACGCTGGGGGCCCTTACAGAGAAGGAGATGATTACACTGAAGGCAGCAGGACTCACGCGATTTCATCATAACCTTGAGACCGCAGAGGCCTATTTCCCCAAGGTCTGTACAACTCATACCTATCAGGACCGGGTCGAAGAGGTCAGGATTGCAAAGAGTATAGGCATTTCGACCTGCAGCGGTGGATTATTTGGAATCGGTGAGAACCTTGAACACAGGGTAGATTTAGCCTTTGAGATTATGGCGTTAGACGTAGATTCTATCCCCATCAATTTCCTGATGCCTGCCCAGGGAACTCCAATGACAGACGTGGCGCCGCTGAGTCCTGCAGACTCTCTTAAGATAATCGCCCTGTTCCGGCTGTTAATGCCTAAAAAGGAGATCCGGATATGCGGCGGCAGAACGAGCATGCTCCATGATCTGCACCCGCTGATATTTGCAAGTGGCGCCAATGGGATGATGATAGGAAACTATCTGACGAGGGGGGGAAGGGACCCGGGAAAAGATCTTCAGATGCTCCGGGATTTGGGGTTGGAAAGTGCAGCAACTCTATAATATCCGGATGCGGGCCTCCCTGCGCAAGGCCCATGTGTCAGGCGCTGAGAGGCTCATAGATGGCGCCTGTCTCAAAGAGGTGCTTGAGGAGATGCTCAGGCGGGCACTGGCCTCTTATGCATTGCCTGATGAGATCCGTATATCGGCAGATACTGTTTTGCCTGATTCGATTGCCTGTATTCGGTCCCTCGATGTGAAAACACGAATATTCTCTACCATTGATGCGGCCCACAGGGCCGCCAAAGAGATCTTAGGCGCCAACGGGATATCCCCCGTAGCCATTGAGAACGCCCGTCGTCTGCTCCAATCCGGACCAACCCCTGAAGGGACCAACATGCGTGGCGCCATGATTATAGATGCCTTAACCGGTGAACGGATAGAGCCGGATATCCGGAGGGGTGTCCGGGTCTCAAGGATAGATTACACTCAAGAGGCCAGGATGCTCCTTAAGAATCGATTAACTGAATTTGGAATCTATCACGAACGGGTTATAGATGCCCTTGCCATTGCATCAAAGGTTATCCATAGAAATGAAACTGTCGCTGAACTCTGCTGTTCTGATAATCCGGATTATACCACAGGATATGTCGCCTCTAAAAAAAGTGGCTACGTGCGCCTGGCCCCTGTGAAAGAAGAAGGCTCTCTGAGAGGGGGAAGGGCATTTTTTGTCGATGCCAGGAACCTCCACCTTGGCTCCTATATCGATTACCTTGAGAAACAGCCGGTTATCATCGACAGGATCGGGGATATCTGTGAACCTCTTACTTAAGACATTGAAAGATGAACTAACAATCCTGAAAGACTCCCATCTCCTTCGAAACCTTAATCGGGTAGACTCTGAGCAGTCTTCGAGAATCACTATAGGAGGACGGGAGTATATTTCCCTCTGTTCAAACAATTACCTGGGACTTGCCGCAGACATCAGAGTAAAAGAGTCCTCCATTGAGGCCATTAAAAATTATGGCAATAGTGCCGCGGCTTCAAGGCTGGTCTCAGGCAACATGGCCCTCCATGAACACTTAGAAGAGATTACCGCAGAATTTAAAGGGACAGAGGCGGCCCTGGTGTTCAATACAGGCTATATGGCCAATGCCGGCATGCTCCAGGCCCTTGCCAATGAACAGGATGTCCTCTTTAGCGATGCCCTCAACCATGCCAGTATTATCGATGGATGCAGGCTGAGCGGGGCAAAGGTACTGGTATACCGTCACAGGGATGTGGAGCATCTCCGTTCATTATTGTCCGGGGCCGCAGGCGCAGGGCATCGCAGAAAGATCGTCATCACAGACGGAGTATTTAGTATGGAGGGGGATATCGCCCCGCTTCCAGATATTGCCCATGCTGCAGAGGAACATGACGCTGTTCTTATTGTGGATGATGCGCATGCCACAGGGGTGTTAGGAAAAAATGGGAAGGGGTCTGTCGATTTTTTTGGGCTTGCACAACCTGGACTTGCACAACAGTCTATCATCCAGATGGGAACATATAGTAAGGCACTCGGGTCTTTTGGTGCCTACATTGCAGGTCCGGCAGAGGTGAGAGACTATCTGATCAATAAGGCGCGGGCCTTTATATATACCACCGCACTCCCCCCCTCTGTCATAGCGGCCTCCATCGCAGCAATCAGGATCCTTCAGGAAGATCATAATATATTGAACCGCCTGTGGCAAAATACAAGATTGTTCAGAGAAGGACTGAAGGGGCTTGGGTTTAATACCTTAAACAGTGAGACCCCGATTATCCCCGTCCTCACAGGGGATATAAAAAAGACAATTCTATTCTCGGAGAGACTCTCTGAGAGCGGTATCTATGCCGTCCCAGTACGGCCGCCTACGGTCCCTGAAGGAGTCTGCCGGATAAGGACTACCGTCACAGCGGCTCATGCTGAATCAGAAATAGAATTTTGTCTAAGAGTATTTGAGAAGGTTGGAAAGGAACTCAGGGTAATTTGAGCTGCTTAAGGCCCAATGAATTGGGCAACTACAGGATTTTCGGATGAACAAAGTGGTGCTCATAACAGGGGCCTCCCGCGGACTTGGGCGTGCAATGGCATTAAGATTTTCCAGGGGGGGGTGCATCATTGCAGTCAACTACTTCCAGAGCAAAGATGCCGCCTCGGATACTGTCAGAGCAATCATGGAGTCCGGAGGAGAGGCAGATTCATTTTATGGGGATGTGAAATCATCACAGGATGTCATCTCGATGATAAAATTGGTGCATGAGAGATGGGGTTCTATAGACGTCCTGATCAATAATGCCGCTATCATAAGAGATCAGGTACTTCCAAAAATTAAGACAGGAGATTGGGAAGAGACCATCGCCACAAATCTTACCGGGGCATTTAATACCATTCGGGCTGCGGCAAAATGCATGGCAAAAAAAAGCGGGGGTCATATTGTCAACATCTCCTCCTGGTCCGGGATCAAAGGGAAAGCAGGACAGGCGTCTTATGCGGCTTCCAAGGCAGGTCTGATTGGGCTGACAAAATCCGCGGCCTTAGAGCTGGGGAGATTCCACATTATGGTAAATGCCATACTCCCGGGATTCATGAAAACAGACATGTCAGGAAATCTCCCGGAATTTCTGCAGGATGAGATCACCTCTTCCAATATCTTAGGAAACGCACAGGACCCTGATGATGTGGCAGAATTTGTCTATAATCTATCAAGGACGGATCATATATCCGGACAGGTATTCAATCTTGACAGCAGGGTATTGTGAGTACGAGGGAATAAGGGGTGGCTATGCAGGGTATCTTTATCACAGGGACTGACACAGGCGTTGGAAAGACCTTTGTGGCGGCCGGCATCGCCTCCGCACTACTAAAACAGCGGGTCAATGTGGGTGTAATGAAACCAGTCCATACCGGTTGTAAGACAAGACATGGGGCGCTCATTCCTCAGGACTCTGCCCTGCTCGCCAGATCTGCCGGTGTAAATGACCCCTTGGATCTCATTACCCCCTATATGTTTAGAGAACCTGTCGCCCCCTACGTAGCGGCTATTGAGAATGATACAGAAATCGATATAGACCGGATAACAGAATCCTTCAAGAGGTTGTGCAAAAGACATGAGTACATGATCGTTGAAGGTATTGGAGGGGTATTGGTTCCTATCACACAGAATTTTTATGTTGCGGACCTGATAAAAAGACTCAGACTCCCGGCCATTGTCGTCACAAGGCCCGGCCTTGGGACTATTAATCACACGATCCTCACCCTATATTGCCTGCAAGAGAGAAAAATTCCGATCAAAGGGATTGTTGTAAACTACAGTCTGAAGCGAAAAGGTACTCTATCAGAAAAAAGATGTCTTGAAACAATAGGGAGGCTCTCCAGAATTCCCATCATTGGAAGCATCCCCTATCTGTCAAAGGGAATTCCTGCCGGACCCAATCCCTTTCTTAAGCTCGCTGACCGCCTTTTTGACATTCGGGGCTGACAGGACTGCAGATATGACGGCGACTCCGTCAGCACCGGCACGGATCACGGCAGAGACATTCCCCTGGTCTATCCCGCCAATGGCTATAACCGGCATTGACACAGAGTCCCTGATTCTCCTCACCCCTTCAAGGCCGTGCGGACTTGTTACCATCTTCGTGACAGAATGAAACACAGGACCGAACCCGATATAATCCACATCCATTTGGCCTGCATCTAACGCCTCTTCAATGTTATGGGTAGAGATCCCTATCACCTTATCCCTCCCAAGTATTCTCCGGGCAACATCCACCGGGATGTCTTCCTGTCCAAGGTGAACCCCGTCGGCCTCTGCACCGAGTGCAAGCGCAGGATCATCGTTTACAATGAACATAATTCCTGCCGCTACTGTAACCTCCCTAAGCCTCTTCGCCACGCTCAAGGCCCCTTTCTTAGGCAAAACCTTCTCCCGGTACTGAATAACATCTACCCCGGCCTCTGCAGCCTCGATTGCAATGGAGACGATATCCTGGTTTGTATACTGCTGATCCAGGATCAGATAGAGTCCGCCTATCTTTCCTCTGTTTGGCATCACTGTTATGGGTTCAGCAGTTGGTCAGCTAAGTTTGTGAAGTATTTCCCTGCAAGAAATTCGGGGCTTTTGAGAAGTCTTTTGTGAAATGGAATAGTCGTTTTTATCCCCTCGATCACGAATTCATCGAGCGCCCAGCTCATCTTGGATATTGCTTCTTCCCGGTCCGAACCATGAACGATCAGTTTTGCAATCACAGAATCATAATAAGGCGGGACCGTATAACCCGCATAAGCGCCTGAATCTATTCGGACACCCGGGCCCCCCGGGGCACAATAGGCGGTAATCCGGCCCGGTGAGGGAATAAACTTTTCAGAATCCTCCGCGTTAATCCTGCACTCGATACTGTGACCTGTCATCCGAACCTGTTTCTGCGTATTTCTCAGGGACTCTCCCGCTGCAATCCGTATCTGCTCCTTCACGATGTCTATTCCTGTGATCATCTCTGTGACAGGATGCTCCACCTGTATGCGTGTATTCATCTCCATGAAGTAGAAATTATTTTCTTCATCTACCAGAAATTCGATGGTGCCGGCGCTGATATAATCCACAGATTTTACGGCCTTAACAGCCGCATCTCCCATCTTTTTCCTCATTTTATCATCCACGATTGGAGAAGGAGCCTCCTCTAAGAGTTTCTGATGTCTCCGCTGTACGGAACAGTCCCGTTCCCCGAGATGGAGCACACTCCCGGATTTATCCGCTAATATCTGCACCTCGATATGCTTGGAATTACAAAAGAATTTCTCGATATAGACCTCATCACTCCCGAAAGAGGCCTTGGCCTCAGCCTGCGCCATGAGAAAGGTATTAACGAGTTCCTGCTCTTTGTGGACTACCCTCATCCCCCTGCCGCCGCCGCCAGCACAGGCCTTGATGATAACGGGAAATCCGATCTCCTTTGCAGCCTCCAGTGCCTCTTTTTCTGAGAAGACTATCCCCCGGCTGCCTGGAATAGTAAGCATACCGCATTTGATCATGGTCTCTTTTGCCTTCGCCTTGTCCCCCATGAGGGCGATATTATCCGGTGTCGGACCGATAAAGACAATTCCTGCTGCCTCACAGGCCTCGGCAAAATGGGCATTCTCTGCAAGAAAACCATATCCGGGATGAATGGCCTCGGCATCCCTGATTTCCGCCGCACTCAGGATATTCGGGATGTTTCTGTAACTCTGAGCGCTGTCAGGAGGACCCACGCAGACCCGTTCATCGGCGAACCGGACATGGAGTGCGGATTCATCGGCTTTTGAATAGATGGCTACGGTTTTGATACCCAGTTCTTTACAGGCTCGTATTATCCTGAGGGCTATCTCCCCGCGGTTGGCTATTAGTATCTTATGGAACATAACATTTAAGGGTTCGAGGATTCAGACAGTGTCTATCTTAAACAGCGCCTCACCATACTCCACAGGTTGGGATTCCTGGACCAGAACCTCGATGATCTTTCCATCCATTTCTGATTCTATCTCATTCATCAGTTTCATGGCCTCAACGATACAGAGGATCTGACCCTTCTTCACCACATCTCCCACATTCACATAGGGTTCCTTGTCCGGCGAGGACGCCCGATAAAATGTCCCGACAATAGGGGAAGTGACAGTATAATATTTGTCCTCTCCTGCCTCAGATCCCTGATGCGCCGAACTTTGCACTGCAGATTGGGCAGTGAGCGTTGCCGACACGTTATCCCGTATTTTCCTCAACCCGGATACCGTAGGGGTTGCAGATTTTTTAATCCTGACCCGAACCCCTCCCTTTTCTATTTCAAGCTCAGAGACCTCTGTTTCTTTAATGAGGTCCATGAGTACCTTGATGTCATCAATGTCAACCCATGGCTTCTTTGCCGATTTTAACGGTTTAGGTTCAGTGGACTCTTTCATCTCACCCTTTCAATAAATTCCCCGCTGCGTGTATCAACCTTGATGTTATCCCCTTCGTTTAAATATAACGGCACCTTCACTACGGCACCTGTTTCAAGGACAGCAGGTTTTGAACCCCCGGTAGCGGTATCTCCCCGTATCCCAGGGTCGGTCCTTGCTATTTTCAACTCAACAAATAATGGAAGATCTATCCCTATAGGATTATCATTAAAGTAGAGAATATTCAGGACCATATTTTCTTTAAGGTAGTTTTTACTCTCCCCAAGCTGGTTCTCCTGCAAAAATAGTTGTTCAAATGTATTCACTTCCATAAAATAGTATTGCCCCTCGGCACAATAGAGGTATTGTACCTCCTTCATCTCTAAATTGGGTTCGTCGAGTTTCTCGCCTACCCGGAGAGTTCGTTCAAGGATACTCCCACTCTTGAGGCTCTTTAATTTTGTCCTGCAAAATGCTCCGCCTTTGCCGGGTTTGACATGCTGGGCATCCACCACTATATAGGGCTCGCCTTCTATTTCCACTTTATTTCCTACCCTCAAATCCCCTACGCTAATCAAGGTCCCTACCTCCTCTATATGATTTTTGATCCTCTGCTCGTCTCTGGACTTCTCGCTATTTCAACAGCAGCCCGTAATCCCAACAGGTAACTATTAACTCCAAAACCGGCAATCTGTCCAGCGGCAACTCCTGAGATATAGGAGTGATGCCGAAATCCCTCTCTCTGGTATATATTTGAGATATGTACCTCAACAACAGGCACGTCGGACGCCACGACAGCATCCCGGAGAGCTACACTGGTGTGGGTATAACCTCCCGGATTGAGCACAATGGCACTATATCTCCCGGATGCCTCGTGTATCTTGTCAATAAGGGCCCCTTCGGAGTTAGACTGGAATATGGTAATATCCACATCAAGCCCTTTTGCAAGGGTCCGGATTGTATCATTGACCTCTTCCAGGGTCATATTTCCGTATACCCCGACCTCCCTTTTTCCAAGCATGTTCAGGTTGGGACCATGAATGACCAATATCCGTTCCACAATTACCTCTTGTTTCTCTGCACCACTTCCAGGAAATCCTGGAGCCGGTCTATCTGCCTCTCCCTCTCACCGACTGATGACGGCACACTGCTGTTTCGTAATTTTTCTCTGACTGACATATTTTCTGGCTCCCTCTCCAGAATTCGCCTGTATATGTCCATGCCTTTTCCTATTTGTCCCTGTGCGATATAAAGATCTCCCATTGTCTCTGTGACCAGTTCATCTTCTACCCTTTCTTGTTCCTTTTCATGATCCTTCTCTTTCTCCGTCTCAACCTCCCAGGCAGAAGTAAAATCGATCCTGACGCCCTCCTGAGGTGTTGGGGGCAATGGTTTTCCCTTCTCTACAGTCTCCCCGGTCTCTGCACCCTCCTTCACCTTCTCAACCATTAGATTAGATAACAGCTCTGCTGTCTCTTTGTCTTTGGGATTAAACATGAGCAGTGTTTCACAACCCTTGATCGCATCATCAAACCTTCCAAGATCCTTATATAACGAGACCAGTTTACGATGAGCTAACAGATTATCCGGGCTAAGCTGTACCACGGACTCAAATTCCCGGATCGCCTCATGGATCATACCCTTCTCAAGATAGGCCTTTCCCAGAGAAACCCTGGCCCCAAGGTAGTTCGGGTATGTCTGGAGGCCTTCCTTGAGAATAGAAATGGCCTCATCAAACATGCCGGATTTCATATATTCTTCTGCGATAGGGATAAAAGATCTGCTCATTTTTTCCTTAACCATTCCCGGGACCGATCCTTTTCAGGACATGATCCAGGATCCTGTCTGCAACCTCAGACTTGGGCATTACGGGATACTCGGTCATCCCACCCCACCTGTCTATGATCGTCACCCTGTTGGTGTCCGTCTCAAAACCAGCATCCGGATGGCTGATATCATTCGCTACAATGAGGTCCAAATGTTTGGACTTCAGTTTCACCCTGGCATTTTCAATCAGGTCTTCGGTCTCTGCGGCAAATCCTACAATAAGTTGGCGACCCTTTTTCCTCTGAATCTCGGAAAGAATATCTGTCGCTTTCACCAGTTTCAGAGTAAGACTCTCTCCCTTTTTGATTTTCGTGTCAGACTTTTCAACCGGTTTAAAATCCGAGACAGCAGCAGCCATAATCACGACATCCGCCTCTGCAAGCCGGTTCATTACTGAAGTATACATCTCTTCGGCCGTAGTGACATTCGTACAATCAATCCCTGAAGGGGGCGTCAGGGCCGTTGGACCGCTGATCATGATGACCTTTCCCCCGCGCCTCTTTGCGGCGCCGGCGATTGCATAACCCATCTTTCCTGATGATCTGTTACTGATATACCGCACAGGATCTATTAACTCACGGGTAGGTCCGGCCGTTACGAGAATTACCTTTCCCTCCATATCGTTATGGACAGTAAGTTTATCCACAGCAAATGAGACGATCTCTTCGGGCTCCGACATACGGCCAATCCCTGTGGCCCCGGAGGCCAGAGAACCTGTCTGAGGTCCTATAAACTCCACTCCTGTCTGGCTGAGAGAGGATATATTTCTCCGAACTACCGGATTTACATACATCTCAGAGTCCATAGCAGGCGCCATAACTACAGGACAGCTTGCGGCGCCAAGAATAGTGCTTAATAAGTCATCACATATTCCATTAGCCATCTTCCCTATCATATTCGCAGTAGCCGGTGCGATGAGTATCATATCTGCATTCCTGCCAAGATATATATGGGCGATCTCTGATCCCTGATGAAGGTCAAACATTTCTATATGGACTGGTCTCTTTGACAAAACCTGAAAGGTCAAAGGAGAAATAAATTTAGCGGCCGCTACCGTCATAACTACGGTCACATCCGCCCCCTCCTCAACAAGGCGTCTCAGGAGGTAAACGCTCTTATAGGCGGCTATACTGCCGGTAACACCTAATAGGATCCTTTTTCCTGATAGTTTCACTCTTCCCTGCTTCCGCTCCCAGGGATATTCTCCTCTGGTTCGCGTACATAAATACCGAGGTCCTTTTCGATCTCTTTCTTTGTCTCATCCTCCTCTGCCCCTTCTCCGGCACCCTCCGCTGCGTGCAATAACTTTGCAGCCTCCTCTGCCTGCATGGCCTTGCGCGCCTCTTTGCCAATGACATAGTCAACAGGACACTCTGAGACCTCAAGGAGTGCTATCGTGGCTGCCTTGATATATTTTGTTGGAATAACCGGTTTAGCGCCGCTCATAAGCTGCTTGGCCCTTTCCGTTGCAAGTACTACCATCCTGAATCTGCTGTCTACCCATTCTTTGTTGATCACAATGGGTACGGATACGATATCCATATTGTTCATCCTCCTCTTTTGGTAATGAAGTTATGTTCGACCCACTCCGGATTAACCCTGTCTATTTTGATCCTTGCGGAATTAATAACACTCTTAAGCCTTTCTAAGGCGGCCTCTAAATTGTCATTGATAATGAGGTAGTCATACATCCTGTAATCCTTCGCCTCTTCCCTGGCCCTCTCAAGCCTCCGCCTAATCTCCTCCGGTGTATCTCCCTTCCTGATGGTCAATCTCTGCTTCAGATCTTCAAAGGATGGAGGCAATATATAGATAAACACACCATTTCTGAATCTCTTTTTGATCTGGGATGACCCATGGGAATCAATATCTAATACGACATCAATCTCCTTATCCAGCAATTCATTCAATTCCTTTTTAGATGTCCCATAATAGTTACCATGTACAATAGCCCATTCTATGAATGCATCCTCTGCTATCATTCTCTTGAACTCTTCCCCGGAAGTAAAGTGATAATCCGTACCATCCACCTCGGCAGGTCTTGCCGCCCTTGTGGTATACGATATAGAGTGCTGGAGATTTGGAATGTATTTTACAACCTCTTTACAGAGCGATGTCTTCCCGGCCCCGGATGGGGCAGAGACAACAAATAGAAGTCCTCTTTTCATCCAAGGCCCTTTGGGTGTCCCCTTAGCATTCCCATGCCTGATCATTTTTCAGGACCCTTTTCCCCCTTTTCTGCAAAACGCTGTGTGATGGTCTCTGCCTGTACAGCCGAGAGTATGACATGGCCGCTATCCATGATAATGATTGTCCTCGTCTTTCTCCCCTGGGAGGCGTCAATAAGTCTGCCTATCTTCTTTGCCTCTTCCTTCAGGCGCTTCATCGGAGCTGAAGAAGCAGAAACTACACTGATAATACGGGATGCCAGTACTACATTACCAAATCCTATATTAATCAATTTATACTCCAACCACTCTCCTTTTGCAGTACCTTTTTAGATTTTCGGTCCATAGTATACAACATCCAACTGATAATTCTCAACAACAAATAAGCAAAGCCTTCCTATTCGATATTTTGCACCTGCTCCCTGATGCGCTCTACTTCTGACTTTATCTCAACCACAAGCTGGGATATTTTAATATCCGATGCCTTTGCGGCAATAGTGTTGATCTCACGGTTGATCTCCTGCAAAAGAAAATCCAGAGTCCGGCCTACCACACCCCCCTTTTCCAATTTGTTTCTCAGTTGGGCAATATGGCTGTTGACCCTGACAACCTCTTCCGTAATGTCCATCCGCTCAACCATAATGGCAATCTCCCGATATAACCGCTCGATGTCAGACACAGGAATCTCAGATAACTCCGTTACCCTGCTGATATATCGCTTTTTCATATCACGGACAACTACAGGGATGTGGCGCACTATACGCTTTGCCGTGGACTCTACCCTGCCGATCCGCCGCTCAAGGTCTTTGTATATTGTGTGCCCCTCTTTGAGCCTCATCTTCTTCAGCTCTTCGAGTGACTTATTGAATATCTTCATTACAAATTCATCAATCTCTCTATCGTTAGAATCTGGCCTTGAAACTGTAAGCAAATTCTTTAGCGCCACCATGTCGGATAATCCTATATCGTTTCTGATATTGAAACTGACATTAAATGCCTTTGACAGCTCTTGCAGCATGGCATGATACTGCCTGATGGAGGAACTCTTCAGTCCAAGACTGACATTCTCAAGGGAAACATCCACCCGGACTATAGAAACATCAAACTTTCCACGGGAAAACTTGTGGGTTACAGCACTCCTCACTCTCTGTTCTAATCTTGCATGGTCATCAGGAAGTCTAACACTCGTATCGCAGTACCTATGGTTAACGGATCGGACCTCTATCCTGTAGGTTATGCCGCCACAGTTGCCCTCACTACGGCCAAAGCCTGTCATGCTTTGCACCACTTATGAGTTCTCCTCAGCTATGCCATATTTTTTTATCTTGTAACCTATCTGCCTGGGGGTAATACCCAGTTGTCTTGCCGCCTTTGCCTGGACATATCCGCATCTTCTCAACGCCTCCCAAATCCTCTCCCTTTCTATCTCCTCCACTGTTTTATCAAGGGGCTTCGTAGTGGCAGGTCCCATCTTCTCAAAAGGTTTACTCACCATGAGGTTAGCCCCTATATTAAGCGGGACATCCTCTGCCATAATGATTTCGTTCCTGGCCATAACAATCATCCTTTCTACACAATTTTCAAGCTCCCTCACATTCCCTGGCCAATCATGCATCAGGAGAGTATCCAATGCTTCATTCGATATCTTGATCTCCCGTCCATTTTCCTCGTTGTATATCTGTAGAAAATGGCCAACCAGGGGGGGAATGTCCTCTTTCCGGTCCCTCAGGGCAGGGATTTTGATGGGAACGACATTTAACCGGTAGTATAGGTCTTCACGAAAACCACCCTGTCTTACCGCCTCTTCCAAATTCTTGTTTGTAGCAGTAATGATCCGCACATCCACTGTAATGCCCTTAGAGCCTCCAACCCTCTCAAATCTCCTCTCCTGAAGAACCCGCAGAAGTTTAACCTGTGTCGATATGGGGATATCCCCAATTTCATCAAGGAATAAGGTCCCCGTATCAGCCAACTCAAATCTACCCCTTTTGGCCTGCGTTGCACCTGTAAATGCCCCTCTCTCGTGACCAAAAAGATCACTTTCGATCAGGGTATCGGGAATTGCAGCACAATTCACGCTAATGAAGGGTTTATCACAACGCTTGCTGTGGTAATGGATTGCCCGGGCTATTAACTCTTTTCCAGTCCCGCTCTCCCCCCTTAAAAAGACAGTGGCCTTACTTTGACTCACCCTCCATGCGGCCTCCAGCACCTCTCTCATCTTTTCACTTTGATAGACAATATTTGCAAACCGGTAAGGAGACTTGAGCTCTCTCTGAAGATTCATCTTCTCCCGGGTAAAATTCTTCCTCTCAAGCTCTACCACCTTAGAAATATTGATTGTTTGACCTATCAGAGAAGCGACTATGGTAAGTACTCTTACGTCCTCATCTAAAGAAACACCCTTATCTGTTAATGTCCTGTCAATGCTAAGAACCCCTATCGTGTCCCCCTTAACCTTTACCGGAACGCAGATAAACGAAATATTCTCTCTGGAGATATCCCCCCGTGCCCTTGTCCGGTTCAGGAAAAGCGGCTCCTTCCCAACATCAGGTACAATAACAGGCTCTCCGGTCTCTACCACCTTCCCTGTGACCCCTTCCCCAATCTTGTAGACTCCCCTCCCTTTCTCCTCGGTGGTAAGCCCATGCCCCACCTCTATATGCAACTGCTTTGTCTCCGGATCGAGAAGGGCGAGGGTCCCCCGCTGCATCCCCATATTCTCAGAGAGTATCTCCAAAATAGAACCCACAATCACTACAGGGTCAAGGGATGTTCCTAATCGTTTAGCGATCTCGTAAAGGGTTGTAAGCTCTGACTCCTTGTAATTGAGCTTATTAATAATATCCTGATAATCCTTTCCCATCCACTTCCTCTTAATATTTACACAAATTTGTCAGCACTATAACATGATTGTACGGCTTCTTGCAACGTCTCCCTCTCTACACCTTCGACAATCTTTACCTCACCTAACCTCACTGGAAGAATGAATCTTACCTTCCCGTTTATGACTTTCTTATCCCTCTGAAGGATATCCCACAGGACCCCAAAGTCTACTCTGGGAATTGATGTAGGAAGCCCCAGGAGATTGCACAGCCTTTCGATTCGTAGAAATATATCTTGATGACATAAACCCATAAGAGAGGCGAGTCTTGCTGCGCATACCATTCCAATAGATACTGCCTCACCATGTTTATACCTTTTGTAACCGGTTACTGTCTCAATGGCGTGTCCGATGGTATGTCCGAAATTGAGAATAGCCCTCAATCCCTTCTCCCTCTCATCCTCACTTACAACCATAGCCTTTATCTCACAGGATCGTTCTACTGTATGAATCAACACCTCCTGTTCCAGTGAAAGTATCTCTTTATAGTTCTCCTCAATGAAACTAAAAAATTGTTCATCAGCGATGACACCATATTTAACAACCTCAGCCATCCCGGAGAGCAACTCACGGCGCGGCAATGTCTTTAATACTCCCACATCTATCCATACGAGGGAGGGTTGATAAAAAGCACCGATCAGATTCTTTCCGAGCGGGTGATTAACCCCTGTCTTGCCCCCTACACTGCTGTCTACCTGCGCCACCAGAGAGGTCGGAATCTGAATATATGGGATACCGCGAAGATATGTTGCGGCCACAAATCCTGCAATGTCCCCGATGACTCCACCCCCTAAGGCAATAATAGATGAGTTGCGTTCAAACTTCTTTTCGATTAAAACATCATATACCTTACTGACAGACTTGAGGGTCTTGTACCTCTCCCCGGCAGGAACATCAATGACAACCGGCATACATCCTTTCTCTTTCCATTGTTGCTCAATAATCCCACCATAAAGCCGCCTTAATTTTGGATTCGTAATGATGGCAGTCTTTTTCCCTAAAGAAACACTGTGAATGTAATCCTTTAAGGTTTGCAGAAAATCGTGCCCAATACAGATATCATAACTTCTTGCACCAAGCACTACCCGGACTTTTTTCATAACCCCTCCTGGATAAAACAAATAAGCCCATTCAGGAAGAATGGGCTTATTTGAATCTCACATGTAAATTTAAGGTTCAATATTTTGAATAGGCATCTGCTATTATAGCCACGATCTTTTCAACATCAATCCCATCGGTCTCAATGGTTATATCCGCCTCAGCATATAAGGGTTCACGTATACCTAATAATTTATTAATTTCCTGAAGCGGGTTCTCCACTCTCAAAAGTGGTCTGCGATACTCAGACTTCACCCTTTCATAAATAGTCTTCGGCGAAGCCTTAAGCCAAACCATAAGTCCATCTTTCTTAAGGTTCAAAATATTTTCGCGATTTATAACCACACCGCCCCCCGTAGATATGACACACCCTCTTATGCCTGATAGCTCTTTAACCACCCCTGTCTCAAGACCTCTGAAATCTTCCTCACCATATTCGTGAAATATCTCTGCTATGCTTTTCCCCATTTCGTTCTCTATGATACTATCTGTATCAATAAATGTATATCCAAGTTTGTCGGCCAATCTTTTCCCTATCTCTGTCTTACCACTGCCCATAAAACCTATCAACACGATGTTCTTCATGTCATATATTTACAAAAACCATTATATCTTAAATTTGAAATTTGAGACGCTAGATTTTTTTGAGATGCTTAAGATAGCTTTGGAAATTTCTTTTGATCTCATCTATAGAATCACCACCAAATTTTTCTAAGATTGCATTAGCAATCTCTGTAGCAACCATCGCTTCTCCAACCACACTGGCTGCCGGAACAGCACAGATATCTGATCGTTCAATAGATGCCTTAAAAGGTTTCTTTGTGATAATATCTACTGAATCTAATGGCTGATAAAGGGTCGCTATTGGTTTCATCGCGGCACGGATTATGATATTTTCACCATTTGTTATCCCTCCCTCGATACCACCTGCTCTATTTGTCTTTCTGTAAAATTTATGTTCCCCTTCATTATAATAAATAGCATCATGCACCTCTGAACCAAATTTTCTGGCTGCATCAAACCCCATACCTATTTCTACACCTTTTATAGCTGGAATACTCATCACAGCGTGAGCAATTCTGGCATTCATTCTTCTATCCCATTGAGAGTAGCTCCCTAATCCCGGAGGGACATTTGCAACAATGACTTCAAATATACCCCCTACGGTGTCCCCCCTTTTCTTGGCCTCTTCTATGTTTTCCTTCATCCTAAGCTCAGCCTTTTTATCTACACATCTAAGCTCTGATTTTTCTGCTTGCTTCTTAAGAAAATCAAGGGAGGTGCTTCGCACTTTTGCTTTGACGCCACCTATTTCTATAATGTGACTCAATACCTCTACATTGAAAACTCCTATAATTTTTTTTGCCACCGCACCAATAGCAACCCTCATTGCTGTCTCACGGGCACTGGCTCTCTCAAGGACATTTCTGATATCTCTATGGGAGTACTTAATGATTCCAGAAAGATCGGCATGACCTGGCCTGGGTCTTGTCTCAGGAGGTATGTATCCGGTTAAGGAGGGATCAGGAGACATCTTATCTGACCAGTTTACCCAGTCTCGATTTCTTATTAAAAGTCCGATAGGAGATCCCAATGTCTTACCCCATCTGACCCCACAGGTAATTTCGACAGAATCCTTTTCAATGCGCATCCTGCCGCCACGGCCATATCCAAGTTGGCGCCGGGATAGTTCATGATCTATTTCATTACAGGTTAGCTCTAATCCGGAAGGAGCACCTTCGATAATCCCCATAAGGAGTTCTCCATGCGACTCCCCTGCGGTTAAAAAACGAAGCATGCAATCCTCAGGTATTGACAGGAATTATCTTAGGTGTGATAAATATTAACAACTCGCTCTTAATATTTGATTTTTGTGTGCTTTTAAATAACCAACTAAATATGGGGACTTGATAAAACCAGGGAATCCCGCTGACATTATCCACATCTGTTATCTCATATATTCCCCCAATGACAGTAGTCTCACCATCTTTCACGAGGACCTCGGTGGTGGCCTCTTTCTTATTGATACTGGGAGTGCCTTCAACGACAATCGAACCTTGACGGTTCTTTGAGATCCTTATATTCATTGCAATATGACCATCTGGGGTGACCTTTGGTGTTACTTTAAGGGTAAGGGTCGCATCAATAAACTCCGTCTTTGTTCCTGTTTGAGAAACAGTCTTGTACGGTATTGACTCACCTTGCTGTATAGTTGCTTCTCTATTGTCTAAGGTCGCAATCTTGGGAGCCGACAAAACCTTTGTCAATCCCTTCGTCTCACCGGCAGAAAGTCGCAAATCAAGGTTAAAAGCATCTCCAATCGTCTTACCAATGGTAAATCCTACACTCCCTTTCGTACCTGCCACACCGGCTGCAGGAAGATTCACAGCAAATCCGGTAGTCGGCGCTCCGACACTTCCTCCTGGTCCACTGATGATACCAACATTATAATCTCCAGGAGTTGATGTATAACTACCTCCCCACTGTATCCCAAGGTCCTTAGCAAAATTTGAATCGGCCTGGACAATTCTTGCCTCTATCAATACCTGAGGGGTAGGCTTATCGAGTGTTTTAAGAAGTTTATCAATCTCCTCCTGCTTATCTTTGATGTCCTTTATAATCAACATGTTTGTACGAATATCTACTGTGATATCTCCCCTCGTGCTAAGACTCTTTTTAATAGACTCTGCAATATCTCCAGCCTTGGCGTAATTTACAGGCAGTATCTGTGTAACAAGATCCTCAGCCTTAACCATCGCATCTTTTGCTTTCGCCTCATCTTCTTGTTGTCGTGCAATATTCGAAAGTGTATCTATCCTCAATACATTGTCCTCATAGACCTTGCCAAGTCCTTTCATCTTTAGAATGACATCAAGGGCCTGATCCCAAGGCACGTCTAACATTTTTATCGTTACCTTACCAGCCACATTATCCCCAATCACCATATTTAGTTTACTTACCTCTGCAAGGAGTCTCAAAACATTTATTATATCTGCATCCTGAAAATCAAGGGATACTTTCTTGCCGGGATATTTTAGAGCAACTATCGGACGGGAAACAGATGCGGGTTTTGACATCTTTTTTTCGGCAGGTTCAGCCACGGCCTCGTTAACAGGAATATTCTTACCCTCAGCAATTACCTTTTCAGGTGACGTCCCATTCACCTTTGGAACAATGCTCAAAGTAAAGATATTACCATCTTTACTGACATCATAAGTAGCTTCCTCTTTGAGATCTGCTACAACTCTGATTTTTCTTACAGGTGTTGTATGGCGACCAATCCTAATCTTCGATATAAATCTGTTATTATCTATCGCAGGCATTTCCTCTTTAGCTGCAGGATATTTCACATTATTCACATCAATCACTATCTTATACCCTTCAACTGTGAATGTCTTAGCATCAATATCTTTGTCTGCAATAATGACAATATCAGTTTTATTATCTGAGGAAACAATTTTTATGTCTCTGATTACATTAATCCCTTCTTGCTTCTCTGTCGTCTTTTCTCCATTCTGTATTGATTTCGATTCGATTACAACTTCCATCTCCTTGCTCTTCAACTTATCATCTTTATCTTCTGATTTCTGGCTGTTAAGATCTGTTTCCGGGACGTTTACCTCCTTCGCTGCCATATCTTGAGGCTGAACAACTATAGAAGGAATGGAGACTTGCTCACTGAAAATGTCTTCTGTCTCCTTAGGTAAATCTACTATAAGGGCATTTTCTCTCCTGTATATTCTATAGGCTATTGAATCTTTAGTAAGTCTAATGTCCAATCGTGTAACCCTGTTCGGATCATCTGCCTCTACCGGGTATATAGTACGTATTAGCCCTTTATTTACTAAGATAGGTTCCTTAAATTCCCCCCCTGAGACATCAGACAAATCTATAATTAGTCGTGGGGGATCAGAGAGATTAAAGGAGGTATATTGCAAGGCATCTTCTGAAGTTAGCAAAATCTGTGTACTACTTGGAGAATCAGTGACTTCAATATTCGTAAGTTTTGGGCCGGATGATACTCTTGCAAATTCGGCATCCTTTATTTGCTGTACACGGGGAGAGCAGGCAACAATACTTGAGGCCGCAGTAATAAGGATAAGATACCTAATTAACCTAAAATTCAATATCTTCATCCACTACCCTCCTCTTTAGCATGAAGCCGCAACATTGTCTTCTTAGACCTCTTTTTTCCATAATAATCTGTGTATCCTTCTTCTATTACTATTGAGTCCTCAGTGATTTTTTGAATAAACCCTCCATCGGGACCTACCAGTGCACCTTCCTTCACCAAGTAACCTTTACCATCAGGCGTCTCTATCATTGCAGTATGCCCATGATCTTCCCACATAATTCCAATTACCTTAAGCTCTGACAAGCTTCTCTGCTGAAGGGGGGTCAATCCGGAAGATTTTTTCTCTTTTAAACCAAGAAGAAGGGATTTAAAAGGATCTCTTCTCCCTTCAACCATATATGTGTAAACAGTTTCCATCTCTTGTGATGTCCCCTCTATTGATATCGAAGACACATCTGCTGCAGGCTGTTCATTCACAGTCTTACTTGTTTTGGGCTTCACTAGAGATTTTAATGGTTGCGTTGTCTGCTCCCCACATCCACTAACCGTTAGTACGGCAATTATAAAAAGTATTGCTGTCAATTTCACCTCGTCGAATACTAACGCTATCGCTTGCTGTATTTCTTTTTTGATCTGGCAGGGAATCATTATTTATTTTTTTGTGTTCTCTTTGTTTGTGTACTCTTTGGAATTTCAGCGATTTCACTAACCGCCGCAAATGTCGTGGCTACAAATTTATTCTGGATAAAAACACTATCACTAACCACTTTAGTACCTTCCATACTTAAATTAGTGATATTTACAATTCTTGGGAGTTTGCTTACACTATCAAAGAAGGTAGCAAGTGCATGATAACCTCCTGCTACCTCTACGTCAACAGGAATTTCTATATACAGACCGGCTGCATCATTTTTTCTCCCACCAGGCCTCCATAATTTGATTTCCAACCCCGATTCCACACTAAGATCCGAAATCTGCTTGAGTAGCCCCGAAACCTCCTGCTCTGCGGGAAGCTGCGCCTGAAGTCTGGATAGTTCCGATTGGAGTTGTTTATTTTCCACTTTTAGTTGGTCAAGTCTTCTTAATTTCACTTCATCATTATTGATCTGACGATTGATTTCATTGACGCTATTCTTCAAAGCATCTATAACAACTTTTTTGGGTATAAATATAAAGTAAACAAACCCACCAACTATTATGATTGCCAGCAAGATCACCATCAAAATCTTTTGTGAACGTGGCAAATTTTCCAACGACTCAAGATTCATTATCTACACCGTATCCAAATTAAGACTAAATGTTAAACTAAAATTGTAGATTAGAATACCAGAATCAACTATCTGTCTCGATTCTATTAATTGAACGTTTTTAAATAATTTTGAGGATTTAAGATTATTTACATACTTTACTATATCATCATTCGTCATCCCGGATCCTATAATAGTTACATCCTTCCCTGTCTCACGAAGGGAACCAAGCCAAACCCTCTCAGGCAACATACTGCTAAGCTCATCTAATACACGGACAGGTCCTTTCTGATTTTTCTTTAGATTTTGTATAATGGCTATCTTCTCACTATAGATTTTTTTATCTCTCTCATAATTCTCTACCTCTTTGACCTTTTCCTTAACCTCCTTAAATCTGATCTCAAGATTCCTTTTTTCCTCTGTGAGAGAGGATAGGCTGCTGTTAAGCCAATACCATGCAAGACCTTCTAATAATAGAATAACTGAAATAGCGGCAAAAAATAGTGTAATATTAGGTTTAATCCCTACCCTAAGAGTAATGGTTCTCTTTACCTTTTTCGTAGGCAGGAGGTTTATTTTAATCATTTATCGTTCAACCTTCTTATTCCCAATCCAACTGCAACTGCCGCTATTGGAGCTATATCCCTAATGTAGTCTCCGTCAAACTCTGGGGGTATTTCTATTTTCCTGAATGGATTGATAATTTCAACAGAAATATCAAGATGACTCTGTAAAAAATTATCAAGATTTTTTATCTTGGATGACCCGCCACTCAGCATAATCTTATCTATTTTTTCATTACCAGAAGCAGTCTTAAAATATCCAAAGGATCTTGTAATCTCATTTACAATCTCTACTGAAACATTCTCAATAACAGAATCTAAGGTAAAAGAATCAACCCCTTCCATGCCTTCCCCTTTTTTGGCCTTTTCAGCATCTTCATAGGATAATCCCATGTCTTTCTGAATAGACTCTGTATATTTATTGCCACCAATAGAAACATCCCGTGTAAAGGCAACCATGCCTTTCTGAAGAATATTAATATTGGTAAGACTGGCCCCAATATTGATCAATGCGACGGTTTCTCCCTCCTTGCCCTCGTAATTAATCCCATACATATTTTCAAGAGCAAATGAGTCAATATCCACAATTACAGGTCGAAGGCCTGCCTCCACAACGAGAGAAGTGTATTCAGCAAGTTTATCTTTTTTCACCACAGCCAACAAGACATTCATCTGGGGTTTTCCCTCAGGGTCAATAAAGGTATTTAGTATCTGAAAGTCAGTATTAACATCATTTATGTCAAAAGGAATATACTGTTCTGCCTCCCATTTAATAGATTCTGCCAGTTCCTCTTCAGTCATCTGAGGAAGACTAACCCTCTTAACGATAACAGAATGCCCAGATACAGAAATCACTGCATCCTTAGCGGATATAGACTGCTCTTTAATAAGGCTTTGTAATGCTTCTACACATCGAACAGAATCCATAATGGTTCCATCGACGATTATCTCCGGGGCAAGTGAAGCCATACCAAACCTAGACAAAGTATAACCACCAGTATTATCTGTTAACTGTATTACCTTGATCGAACTTGAACCAATATCAACCCCTATCGTTTTTCTTTTTTTAGTAAACAACATATCTTTATCTCTTTTCTTTAGATTTAATAACCTTTTTTATTTCCTCAATGTTCTCCTCAGTATATATACGCCAATTTCGCCAATCCCTGCCTATATTGGATATACGCCCCTCACCTTCCCATTTAAAAAGGGTAGCCTTGGAAATGTCAAAAATAGTGCAGATATCTTTTGCATAGTATTTTTTATTTCCCTTCATATAACTGGTTTAGATTGGTAGCGTAAATATACTTAATATAATAAGTAGAGTCAAGCTTTTAATGCTGCCCAGACTATTTTGAATCCATCCATCTTTTAAACAGGTTATTTTCTATATGTAGACTATCTAATATGCGTCCGACAACAAAGTCTACAATGTCTGCTACTGTTGTAGGTTTAGTGTAGAATGCCGGCATAGCCGGAATGACATGGACACCCATGTCAGAAAGGGTTAGCAGGTTGCGTAGATGTATGCTGTTCAAAGGAGTCTCGCGTGGTACGATGATCAAAGGTCTCTTCTCCTTTAAGATAACATCGGCAGCACGCTCAACAAGATTAGAGGCAAAGCCACAGGCTATAGATGAAGTGACCTTCATAGAACACGGGACCACTATCATCCCATCTGTTTGTACTGAACCACTGGCTATTGTTGCAGTAAGATTAGTCTCATCATAGTAGCAAAGTGTATCTCTTGAAACACCATAATAGTTACAAATAAGTGCATTAATCTCACATTCTTTCCCTTCCCATAAGACTCCTATCTCCTCTCTCAAGATATACAAGCCCTCTTTCGTAATCGTAAGATGAATTTTAAGCCCCTTTTTTAGCATGTACTCCAATAGTCTTATCCCATAGATAGCCCCACTGGCACCGGTAATTGCGATTATATATGTAGGCATTTTTAAGATCTCTCTCGCTCGACGTCTCGATGGCGTAATGTTGTAGCAAAACCCTTATCGTTAATATGCCGTTCAAGGGCCTCGCCTATAAAGACTGACCTGTGTCTCCCCCCGGTACATCCTATTCCGATATTAAGATAGTATCTCCCCTCATGCTCATATTGCGGCATGAGAAAATCTATAAACTGAAAGAACTTTTCTAAGAATAGCCTGGTCTGAGAATTTGATAGTAAGTAATCTGATACAGCCCGATCCCTCCCGGTCATAAGTGTAAGATGCGAAACAAAATTAGGATTCGGTAGAAATCGTATATCAAACAACAAGTCTATATCATAAGGTACTCCGTACTTAAAGCCAAACGAGATAATATTAACTACCACCTTTTTATCTCTTGCTTTTTCCAGGAAATGTCTTGAAAGTTCCGCTTTAAGTTGATGAATACTGAAATCTGAAGTATCTATGATCAGAGAGGACTTGTCGTATAACCACTTTAACCTATCACGTTCCAGCTTAATCCCCTCAGTAACGGATTTGTCCTTTGCCAATGGATGGGGTCTTCTTGTCTCGCTAAAGCGTCTAACCAGCACTTCGTCCCTGGCATAAATATAGACAATCTCTATAGGATAGCCATTCTTTATCAGATCATTTAAGACGCCTTCAAAATTACATAGAAACTCCCTCTCACGTATATCTATCCCTAAAGCGATCCTGTTAATCTCACTGCCAGTCTGAGTACATAATTCTACTAATTTGGGAAGGAGTTGAGGAGGGAGATTATCGATACAAAAAAAACCTAAATCCTCAAAGCACTTAAGCGCATTGCTCTTCCCTGCTCCAGAGAGGCCGCTGATGACAACAACGCGGAGGTTTTCAAATCTCATATTATTAATTTTCTCCGCCTACTTGCAGAAGGAATTCTTAACTCCTTTCTATACTTAGCAACTGTTCTTCGTGCAATCTCTATCTGCCGGTCCTTTAAAAACTTCATTATTTGTTGATCACTGTACGGTTTACTCGAATTTTCTTCAGCAATAAACCTGGAGATCAGGTCCCTGACACTTCTTGATGAACAACTATCGCCATCAGCTGTTGCAAGACCACTACTAAAAAAATATTTTAGTTCAAAAATACCTTGAGGTGTACACATATATTTATTGTTCGTAACCCGGCTTACTGTGGATTCATGCATCATGATGTCTTCTGCAATTTCCTTCAAAGTAAGAGGCTTTAAATAACTAACCCCTTTCTCAAAAAAATCCAGCTGACATTTTACAATGCTCTGGGTCACTTTATATATAGTCCTGTTACGTTGTTCTATACTTCTTATCATCCAGATTGCCGATCGGAACTTATCCTCTAAATAGTTTCGCTCTTCTCCTCCAAGTCCGCTATTTCCCTTTAACATTCTCCTGTATACCGGATTTATACGGAGTCTCGGTAAGCCATCCTCGTTTAACAGAACAATATATTCACCTTCATGTTTTATGACAAACACATCTGGCACAATATAAGCATTATCAGGAGAATGGAAAGATCTACCAGGTTTTGGTTCAAGTCTTTCTATAACCCTGATGGCATGGGATAAGTCTTCTAAAGTAATTCCTAGTTTACGCGCTAAAACAGGAAACCGTTTCTTCTCGAAATCACTCAGATGTTCTGCAACAATTGTTTCAACAATAGTGCCTTGAAACCCCATTTGCGTAATCTGGATCAGCAGACACTCCTGGAGGTCCCTGGCCGCAATCCCGGGAGGGTCAAAACTCTGAATAAAAGTCAATACCTCTAAGACCTTTTCCCGTGGCACTCCACACAAAGCCTCTAACTCCTCCAAGGTCACCTGAAGATAGCCATTCTCATCAATATTGCCAATAATAATCTCACCCATCTCCCGAACCTTTTGATCAGATTTAGAGAGATTAAGTTGCCACACAAGATGATCGTAAAGTGAAGAAGGCCTGGATAGGTTTTGATCGTATGCTTGAATCTCCTCCTCATTTTCCTTAATATAGCCTAATTCTCGGTTATCGCCCTTGTCTTCATCAAAATAATCTTCCCATTTCAGACTAACTCCATCTAGCGGCGAAATGCTTTCTGTCCTTTCTTCCTCTGCAGAAGTACTGCCTTCGGAAGTTTGCAACGCCTTGTAGGTGTCATCCTCGTCTATTTCTGTATTTTCTACCGCAGTCTCTTCAAGTACAGGATTCTCTAAGAGTGTCTGGTCAATGATTTGCTCTAACTCCAGTTTGGAAAGTTGAAGGAGTTTTATGGCCTGCTGAAGTTGAGGAGTCATTATAAGTTTCTGAGCAAGCCTTATGTCTAATTTGGTATCCATCTTTTCTCCTTCCCGCTGTCAGTCAAAGTCTCCTCAAAATTCAATCTGAATTTCTCTCCCAAATATGTAGATCTAACCTCTGCACTATTTGCAATCTCATATGGGGTACCAGATTTTAATATAATCCCCTCATTGATGATGTAAACTCTATCACAAACTTCCATGGTATGCTGCACATTATGATCTGTAATTAATATGCCTATATTTTTATTCTTTAACTGAAGAATAATTTGCTGAAGGTCTGCTACAGAAATAGGGTCAATCCCTGCGAAGGGTTCATCGAGAAGCATGAATATTGGGGATGCGGCAAGTGCCCTGGCAATCTCAACTCTTCTCCTCTCCCCTCCGGACAATGTCACTGCCATTTGTCCGAATAGGTGCCCTATGCTGAACTCTGCAGAAAGTGCGTTCAGTCTATCCTTGCGCTCATAGGAAGAGGCCGGTTGAAACTCCAAAATGGACATGATGTTCTCTTCTACAGTTAGTTTTCTGAAAATAGAAGGTTCCTGAGGTAAATAGCATAACCCTAAACGTGCGCGCTTGTAGGCAGGTAAATGGGATATTTCAGTGCCACCTAAAAATATCCTTCCGGCAGAAGGTCTGAAAATTCCAGTAATAATTGAGAATACTGTCGTCTTTCCTGCCCCATTAGGTCCAAGAAGACCGACGACTTCCCCTCTGCCTACAGTAAGACTTACCTTGTTTACCACTCTGCGGCCTCTGCGGTATTTTTCTAAGTTCTCAACCTGTAGTGTCGTCATTTCAAACCTTCTATGTAGTCCTACCGCGGGTGAATTATAGCCTCTCCTCCATCCACAACCACCCTGTCCTCCCTGATATAGACAGTAATCCTTTCACCTTTAAGTTCATCTTCTCCCTCACGTATATTGGGTGAACCTGTAAAGATCATCTTTTCATCCCTTCTATTATAAAGGACCTTTTGGGATAGAATAGTCCTTCTACCCTGGACAAACTCAACATCGCCTGTTGCGGTTATTGTGGAAAGTTCCCTCTTTTTATCTGCCGTATCTACAAATCCTTGTTCCTTCTCTGACAAAGGAGCAAACACCACATCAACCTTTTTCGCCTTTATTATCATTGAGTCACGTTCTAAGACAACATCTCCTTCAAATTTGATCATATTCTCCTGATTTACAAGGGTCATCTTCTTAGATGTAATGGATAACGCCCCCCCCGCCTCCTTGCTGATAAAACGTGTGGCGACCGTCTCTTCTCCAGTTATAATTGAAACAGCACCTAAGAATATCGGTAGGGCTATTCCAATTATTACCGCATGTCTATGGCCAAACAGTCGCCTTAATATTCTTATTAATCTCATACACTCCATCATCAACGTTAGCTAAAAGATCTTCCCCTTCAAGAATAAACTTTTCTCCAATAACTTGAATCTTCCCCTCGCTATAAATCTCCTTCTTATCCCCTGACCAGACAAGATTATCCGATTTTATCGTAATCCCCTGACCGACCTTTATATCCACTCCTCCATTTTCTTCCACAGAGAAGATATTCTTGATGATACTATAGCCCCCCTTTGTGGCAAGAAACCTGACCCGCGTACCCCCCTTTGTTACATAAGTAATATCTATGTCCTGAATTGAGGCATCCTCTTCCCCGTTATGAATAACGACATTTTGGGCCGCCAATTCCCAATCAACATCTTCCCTCCTGAAATGGATCAGATGAAGATCTTCTATGCGTTGGGTCAAATCTCCTATGGACACAGTTTCCATCATTTCGATCTTTTTGGGTCTTTTTTCTTTTGTAATACCTATCACAACAACGACCATCATTATCAAAAAGATGGAGAGAAAAAACCACTTGTTCAGTTTATCAATAATCATCTCTATGAATTTTATGAGATGAATGATAACATACCCTAAAACTCAAGTAAAGAATTTTCAGCATGAATCTTGCATGGCAGGAAGGGAATTCTTTGTCTTTGAGACACATCCCCTATGCAAGCGATGAATACTGTTTTAGACCTTCCTTATAGAGGTCTCCACCATATATATCATTGATGACTATGGCTGGAAAATCTCTCACTTCCAATATCCTGATTGCCTCGGTGCCAAGGTCTTCAAAGGCAATGATCTCAGCTTTTTTTATCTTTTTTGAAAGGAGTGCCGCTACACCGCCAATGGCTGCGAAGTAAACGCACCGATGTTTTCTCATCACATCTATGACCTCTTTTGTCCTTGCCCCCTTTCCTATCATACCTTTAAGTCCAAGTTCTATAAGACTGGGGGAATAGAGATCCATTCTCCCACTTGTCGTTGGACCTGCGGAGCCTATAGGCATTCCAGGTTTGGGAGGCGTTGGCCCTACAAAATATATAATCTGACCTCTGAGATCGAATGGCAGATTTTCCCCTTCCTTGATCATCTTGACGAGCCTTTTATGGGCAGCATCACGTGCAGTATAGAAGGTACCTGTTATTTCCACCTTATCTCCAGCCTTTAACCCGGCTATGACATCTTCTCTAAGGGGAGTTGTTATCTTTTTAGTCTCTATCATAGGGTTATGTTCTTATGTCTGCTTGAATGACATCCTAAATTAACGGCTACAGGTAAGCTGGCTATATGGCATGGATGTATCTCTATATGGACTGCAAGGGCTGTGACCACCCCGCCCAATCCCACAGGCCCTATGCCGAGTTGGTTCACCCTCTTCAATAAGTCCTCCTCAAGTGCCGCAACCTCTAATTTGGAATTCGGTTGTCCAACCGGCCTCAGTAAGGCCTTCTTTGCCAGCATCGCCACCTTCTCAAAGTCCCCGCCAATCCCAACTCCGACGACAACAGGGGGACATGGATTTGCTCCCGCATTCCTTACTGTCTCTACAACAAAATACTTCACTCCCTCTAATCCATCCGAAGGTCGAAGCATCTTCAGAGCTGCCATATTTTCACACCCGCCACCAGCAATATCCAGCATAATCTTGAGCCTATCTCCTGCTACAATCTCCGCATGAATAATAGCCGGCGTATTATCCGATGTGTTTCTTCTCTCAAAGATGGGGTCCTGTACCACTGATTTCCGGAGGTACCCCGCATGATACCCTTGCCTTACACCCTCATTGATTGCATCATTAAGAAGCCCCCCTACAATAGAGACATCTTGTCCAACCTCAACAAAAAATACAGCAAGGCCCGTATCCTGGCAAAGCGGCACACCCTCTTTATCCGCAATCCTGGCGTTCTCCATAATCTGACTCAAAACTTCCTGGCCAAGAGGAGATTTCTCTGTCTCCAGCGCCTTCTCGTAGGCTGCCATCACATCCTTGCTGAGGCTGTAATTCGACTCAATGCACATCTCCCTTATCTTGTCTACGATATCATTGTAGTGTATTCTACTCATCTCAGACCCGATATCTGTTTAATCTCTTCTACGCCGCTTCTGATCCTGTCAACGGAATTAAAGAAGGCATCTCTCTCCTCATTAGTTAATTTAATCTCTATGACCTTTTCCACCCCTAAACTGCCAAGCATGACAGGAACTCCGGCAAAGAGGTCTTTAATCCCATACTCCCCTTCTAAGTAAGCAGCACAAGGGATTATCTTTTTCTTATCCAGAAGTATGGCCTCTACCATCTCAGTAATGGCCGCCGCGGGGGCAACATAAGCACTCCCCGTCTTAAGAAGATCGACAATCTCAGCCCCGCCAAATCTTGTCCGCTCCACTATCCCGGCAAGTCTTGCCTTATCGATCAGTTCATCGACAGGAACTCCGGCAACAGTCGAATACCTTGTGAGCGGCACCATCAGGTCTCCATGCCCACCGAGCACAAAGGCATGAACATTCTCTACTGACACTTGGAGTTCATTTGAGATAAAACACCTGAATCGTGCTGAATCAAGGGCCCCGCCCATCCCCATCACACGATGTTTTGGAAAACCCGAAACTTCCCAACCTAAATAAGTCATAAGGTCCATGGGGTTGGTGACCACGATCAGGATCGAGTCCGGTGATCGCTTTACCACCTCTTTGGTAACCCCTCTGATAATGCCAGCATTCTTCTCCAACAGGTCCTTCCGGGTCATGCCTGGCTTCCTCGCAAGGCCCGCCGTTATTACTACAATGTCTGATCCTGCTGTATCATCGTAGTTATTACTACCGATAACACTGATATCCGACCCCGTAATAGGGGCTGCCTCTGATATATCAAGTGCCTTTCCTTGCGGAACTCCTTCAACAATATCGAACAGCACCACGTCGGCAAGGGATTTCTCCATGATCCTTTGAGCCGCAGATGCTCCCACATTTCCAGAACCTATAATGCACACCTTTTTTCGTCTTCCCAACCCCATCTCCCTCCTATAGAACCAACTTAAACAATTTCCCCCTCTACTCCACCTTTTCCCTCATCTTCGAAAGATCTGCCGGATTCCATCCTCCGCTCAATTTTTAAAACCTCTTCAAACTTTAAATCAACACCAAAAATACCCATCATCGTCCCGGCATTGTCCCGAACCGGGGTTGATATGGTAATACACAATGCATCGGTTACTATGGACTTGTAAAAATCGGTAGTATAGGTCTTCCCACCCTTTAAGGGCGCTATAAACCAAGGCCTGTTAGAAAAATCTTCCCCAACACCAAACTTCTGATATTTTGTCGTGTCCGTTATCTGAGTTATGTTTTTCGTCAACTGTCTTCCTTTGAGATCTACCACATAGGCGAATTGTATAAATGGATTATCATCCAATAACTTCTGCATCAGGGGTTCCATCTGCTCTAAGTTGAACGCCTTAAAGGAAGGATGCTCAATAATCTCTTCCGCCAGGGGCACAGCAATATCCTCAGCCCTTTTCTTCAAACGGCTAAGCTCTGAACCAAAATATTCTGCCAGATGTTTTTTGGTCTGTACATACATCTCATCCGAAGATATCGCGGTCAATCTCCCTTTTTCGTATTGCTCCATTACCCACTTGTATATCTTTTCAATTCCCAGGTGCTTCTTATCCACTTTTTTATCACCCTCTAACCCCATATGACTATTGACCCAGTATGCAATCCCGGCAATACCTGATTTATCCGTAATCGTAATACCCATAGGCCGTTTCAGGAGTTTAACCGTATCAAAGATGTTGTATATTTCCTCGTTCTTTAAAGCCCCGTCCGCATGGATCCCTGCACTGGTATTATTGAAGTCTGCACCTATAAAGGGGTAATTGGCAGGAATCTGAACCCCAAGCTCTTTGTGAAAATATTCGGCCAATTCGGTGATCACAGTTGTATCCACTCCGTTTGTCTCCCCCCTTAATGCGATATACTCCATGATCAGTGCCTCTACAGGGGTATTACCGGTCCTCTCACCAAAACCGAGCATGACCCCATTTGCCCCGCAGCATCCATAGACCCATGCGGTAGTCGCATTGATCAATGCCTTATGAAAATCATTATGCCCATGCCATTCAAGCTGTTCTGAAGGAACCCCGCCATAGTGCACAAGACCGTAGATAAGCTCCGGAACACCACGAGGCGTAGAAGCCCCTGCATAGGGAACACCATACCCCATGGTATCACATGCCCTGACCTTAACCGGTATACCGCTCTGCTCAGAGAGTTCCATGAGTCTCTGAACCAGAGGAATAACAAAACCATAATAATCCGCACGTGTAATATCCTCAAGATGACAACGGGGTGTAATGCCTGACTCCAAGGCGGTACTGACGATATCAAGATATTTGTTGGCAGCCTCACGCCTGTTCATCCCCAGTTTTAAGAAGACATGATAATCTGAGCATGACATCAGGATGCCGGTCTCCTTGAGACCTATCTCCTTGACAATCTGGAAATCTTCCTTAGCAGCCCTGATCCATCCGGTGATCACCGGATATTCATAACCCCGTTCAAGGCACTTCTCGACGGCATCCCTGTCTTTTTTATTATAGAGAAAAAACTCGCACTGCCTTATAATTCCCTTCGGTCCGCCCAATCTGTGGAGCATATCATAGATATTAACGATCTGTTGAATACCGTATGGCGGTCTTGACTGCTGACCATCTCTGAATGTGGTATCCGTTATCCAGAATTCCTCAGGGGTATTCATGGGGACCGTCCGGTGATTAAACGGAATCTTGGGAACTTCTACATAAGGGAAAAACTCTCTGAAGAGATTGGGTTCCTTTACATCGGCAATCTCATAGTGGTAGGCTGACCTGGCTAAAAGATTCTTTTCTTTAACAAGCCCAGACATTGTGTAGCTATCTTAACATAGCCACGGATTTTTTTGCAAGAAGTTTTAGCGCTGGTTATCTCAGGCTTCAACAGAGTGCTGGCAGAGTGCCGTATAACCCCGTTGTTCAGCTATCATGTCCAGAGGGATTGTGGCCACATCCTCTATATCCATATCTAAATCCATAGGGCTTTTACTATTCTCACGGCATGTTATAAAGATGGTCTTTATATAGGTCTTACACTCCTCACAGCTTACTGCCCTGGTCCCCTGATCGAAACCGGCCTCTCCCACAAAAAGACCAAGCTTCTCAGGTTTATCATTCCCACAACCAGGACAAGCAACCCTGTCAAATCGCCATTGATACCCGCAAAAGCAGCAGGACAAATAACGCTGTTCTATTTCCTCCTCTTTCATGCGACCAATCAGTGCCATCCCAGGTGGAGAATAGCAGACAGGGCACCGCCCGACATTCCATGCACCCCTCTTTTCATCTCCTTTACCTATCGGGAGATTGAACGCCTTCATGGTATATCTGAAAGAGGGTTTGAGTATCCATTTCAGAAGAGCATTTCTAAACCGATCCTCTCTGGACAAACTCTCTGCTATAAAATTAATAATCTCCTTCACCGTGAGACCAGCCATACCCGTTGCCTTTTTCCCCTTTAATCCCTCCATCAACGTGAAAATATTCTTTGCCGTATCCGCACTATTCTTGAATTTAACATTTCCTATATTCTCAACAGCAAGTAGATGTCGTCCCCTTGAAAATCTCTCAAGGACAAGTAAGAGGGAAAGGTCATCCGGTTGGGCCTTATCCCATATGTCAAAGAGGCCTTTGTAGAAAGCTATTATTTCATGTATAAATGGATAACATTGAACCCGCTTATCCAGATATTCTTTATAGGCACTGAACCCTGTTTTCATAGGACTCCTATTTACAAGAGGTGATAAAAAAACTATAGTAAGCACATGCTGAAAATCATAGACAGGTATATCCTCCGGGAACTTGCCATTGCATTTACCCTGAGTATCACCCTGCTGATGTCGACACTCCTCATGCAACAGATGTTGCGGCTGTCCAGGATAGCCGCTGAAACCGGCATCAGTTTCTTAGTGCTCATCAGATTTGCGCCCTTCATTATACCCCTTTTCTTAGTGATGGCAATACCGCTTTCTATGTTGATCTCATCCACCATGACATTCAGCAGACTACATACAGATCATGAGTTCACGGCGATGAGATCGGCAGGGATCAGTATCTACCGTATGCTTTTGCCGGTAATCCTGTTTTCTTTTGCGGCCCTGCTTATATCCTTGTTCTCCTCTACGATACTTCAACCCATGGCCAATAGATACATTCGATTACAGTCTTACGAGATACTTAAAAACCAGAGAAACCTGGGGCTTGAGGAGGGCGTGTTTAACAACCTGTTCAACCTCCTGGTCTATGTAAAAAGACTCAAAAAGAATGACGTCCTGGAAGGAGTTCTTATCTCTGACAGATCAGGCGATGAATCAAGGATCATCACTGCCAAAGAGGGTGCTTTTCTGAACGATCCCGTATCTGAAAATCTATTCCTGAGACTTAAGGATGGCCGCATCTACTTTGAACCCCAGGATAGAACAAACTATCAAATTGCTACATTCTCCACATACTATATGAAGATAGAAACGACAAAATCAATCCAGAATATCAGGCTCTTTAAGGAAGTCTGGGGGATGAGTCCTGGAGAACTAAAGAAGAAATTAGAATCTAAAAAGGCAGAAGGAAACATCAGAGACTTCCGGAGACTGATGATAGAATTTCATAAGAAGTTTTCCCTGCCGGCAGTAGTGCTGGTCCTGGGTATTCTTGGAGTCCCTGTGGGCATCAAATCCAGATACTCAAGCAGGTTCGCCGGATTCATACTAAGCATCTTTATCGTTCTTTTCTATTATGTCATGGACACAGGTCTTGAAATTATCGCTGTCGAAGGGATAATAAACCCTATCGCAGCGGCCTGGATGCCTTTAGTGTTTTTCCTCCTGCTGGCTATATTTGCGGTCACGAAAGTGTCCCGGTGGTGAACTATGAGAATAATTAGCAGATACGTGACCATAGAATTTCTGAAAATATTTCTGTTGATATCAGCAGGTCTTACGACCGTCTATATGGTGGTTGATCTATTTGAGAACTTGAGTGACTTTACAAAAAACCATGCGGATTTTATCACAATCATCAAATACTTTCTCCTTCGGCTTCCTCAGTCCATCTATTATATAGTCCCCTTATCCCTGTTATTTGCCTCTTTCCTCAATTTAGGACTATTTATAAAATACAATGAGGTTACTGCAATGCGTTCAGGCGGATTAAGCTCACTGCACATCACTTCATCCATACTTACAGGAACCCTGATTATCTCTATACTGATATTTTTCCTGAATGATGTCATTGTACCTGTCGCCAATAAGAGGGCAGACGATATTAAGAGAAAGACAGAAAAAAGGAAGGAGGAAACATTTTTTAAAGAAGATAGCCTCTGGTTTAAATCTGGAAACTATACATTATATAATGTCAGATTTATCGACTCTGATAAAAAAATTCTGTGGAAAGTCACTGTCCACTCCCTCTATCCTGACTTTCGTATCAGGGAGAGTATCTCAGCGGATAAGGCTATGCTGGAAAATGGACAATGGTATTTACAATCAGGCATACGGCGGACATTTCATAGCACCAACACTAATGTAATGACCGTAGATGCCTTTGAGAAACTCCCCATACAATTTCCCTTTGACCTTAAGGATGTCAGACATGCCGTGGTACAGGCCTCAGAGACAAGATTCAGTGTGCTGAGGGACTACATAAAGAAGATACAGAAAGAAGGATATGAGATAAGAAGGCTTGCCGTTGATCTCTATGCAAAGACATCTTTCCCGTTCGCAGGTTTTATAATGACTGTTATTGGGATATCATTAGCTCTGAACATGAAAAGACTCGGTGGTATGGCTCCGGGGATAGGACTCTGCATCCTTGTGAGCCTGCTCTACTGGGTCTGCTTCTCTCTATCACTCCATATGGGATATGCAGGCTATATCCCACCCATTCTTTCCGCGTGGATGGCAAATATCATCCTCATGGGGATTGGCAGTTATGCCTTCTACAGTAGCACACAGATGTAGTGGTAGTCGTTATGACCGGTTCACGGTCATTCCTGCCTTAATCTGTCTCTCCGCCGCAAGGAGGGCTGCAAAAGATTCCGGAGGTAACGGCCGGCTGAAGTAGTACCCTTGTATGACCTCACATTTATGCTCTACTAAGAACATGAGTTGCTCTAAGGTCTCTACCCCCTCTGCAACAGTCTTTAATTTCAGACTGCGTGCCATGGACAGGATTGCCTCGACAAGAGCAGCATCATCCGGATTGCTCGTAACATCTTTTATAAAGGATCTGTCGATCTTGAGCTCCCCAATGGGGAATCTTTTCAGATAGCTCAAGGATGAATAGCCTGTACCGAAATCATCCATAGAAATAAGGATCCCCAGATCCTTCAATGCATTGAGCTTTTTTATAATCTTCTCCTCATGCTGTATCAGGATACTCTCTGTCAGTTCCAGCTCAAGATAATGTGGGTCGAAACCCGTCTCATGAAGGATATCCTGCACCGTCTTTACCAGGTTATCCTGTGCAAATTGCCTGCCCGAGAGGTTCACGGACACTTTTAAAGACGGATATCCCTCATCCTGCCATTGTTTGGTCTGTCTGCAGGCTGTGCGGAGGCACCATTCTCCGATAGGGATGATCAGACCGGTCTCCTCGGCTATTGGAATAAACTCGAGTGGCGGGATAAGGCCGGATTCGGGGTGTTGCCATCGGATAAGCGCCTCCATCCCACAGATCTTTCCTGTGGTTGAAGTCACCTTGGGTTGATAATGGAGGAGAAATTCCCCCTTCTCGATGGCCTTACGCAGGCGCGTCTCTATTATAAGTCTGTCGTTAACCTTTTTATTCATCTCAGCCGCAAAAAAGTGATAATTGTTCCTCCCCTGTCCTTTACTGTAGTATAAGGCCATATCCGCCTTCATCAACAGGGTCTCTATCTTATCCCCATCTAAGGGATAGAGAGAGATCCCTATACTTGTACTGATAACGATCTCATGCTCATTCAGCTTGAAGGGTGACAAAAAAAGATTAAGGATATTTTCGGCTATCTTAATGATGTCCTGGGTATTACCCACATCTGCAAAGATAATCGCAAACTCATCTCCACCCAGCCGAGCTACGGTATCATAACTCCTGACAGCCTTCTGTAACCTCTCCGCCACCCCCTGGAGGAGGACATCTCCGGTATGATGCCCCATGGTATCATTGATAATCTTAAACTCATCAAGGTCAAGGAGCATCACCGCTATGATCTGGTTTTTGCGCTTCTGATAGGCGATGGCCTGAGTCAACCGGTCGTTAAGGAGGTTTCTATTGACAAGACCGGTCAGAGGATCATGGGTCGCCTGATGCATCAACTGCTCTTCAAAACGTTTACGTTCAGTAATATCATACACTACAAGACAGAGGACATCTGTATCCTGATAGGGTATCTGATTTGCGCTCAGTTCCACTTCCACAAAAGAGCCGTCCTTGTGGCGCAACCGCATCTCCCTCTTTTCCCGTAAGATACGCTCTGCCTCAGAGTCCACCTTCTGCCGTTCTTCCGGGGTAATGTCATACAGGGTCATGTTCGCTGCTTCTTTTGGTGTATATCCTGTCAGATCATAAAATGCCTGATTCCCCTCGATAATCCTCTTATCATCGAGCGAAACCATCAATATTCCCTCAGCAGCCTGCTTGACTACAGAACGGTAGCGTTCTTCAGACTCCTTTTCCTTGCGCCGCACAAACGCCAATTTTTCAAAGAGCAAAAAGCTTACTATAGAAAATATAACGCCAACGACAAGAAACCATAAAAAGATGTACCGGATCGTCTCTACCCCCTGCCGATATATATTGCGCGGGGTATCCACCTTGAACACAAATGCCCCCTTGTCATAAATATCTTTGACCAATGCGTAGGCCGCAACAGAGTCCCTGCTCAGCGGTCGGACCAGGGCAGGGCCGGAGCTGGAGAGTTCATTCCGGACCATCGCAACA
>Ga0209751_10000619_pt1 | contig 38066 bp, 31 predicted proteins | sample RifCSP13_1_FD_184019 | JGI IMG/M metagenome (GOLD analysis project Ga0209751, IMG submission 184019) | Soil microbial communities from Rifle, Colorado - Rifle CSP2_sed 13_1 (SPAdes) (version 2) | ecosystem: Environmental > Terrestrial > Deep subsurface > Rock core/Sediment | place: Rifle...
GCTGACCGCTGCACCTGAATCAATCACGAACTGGCGCGCCTGGGGCGCCGCGGTTACGGGCCTGAACGAAGACGGACAGAAAGGAGTGTAAGCCATGACGACTTCCTTCAGTGGGAACGGGTTCAAACGTCAGAGCATTAACGCCGACGCCTGGGCGATGCTTGAGGTGGCGCGGCGGGAAGGGATCGAGACGGTCTGGGACCGCCTGGAGAAGCAGCAACCCCAGTGTGGGTACTGCAACCTGGGCACGAGCTGCCGGATCTGCGCCATGGGACCGTGCCGGGTCGACCCCTTCGGCGATGGTCCCCAGAAGGGGGTGTGCGGAGCGGATGCCGACATCATCGTTGCCCGCAATCTAGCCCGGATGATCGCCGCCGGCGCGTCAGCTCACTCCGACCACGGCCGCGACATCCTCGAGACATTTCACCTGGTCGGCAAAGGAGAGACCGACACCTACAAGGTCACGGAACCGGAGAAGATGAGGCGGCTGGCGGCAGAGTACGGCGTCTCCGTCGAGGGGAAGACCGATCAAGAAATCGCCGCCGACTTATCCTGGGAGATGATGGAAGACTTCGGGATGCGCCGCGAGAAACTGCCTCTGGCAGGGCGTGCCCCCAAGTCGCGGCAGGAGATCTGGGAGAAGACGGCGACCTATCCTCGTGGCGTCGACCGTGAGAACGTCGAAGCGTTACACCGGACGCACATGGGGGTCGACAACGACTGGGTCAACATCCTGCTCCATGCCGTGCGGACCAGCCTCAGCGACGGCTGGGGTGGATCGATGATCGCCACCGAGCTCTCCGATGTGTTGTTTGGGCTCCCCACGCCTAAAGCCTCGACGGTGAACCTGGGGGTCCTCAAACCGAATGAGGTGAACATCGTCCTCCACGGCCACAATCCGATGCTCTCGGAAGTGATCGTGGCCGCTTCGCAGGATCCGGAGCTGCTGGCGTTGGCGAAGGAGAAGGGCGCCAAAGGCATCAGCCTGGCAGGTCTGTGCTGCACCGGCAACGAAGTCCTGATGCGCAAGGGAATCCCGATGGTCGGGAACCACCTGATGCAGGAGCTGTGTATCATGACCGGCGCGGTCGAGCTGATGGTCGTCGACTACCAGTGCATCATGCCGGCCGTGACCGAGACCGCCAAGTGTTTCCACACGAAAGTCGTGAGTACTTTCGACAAGGCCAAGTTCCCCGGGGCTGAGCACATCAGCTTCGATCCCCATCATGGGATGGAGATCGGAAAGAAGATCGTCCGCATGGCGGTCGAGAACTACGCCAACCGGGTGGCGCAGCGGGTCAACATCCCGGTCAACGCGGCTCCGATGATGGCCGGGTTCTCGGTGGAGGCCATCGTGCAGGCCCTGGGCGGCACGCCGGAGCCACTGGTCAAAGCGATCGTTGACGGCAGCATCCGCGGCGCCGTCGGTGTCGTCGGGTGCAGCAATCCGAAGATCAAGCAGGATCTCGGGCACACGGAGCTGACCCGCCGCCTGATCGAAAACGACATCCTGGTGGTCGTCACCGGTTGTGCAGCGGTGGCCGACGGCAAAGCAGGCCTGATGGTGCCCGAGGCGGCGGATCAAGCCGGACCAGGCCTGAGCGCGGTCTGCAAGGCTCTGGGCATCCCCCCGGTGCTGCACATGGGGAGCTGCGTTGACAACACCCGCATCCTGGTCTTGGCGGCGGCATTGGCCAATCATCTTGGCGTCGACATCAGCGCCCTCCCGCTGGCCGGGGCCGCTCCGGAGTGGTACTCGGAGAAGGCCGTCTCCATCGGCACGTACGTTGTGGCGTCGGGGATCTACACCGTTCTGGGCACGGCACCTCCAGTCTTCGGGAGCCCGAACATCGTCAAGCTGCTGACCGAAGGACTGCAGGATGTCTTCGGCGCGACGTTCGCCGTCGAGCCCGATCCGAATCGGGCGGCAACCCTGATCCGACGTCACATCGAACGCAAGCGCGCCGGGCTTGGCCTGGCGGCGCACGACCCAGATGCCATCCCGATGCCGGAAGCGGAACTGATGCCGGCCTGACCCACGGCCTGCGGGCGGGCTCCCCTTGGGAGGAACAGGCCCGCCGCGAAAGGAGGCGCACATGAGGATCATCATCGTTGGCGCCGGGCCGGCCGGGGTGACGGCTGCCGAAACCCTTCGAACCTTTGATCGGGCGGCGGAGGTAGTGATGCTGTCGGCCGAGCCCTATCCGCCTTACTCGCCACCCGCCATGGCCGATCACTTCCTCACCGGTTCGACGTCGCACTTATGGCGCGCGGATGACTGGCCCAAGCGCTTCGGTGTGGAGTACCGGATGGGAGTTGCCGTCGCCGGCCTTGAGGCGGAGTCTCATCGCCTGCGGACACAGGCGGGAGAGCTGCTGGAGTATGACAAGCTTGTCATCGCGACCGGCAGCCGGCTGTACGCTCCGCTCGAAGGGAACGACCTGCCCGGCATCTACAACTTCAAGTCCCTCACGGCCGCCGAGGAGCTTGTTGGACGAGTGAGGAGCGGCGAAGCCAGGACTGCCCTGATCGTCGGGGCAGGGTTCATCGGCGTCGAGATCGCCGTCCTCCTGCGCAAGCTCGGCTTAGAAGTCACCATGCTCGAGATGTTGGGGCAAGTCATGCCTCGCGTCCTCGATCCGGAGACGGCTGGCTATGTCGAAGGTGTGTTGCGAGGCATGGGTGTGGAGCTGCGCCTGGGCGCAAAGGGCAAATCCTTCATCGGCAACGGTCGCGCCGATGGTGTGCTGATCGAAGACGGGGAGACGCTGCATGCAGATGTCCTGATCGCCTCGACCGGGGTCCGACCGAACATCGATTGGCTGGAGGGAAGTGGGCTGGAGGTGGGTTGGGGGGTCCGGGTGGACGACCGGCTACGGACGACGGCCCCGGATGTTTTCGCCTCCGGCGATGTCGTTGAAGCCGCCGATCGCCTGACCGGCGAACGCTCCGTAAACGCCATCTTCCCCAACGCCGTCGCCCAAGGCACGGTCGTCGGCCTGAATCTGGCTGGGCATGAAGTCCGCACGGAGGGGACCGACCGGATGAACAGCTTGAAGCATCTGGGGGTCCCGGTGGTCGTCGCCGGGCTGAAGGACGGGGACGAGGTCCTACGCCGGCGGCGAAATGGTGGCATGCGAACTCTGTTCCTCAAGGATGGCCGACTCGTCGGATTCCAGATGGTGGGGGAAGTGGCCGCGGCCGGTGTCTTCAGATCCTTGATGAACCGCCGTCAGGATGTCCGGGCTTTCAAGGACCGGCTGCTTCAACCGACGTTTGGGCAGGGGACCGTCGCCTGGGGGGCGATTTCAGGAAAAATGTGACTATCGAGATGCAATAGAACGGCGGACTGCCGCAAGCCAGCGAGGCGGCCCGCCGTTTGTTTCCCAGATCTTCTCCGAAGCAGCCCACGTGGCCGAGGGGCTAAGGATGGGAGACTGAACGGATCACGCTTCTTGCGGCGAGGCGATCCGGTCTTTTACCGCCACCACGATCGATCGAGCCACACTGGCCAACTCGGGCGCCAGGTCGTGAAGGTTCTTACCCAGCCGGTCCGCTTCTCGCACCCGCGCATCGTTCGGGACGAAACCTAGGACCTCCAGCCCGGGCGAATGCGCCGTGACGAACCCCCGGTCGTCGTCACCGGAGATCTTGCTTCCGACGAGATACAGGTTGGGGAGCTTGATGTCCTGAGCCAGCTTCTTGATCTGGGCCGCCGTCGCCAGGCTGCGGGCAGTCGGCTCGACGACGATCAACATCGCGTCCACGGCGTCGGCGGTCGCCCGCCCCAGGTGTTCGACGCCGGCGTACATATCCAGCAGGACCATTTCATCGCGCCGGAGCAGAATGTGCGTGATCAGGCTCCGCAGCATGGCGCTCTCAGGGCAGATGCAGCCGGCCCCGCCGAGCTCAACCGCACCCAGTTCGAGCAAGCGGATGCCGCGGTGAACAGCCGAGAACCGGTCAGGGATATCATCGACGCGGGGGTTGAGCTTGAAGTATCCGCCCGTCGTCCCCGGTTCCGCCCCTGTGCGTTCATAGATCAGTTCGTCCATCTTGGCGATCGGCGAGAGCCCGGCGAGCTTCTCGGTGGGGAACCCCAGCGACGCACCGAGGCATGGCGAGGGATCGGCGTCGATCGCCAAGACGTTGTAGCCGAGGTCCACACAACTGTACGCCAGCAGACTTGTGAGAGTGGTCTTGCCTACTCCGCCCTTCCCTGTTACTGCTATCTTCATCGGCAACCTCTACCAATCTGGGGCTAGACGGCGGACGATGGACGTTGGACGACGGGAGACCGGGGACAGGGGACCGGCAACGGCTACAAGCGCCGGTCTCCCGTCTCCCGTCCTCCGTCTATCGTCCGTCGTCCGCGCGATTCAGCCTCGCGCACAAGCGCCAGAATCACTGATGCGATATCGATCCCCGAAGGACATCGTACCCTGGCTAGTAATTCATCACAAGTCGCGAGGGTCTGGTTCTTAAGGGCCCGCGGGTCATCCCGCGCTGCAGCCCGCATGATTTCGCCGAAGGTCAGATCCATCCCGGGTGCCATCCAGTCCTGGCATGAATCACAATTCATGCAAGCCCGGACATCCTGGCCGGTGGAAGTCATGATGATGGCGCGCAAGGGAGCGCGGGTGCTGCGCGGGCTGGTCAATCTAGCTCCATGCCTGAGCATGACCGGAGACGGAGGACGGAGGACCGGGATCTTGATTGGGGCCCGTCTTCCGTCCCCGGTCTCCCGTCGTCGGCCATCTGTCGTCTGTTTGTCAAATCAGCCCCTTCACCGAAAGCATCGGCCTCGCATCGACCATCGTCCGTTCCAGCGCAGCCTGCTCGGGATGCCCCTGGGCGACGGCCATTAGCTGGGTGAAATACAGAGACGGCATGGGACGCAAGTCTTGCATCTGGGCTTGACGCCCATCCAAATTGGCGTGGCACATCGGGCAGGCGACGGCAACCACGTCGGCGCCACGGGCGGCGGCGTTAGCCAGGATCTTCTGGCTCATCTCCAGCACGATCTCGGTCTGGGTCAGGGAAAGCGAAGCGCCGCAGCACGCGACTTTGTAGTCCCAGGCCACGGGAGAGCCCCCGAGGGCTTCAATCAGCCGGTCCATCGCCATGGGATACTCGGCTTCGGTCGAGCCGGTCACCTTAGGCGGGCGCGTCAGCAGACAACCGTAGTAACAGGCGACCTTCAAACCGGCCAGTGGACGCTGCACGCTGGCCTTGACCGCTTCCATTCCGACCCGGTCGACGATCAAGTCGAGCATGGACGAGATTTTCACTGTGTCGTTGTAAGCGTAGCCGAGTTCCTGGTCGAAGGACTCCTTGAGATCAGGGTTCAAGCGCAGTTCGTGGGCGGCGGAGCGGAAGCGGTTGAAGCACATGGCACACGGCAAGACCACCTCACCCAGCCCCTGCTGCTCGACAAGAACCAGGCTCTCTAACGGGAGCTGAACCGCCAGCCGGTGATCGACGCGGTGGGCCGGCGACGAACCGCAGCACAGCCAGCCTTCGGGTTCGACCGGTTTCAATCCGAGATTCTCGAGGACGCTGCGCGTGGAGGTGTCGAACTCCTTGGCCATCGAATGCAGCGAGCAACCCGGATAGTACCCGACCTCGTCGGCCGGCCGCGAAGCAGGTGCAAGCGGGACCTTCCGCCGGCGGTGGCGGACGATCTCTGGAAGCAGGTTGATCTTGCCGTGTTTGAACATCTCCAGCCCGAGATCGACGTCTTTGAACGGCTGGCCCGTGCGCAGATTCATCTCCGCGATCAGACCCAACTCATAGGCTCGCCCCAGAATGTCGACATCCCGCAAGAAGACTTTGTTGAACATGGCCACTTCGGGCACCTTGGGCTCGATCCCTCTGGCCACCGCCTCGCTCACGATGAAGTCCATTACTCGGGCGACGTCGATACCCTGTGGGCAACGTGTCGTACACGTCTGGCACGAGGCGCAGAGCCAGGGAGACCGGCTGCCAAAAACCATCTCCTCCATCCCCAGCTGCGCCGCCCGCATGACTTGATTTGGGGCCAGGTCGAAGTAACTTGCCAGCGGGCAGCCGGAAGTGCACTTGACGCAGTGGTAGCACAAGAAGACGTTCTCGCCCGTGGCCTGCCGGATTTGATCGGCCAAATCGGTGCTGAGTTGGGTGCCCATCAAAGCCTCACTCATGGGTCAGACCGGCGTCCGCCTCGGGTATGGAGGCCGGCTCAGGGCGCGGGTAGAGGCCGGCACCCTCGACCAACAACTTGACGGCTTCTTCCCATTCGATCGCCATGATGTGCACGCCGGCCACACCCTCGATCTTCCGAAGCTGGTTGATCTGCTCGATGGCGATGCGAACGCCTTCATCACGCCAGGCTGCGGCGCGCGCTTTCTTGTCCTCTTTGTCGATGCCTTCGGCGGCCTGGGTCATCCGGTCGACGAGCTCATTCGGCATGTCCATGCCCGGTACCTGGTCACGCATGTACTTGGCCATGCCTGGAGACTTGAGCGGCCCGATACCGGCCAGCAAGTACACCCGTTGGTGCAATCCGAGCCGGCGGACGTTCTCCATGAACTCGGCGAACCGCTCGATGTTGTAGATCAGTTGGGTCTGGATGAAATCCGCACCCGCCTCAACCTTCTTGCCCAGCCGGTATGGACGCCACTCGAATGGATCCCCGAACGGGTTAGCGGCGGCGCCAACGAAAAAGCGCGGCTCGGCCCCTTTGATTTCCTCGCCGCATTGAAAGGCCTTCTTGTCCCGCATCCCGACGACCATCTGAACGAGCTGGACCGAATCCAGGTCGTGTACGTTCTTGGCCGTGGGATGGTTCCCGAAGGATTGGTGATCCCCGGTGAGGCAGAGTACGTTGCGCATGCCGAGGGCGGAGGCCCCCAGTAGATCTGACTGCATCGCCAGGCGGTTTCGATCGCGGCAGGTCATCTGGATCACCGGCTCCAACCCCTCCTGGAGCGCGATCGCTCCGGCGCCGATGCTCGACATGCGGACGATGGCTGTCTGGTTGTCAGTGATGTTGGCCGCGTCGCAATAGCCCTTCAGGAGAGCGGCCTTCTTCCGGATCACATCTCCGTCCGCTGCCTGCGGCGGCCCGAGCTCGGCTGTCACGGCGAAATGCCCGGCGCGAAGAACACGCTCCAAGTGTGATCCCGCCTTGTATCCGTTCAGATGTTCACCGCTCACGTCAAGCCTCCTCGCCGGTTACTCGCTGGCTTCAGCCGCGAGACGTAGATCCTCTCGCGTGATTCTGCGCGGCCCGCCGTCGCGACTCTTTGACCAATCCTTCGGCGGCTGAATCTGGGTGATCAGGTGGAGCCGGTTCTGGGATTTGAGACGATCGTAGATGAGCTGCCAGGCGCAAGGCAGCTCCTTGCTGATTTCGCAGACGCCGTTCTGTGATCCCCCGCACGGGCCGTTGAGCAACTGCTTGGCGCACCGGGCGATCGGGCAGATGCCGCCGGTCAGGCCCAGGATGCACGAACCGCAAGCGGCGCAACGCTCCTCCCAGACGCCCTGCTCGGTCGGCAGCCCCATGAAGGACGTGTTCAGCCCTGGAACGACCCAGACCTCCGGGAAACGCTCGACCACTGCCTGGACGCCGATGCCACAGCCGACGGAGACGACGATGTCCGCTTCCCGAATCTGATCGGCGACGGCATCGAGGTATTCCCACTCACATTGACGCTGGACGGTGGTATGGGTCACGTCCTTGGGCTGGCCGTCGATCTTGGAGGCCATGCGCAGGCTGGTGGCCAGGATGCCGGCTTCCTTCTCCCCGCCGGCAAAGCAAACGGTCACGCACGTCCCGCAGCCGAGGACGAGGACCTTCTCGGCTTCGGCGATCAACCCTTTGATCTCATCCAGCGGTTTCTGTTCAGCCACGATCATCTTTGTCTCTCCTGGTGGGCCGCCGGGGTCTTCTGGGTGGAGGGCCCCACGTCACCACTTCCTTCGCGTCTGGTACCTAACCCGTCTCCGCCTGCCCCAGTTCGAGATACCCGCCCGCTGGCCGCCCGAAGTGGGCTGGGTCCGAGGCTGGCCGTCTGCTGGGTCATCTTGACTGCATAGTCGGCGAACTGCCTTCCCATTGCCGAAGACAGATTGAACATCTCGATCCTCTCGGGTTCAAGCCCGACAGCTGTTATCAACTCCTTGACACGAGCCACGCGGCGACGCGCGTTGAGGTTGCCCGCCTGGAAGTGGCAGTCCCCCTCCAGACAGCCGGCCACCATCACCCCATCCGCCCCGTGCTCGAAGGCATGCAGCACTTCGAGAACGTCGAGCCGCCCGGTGCAAGGGACCTCCACAATCCTGATGGCCGCCGGGTAGCTGAGCCTGAGAACGCCAGCGAGATCGGCGGCGGCGTAAGCGCAGTAGTGGCAACTGTAGGCTACGATCTGCATCTCTGCCTGAGACATATCGCTCACCGTGCATACCCTTACCGGCTCGTTAAGCAGGGCTCGAAGAGAGACAGCACCTGTCTCTCGAGCTGCTCATGCCGGTAGTGGAGCAGCTCAATCGCCTGTGCCGGGCATTCCCCGATACACGTACCGCATCCCTGGCAGATAGTTGGCTCGATGTAGGCCGCACCCATCAGGCCGCCCACTCCGGCCGTCTCAGTCTGGATCTGGGGAACGCCAAATGGGCAGATCCGGACGCATGTCAGGCAGCCGACGCACAAGTCGGGATTGACCTGGGCAATCGCCCCGCCGATGCTCATGCTGTCCTTCGCCAGAATCACCGAGGCGCGCGAGGCGGCTGCCTGGGCCTGGACGATCGTCTCATCCAACAACTTCGGGTAGTGAGCTGCCCCGGCCAAGAAGATGCCATCATTGGCAAAGTCGACCGGCCTCAACTTGACGTGCGCCTCCAAGAACCAGCCATTCTGGTCGAGGGGGACTTTCAGGGTTGTTGCCAACGCCCGGTTTCCACGCGCAGGAACCATGGGCATTGCCAGGACCAGCAGGTCCGGCTCCAGGGTTATCGGCGTCCCGAGGATCGGGTCGCGAGTTCGGATGCGCAGTCCTCCATCGCCGGTGGGAGCCTCGACGATGGGTCGGGAGGCATCATCGTAGCGTACAAAGAGGAGCCCTTCTCGGAGCGCCTGGCGGTAGAGACTCTCTTTGAACCCGTACGTTCGAATGTCCCGGTGGAGCACGATGATCTGGGTGGCGGGGTGGGCCTGCTTCATGCGCAGGGCATTCTTCAGTGCCAGGGCACAACAAATGCGCGAACAGTACTCTTCCGCCGGGCCGACGCATTGGATCATGACCACCTGTCTAACCCCGGCAAGGTCAATCCATGTCCCGGAGTCGGCGCTTGCACGGGTCCCTTCGGCGGCCAGACAGGCCTCGAATTCCTGCAACGAGAGAATGCGGGGATGGCTGCCATAACCGTAATCGGGGCCCCGGTACTCCTCTCCGCCCGTTGCGACAATCGTCACCCCGTGGGTGACCTCCCGCTCGGCTCCCGCCTCGCCCCTCAGCCTGGAGGTGAAATTGCCGACAAAGCCTCTGGTCCGCACCACTTCCGTCGCCAGGTGGACTTCAATCTCAGGCTGGGCTGTCACGGTTGAAATGAGCACAGCCAGGTAGGCCTGGGGGTCCGGCGCTTCTGAGTTCCCGGAGCGAGGCAAGCCATAGCGAACGTGGCGCAAGTTCCCGCCAAGCTGGTGCTCGCGCTCCACCAAATGCACAGGGAAACCCTGCTCGGCCAATGTGAGGGCGGCGTTCATCCCTGCCGCCCCGCCGCCAATGACCAGGGCCGCCCGTCGAACCGGGGCGGGGAGTTTGAACAGGGGGGACAGGGCAGAGGCTCTGGCTACGGCCATACGGACCAGGTCCTTGGCCTTCTTCGTCGCCAGGTCCGGATCATCCGAGTGGACCCATGAGCAATGATTGCGGATGTTCGCCATGGCGAGTAGATGGGGGTTGAGGCCGGCCTTCTGGAGGCAGTCCTGGAACAACGGTCCATGAGTCAGGGGCGAGCACGAGGCGACAACGACGCGGTTCAGGTCGTGCTCTGTGATGCGTTGCTGAATCAGCGCCGTGCTGTCCTGGGAGCAGGCGTACAGCAAGTGCTCCGCATGAACGACGTCCGGCAAACGAGAGGCCACCGCTGCAACATCCTCGACATCCACGTAAGCCGCGATGTTCGAGCCACAATGACAGACGAAGACGCCGAGGCGAGGTGTCTCATGGCCGACCGCCCGTTCGGCCGGGTAGGTCGGGGCGGAGGTCAGCGTGTCGCGTGCGGGTGCCAGCAATGTCGCGACCCGCCCGGCCGCACCACTGGCGTCGATCACAGACTCGGGGATGTCTTTCGGTTCACGGAACGGGCCGATGGCGAAAACGCCGGGGCGCGAGGTCTGTACCGGGTCGAAAGCAACTGTGTGGCAGAAACCGTAATCGTCGAGCAGAATGCCAAGGTCGCGCGCCATGCTCCGGACTTGAGGGGAGATCTCCATGCCGACGGACAGCACGACCAGGTCGAAGGAGTCCTCGACGATAGAGATCTGGTGAGGGATCGTGTGCGAAAGCTGCTCGCTGGTCGTCGATGCTGAGTCCCTCACGTAGCGCAGGATCAAGTTCCCGTTCTCTGGATCCTCCTTGAGCGCCGAGATCCGGGAGCGAGTGTACCTAACGCCATATTTCTCCCGAGCCCGGTCGTAGTAGGCCTGGTAGCCCTTGCTGAATGCTCGCACATCCATCATCAGGATATGCACTTCGGTGTTCGGGCTATGCTCCCTGACGAGGATGGCTTCCTTGGTCGCGTACATGCAGCAGACGGCCGAGCAATAGTCGTGGCTTTGATCGCGCGAACCGACGCATTGCAGGAACGCCACACGGCGCGGCGGGCAGCCATCCGACGGCCGCAGCACCTGACCACCGGTGGGCCCGGAGGCGGAAAGCATCCGCTCAAGTTGCAGGGAGGTGACGACGTTCGGGTAACGCCCCAGGCCGTACTCCTGCGAAAGCTCCGCCTGGAAGACCTGGTAACCCGGCGCCAGGATCACGGAACCCACGTGGACCTGTTCAAGGCATTCGACCATTTCGTGATCGATCGCATCGACGCCGCAGGCGTAGACGCAGGCCAGACACTCGGAGCACAGGCCGCACTGCAGGCAGCGCTTCGCCTCGGCCCGGGCTTGACGATCCGTGAGACCGAGCACGACCTCCCGGAACCCCGTGACCCGTTCCTGCGTGGGAAGCATGGCCGTCTCGGCTCGGGGTGACAACGTGATCCCGCCGTCTCGCACTCGCTGCTGCAACTCCTCCCGACTGAATTTGACCGCCGGCGGCCTCAGGCGCTCCGGCTCCTCAAGAGGTTTGCCTTGCAGGTAGCGGTGAATGGAGGCGGCGACGCGATGCCCCAGGGCGATCGCCTCAATGATGAAGCTGGCACCTGTCTTGCGCCCTCCGACGACGAATAGACCGGGGATCTGGCTGGAAAGCGTCTGGGGATCACTGGTCAATTCGTCGTATCCGGCATCGAGGAAACAAAGGTCCGACTGCTGGCCCACCGTGACGATCACCGTGTCCACTTCGAGTGAGGACTGCGTGCCCGGTTCGACCGTGGGGCGACGTCGACCGCGTTCGTCGGTGAGCATGCCCTTCCCCACCCGGGCAAACTCGACGCCGGTCACGCGTCCGTCTCCGGTGACGATGCGGGTGGCGGTTGTGTGCTCGACGACCCGGATGCCCTCCGCCTCAAGGGCTTCCATTTCCCAACTGTAGGCCGGCAACTCCCCTCGAGGACGGTCGAGGGCCACAATGACTTCTTCCGCGCCCAGCCGTCGGGCAACCGCCGCGGCATCGAGAGCCGTGATCCCGCCGCCCACCACCGCCACCCGACTTCCGATCGCAACAGGTTGTCCCAGGTTGATCTTGCGTAGGAAGGTAGCGGCTGAGATGACACCTTCAGCCTCTTCCCCCTCCAGGCCGAGCGAGTGATCGCGCGCGGAGATGCCTGTGGCCAGGCAGACGGCGTTAAAGCCCTCCTCAAGCAGCTTGCGTGGATCGCTGATCGGCGAGTTCGTCTTGAGGACGACACCTAAGGCGAGGATGTCATCGATGTCCTGTTGAAGCACGCCTTTGGGCAATCGGTGGGCCGGGATGCCCACCCGCATCATCCCGCCCGGAACAGGAAGTGCCTCGAAAACGGTCACGCCGTAGCCCAACTTCACCAGGTCATGGGCCGCCGTCAATCCGGCTGGCCCCGACCCAACGACGGCGATCCATTCGGGGCGGGTGCGCGCGACCGACTCCACCTTCTCTCGGCCGTACGCCAGCGCGAAATCCACGACGAACCGCTTGAGAGCCATGATGCTCACCGGCTCGTCAATCAGGGCCCGCGCACAGTGCCCTTCGCAAGGGTGATGGCAGGTGCGCCCGCATACACTGGGGAACGGGTTGTCCTCCTTGATCACCCGAAACGCCTCCCGATACCTGCCTTCTCCAATGAGGGCGATGTAACCCTGTGAGCGTTGCCCCGCAGGACAGGCGTTCCGGCACGGCGCGACCCCGAGCTTCTCGATGGCGTAGGCATTCGGCACCGCCTGTGGGTACAGCTTGTAGGCGGCCCGCCGCTGTGCCAGTCCCTCGTTGAAATGATCCGGGAGCGAGACGGGACAGACTGCGGCACAATCACCGCAACCAACACACTTGGTGGGATCGATGTAGCGCGGCTTGTGACGGAGGGTCACAGTGAAGTCCCCGGCCTGGCCCTCAACCTCGAGCACCTCCGTGTCGACCATCAGGCTGATGTTGTGATGTCGCCCGGTATCGACCAGCTTGGGGCTGATCGTGCACATGGCGCAATCGTTGGTGGGGAAAGTCTTGTCGAGCTGAGCCATGTGTCCGCCGATGGCGGACTTGCTTTCCACGAGGTAGACGCGAAAGCCCTGCTCGGCCAGGTCGAGGCTGGCCTGCATTCCGGCAATGCCGCCGCCGAGGACGAGGACGGCACCGGTGACAGGATCAGCAAGGCGTTCGGAAATCACTGGGTGACTCTCTCCAGGGCCTGGCCCACGATACGGAGCAACTCCTGAGGCGCGACCGGCTTCTGCAGATAGGAATGAACGTGCAAGTCTCTGCCTGTCTCGAGCTCGTAACGTCTGCGGCTTGCGTCCTCCACAACCGTTGTGAGGACCATGATCGGCAATCCGGCATGGGCCGGGTCGGCCTGCAATTCGCGGATCACCCCAAAGCCGTCCATTCTTGGCATCAACAAGTCCAGGATCAGCAGATCTGGGGTCTGCTTGCGGACCATGTCCAGGCACTGCAGTCCATCTTGAGCAGTTGCCACTCTGTAGGGCTGGCTCGCCAAAACCGAGGTGACGGCTTCCAGGATATCGGGGTCATCGTCGGCCACAATGATGTAAGGCTGGTCGACGATACGGCTAACGTGGCGCAAGAGCTCGTCTGGAGGAGCGGGCTTCTCGATGTAGCCCTGGATCTCCATGGCCACGCCCGTCTCAAGCTCGTAACGCCGATAGGCTGCGTCTTCAATGACCGTGGTCAAGACAATGATCGGTAGGCCAGCGTACTTCGGGTCGTTGCGCAGCTCGCGAATCACCGCAAAGCCGTCCATGCGAGGCATGAGCATGTCGAGGATGAGCAAGTCAGGGCTCTCCTCCCGAATCAGCTCCATGCACTGTCGACCATCGCGAGCGCTGGCCAGTCGGTAGGGCCGGGTTTCCAGAACGGCTGTGATCCCCTCAACGATGTCCGGATCATCGTCAACGATCAGGATGTAAGGTTGCTTCTTCACGATGACTGCCTTTCGTTCTCGCGCGACCCAAGGCGTGCAGACAGGTTTGCTGCGGTTGCGCCAGTCTCGGCCAACCGGGACCCTTGATCCTGAGGCAAGGTGAGCGAACGCGGAATCCTGACGGTGACCTTCGTGCCGCTCTTGCCTGCCTGGTAGGGGCTTTCAATCTGAATGCTCCCCTCATGGGCGTCCACGATCTTCTTGGCGATAGAGAGTCCCAGCCCGGAACCGCCGTGTTCCTCGACGTTACCGCCGCGGAAGAAGTCTTCGAAGATGTGTTGTTGATCCTCCGCGGGGATCCCGATCCCGTCGTCGAGCACTTCGATCACTAACGCCTCGGGCTCATCGAACGCCGACAGGGTCACCGTGCTGTTCTCGGGGGAGAATTTAACGGCGTTGGCCAACAGATTGGAGATGACTTGCCTTAAGCGCCGTCGAGCGGCGACGATCGGCTTGAAATCCGTGGGGCCGATCGCTTTCAGACGGATGTTCTTATGCGAGGCGGCCAGCCGAACCTCTTCGAGGGCCTCGGCCCCTATCTCCTGGGGGTTGACCCATTCGAAATCGGCCCGAATCTGATTGGACTGCATCCGGGCGAAATCCAGAATGTCGCTGATCAGGGCCCGCAGATCACTCAGGCGGATTGCGCTTCGTTCGAGCAGACGCCGCTGCTTGTCTGTGATCTCACCCGCGTAGCCGCCGAGGGTGATTTGAATGTAGTTTTCCACGGCAGCGATCGGCCTCTTGAGCTCATGGGAGACGATGGACAGGAAGTATGTGAGCATGGAGGTCGTGCTTGCCAGCCGGGCACGGATGATTGTCGCCACACGGCCGATGAGCAGGTAGCCCGCCGCCGGATGACTTGTCATCAGCCGACGAAGATCCTCGCCGGGAACGGCCAGGACATGGCTCTCTTCGAGACAGATGCCAGAGGAGGTATACGCATAGGGGGCAACCATGCTTGACCATCCGATGGCCTCCCAGGGCCCAAGGACGTCGATGGTCGCTCGCCGCGCGGTGCCGGTTTTCCCCAATTGCACCCACTTCTCCAGTGAGACCTTGCCGCTGAGGATCAGGTACAGGCAGCCGGCGGGTGAATCCTCGGAGAACAGCACGTCGCCTTCGGCATGCCGCTCCTCGGTTGCATAGCGCGCAATATCGGCCAGGACTTCCTGAGGAAGCCCGGCGAACAACCCGAACCTCTCAAGGGTCTCAGCCGATGTTCGCGCCATCTTCCGAGTGGGTTTCTCCTTCGCCCGGCGCCGCGCCGGCGCCGGAACCGTTAGCGCGCAAGGGGGTCGGCCCCAGGCGGCTCACTTCGGCGGTGATTTCGGCCGCGGCAAAGGCAAATTGGCCCGCCATGGCCGACGAAAGATTGATCATCTGTAGCCGCTGACCCTGCAGACCGATCGCCTCGAGCACGCTCCGCGTGTGCTCTACTCTGCGCCGGGCGTTGACATTACCTTCCAGGTAATGGCAGTCGCCGGGTAGTCAACCGGCGACCAGTACGCCGTCGGCGCCATCCTCGAATGCGCGCAGCAGGTGCAATGTATCCACCCTGCCGCTGCACGGCACCTGGATGATCTTGATCGCCGGAGGATACTGAATCCGGAGACTCCCGGCCAGGTCGGCCGCGTTGTACGCGCAGTGCGTACAGCAAAAGGCAACGATCTGCGGACTGTGATCAGGCATATGCTCCGCCTTCGTCCTCCACAAGTAGAGCGTCCAGCTTGACCATGATCTGGTTGTCGTCATAGTGCGCCAGATGGATGGCCTTGGCCGGGCATTCGGCGACGCAATTGCCACATCCCTGACAGACGGTCGGCTCGATATACGCCGTACCCACGATCCCGCCGACCCCGGCCAGTTCCCCGACGACCTTGGGCACATCGAATGGACAAATGCGTACGCAGGTCAGGCAGCCGACGCATTTCTGTGGATCCACCTCGGCGACGATGCCCCCGGCCGTCAGGCTCTCCTGCGAGAGCAGACGTCCGGCGCGCGCCGCAGCTGCCTGGGCCTGGACGATCACTTCGTCGACGAACTTGGGGTAATGCGCAAGCCCGGCCATGAACAAGCCGTCGGAAGCGAAGTCGACCGGGCGCAGCTTGACGTGCGCCTCGAGCAAGAACCCGTCCGAATCAACCGGCACCTTGAACAGCGAGGCGAACTCGCGGGCTGCCTCGGGAGGCACGATCGGGTTGCTCAACATCAGGAGATCGGGGTGAAACTGGATTTCGTTCCCCAGAGTGAGATCCCTAACGGCGATTTCCAACCGGTCCCCGTCATGGCGCACCTCCGGAGGGTTCTCGTCGTCGTAACGCACGAAGATGACCCCGCCCCGGCGCGCCTCGGTGTACAGTCTCTCCTTGAACCCGTAGGTCCGTATGTCTTTGTACAGGACGGTCACTCGGGCCTCGGGCTTCAAGCGTTTGAGTGTGAGGGCGTTCTTCAGGGCGGTGGCGCAGCAGGTCCGACCGCAGAATCGCGAGGCGGGCCCGACGCACAACAGCATGGCCACGTCGCCCGGAAGCTTCTCTCCGAGTGCGCGCCAGGCCGTCTCCACCTGGCCCTCCACGGTGAGGATCTGCTCGCCGGCGAAGGCGAGGAGGGACTCGAACTCCTGGCCGGTGACGACCCTCGGGCTTGCCCCGTAGGCGTGCTCGTCGCCCCGGTACTCCCGGCCGCCCGTGGCCAGGATCGTTGCGCCGTGGTCGACCTCGATCTCCTCGCCGTGAGCGTCTCGCAGCGTCGTGGCGAAACGGCCCACGAACCCGCTCGTCCGAACGACCTGGGATTTGAGATGAAGCGTGACCCCCGGCTCTGTTTCGACTCGGCGGATCAACGCACGTAAGAAAGCCTGCGGGTCGGATCCCTCGATGGTTGAGAAGACATGGCGGAGGTTGCCGCCCAGCACGTTGTCCTTCTCCACAAGGTGGACAGGAAAGCCGGCTTCCACCAGCGAGACGGCGGCAGTCAACCCGGCAACGCCTCCGCCGACGACGAGCGCGCTGTGCTGGATGGGAACCTGAGTCGTGACCAGCGGGTTGAGGGTCGCTGCCCGAGCGACTGCCATCCGGATGAGCTCACGCGCCTTCTGGGTGGCCGCCTCCCGATCGTTGGAGTGCACCCAGGAGCACTGGTTGCGAATGTTGGCCATCTCGAACAGTCCCGGGTTGAGACCGGAGGCGCGGATGCTGTCCTGAAACAGCGGAGCATGGGTCATGGGCGTGCACGAGGCGACGACGACCCGGTTCAGCCCGAGCTCCCTGACCTGCTCCGTGATGTGGGCGATGCTATCTTGCGAGCACGTGTACAGATTGTGCTCGGCATGAGCCACCCCCGGAAGGCGTCGAGAGTCCTCGGCGACACCGGGCACGTCGAGGTATCCGCCGATGTTCGAGCCGCAATGGCACACAAACACGCCCACGCGCGGCGGTTCGGCGCTGACATCTCGTTCCAGCGGGTACTCCGCCGTTCGGGTCAGGCTGTGGCGGGCAGGGGCCAGCAGGCCGGCGACGCCGGCCGCGGCGCCCGTGGCGTCGATGATCGATTCGGGGATGTCCTTCGGCTCGCGGAACGGACCGGCGGCGTAGATCCCAGGGCGGGATGTCTGCAGCGGGTCGAAGAGGGCTGTATGGCAGAAACCGTAATCGTCAAGTTCGATCCCGAGCTTGGCGCCGAGCTCCCTGACGGACTCCGAGATTTCCATCCCGACCGAGAGCACAGCCAGATCGAATTTCTCTTCAACGTACTCGACCTGCTGGATCGCGGTCCTTGTCGGATCCCCGGTCTCATTGAGACCGCGTGCGAAGCGGATGATCAGGTCTCCCGTTGTCGGGTCTTCCTTGAGCTGCGAGATCCGGCAGCGCGAGTACTCGATGCCATAGCGGTCCCGGGCCCGCTGATAGTAGGCCTCGTAACCCTTGCTGAATGCCCGCATGTCCATCATGAAAACGTGGACCTGGGCCTGCGAGTCGTGCTCGCGGACCATCACCGCCTCTTTGGCGGCGTACATGCAGCACACCGCGGAACAATAGTCGTGGGTCTGATCGCGAGAACCGACGCACTGCAGGAAAGCGATCCGCCGGGCGGGGGCGCCATCCGAGGGGCGATTGACGTGGCCCTTGGTCGGTCCGGAGGCCGAGAGCAGCCGTTCGAGCTGCAAAGAGGTGACGACGTTCGGATAGCGGCCCAGGCCGTATTCCTGAGAAAGCTCGGCGCGGTAGAGCTGATATCCCGGCGCCAAGACGACTGCGCCGACATGGAGGCGTTCGATCTGCTCGACCATGTCGTGGTTAATGGCCTTGGTGCCGCAGATGTATTGACACGCGAGGCATTCCGAGCAGATGGCACATGCCAGGCAGCGGGCGGCCTCCGCCTGGGCCAGCTCGTCCGTGTAACCGCGCTCGACCTCGGAGAAGCCATCCAGCCGCTCCGAGACCGATAGGGCCGGCATGGGGACACGGCCACCGGGTTTGATGCGGCCGAGGGCGACGCGCTCTTGCAGCTCGGCCCGGGTGAACTTGACGACCGGCAGGGCCGGGCGAGCAGGGGGTTCGAGGTCCGCCCCCTGAAGGTAGCGGTGGATGCTCTCGGCGGCTTTGTGGCCCGAGGCGACGGCTTCGATGACGAAGGCCGTACCGGAGACGCTGTCACCGGCGGCGAAGACGCCGGGCCGTGTGGCAGCCATCGTGTTCGGATTGACGGCGATGGTTCGTTGCCGGGTCACACCCACCCCGGTGTCCTCGGGGATGAACGCCAGGCCGGCGCGCTGCCCGACGGAGAAGATCACGCTGTCGGCTTCGAGGATATGCTCCGACCCGGGGGCCGTCTCGACCGAGAGCCGGCCATCCTCGTCGAAGGCGAAGTGGCTCACTCGGGCGCATTCGACGCCGGCAGCACGGCCGGTTTCGTCGGAGACGATCCGCACGAACGAACGGCTCGGATGGATGACGACGCCTTCGGCTTCGGCCTCGTCCGCCTCCCACTCGTGACAGAGCATTCCCTCGCGAGGCTCCAGGCAAGCCAGATGGACTTCCGCCCCGAGGCGGACGGCCGTTCGGGCGCAATCGACGGCCACATTGCCCCCGCCGAGCACGAGTACTCGCCTGCCCAGAGGCGGTGGGTTGCCAAGCCGGACATCGCGCAAGAAGCGGGTATTGATCCACACGCCTTCAAGATCGGCGCCGGGGATCGGAAGGCGAACCCCCTCGTGCGCGCCCACGGCGATCAGCACGCTGTCGTAACCTTCATCAAAGAGCCGATCCAGATCGTCGATGCGCGTGTTGAGGCGGAGGTCGATACCCAGATCGAGGATATCGGCGACTTCGCGCTCGATGACCTCGGTTGGCAGACGATACTCAGGCACGCCGACGCGCAGCATGCCGCCGGCGACCGGCAGGCTCTCAAAGATCGTTACGGCATATCCCAATCGAGCGAGATCTTGCGCCGCGGTCAGCCCGCACGGGCCGGCGCCGATGATCGCCACCCGCTCAGAATAGACTCGCTCAGCCGGCGGGCGCGGCGCGCGCGATTTCTCGTACACGCGATCGGTGACGAAGCGCTTGAGGGCGCGAATGTTGATCGGTTCATCCACCAATCCGCGGTTGCAGGCGTCCTCGCAGCGGTGGTTGCAGATGCGGCCGCAAATCCCGGGGAACGGATTGTCCTCCTTGATCACTCGCAGCGCGTCGTCGTAGCGCCCTTCGCGGATCAGGGCAATGTAACCCTGGGCTCGCTGTCCGGCCGGGCAGGCGTCGCGGCAGGGGGAGATGCCCAGCTTCTCGATGGCGAAGGCATTCGGCACGGCCTGTGGGTAGAGCTTGTGCGCCGCGCGTCGGAGGGACAGACCTTCATTGAACGGATCCGGGATGACGACCGGGCAGACATCGGCGCAATCGCCGCAGCCGACACACTTCGTCGGATCGATATAGCGCGGGTGGTGACGCAAGGTGACCGTGAAATCACCGGCCTGACCCTCGATCTTAACCACTTCGGTGTCGACCCGGAGGTCGATGTTCAGGTGTCGGCCGGTCTCGACCAGTTTGGGGCTAATGGTACACATGGCGCAGTCGTTGGTGGGGAAGGTCTTGTCGAGCTGGGCCATGTGGCCGCCGATGGCGGACTTTCGCTCGACCAGATGGACGAGGTAACCCTGGTCGGCCAGATCCAGGCTGGCCTGCATGCCGGCGATCCCGCCGCCGACGACCAGTACTGCGCCGACAGGAGCGGGATCCAGGCCCTGCAGTCCTGGCGGTCTCAGCCTACCATCCATTCCAGCGGGGTCACGGGTCAAAGCTTGTGCGCCTTGTCACAAATAGGTATGCGGCATGTGGTGGAAGCTCATCTTGGCTTCCACCACACACCAGCCCCAAGGGACACGGAACAACGCCACACTCGACCAAGGAAGGACACTCCCGGCGTTGGGCTCAACCGTATGATAGGTCGGGGGGGAAAGGCCGCCCCAGTGCCGGATGTCACCCGGGATGGGGAGAAACTTCATCCGTTTGATCGGACTGCCGATGGAGCTGACCCTGCGGCATATTCGAGGCGGCTCGCCGGAAGACGAATTCGGACCAAGCAATCTACGCCCGGTCCGGTAGCGTCCAATCGATCGACAGGAGCGATCAGGCCGTGTGCTCGACCGGAGCCTTCTTCCCGTTCTTGACCGGGCTCGGCCCAAGCCGGGAGATGCGTTCGGTCATCTCGCGGGCGATCTCGGCGAAGGTGGCGCCCATCCCACCCGAGACGAAGAACATCTCCAGGCGCTCGGGCTCAATCCCCACGTTCTCAAGGATCTTCTTGGCGTGTTCAACCCTGGCCTTGCCCCGCTCGTTCCCCCGCACGTGATGGCAATTCCCCAGACTGCAGGCGACGATATACACCCCGTCGGCTCCCTGGTCGAAAGCGTCCAGCAGGTATTGAATGTCGGTCTTACCGGTGCACGGCAGGCGAACGAGTTTGACGTTGGCCGGGTACTCGAGCCGGAGTGAGCCGGCGGTATCGGCGGCCATGTAACCGCAGAAGATACAGGTGAAGGCGGTAAGCTCCGGATGGAAGTCTGCTGTTTGGCTCATGCTACTTCGCTGACGGCCGACGATGGACGACGGACGGCAGAGACAGGACGGGGGACCGGAGACGGGGGACCGGGTGCCTGCGATGCATTTCCGGTCATCGGTCTCCCGTCCTCCGTCTGTCCGCTCTTGTCATCCGTCGTCTGCTGTCCTCCTCCCAATCAACCCGCCACAGTTAGGGCGGGCACTTCCCACTTGCCGAGCCCCACATCGACCTGATCATCGGTATAGTTGCGCAATTGGATCGCCCGAGCAGGGCATTCGGCCGTGCATGTGCCACAACCCTGGCAACGGGCTGGGTCGATCCAGGCGGCGCCACCCAACTCGCCGACCCCCTGTCGGTCGTACCGCATTTCGGGGATCCCAAACGGGCACGTTCGTACGCAGGTCAGGCAGCCCGTGCACCGTTCCGAGTCGATCACGGCCACAACCCCGCCCAGTTGGATCGTCGGCCGGGTCAAGACCGTCAGTGCCCGTGCGGCGCATGCCAGGGAGTGGGCGATGCTCTCTTCGATGAATTTCGGGTAGTGGGCCAACCCGGCCAGATAGATCCCATCATCGGCGAAGTCCATCGGACGCATCTTGGGATGGGCCTCTTGCAGGAAGCCTCCCTCGGAGAGCTTCAGGCCGAAGGTCTTGGCCAGGCCGGATGTGTCCTCCGACGGTACGATCGACATGCTCAATGCCAGAAGTTCAGGCTCGAAGAGCAGTTCCTTGCCGAAAATATGCTCGTTGACGGAGACCACAAGCGCCTGGCGGGCGCCGCGCGGCTCGAGGCGAACCAATGGCGGCTCTTCGTCGGTATAGCGCACGAAGAGCACACCTCTTCGGCGCGCTTCCAGATAGAACTTCTCGCGGAATCCGTAACTGATGATGTTCTTGTAGAGGATCACCACCTGGCAATCTGGGTTGAGCATCTTCAGTCGAAGAGCGTTCTTGATCGTGTTGAGGCAACATACCCGGGAGCAATACTCGGGGGCGTCCTCCGCCTGCACGCATTGGATCATCACCACGGAGCGCAGCTGAGCCGCTCGCTCGGGATCGTGGGCCAGGAGCTCCTCCAGATCCGACTGGCGAACCACGCGTCGATCCTGGCCAAGCAGATACCTGGGGCTCGAGGCCTCTACCCCGCCGGTGGCCATGATGGTCACCCCGTGCCGGAGTTCTTCCAGGCGACCCTCGCCGGGCCCGCGCCGGATCACCGCCCTGAAATCTCCGACGCTGCCGGTATGGTGCGTGACCTCGCTCCCCAGGAATAGCCTGATCCGCTCATGAGCGACGACCCGGTTGACCAGATCCCGCAATAGCCTTTGCGGGTTATCACCCTCGGCGACGTAGTACACGTGGTGCAGATTCCCGCCCAAAGCGTCGCTCTTCTCGACAAGGTGGACGTCGTAGCCGGCGTCAGCGATCGCCAGGGCGGCGGTCATCCCCGAGACGCCTCCGCCGACAACCAGCGCCGCTCGCGCAGGTTCCCGCTCTTCCTTATGAATGGCCTCGGCCGCCCTCACCCTGGCCACAGCGACCCGCAGCATTTCACACGCCTTGCGCGTCGCGCCGGCGGGGTCACCGGCATGGACCCAGGCGCAGTGCTCACGCAGATTGACCATCTCCACCAGGTAAGGATTGATGGCCGCCTCGGCGATCAGACGCTGGAAGAGGGGCTCGTGGGTCCGATGGCTGCATGCCCCGACGACCAGTCGGCGCGCTCCGCTCTGCCGGACCAAATCCGCCAGACGCTCGAGACCTGCCGACTGACAGGCGATCGGCAAAACCTCGGCGGTAGTGACGCCTTCCAGATCGGAAACGAATCGCTGCACGGCTGCCAGATCGACCACATCCCCCACCTCGCCCGAGCAGCTGCACAACGCCACGGCCACCGACCGGGTCGAGCCTTCCGGTGGGAATTCAGAAGGGAAGCCGTTTTCGCTGACAAACGGCTGAGCGCGGCTGAAGGTCCGCTGTCCGAGCTGGTCGGACATCAAGCGCATCACCTCGGCCGCTGCGCCCGAAGCATCGATGATCGTCTCGGCGATCTCCTTGGGGGAAGCAAACGCGCCGCACACGAACACGCCCGGCCGTGAGGAGGTCAACGGATTGAATTTGTCCGTCTCGCAGAAGCCGTACTCGTTCAGCGCAACACCGAGCGTCTTTGCGATGTTGACCGCTTCCGTCGGCGGCCGAATCCCGACGGCCAGGACGACCAGGTCGAAGCGCTCTTCGCGCAACGACCCCTGGCCGCGGGCGGAGGATTCGTGCTCGCGACCCCCGGGAAAGCGCAGTATGATCTCACCTGACGTCGGATCTTCTTCGAGGGCCGAGATCCGACAGCGCGTGTAGTGGATGTCGAATGTGTCTCGGGCCTGGTGATAGTACTGGTTGTACTCCTTGTTGAATGCCCGCTCATCCATGGTGAAGATGTGGCAGTCCACCTCTGGGATTCTCTGCTTGGCGAGCATCGCTTGCTTCGTCGCATACATGCAGCAGATCGATGAGCAGTAAGGATTCTGCTGGTCGCGCGAGCCGACGCATTGCAGCCAGGCGATCCGTTTGGGTGCTTCGCCGTCCGAAATACGCCGTACGATTCCTTCCGTCGGCCCCGATCTCGAGGCCAGCCTTTCGTACTGCATCGAGGTGATGACGTTGGCGATCCGGCCGTAACCCAGTTCAGGCATGGCGGCTGCGTCGAAAGGCTGGAAACCCATGGCGAGGATGATCGCTCCAACCTGGATCTCAGTCTCCACGGGCCGGACATCGAGGTCGACGGCCCGCGTGGGGCAGGCCTCGACGCACTTCCGGCAGGAATCGCAAACAGCAGTCTTCTCGAGCAGATAATAGGCATTGGGGACCGAGCGCGGCGCTGACTTGTCGATCGCTTTGCGCGTACTCATCCCGAGTTGGAACCCGCTGGGCCGCACCTCGGGGCACACCTGCGCGCAACGACCGCAGTTGATGCACAAAGCCGGGTCGACATATTGAGGCCGTTGCCAGAGGCCGACCCGAAAGTCGCCGGCCACGCCTTCGCAGGACCGGAGCTCAGCCGAGGTGAGCACGGTGATATTCGGATGGCAGTTGTTGTCGAGCAGCGCCGGCGTGATCGACGGGCGGGTGCAACCGAACCCGTGGTCGGAGGTGCCACGGCAAAGGACGCAGTCGTGGGTGGGGAACATAAAGCCCAGCTGGGCCACTCGTCCCCCCAAGGAAGGCAAGGTCTCCAGCAGGTAGGTGTGGATTCCGGCTTCGGCCAGGTCGATGGCGGCGCGCATGCCGCCGACACCCCCGCCGACGACCAGGACGCTGCGCGGCGACGCCCCGTCCACCCGATCAGACGCGCGCTCCAATTACTCCTCCAACCATTTCCAGGAACCACATTCGTGGCCCATCGCTCGGTGGGCCATCTGGATCGAACTGCCCATTAAAGGTATGGCCCCGGCTGGTAGGGCCACAGTGCAGGAAGTCACGCTCGAAATGGGATGTTGTTCATCCAAACTCACCCATCACGGTCGGCGATCCGCGAACACAACTGGGCAGGGTTGGCGAGCGGGCCTAGACCAAGTCCGCGCCGCAGTTGGCGCACCATCGCCAGTCGTCCTGTGTGACCTGACCGCACCGTGGGCAGACAGGGCGCCGCCCGGGCGGCGCGGGGGGCTCACCCCGATCCACCAAAGGTAGACTGAAGGCGAACGTCGAGCCGGCGCCCAGCCAGCTCTGCGCCCAGATCTGTCCGCCATGGGCCTCGACGATGCGCTTGGCAATCGTCAGGCCCAGACCTGAGCCTCCAGTGCTGCGGGCTCGCGAGCGATCCACCCGGTAGAAACGCTCGAACACATGGGGCAGGTCCTCGGCCGGGATGCCGCTTCCCGTATCCTGCACCCGGATCACCACCCTGTCTTCCTTTACTTCCACCGCCGTCTTAACGGTACCGCCGGTCGGGGTGTGGCGCAGGGCGTTGGAGACGAGATTGAAGAGTACCTGCTGCAGCCGCTGACCGTCCCCACGAATGCGCGGGAGCCCCTGCGGCAACTCGACTTTGAACGTCACACCCTTTTCCAAGGCCTGACTCTGCAAAGCGTTACTGGCCTGAGCGATCACCGCCTCCAGATCCACCGACTGCCAGTCCAGCCTCAATTGCCCGGCCTCCGCCAGCGCCAGGTCGCGCAGGTCAGCCACCAGTCGGCTCAACAGGGCCGTCTGCTGGTGAATGGAGGCGATGTTCTCCGGATTGAGGTCATACACCCCATCCAGCATGGCTTCCAGGCTCCCCTGGACCACGGTCAACGGCGTGCGGAGCTCGTGGGCAATGTCGGCGACCATGTTGCGGCGCTGAACGTCCGCCTGGGCCAGGCTTTCGGCCATCCGGTTGAACGACTGTGCCAGCCGGCCAATCTCATCGGCTGTCTTCGCCTCAACCCGCCGGTCCAACTGCCCAGCGGCAATGGCCTCGGCCGCCTGGGAGACGGCGCGGAGGGGGGAGGTGATCTGGCGAAACAACATCGAGCCCAGAATGAGCGCAACCAATCCAACCGCCGCCGCCGTAATGAAGATCGACAGGTTGACGGCCTGGAGGAAGTCCTCATCCGCCGGATTGAGCGCCGGCTCGATCATCGATCCCACCAGCACCGAACCCACTGTCTGGCCGTTCACCACAACCGGCGCGGCCTCCTGTAGATGCGCGGCCGGGTGCTGCTCGTCCAGGCTCGCCCCGCCTGTGTCGGCGATGACCTCTCCGGCGGCGTTGAGCAAGATCACCCGGTCGTCCAGCGGGCCGGTGGACCGCGTCGTCTGAAACCACCGGCTCATCCAGTCCCCCATCATTCCGGGGCCCATGCCGGCCGTGGGCTCTTGAGTCGCCGGTCTGGTAGCAGTGTCTGCCAGCCATTCATCCACCCCGGACCAACTCCCCTGCTGAGCATAGTAAGCCGTCATGAGATTGGCCAGGGCGTTCGCTTGAGCAACGTCATCGGATAACACTCGACGCTGGAGATGCGTGGACGTCGTGAGGCGGATGGCGATGACCATCGTGATCACCCCGACGACGATGACGCCCAGGAAGACGCCCATCAGGCGTGTCCACAAGCTGCGCCGCATCACGGCCTACTCCTGGATGAATCGATAGCCGACGCCGCGCACGGTCTCGATGAAGCGAGGATTGTGCGGGTCGTCCTCCAGCTTGGCGCGCAGGTTCTTGATGTGGGCGTCAATGGTCCGCTCGTAGCCCGCATAGGCAGTCTCTTGAACCTGCTCGAGCAGCAGCATCCGGGTGAAGACCTGTCCGGGATGCGCTACGAGGACGGCCAGGAGATCAAACTCCATCGTCGTAAGGTCCAATGGTCGGCCGACCTTGGATGCCTGGCGGCGGGGCATGTCGAGCGAGATCTCTCCGGCCGCAATGACATCTGGCTTCACTGGCTCGCCCTCTGCCCGGCGAAGGACAGCGCGGGTCCGGGCGACGACCTCGCGCGGGCTGAAGGGCTTGACGATGTAATCATCGGCGCCCATTTCCAAACCGATTAGGCGGTCGGTCTCATCCAGGCGCGCCGTCAGCATGATGATGGGCACGTCCGACTGCCGGCGCAGGGCACGGCACACATCCAGCCCGTCCATTCCAGGAAGGTTGAGGTCAAGGATGACCAGGTTGGGGCGTTCATGACGGAATACGGACAGCGCCTCTTGGCCAGCGGTTGCGGTCACCACGGCGTAGCCGGCCTTTTCCAGGTAGGCGCGGACCAGTTTGATGATGTCCAGCTCGTCTTCAACCACAAGGATCTTCTGAGTCATTCGTTACCTTCGCCCACGCACATCGGTTCTGGAGGGTTTGTCTTTGGCGGCTACGCGCTGAGAGAGCGGAAGTGCGAGTTGCGGCAGGAGACATGGCCTTCTGGGCTGTGCGCCGAACCTAGGTCATCGCCCAGCCGAACCAAGCCAGGCGTGTGGACCGGATCACAACTCATCTCCTCGTGTGCGCCACGCCACAAAGAGTAACACGATCTGCCCCGGGGGAACTCGTCTGGCACAGGGCAGAGAGCCAGGGCGAGAAGTGGGGCGGCGGTCAGGTAAGCGCCGCGCCACACGACGGGCAGACATTCCAGCCTACCTGAACCGGCCGCCCACATGTGGGGCATCGGCGCGCCTCGATGGCGCGAGAGGATGGTTGCTGAGCCTCCGAACCGGTCGCCTGGGAACGGGGCCTAGACAACGCCTTCAAGCCGCCTTTAGCAGCCCAGACAATGATCAACACCGGTACACCGACCAACACCAGCAGAAACAGCAGCATCATGAGGAGACCGACGCCCATCATCATCGTTTAACCCTCTCCCTGCACACCTTCGGCGGATCCCAGCGAGGCAAGGTCTCCCCGCGCCCGCACAGCCTCGAGCTCGACCGCCTTGTTCTGCAACTGAGCGGTCAATTCGTCGAGCTGGGCCAGATCCTCCTTCAGCAATTGGAGCTGCTTCGTAAGCCGGTCCCGGCTGCTGGAGAGCTGGGCTTTCTCCGTCAACCGCCGACGGGCGGCCTGCTCATCGCCCTCGCCAACCGCTCCGCGGGCAGTGTTCAACTTGCCGGTCATCCTTCTGTCCATATCGGCGATGCGGGCTTGCAGGTCCGACAGGACCGTCTCGGAGCCCTCGCGAGCCCCGGCAAGCTGACCCAAGCGCGAGCGGATGGCCCGCAAGGCGTTTTCCACCTGCAGGTCCACGCGGTGGACTGGGCGGCGTTGCCCGCGGGCCCGGTGGACCGCCAAATCCGCCGGGCGCAGTTGACCGCGATCTGCCAGGGCTCGCAGCGCGATGAAGACCTCCTCGCTGATCTGTCCCTCCCCATGCATGTTGTACAAGTCGGACAGGAGGTCTCCAGCCGGCCACGCGGACACGAGCGGCCGGGAAGCCTGGGGTCGGAATGCCGCGCCCGGCCCTGGCGATAGCCGCCAGGAGTCGGCCAGGTAAAGCAGATCTCCGAGCACTGACCCACAGCCCATCGTCAGCTCGTCTCCCCAGTCGCCTCGGCCCTGAGCCGCTCCAGCTCTCGCTCCACGGCAGCCGCCCGGGAGAGACTGGCCAGCTCGCGGTCGATGTCGTCGCCCTCCGGCGCCAAGACGTCTTCCAACGCACCCGAGGCGATCAGGTCGTCGATGGCCTCCACCCGTGACTGCATGGCCTGGATGCGGGCTTCAGCACGCTCGATGGCATGTCCGGCGTCAGCCAGGTCCTTGGACATGCCGGTGGCGGCTTCCTTGACTTGGAGCTGTGCTCGCGAAGAGTCGTACAGAGCCTTGAGCTCTTCCTTGCGAGCTTGAAACAACTCGATCTTCTGGCGCAAGTTGGCCTGGCTGGTCTTGAGGCTCTCGACCTGGGCGTCCAGGGAGGCGATGCTGTCGTTGAGTCGGTTCAGGCGTTCCTGAGCGAGGCCTTTTCGCTCCAGGGCACGGGTCGCCAGATCCTCGCGACCGGCGCGCATCGCCTGGCGGGCCTGCTCCTCGGTCTTGTCGATAGCCTTCTGCGTCTGTCCGCGCTGGCTTTCCAGACTGCGCCTGGCCGTGGACACTTCGACGAGGCTGTCGCTGATCTGACGCAGACTGCCCTGCAGACGAGTCAGGCTGTAGTCCAGGCTGGCGCGAGGATCTTCCATCGCTTCCATTGCCTGGTGGGCTTTGGCCCCGAAGAGGGCTTTCAAGCGTGCGAAGAAACTCATGGGATTCTCTCCTTGTCAGCACGTCCCTCGGGAAGTGCGGACGATCTATGCGTCGACTAGTTCAGCGCCGCAGTAGGCGCAGTGCGTCCAACCGGTCTCTACCGCCCGATGGCATTCCGGGCAGGCGGTCAGCAACTCCGCGCCGCAACGCGGGCAGAACACGAAATCCTCCTGCACCTGCGCCCCGCAGCGGGGGCACGGTCTCATCTCCTGTTGCGGCTGCCCGGTGGCGGCTGGTGTCTCGACGTGTCCTTGATGGTTATGCCCATGCGCCAAATGGTGAGCTGGTCCACACATTGTGTTCACCTCCCGTCGATGATCATGCCCCACGGCTGGTGTGTCCTGCCTGTGCATTAGGCCTCGGCAAGACTCGCCCCACAGTGGGGACAGTTGCGCCAATCGAGCTGCACGGCGCGTCCGCAGCTCGGGCAGGTTCGGGCCACGGAAGACGGGTTTCCGCTCCCGCTCCCCACGGCGCGCACGAGATAGACCACTCCCAACACCGTCAGCACGATCAGGGCGATCGGAATCAGCCACATGAAAGCCATCCCCACCCCGTTGAGCGGCGAGTAACCCCAGCCGCCGTAGCCTCCCATCATCCCGGGGCCCATCATGCCCCAACCGCCGTAGCCACGGCCTCCGCCCAGAAAGCCGAGACCGACGACGAGGGCGAGTAGAACCACGACCCCGAATACGCCGACAGCAGTCCAATTGACTTTGTTCATCTCCATGACCTCCTGTTGTATCGGACCTCTAGTCCGTCAGATTCTCTTCCAGTGATTGCATGCTGATAAAGGTGCCGTGCCACGAGTGGAACCATACCTGACTGGTGTATCCGTTGACGCTGAGCATGCCGGAAACCTGTCCATCCGTCAGCACGTGGATGGTGTAGTAGCCACAGAAGGGTTCCGCTTCGTCGGCGGTTCGGTTAGATTGGATTCAAACGCGGTTGTGTGAAGGGAGTGTGAAGCAGAGATGGTTCTGGCGTGAAGCTTGACCCGGTCCAACTCGACCTCGACGAGTCGTGTCAGGGGGAGCGCCGGTGAACAACGGCGGCCTGGGGAAAGCGCCAACGCCGGCGGATGTGGGTGTCAGAGGGGTTGGACCCGCGCTTAGCGTGAGCTGGAGGCGGTCGGGCCGACAAGGGAAATGGCCGAATAGGGACACGCTGGCAGGCAGTCTCCGCAACCGTTGCAGCGCGTAAGGTCAATCAGCGCAGGCTCGTCGGCATCAACTCTTACTACGGCGCGTGTCCTGCATACCGGACGGGCGAAGCACGGGTCACAGGCCTGGCAGATCGACCAGTCGACTTCCGCCCTCAACATAGTCTACACACGCCGCCGACGGGGCTACACCACTGCCGGGACACCGAGCGTCCTGCCGCCCAGCCTGAGGGCCAGCCGCAGCGCTTCTCGCTTTGAGCCGTATGGAGCAAGCCACCACTGCTCAAACAATACTTTGCCGGCGTGCCAGGCGCTCCCCAACCGGCGCAGCTCGATCTTAGGCGACGGCTCGGCGAAGAAGTCCCCGTAGGCGAATCCAGCCAGGCTCTCGCCCGCCTCGAGCATGCAGTAGCCGAGGCCGGGAAAAACAGGCCATGTGCCTGAGCCGACGACCTCGGCGGCGATGCGGCGGGCGACGACTTCGGCCTGCGCGTGGGCGAATACCCCTGCCTTGGGCAGCACCAGGGGCACGTCTGGTTTCCACCGGCCGGGGACAGGGATCGTCGTCATGTCGCCCAGCGCGAACACGTTCTCGTGCCTGGTCTGGAGCGTCTCCCGCTCCACCGGAACCCACCCGAGCTCGTTGGCCAGCCCGGCCTCGCGCGCCAGGCGGGGACCGCGGTGGGGAGGGATGGCCACGAGCAGGTCATACCGGAATGACGTTCTGCCCTCGAAGACGAGTTCACGCGTGGCGACGTCGACATTCGACAGCTTGTACAGCGGGTGAAACTGGACACCTTGCCGAGCGAGCATCTGCTGGACCGCTTCCCCCAATGCGGGGCCGGCGACCGGCATGGGTTGAGGTTCCGGAGTGAAGAGATGGACCTCCGCTCGGTCGCGCAGGCCTCGTCGCCGAAGGGTGTCGGCGACGAGCATCGCCGCCTCATGCGGCGCGCCGGGGCACTTGTAGGGAAGTGAGCTGACCACGATGGCGACCCTCCCGCCGTCGAATTCCTGCAGCTTATCCCGCAGCTTCGCCGCGCCGTCCAACGTGTAGAACGTGTGGGCCGCCTCAGCCAGCCCGGGGATCGCTTCTGGGGCAAGTTCGGCGCCGAGGGCAAGGATGAGGTAGTCATACGTCCACGCCTGCGAGCTCGTCTCCACGCGGCGCTGAGTCAGGTCGAGGGCCTGCGCTTCGGCGAGGATTACTTCCACGCCGGGCCTGGTCAGCGTGCCAACGTCGCGCGTGATCTGATCCAGGCTTCGGTCGCCGGTCATCAGCCACAGGAACGACGGGGCAAAGGCGTGCCGGGGGTTCTTCTCGACTAGGACGACACGGTGTGTGTGTGGCAGCCGGTGCCGGAGCTCGTTAGCCGCCACCAGGCCGCCGACTCCGCCACCCAGTATCACAATCATCTTGCCGGCCATCGCCTTCTCCTTCAGGGAATTTGGCCCCTGGATTCTTGCCAGCGGATGGTACGACGTGCGAAGCCTGGCCCTGGCCTCGTGCTCAAATCAGAAGACGAGGACATGATCGGCGGCCAGCGTCCACTCGCCGAGCAACTCCATGCTGCCGGGCTGAATGCCTTGGATGGTCTTCTCAGGCCCGATCCCGCGAGCCTTGGCGCAGGTCCCTCAAGTAGCCACTTCGCCGCGCCGGGCGAGCGAGGCCATCATCCTCTCGATGTTGTAGTAGCCGTTAGGTGTCTCTTGGCCGGCGACGGCGCACTGCACCCCGTCGCCGAGGAGGAATACACGGACGCTGACTTCAGGGTGCTTGATGAGGTTCAGCGCCAGCCGCATTGCATTGTACGGCCGCTCGTTCCCATAAGGCCCGTCGTTGACAACAACCAGATAGTGCTTCATAGGTTTGTCGACCGAGGTAGCCGCATTGTCTCAGGGTTTGCCTCGGGCGGCCTGAGCTAGCTCCGCCCCTGCCTCCAGGTGCTCCAGCAACACCTGCCGCATCAGATCACAGGCTTTGAGGATCTTGGGATCTGCCAACCGGTAATACACATTCACTCCTTGGCGTCGTGCGAGGACCATGCCTTTTTGTCGCATCAGCGCTAGGTGTTGCGACAGATTCGACTGACTTACCTCAATGGCAGAAGTCAATTCGGTCACCGATTTCTCACCTTCTCGCAGGCAGTCGATGATTTCGAGTCGCTTGGGATTGCCAAGCACCTGGCAAATGCTGGCGTGTAGTTCGTATAGCGAAGGCTTTGCCACATCGCCCCCAATCTATATTAGGAGATGCTGATATTCTAATCTTATTCTGAGGGCTCGTCAAGCATTCTAGATGGCAGGATGTGCGTGGATGGGTCCCCCTGCCTGGGCTCCTGTCCACGGAGGCTGATCCATGTCTGGGTGCGGGCTGAGCGTGTAGGCTCTCTAGGTGTGGCCCCTCCCGTTGTCGGACGCGGACAATGGGGGAGATGTTTCGCGGGAAAAGCTGGACGCTGCCTGCTCCGGGTGTGGATTCACATGCGGTGCGGGAGGTAAGAATCGCTAATCCCTCGGTCTTCCAGCCGACGGTGCTCCATCGTGGGATGGCTAACGTCGGGGTGCCCACAATATGACGGCTGCGCCCGCAAGACAGATGGCGCCGCCCAGCCAGTCGAAGCGGTCGGGCGCACGGCCATCGACCCACCACCCCCACAACGTTGCCGTAACAATGAAGACACCTCCGTACGCAGCGAAGGCTCGGCCGAAGGTGAAAGGCTGACGTGTCTGAATCAGGCCGTACAGGGAAAGCGCCGCCAGACCGAGAAAGCCATAGAAAGCCGACTTCCCCTCGCGCAGCCACTGCCAAAGTGAGTAGGCGCCTCCCACTTCGGCCAATGCGGCCGCCACGAACATACCTGTCACTCGAAGAAAGTCCATCGTGTCCTCCTCCTGGCAGGCAGCCTGACCGCTGCGGCGCCTGCCACCGCGAGCGCACTTTCCTACCGAAAGGAAGCATGATACCGGTCGCGGCCCAGCCGGCAAGCGCGCCGGAGGTGAAGAACTCAACCATGGCGAGCAAGGTCGCGAGCCTGTGGATCAATGATCTATCGCCTTGCACCGCGCCCCCCCATGGCTCACAGCCCTTCCAAAAGGAGGGTCGTAGTGGGCGCCGTCTGCGATGGTCGAGGTTCAGTGTCGCCGACATTCGCCCACCTGTTCATGTTCTTGTCAGTGGCGCCGCTGTCCCGCGCGCGTCATTGTGACGCGTCTCCTCCAGCGCGGCAGGAACATCGGCACGCGCGCAGCATACGAGCGCCAAGCCTCGCCAAACGCCGCCTCCAGAACCTCTTCTTCACGCTTCGCTCTCCGGTACAAGGCGAGCAAGAGCAGGAACAGGATCAGGAGCGCCCAGGTGCGATACACAAGTGTTGGACCCAAGAGCAGAAGCCATATTCCCAGATACATTGGATGGCGGACGAGAGCATAAGGACCGTGCTGGACAAGCTGAGGCCCCGCTTTCAACCGGACGGCAGAGCTGGTGCTTACGCCATACATCCTGCCGAGCGTCCAGCGCGCCCAGAGCACCAAGAGAGCTCCCAAGAGAAATATCGCCAGCCCAGCTAGGCGGATAATCTTCAGTCCATCGGCTGGCACGCTGAAGGGTAGCGGAATCCAGAACCGGAAACCGAGGTAAACAAAGAGCACAATGGTTATGAGTCCGGTAACGATCTGCGCCCACCGGGGTAAGGCGAACCACTTGCTCGAATCGAGAGTCTCCGTTTCTGGCGTGCGGTAGCTCAGCAACCAGGAGATCACAATCACCATCAGGAGCCCGGCGCTCGTGGCAGCGACGAACCAGTCAAGAAACCTGCTGACGTCCGACATCCTGTGCCGCCATCCTCTAATGCGAGTGAGCAACTCCATCGTCGTGCACATGTTCGCTGATCCGGTGGTGTATTTCCCCCGATGCATTCTCCGGATCGATGTGGAGGGTGGCCGAGGCAAGGTAGGGCAGGTGGTGCAGCAATTGATGCCGCGCCTCCATGGAAATCGCGTGACCTTCCTCAACAGAGAGTTTAGGATCCACCGCCAGATTCAGCTCCGCATGTAGCCGATGGCCTAACCAGCGCACCCGCACCTCTGTGACCTCTCTGACCCCAGGCGCATGCTCTGCTGCATGTCGGATTTCGTCGGTGACCTCCGGATCCACGCCATCGATCAAGCGGGTGAAGATCGATCTGCCGGATTGCCAGACGATTCGGACGATCGCTGCAGTGATCAGCAGGCCGACGAGCGGGTCGGCTAGCGGAACCCCCAGCCAAACGCCCACGGCGCCGAGTAACACGGCCAGGCTGGTAAGGCCATCCACACGGGAGTGGTACCCGTCGGCAATGAGTGCCGCACTGCCGATCTCTTTACCGACCCTGATACGGAAAATCGCCACGGCCTCATTCCCAAGAAATCCAATGACCGCGGCTGCGACCACTGCCAGGAGGTAGTCCACTGGCTGCGGGCGAATGAGGCGCTGGATTGATACATAACCAGCGAAGATGGCACTGAACAGGATGGTCAGGACGATGGCCACACCTGCCAGATCCTCCACCCGGCCGTACCCATAGGTGAATCGCTTATTCGGCTTCCAGCGCGCCATGGTGAATGCGAGCCACAGAGGCATTGCCGTAGTAGCATCGGCGAAATTGTGGATCGTGTCTGCCAGGAGGGCAATGCTGCCCGAGAGCCAGACGATGACGACCTGAAACAGGGCGGTGAGCAGCAACCCAACAAACGACCATTTGACCGCCCATAACCCACGCTGGGCGGTGAGAATCGAAGGATCGACCGAACCGTGGGCATGTCCATGGGGAGGGAGTTCATGATGCAGATGGGAATCGTACCTATCGCTCATCGAAGGATCCGTTCTTGAAGGCTCCACTCGCGATAGGCCAGCAATCTCAGTGCATTCAAGACCACTACAAGCGTGCTGCCCTCGTGGAAAACGATCGCCACGCCGATTCCGGCTAAACCACTGAGCGCCAGTACGATCAGCACGGCGATCACGCCGAACGAGATGGCGAGATTTTGCCGGATGATCCCTCGTGTGGCGCGTCCGAGACCAACAGAAAAGGGCAGCCTGGAGAGGTCGTCCGCCATCAGGGCTACATCGGCTGTTTCCAGCGCGACGTCTGTGCCCGCCCTACCGGCCATGCGCTGCAGGTCTTCAACAGAGACAGCCATTGGGTCGTAGTGCAGGCACAAGACCACCGGGGATTTCTCCAGTTCCAGATGGGCCCGCAAGATCCCTTTACGGCTCCCCATAGCCTCTTCTAGCCGTTCGATGCAGGCATCCCGGTCGTCCCCAACGCCAGGAAGCGGCATTGGAACCTCAAGCTCGAGAGTTTCTTCGGTCTTCATTCTCTACGCCCTCTTCGCTCAACATCCATTGGCGACCTGCGGTCCCTTGACCACACGACATCGGCCGGGCTGGCCTGAGCACTCGGCTTCAACCGAGCGCCAGGGATGCACCTTGTCTATCGAGCTTGATGCTAAACGATCGGAGGGCGATTGGGCGGGGGCAGGGACATCAATGCATCATATGGTGATTGGGTCGCCAGCCCAAACATCAGACCCATGAGTATGGCAAAGCCAACAGACACCGCCCAGGTCAAGCCCTGGTGGAGAAGATGCGCCGTTGGCGAACCTGCAATCGAAGAGCTGTCCTGGCTTGAGCCCCGAACAGCTGAAGACGTGACGGCAGAGAAAGATGAGAATGCGTCGGCCGCATACTGGCCCAGAAGGCTCATCAACAGCAAGACTACGATCGAAGTGGAAGCAATGCTTACGACGTTCCGGCGGTGAATGTGCCGATCAGCCCTGCAATACATGGTCCAGTCCACGCTTGAAGAGATCGACGATGTGATCATCGTGCAGACAGTAGAACACTTGACGTCCCGCCCTGCGGGAGCGAACCAGCCTCATCTGCCGCAGTCCACGCAAGTGGTGGGAGACAGCGGATTCACTGATGCCGACTGCCGCCGCAATCGCGCTGACGTTCTCTTCACCCTCGGCCAAGACTGAAATGATCCGGACGCGGCTCATGTCACCGAGGGCACGAAAGAGCTCGGCGATGTGGGCAGCCGTGTTCTCGTCGAGCAGGGTCTGTCGTTCTTGAGGAGCGTCCGTCATGTTGGAATACCTGAACAACTGCTCACTAATGATAGGAATTCTAAAGTTGATCTCGGGGTTTGTCAACGTGCATGGGTGCGGCCGGCTTGACAGCCCCACCTTTCAGCCGTATCATCTCATTGAATGCTGATACGATGATATTTAAGGAGGACTGATGCTGCTAACCGCCGAGAAAGCAGGCCTGGCTGTGAAGGCTAAACTCTTCCGGGGGCTGGGCGACCCGTCGCGCTTGAGCATCCTGGATGCGCTACGCGGTGGGCCCCTGACCGTCAGCGCGATCATCGAAACGACCGGGCTCTCGCAATCCAACGTTTCCAATCACCTCGGCTGTCTGCGCGACTGCGGCCTGGTCGTCGCCGAACAGGAGGGTCGCTTCGTGACCTATCATCTTAGCGACGATCGTGTGGGAGACCTGATCGCCACCGCCGAATCGCTCCTGGCCGACGTGGCGCGGGGGGTGTACGAGTGCACCCGCTACAACATCCCTCGCACTGAGAGTCGCCGCAAGGGGTACGAGGTAAGGTCAACATGAGCCAGGCACTCCGAACCCTCGAAGTCCCCGTCAAGGGTATGGACTGCGCCGAATGCACCCAGCACGTCCAGCACGCCATCGCCCAACTACCCGGGGTCGAGTCGGTTGATGTCCTCCTGTCGTCGGAGAAAGCCGTCATCCGCCTTGACCCGGCGCGAGTGGACTTGCCCGCCATCCGCAGGGCCGTCGCCAGCGTGGGCAATTACTCCGTACCCGACACAGCATCGGCGGAACCCACGGCCAGCCTGCCAGCCCGGGATTTCAATCGCCAACTGGTGACATTGCTCGTGGGGGTATTCGGCGTGGTGCTGTCCATCGTCGTCATCGGCGAATGGCTGGGCGTGTTCGAGGCATTAGGAGAACTCGTACCCTTCCCTATCGGCGTGGTGCTGGTGGTGTTGGGCGGCTGGCCCATCTTCGTCAACGTGATCCGGGCAACGCTCAAGCGGCAGGTGATCTCACACACATTGATGACGATCGGGGCACTGGCGGCGCTGGCCGTGGGCGAATGGGTGACCGCTGCCATCGTGGTCGTGTTTATGCGGGTGGGCGAGTACGTCGAAAGCTTCACCACGGAGAGCGCCCGCCGCGCGGTAAAGGAACTCACCGCCAGCGCGCCGCAGACCGCCCGCGTCGAGCGCGAGGGCGCCGAAGTTGAATTGCCTGTGGCGCAGGTAGTCGCTGGCGAAACCGTGATTGTGCGCCCTGGCGAGAAGATTCCGGTGGACGGCGAAGTGATAGCCGGACATGCGACAGTCGATCAATCGGCCATCACGGGCGAGTCTATGCCAGTCGAAGTCGCGCCCGGCTCGCATGTGTTCGCGGCGACGCTGGCCCAGTTGGGCGGCCTGCGCGTGAAGACCACGCGGGTGGGGGCCGATACGACCTTCGGGCGCGTGGTCAAGATGGTGGAAGAAGCCGAAGTCCACCGGGCCGACGTGCAGCGCTTCGCCGACAGGTTCAGCGGCTATTACCTGCCTATCGTCGCGGGTTTGGCCGCGCTCACGTTTCTCATCAGCCGTAATCCGCTCTCTACAGCGGCAGTGCTTCTAGTCGCCTGTTCTTGCTCGATTGCGCTGGCAACTCCTATCGCGATGTTGGCTTCTATCGGCGCCAGCGCCAAACGCGGTCTGCTCATCAAGGGTGGCAAGTATTTGGAGATACTAGCCCGCGCCGATGTGCTGTTGGTGGACAAGACCGGCACGCTCACCCTCGGCCAGCCGCAGATCACCGACGTGATTCCGCTGGATGGCCTGGCCGCCTCCGAGGTGCTTGCCCTCGCCGCGTCGGCGGAACGCTATTCCGAACACCCCCTGGCCGAAGCGGTGCGCGCCGCCGCGCGCGCGCAGAGTCTTCCTCTCGCAGAGCCGCACAACTTTGAAGCCATCCCCGGTCTGGGTCTACGTGCGCAGGTCAATGGAAGCGTGGTGATGATTGGCAATCGCCGTCTTATCCCTACTTCCCAGTCGGTGCCTAGCGCCGCGGAGTTGGAAGCGCAGGGCAAGACACTGCTGTTTGTAGCTCGCGATGGTGTGCTAGTCGGGGTGCTGGCCGCCGCCGACACCCTGCGCCCCGAAGTGCCCGCCGCCCTGGCGGAAGCGCGCGCCATCGGCATGAGGCATATTGAGCTTCTCACGGGGGACAACGAGCGCACCGCCGCCGCGCTGGCAGAGCAACTCGGCGTGACGTATC
>Ga0209751_10000622_pt1 | contig 37983 bp, 33 predicted proteins | sample RifCSP13_1_FD_184019 | JGI IMG/M metagenome (GOLD analysis project Ga0209751, IMG submission 184019) | Soil microbial communities from Rifle, Colorado - Rifle CSP2_sed 13_1 (SPAdes) (version 2) | ecosystem: Environmental > Terrestrial > Deep subsurface > Rock core/Sediment | place: Rifle...
CCTGCAACCGATGCGGCGCACGGCATTCATGGTCCCCGGGGATGAGAGTTACTCCGGATGGCCTCTGGTCGCCGACATAGGCCACGGTTACTACTTCCGGCCGGATGGGGCCCAACTCCTGTGCTCTCTGTCCGAGGAGACACCTTCTCCGCCCGGGGACCCCCAACCCAGGACGGAAGACGTGGCCCTGGCCATCGAGCGCATCAACACCGTCACCAAACTCGGGATTCGAACCGTGAACTCGCAATGGACAGGTCTGCGCACATTCGCCCCCGATCGCGATCTGGTCATCGGCCAGGAACCAACGGCTCCCGGTTTCTTTTGGCTCGTGGGTCAGGGTGGCATCGGGATCATGACCTCCCCCGCCTACGGCGCCCTGGTGGCGAGCCTGGTCCTCGGCGCCGGCCTCCCCGCGGACCTGGTGACTGCAGGAGTCGACCCTAAGACAACCCTTCCCGATCGGTTCCGCGGCTGAAAGCCGCGTATCAACCCTTGAAGCGTGCTGCTTCGTCGGAGCCGCCGGTCGCGTCACCGGCGCTGTACGAATGAGCGCCGGCGCCCGCAAGCGTGCCGCGATCGACGATCAGGTATTCCTCGCGTATCGGACGACCATCAAACCAGCATTCCAGGATTTCGCGCGTTCCGGCCGCATAGCGGGCTTGCGCGGACAGAGACGACCCTGAGACGTGCGGCGTCATCCCGTGGTGGGGCATCGACCGCCAGGGATGATCCTGGGGAGCGGGCTGCGGGAACCAGACGTCTCCGGCATACCCGGCAAGCTGGCCGCTTTCCAGCGCCCGCGCGATCGCATCGCGGTCACAGATCTTGCCCCGAGCCGTGTTGACGAGGTACGCGCCGCGCTTCATCTTGGCGATCAGAGCGTCGTTGAATAAGTGCTCGGTCTCAGGATGTAGAGGCGCGTTGATCGTGACCACGTCGCAGACAGCCACCATCGACTCGACGTTCGGGTGGTAGGTCACGCCGAGATCGCGCTCGACCTCCTCCGGAAGTCGGTGTCGATCGGTGTAGTGCAGTCCCACCTCAAACGGCTTCAGCCGCCTGAGCACAGCGGAGCCGATCCGGCCGGCAGCGACTGTTCCGACTTGCATTCCCTCGAGGTCGTATGACCTGGAAACGCAGTCGGCGATGTTCCAACCGCCCTTTACAACCCACTGATAAGACGGGATGTAGTTGCGCACCAGAGACAGGATCATCATCACCACGTGCTCGGACACACTGATGCTGTTGGAATAGGTGACCTCGGTGACAGTGACCCCACGCTCGATCGCCGCTGCCAGGTCAACGTGATCCGAGCCTATCCCCGCCGTGATCGCGAGCTTCAGCCCCGGCGCCTTCGCCATCCTCTCAGCGGTCAGGTAGGCAGGCCAGAACGGCTGGGAGATGACGACCTCGGTGTCCGGGAGCTCACGTTCGAAGACCGAGTCCGGCCCGTCCTTGTCCGACGTGACAACAAACTCGTGGCCGCGTTCCTCGAGGAACCGCCGCAGCCCGAGCTCCCCGGAAACGCTGCCTAGAAGCTCACCCGGCTCGAAGTCGATCTGCTCAGGGGTCGGGGTTGTCGAACCGTCGTAGTAGCCCTCGATCGTTGGAATCGCGTCTCGCGCGTATGACTTCGGATACCCGTCGACAGGATCGTCATACAGCACACAGAGAACCTTTGCCACCTCTGCCTCACCTTCCTCGCCTGCGCTCTGCCGTAACCCGCGCAGTATATTCGGACCGTGGAGGCCGGAGGGGGGCCGACCTAGGTGGGGGTCCCGCGACGCTCCAGCCAGTCCGCAAGCGGGCTCGGCATCTGGGCGGCCCGGCTCCCCCAGTCGTAGACCACCGCCGATCCGGCGAAGTGATCGTGCCAGGCACGCCGCTCCTTACCCCATACGATGCCGACCAGCCCAAGCCCGAACACGAGGATGCTTATGGGCCAGGTCAGTGCGCGAATCAACGCACGGCTCCCATGAAGCGCGACCGTGCCGTCGGCACCCACCACCCGAAGCCCAAACACCGTCTTGCCAATGGTCTTGCCAAAAACTGCGAATGAGAGCCACAGGTAGACGAGCGCCCACAAACCCAGGCTGATCGCATACCAAATGCCGGTTTCCGAGATGGTGACGGTGCGGCTGGAAAGAAGCTCCACGAGGAAGCTGAGCACGGCGACTATCAACGTGAACCCGGCGGTCACCACCACGAAATCGAGCATGATTGCCAGGAGTCGGGTCACCGGCCCTGCGTAGCGCCCGGTCTTGATCGCGTTTGGCTCAACGGGCTTCTTGCGCGCACTTGTCGGCGCTTTGGACTCGACTTTCTCATCGACCCATGTAGTCAGGTGCCCTGGACCGTCGGGGAACTCAGTCGCGTCCCGGCCGACAATCCGATTCAGCCCGCGGAAGGTGATCTCGTCGATCCCAACGATCGGCTTGCGAAACATGTCGAGAGCCGACCCGGTGAGATGACTCGTGCTCTCGGCAACAATGGCGGGGATCCCTGCCCTCTCGACGACGGCCTCGATGTCGATTCGGGTCATCAGTGCGTCCATGTCGACCCGATCGAGAAGGGCGTTGATGTCGACCCGCTCCAGTAGGGCGTTGATGTCGACGTGGTCGAGGACCATGTCGACATCAACCACATCCATGACCCGTTCGCTGGCCCCGCGTGCCATCCGGGTGAACAAGCCCTGGCGGTCGTGGTCGGGAGCGGGCTCCGATGGGATCTCGGGATCGCCCGAAGCCTCGGGGTCGGGCTGGATCAAGGGATCGGGCTGGCTCATTTGGGAAACGCTAGCCCGCTGGGGCCCAGCGAGGGCATGTCAGCCGGTGACCGCCCCGGACCCTGCCGAGCCGACCAGCCGGGCGTATTTCGCCAGGGCTCCGGTCTTGTAGCGGGCGGGATGTGGCGACCACTGCGCCGCGCGACGGGCCAGGGTCTCATCGTCCACCAGCACATCGAGACGACGGCCCGGCAGATCGACCTTCACCCGGTCGCCCTCCTCGACCAATCCGATCGGCCCGCCGACTTCGGACTCGGGGGCGACATGCCCGATGCAGAGGCCGGTGGTGCCGCCGGAGAAACGCCCGTCGGTGATCAGCATCACGTCCTTGCCCAGGCCTGCCCCCTTGATGGCGGCTGTGATCTGCAGCATCTCGCGCATGCCAGGGCCGCCCTTGGGTCCCTCGGTGCGGATCACCACCACGTCACCGTGGTTGATCTGATGATGGAACAAGGATTCGAGGGCGCTCTGCTCACCCTCGAAGACCCGGGCCGGCCCTTCAAAGGTCTCGAAGTCGATTCCCGCCACCTTCACCACCGCTCCCTCGGGCGCCAGGTTGCCACGGAGGACGGCGATCCCTCCCTGTGTAGCGAGGGGGGCGGAGGTGGGAGCGATCACATCTTGCTCACCGGGAAAGGCGACGTCTATGAGGTTCTCGGCCATGGTGGAGCCAGTGACCGTCAAGACGTCTCCCTGCAACAAGCCCTCGTCGAGCAGTGCCTTCAGGACCACCGGCATCCCGCCAATTCGGTCGAGATCGACCATGTGGTACTTGCCGAAGGGCTTGAGATCGCCGATGTGCGGCGTCGCTCGCGATATGCGATCGAAGTCCTCGAGATCGAACTCGACCTCCGCTTCCCGTGCGATGGCAAGCAGATGGAGGACGGCGTTGGTCGAGCCTCCGAGTGCCATCACCGCGGTGACCGCGTTCTCGAAGGCTGGTCGGGTCAAGATCTGCCGGGGCCTGACATCGGCGTCGAGGAGTTTCATGACCGCCACACCGGATCGCCTGGCGAAGTCGACGAGACGGGGGTCGACGGCGGGGACGGTGGCCGATCCGGGAAGGGAGAGACCGAGGGCTTCGCCCACCGCGGCCATGGTGTTGGCGGTGAACATCCCGGCGCATGACCCGGCACCGGGACAGGCGACCCGCTCGATGGCGAGCAATTCCTCGGGGGTGATCGTGCCCTCCGATTCCGCCCCAATCCCCTCGAACACGTCCACGATCGAGATGTCCCGGCCGTTGTAACGGCCGGGAAGGCTCGACCCGCCGTAGAGGAATACAGCAGGGAGATCGAGGCGGGCCGCCGCCATCATCATCCCCGGAAGCGACTTGTCACATCCGGCGATCGCGACCAGGGCATCGAAACGCTCGGCATGCATCACCAACTCCACCGAGTCGGCGATCACCTCCCTCGAGACCAGAGATGCCCGCATCCCCTCGTGACCCATCGAAATCCCGTCCGAGACCGCGATGGTGGAGAAAACCATCCCGACACCGCCTTCGTCGGCCACACCCATCTTGGCGTGACGTGACAGTTCGGGACCGGTGAGATTGCACGGAGTCACTTCGTTCCCGGCCGAAACGACACCTACCTGTGGTTTGGAGAAGTCCTCTTCGGTGAGCCCCACCGCCCGCAACATGGCGCGGGCGCCGGCCTTGGCATTGCCTTCGGTTACTTCCTGGGATCTGATCTTTCTTGGCATCTCCCGAGGAATCCTAAGGAGTCGGGTTTGGTCACGGAACGAAACCGGCCACAATTCATCCATGGCAACCATCTACTACGACTCCGACAGCGATCCCGGCCTCATCCAGGGCAAGAAGGTGGCCGTGATCGGTTACGGAAGCCAAGGCCACGCCCACGCCCTCAACCTCAAGGAATCCGGGGTCGACGTGGTCGTCGGCCTCAGGGCCGACTCCAAGCGCGTCACCGAGGCGGAGGGTGCCGGTTTGACTGTCCTCGACCCCGCCCGCGCCGCGGCGTGGGCCAACGTCGTGGTGATGCTGGTCCCCGATCAGGTGATGGGGACCATCTACCGCGAGTCGATCGCGCCCAACCTGCAGTCGGGCGACACGCTCATGTTCGCCCACGGCTTCAACATTCACTTCGGGGAGATCACCCCACCCGAGGACATTGATGTCGCCATGGTGGCCCCTAAAGGGCCCGGCCATTTGGTGCGACGGACCTACGAGCAGGGATCAGGAACCCCGTGTCTGCTCGCCGTGCACCGCGACGCTTCAGGTCAGGCCCACGACCTCGCCCTCTCCTATGCCTGCGCCATCGGCGGGGGCAGGGCCGGGATCCTGGAGACCACGTTCAAGGAAGAGACCGAGACCGACCTGTTCGGGGAGCAGGTGATCCTCTGTGGTGGGGTCTCCGAGCTCATCAAGGCCTCCTTCGAGACGTTGGTGGAGGCCGGCTACCAGCCGGAGTCGGCCTATTTCGAGACACTCCACGAGTTGAAGCTGATCGTCGACTTGCTCTATGAGGGCGGGCTGTCCTGGATGCGCTACTCCGTCTCGGACACCGCCGAGTACGGCGACTACACCCGGGGCAAGCGAATCATCACCGACGACACCCGCCAGGCGATGAGGGAGTTGCTCGCCGAGATCCAGTCTGGTGCGTTTGCCCACGAATGGATGGCCCAGGCACGCGAGGGAGCCCCGTTCCTCTACGAGCAGCGAGCGCTGAACCAGGCGCATCACATCGAACAGGTGGGCAAGGAGCTGAGAGCGATGATGCCGTTCATGGAGCCGAAGACCGTTCCCTGAGCTAGCCGGTCCCCTCCATCTTCTCCTCGATCCAGGTGTCGATCTCCTCCCAGAGGTCATAGAGCCAGGTTTCCTGCGCCTCGGCAGGCGGGATCGTCTCAGCCGGGAAATGCCAGATCCTCACCGCCACCGAGGTGTCCATCGGCATGCCCCGCCAGATGTCTCTGGCGGTCACGAACGACTCGAGGCCGGCATGTCCCACGAAGAAGACGTCCGAATTGGTGGGGGCCGTGGCTAGGGCGGTCATGACCCCTTTGGGCTTGGGAGGCAACGTCATCTTGAGGTTTCTGGCCCGCTCTGCCAGGTCCGGCCGGCCGATCTCGACCAGTTTCCCTATGGCCCGCTCCCGACGCCGCTCCGTGTAATTGGCGCCCTCCGGGAAGATCACGAATGCGTCATCGGCCGACATGGTCCTGGCAAGCTCGGCGATGGCCTCCACCACCGATTCCCCGGTGTTCTTCCCGGTGGCCACAAATGAGGTTGGGAGCCGGTTCAAGATGACGTCGACTGCGGGGTCCCATTGCAGGAAGTCCTTGAGCACGATCCTGGGCCGTCGCAGGTAGCCATTGGCTAGGGCGTCCACCAGGAGCATCGAATCCCCGGGCCCGGCGTGCCGGCTCAAGACAAGGATCGGCCTTCGGTCCGGGTCATCAGCGGTGACCGGTGGGGGGCTCTCGATATCGACGGTGAGTTTGAACGTGCGCTTGGCCGAGCCGATGATCAAGCGCAGCATCCACCCTAGAAGCCAGTAGTGGGCTGTTTGGAAGGCCCCTGACCCGATCTTCCAGCCGAAACCGGACCCGATCCAGAGGCCGAACATCAGGATCAAGGCTGCCGCCTCGACTCCGAGATAGAGGAAGAGGAACCAGGCCAGCCTGAGAATCCGCCACTTCCCGGGGACATACCGGGAGACAAAGGCGGTCGCAATGGCCCACAACGGAAGCGACACCGCGGCAAGGACGACACCGAGAGTGATGGCAGGGTCGATCAGGATCCGGCGAAGCCACTTTGGCGGAAGCCTCACCGACGCAGACCGGCCAGGTACTGCGACGACGCCTCGTACGCGCCGCTGATGAGCTCGTGTGTAGAGGAAACATCTCGCCATTTGCGTTGGCGGCTGTCATCGAACGACACCGCGTTACCCGACGGGAGGAGGTGGAGCTCGACCCCCTCCGGGAGGTTTTGCACAGTGGTGGCATAGCGGTGACGCCTGGCGATCTCGAATGCGATCAAGGCCGCCTCATGGAGCCGCTCGGGGGGACGCAATGGGGCCTCGATTCGCCCCACCTGCAACACGTAGACCACATTCGCCCCGAGGTCCACCGCCCGGGTCAATGGAACCGAGTTGACCAGCCCCCCGTCGTAGAAGTGCTCGCCACCGATCTCGACCGGCGGGAACAAGGCCGGAACTGCGGATGAGGCGAGAATGGCATCGATGAGGGAGCCCTCGGTGAACCAATGTTCGGCGGCGCGCTCGATTGACGCGGCGACACACTGGAAAAGGACCGGCAGGTCCTCGATCCTCCGGTCCCTGGCGTGCACATGTTCGAGCAGGGCCCGCAATTCAGAGGTCTCATGAAGTGACGGCTTGAGGGTCGCAACGTTCTTCACCCGCTCGAAGGTCCCTCCCTGGAAGACGTTGGATTGGGCGATTTCAATCCACAGGTCGGTTAGCCGCTCGACACCCTCGGACCCCGGCTTGTCGGCGATCACCGAGCCATTGAACGCACCTACCGAGGTCCCCAACACCAGGTCGGGCTTGACCCCTGCCCCTTCGAGCGCCTGGAGCATCCCCACCTCGACCGCACCCCATCGGCCTCCGCCACCGAGGACGAACGCGGTGCTCATGCGTTTTCCGTAATCCGTGATCCGTTGTCCGTGCTCCATCCGAACGGAATACGGAGAACGGAAAACGGAGAACGGCTGATGGCGACGACAGTCGTCATCAGCTCTCATCCTCTTCTATGTACCACTCGGTGAAGTCGCGGCAGCGACCGTCAGGAGCGAAGCGGATCACAAAGAGATTTCGGATGGTCGCCGCAGGGTCGAAGTACGTAGTGGCCCCGGTGATCACCGCGAGATCGTCGTTCTCGATCAGGGGCAGCCATTCGAAGTCCCAGTTGTCCTCCTGGTCGTCGATCTCCAGCCAGAACTCGGTTATCTCCTCGATCCCATGGCGCTCTCCCTCCGCGGTCTGTGGGTCGTACACCGCATCCGGGGTGAACAGCGCCGAAATCATCTCCGGGTCGTTGCCGGCCCACGCCGCCACGTAGCCATCCATCCAATCATCGAGACGCTCGCTCATTGGGAGCCACGTTATCGGGCTGGCCGGGCTCAGCCCTGCAGAGCCACCACCAGGGGATCCTCCGAGACCACCTCGAAACCCTTGTTCAGAAACAAGGCAAGCGATCCGCGAAACACCCGCTCCCAGGCCGGGGGCTCGGCCACCGGGTAACCCTCGATTCGGGTGAACCCGCTCGACCGGAGGAAAGACACCGCTCCGTCGAGGAGATGGCCGGCCACTCCGTGACCTCGATAGGGCGGGGCGATGGCAAAGCACACGATCGAACCGACACCTTCGTCGTCGTGCCCCGTGGCGAAGCCGGGGAACCGGGCTCGGGCCGTGGCGTTGCACCATCCGGCGAGCCTCCCGTCGACATATGCCAGGACCCCGGTGGTCTCCCCCGATGCGATCAACGCTGCCTGTTCGCTGCGGTTCTGACTCCAGGTTCGGTTCCCCCAGGCATCGTCGGACTGACCCCCGACATGAAAATACATGCAGTAACAGGAAGCCCAGGCCGGGTTGCCGGCATAAGCCTCGGTATCGAAGAATGAAAGGGTCTCCTCCAGGGTGTCGAGCCCCACGGCCCGGATTTCGATGCTCCCGATCCATTCCAACCTCTCGGTGGGCCCGGTGAGACGATCTTCGGCCTCCAGGTAGTTGCGAACCGAAACCTCGGTGATGCCGAGCTCGGAGTGGGCGGTGCCGAAATGGCCCAGGACCGGCAACACCAGACTCTCGAGGTCGGCGGCCGGGATCTCAACCCCACACGAACAGGCGAATACCCGGTCATCTGGTGGCGTCAAGCGGTCTCTAAGCCCGGGACCGCACCCGGAGCCCGGAGCCCGGAGCCGATTCGGAGCCCGCTCTTGGGGTCGAAGAAATGGAGTTTGGAGCTGTCGACGATGAGATCCAAGGCATCGCCGCGCTGCACCGCGGCGTCGGGGCTGACGCGGGCGATGAAGTTGGTGGTGTCTCCGAGGGTCGATGAGTCCTGACCGGTGTCGGCAAGAAGCTCTTCGATATCGGGCGTAATCACCGGGGGCCGGTTGAACGTGAAATGCACGAAAGTCTCGGCGCCGAGCATCTCGGTGACTTCGACGTGGGCCCGGATAGTCCGGTCGGGGTCGGCACCGGAAACGGATGCGGCCTCGAGAGAGTTGGGGCGGATCCCGACTACCAACTCCTCGTTGCTGTGCTTCTCGAGCCCGGGGTGGCTGTCGATCGACCGCTTGTCCACTTTGACCCGGTAGTCGCCGGCCTTGACCCAGATCTGTTCGCCCTCGGCTTCAAGGTGCCCGTAGGCGAGGTTCATCGCCGGACTACCGATGAACCCGGCGACGAAGAGATTGGCGGGTCGGTCGAACAGCTCGGTGGGAGCCCCCACTTGCTGGAGGTTGAAGGGACGGGCTGCGGACACCGAACTCATGACCGCCACTCGATCGCCCAGAGTCATCGCTTCGGTCTGATCATGGGTGACGTAGACCGTGGTGGTGCCCAGCTTGGTGTGGAGACGCTCCAATTCTGCCCTCATCTGAACCCTCAGCTTGGCGTCGAGATTGGACAGAGGCTCGTCCATGAGGAACGCAGCGGGCTCGCGCACGATGGCCCGACCCATGGCCACTCGCTGGCGCTGGCCACCGGAGAGCGCCTTGGGCTTGCGCCCGAGGTATTCACCGATCTCGAGGATGTCTGCAGCCTCCTCCACCCGGCGATGGATCTCCTCCTTCTTGAATTTCCTCAATTTGAGCCCGAAAGCCATGTTGTCGAAGACAGTCATGTGGGGATACAACGCGTAGTTCTGGAAGACCATCGCGATATCGCGATCCTTGGGGGCGACGTTGTTGACGACGTTGTCCCCGATGGTGACGACCCCTTCTGTGATCTCCTCCAGTCCCGCGATCATCCGCAGCACAGTCGTCTTGCCACAACCGGAGGGCCCGACCAGGACGAGGAACTCCCCGTCGTTGATGGCCAGGTCGAAGTCACCGACGGCGCGGGTGCCATCCGGGTAGACCTTGCCGACTCCGTCGAGCTTGATTCCGGCCAATTCATCTCCTCCACGAAGGTGCCGGCCGCGAAGATAGCCCGCTCCCGGCTGTCACGGCCCGGAAACGTCCATGATCACGCCTTCCCTCCGACCCAGAAACACCCCTTCGGGCCCGACATCACGTCCGCTCGGGCTATGAGTGGAGACCACGATCGAGCCCTCGGGCAGGTTCAACAACTGCAATTGATCGCTCAAATTGAGCGCAATGATGATCCGGTTGTCGTCGGTGAAACGCTCGAAAACGAGGACATCGTCGTTGGATGAGGAGTGGGTGAGGTACTTGCCCTCCTTGAGCGCGTCGGAGGATCCGCGATACGCCAACAGACGCTGATAGAGCGCCAGCATCGAGCCCGGGTCCTTAGTCTCTGCCACGACGTTGAGATCGAGGTAATCGGGGTCAAGCGGGAGCCACGACCCGTTGGCACCGAATCCTGCAGTCGGACCGTCGTCCCACTGCATTGGGGTTCGACAGCCATCGCGGCTCAAGTAGGAGACATTCTCTCCCCAAGGGTCACGCCCCTCGCCGGGGCCGATTCGGGCCTGGGGCATCCCCAACTCGTCGCCGTAATAGAGAAAAGGCGTACCTCTCAGTGTGAGGAGGAGCACCGCCGCCAGACGTGCGTTCAATGCGCCAAGCCGGGTCCTCAATCTGATCTCATCGTGATTCCCCAACAGCCAATTGGCCCATCCGCCTTCGGGGACATGCCCGAGCACAGTCTCGATGACTTCCCGGAGACTGGCGGCGTCCCAGGGAGTGACCATGAGGTGGAAGTTGAATGGCATGTGAATCTGATCTAGATGCTCGCCGTAGTAGCTGGCCCACTCTGGGACGTCGAAGATGTGGATCTCCCCCACAGAGACCGGGTCGTGGTCGAAGGAGTCGAGGACGGCGCGGAACTCGCGGTGTGCCTGATGCACGTCAGGGTGGCCGAGGTCGTACATATGTATGAAGCGGTCGTAGTCCCCCATGTCCTTCGACTTCTGTGGGTAGTCATCAGGCTTGGGCGGGTTGTCACGCTCCTGAGGATCCTTCATCATTTGATGGGCGGCGTCGACCCGGAACCCGTCTACCCCCAGGTCCAGCCAGAACCTGGCGACCTCGTACATCGCCTCCCTCACCTGGGGATTCCTCCAGTTGAGATCGGGCTGATGAGGAAGGTACGTGTGGCGGTAGTACTGGCTGGTGGCCTCGTCGAAGGTCCAGGTGGGGCCGCTGAAGACGCTCACCCAGTTCGTCGGCTCCGACCCGTCAGGCTTCGAGTCGCGCCACACGTACCAGTCTCGTTTGCGGCTGTCGAGGGACGATCGCGATTCGGTGAACCAGGGATGCTCGATCGAGGTGTGATTCATCAGATAGTCGATGATCACCCGCATCCCCCTTTCATGAATCTCCTCGATCAGGCGTTCCGCCGTGGCGAGGTCGCCGAACAACGGGTCCACATCGGTGTGATCGGAGACGTCGTAGCCCCAGTCGGCCATCGGGCTCTTGAAGAAGGGAGAAAGCCAGATCGCATCCACGCCGAGGGTGCCGGACAGATAATCGAGTCGCGTGATGATCCCTTCGAGATCGCCGAACCCGTCGCCGTCGGTGTCGGCGAAGCTCAGCGGGTAGATCTGATAGAAGACGGCGTCCTGCCACCATTTCCTCGTCGAGGACTGACTCATGTCGAGCGAGAAAGTAGCGACTCGGCTCCGGCACGCCGATTCAGCATGGCGGGACGCCCTGTAGTTCAATCGCTTCGAGCATGAGCGACACAGTCCCGCCCCGACACATCGCCGATCCTCATCTCATGCTGGCGTTCGAGGGCACCGAAGTACCGCCATGGCTGGCTGACCGACTAGCGGAGGCACCGCCGGCCGGTGTGACCCTGTTCCGCGAGTGGAACATGAGCTCACCTGGGCAGACGTCCGAGCTGACCACACGGCTTCAGGCGGGCAACTCCGCCCGATATCCCCTCCTCGTCGCTGTCGACCAGGAGGGCGGCCAGCTCCTCGGCATCACCGGCTCAACCCCATTCGCCGGCAACATGGCCCTCGGAGCCACCGGCGACCACGACCTCGTCTTCCGTGTCACCCAGGCAATGGGCCGGGAGATGAGGGCTGTCGGCATCAATGTCAACTACGCCCCGTGTGCGGACGTCGCCACCCAAGCCGACAACCCCTCCCTCGGCATCCGGAGCTTCGGTGATGATCCGACCACCGTCGCCACCATGACCGCAGCCTCTGTAGAGGGGTTCGTCTCCGCTGGCGTCCTGCCCACCATCAAGCATTTTCCTGGCAAGGGGGAAGCGATGGTCGACCCCCACTACCACCTCCCAATCCTCGATCTCGACCGAGACCGCCTCGATACAGTCGAGTTGCCCCCATTCACCGCTGGCTTCGGCGCCGGCGCCCAACTGGTGATGATCGGCCACTACGTGGTACCCGCCATCACCGGGAGCAGAGAGATCCCGATCGCGGCCACCGAGAAGGGAATGAACGGGTTTCTCCGAGCCGAACTCGGTTACCGGGGAGTCATCATCACCGATGCCCTCGACATGGGAGCTCTCGACCAAGGCCCGGCCCAGGTCGTGGAGATCATCGCCATGATGCGGGCCGGCGTCGACCTCCTTCTCTGTATGCCCGACCCCGAGCTTCAGCAGCGGGTACGGACCGCAGTAGAGCGCGGCTTCACCCGCGGGCTGATCCCCGAGGAGACACTCCGTGTGTCTCGGGCCCGGATCGAGGGGATCAGGTCATCTCTCGCCAACGACGGGCACGATCCGGATCTGGTCGCCTCGGCGGAACATCAACGACTGGCGTCCGAGCTTGCTCTGCGCTCCATCACCCTGGTCCGCGACGACACCGACCTTCTGCCGCTGAATCTCGAAACCGAGGCAAAGGTGCTGTCCCTTGAGCCTCAGCCTTCGAACGTGACCCCTGCAGACACCACGGCGCTCTACCAACCTTGTCTGGCCAGCGCGCTTCGCTCTCATCACCAGCAGGTGACCGAGATCGTCTTTCCCCACGACCCCGACCACAACGACATCACCTCAGCTGTGGATGCGGCGGGCGCTCATGACCTGGTGGTCGTAGGGACCGTGACTGCCACCGCCGGGCAATCCCGCCTCGTCCAGGCGCTGGTGGCGATCGGCAAGCCGGTGGTGACCGTTGCGCTGCGCACACCGTTCGACCTGGCCCACTATGCCTCCGCGATGACCCATGTCTGCACCTACAGCTCGCACCAGCCATCGATGGATGCACTGGGATCGGCGCTCTTCGGCCGATCCGGGTTCCCGGGGCGACTGCCCGCTGCGATCCCGGATCTGTATCCGACCGGGCACGGGTTGATCCGGTGATAACCCTGCGTGGGGGCATTGCCCTCACCCCCGATGGCCTGGTGCCATCCGATGTGACCGCGGCCGACGGGCGGTTGGTCCTGGGAGCAGTCGACGGGAGTCGGGTCATCGACGTGAGCGGGATGTCGATAATCCCGGGCCTGATCGACATCCAGGTCAACGGGGGTTTTGGCCACGATTTCACGAACGACCCGAAGTCGATCTGGGAGGTCGGCCGAAGGCTGCCCGAGACCGGGGTGACGTCGTTCGTTCCCACCATTGTCACCAGCCCATACCAGATGATCGATCGGGCCATCGAGGTGTTGATCGCCGGACCGCCTCCGGGGTACCTCGGCGCCGAGGTCTTGGGTGCCCATATCGAGGGGCCCTGGATCTCGCCCGGGTGGGCCGGAGCCCACAACACCGAATACTTGCGGCTCCCTGATGTGGCAATAGCTGGGCTGTGGGCCGAATCGGGTGTGGTGCGCATGGTGACCATCGCCCCCGAGTTGGAGGGCGCCGGAAAGGTGGCCGCGATTCTCGACGCAGCGGGAATCGTGGTCGCCGCCGGCCACAGCGGGGCGGACTACGAGACGGCAGCACCTGCGTTGCGAGGCCCGTGGAGCGCCGTCACCCACCTGTTCAATCAGATGAGTCAGTTTCAGAATCGGGAGCCAGGAATGGTGGGAGCGGCGCTCGCCTCGAGCAGGCCCTGCGGGCTCATTGTCGACGGGCTGCACACCCATCCCGCCACCCTGAAACTCGCCTGGGAGTTGCTGGGCCCCGATCGAATGATCCTGGTCACCGACGCCATGCAGGCAACCGGCATGGGCGGGGGCACCTATCTCCTGGGTGACCGGCAAGTGATCGTGGGCGATGATGGACCGAGAACAGCAGAGGGGAAACTTGCAGGCAGCACCCTCACCATGGAGCGGGCGGTCGCCAACCTCGGGGCATGGACAGACGCCACCTTCGCCGAGGCGGTCCGCTGTGCGACCCTCACCCCCGCGACCTTGATGAAGGCGACCGACCGGGGAGAGATCCGGACCGGGCATCGGGCCGATCTGACGGTCCTCGACCAGGAGTTGCAGGTGATGATGACCGTCGCCTCGGGGATGGTGGCCTACGAACGAGGGAAGTCCTGATCATGGGGATGATCGACGAGATCCGGGAGCAGCCTTCGGTCATCGCCAGGGCAATCGAGGTCAACCAGGTGACGACGGGTCGGGTAGCCGAACTGGCGGGCGGCTGCACCCACGTGGTTATCGCCGCCAGAGGGACCTCGGACAACGCAGCGCGGTACGCCCAGTACGTCTGGGGCACCCGCAACGGCCTTTCGGTGGGATTGACGACGCCTTCCCTGTTTTCGATCTATGACCACCCGCCAAGGCTCACAGATGCGCTGGTGGTGGGCATTTCCCAGAGCGGGCAGTCTCCCGACATCGTTTCGGTTCTGGAGGAAGGCCGGAGCCAGAAACGTCCGACTGTGGCTTTCACCAACGACCCGGGTTCGCCGCTCGCTGCGGAGGCCGACGTGATCGTCGACCTCTCGGCCGGTGTGGAGGAATCGGTGGCCGCCACCAAGACCTACACCTCGACGCTGGCGATGATCGCCCTCGTCTCCCACGCCCTCAACGCTGTCACCGGCTCGTTGAACGAGGTCGGCGGGTCGGTCGCCGGGGTGCTGCAGCTCGAGGAGGTCATCAGGATGGCCGCCTGGTCCTTCACGGACATCGAGCACTGTGCCGTGCTCGGACGGGGGTTCAATCAGGCCACTGCCTTCGAATGGGCGCTCAAACTCCAGGAACTGACCCATGTGGTCGCCCAGCCGTTCTCAACCGCCGATTTTCTTCACGGGCCGGTGGCGGTGGTCGAGCCCGGTTACCCGGTGTTCGCAGTCACGATGCGCGGCCCGGCTCATAGAGAAGTCTCCGACGTGTTGCATCGAGCAGCAGAGGCGGGCGCCCGCTTGCTCACCATCAGCGACGACCCGGCGCTCACAGTGCTTGCCGGGAACCACATCACCATTCCGGACGCTATCGGTGAATGGTTGACCCCGGTGCCGGCGATCGTTGTCGGCCAACTCTTCGTCTACCACCTGACGCTGGCAAAAGGCCTCGATCCTGAGCAACCCCGCGGGCTGAAGAAGGTGACCAGGACCACCTGATTTCTCATCGGACGGGAAACCCGGGGAAACCCGCTTCGGACCACAAACGAAATGCCTCGTCGTTGGGGACGTCCGCCCCGCGCCCCGTGGCAGCCGAGAGCCGGAACTGAAGCAAGTCGCAGAAGCCCTGGATCGGGTCGCCTTCCCACACCTCCGAGATCTGACCAATCAAGGGCTCGAAACACGTGGTGATCCATGACATGACGGCCACGGTCTTGCCGGTCGAGGACTTGCTCCCCGACTTGGCAATGAAGTAATTCAGGTCACTGAGGATGTGACGTGACTGGTTCTCCGAGGCCTCGATGCCTGTGAGCTCGCGCAGTCGCTGGCTGTGAAAGGTACGACCGCCGACCCGGACCCTCATCCGCACCCGATCATCTTTTCCAACCGGAGCAAGATCGACGTCGTCCACGGAGAACCCCAACTCGTTGAGACGTGCGATCCGTTGTCGAATGCGATATCGCTCGTTGGCCGAGATCACCAGATCTTCATTCAGCTCCCGCCAGAGCAAGTCGTATCTCTCCTCCACTCCGTCGCCCAGACCCAGGTCCGCCGCATCGAGATCCGACTCGTGCTCGGCTGCGATGTCGGCCATCTCGCCAGCCAGGTTCTCCTTCATGATCTCGAGATCCTGAAGACGCTGACCGTCGGAAAGCCCGGGATGAAGCTCCGACGTCTCGGCGTCGATCATGATCGCCTCGATCGCCCCGGCGTCGTATCGATAGAGGACATTGGAGAGCGAACAGTCGCCCCAAAAGCACCCGGCAAGATGAAGATCAACCAACAACCCGGCAATGGCATCGAGCATTTGCCCACGTCGCCGCCCGAACCCGGGACCGCTCACCAGGTGTCGGTAGGGAAACGAATGCTCCACATATCGGGTGATAACGGCTCCTCCCTGTTCCACCCCCGGTTCCAGCCAGTTACGTGAGACCAGGCCGGCAGGGGTGGCAGCGAGTCCGGTGCGCTCCTCGAGCGACCGCAACACCGAGAATTCGGAGGTGGCCCTTGGGCGGGGCAACTCCTTGATCGCATAAACACCCTCGTCGTAAGCCACGAACACCACCGGATGACGGTGAATCCCGGTCGGCATGTCGACGAGACGCTCGGAGTCCCACTCCTCAACTGGGTCGGCCCAAGGCAGATCCAGGAAGTCCGGGTTGCCGGGACGGATCTGAAGATGTGGTGTGCCCATGGCTCAGACCACCGACTGCTCGGCGAGGACCAGCGCACCGGCGAGGCCGGACATTTCACCCAGCCCGGGAGCCACCACGAACCCGGCGTCGTGCTCCTCGTGCCCCGGGTACCCACCCATCTGGTATTTGAGATGGGTTTGGATCGACTCGAAGAAACCGGGCAACTTGGCCACTCCTCCGCCGATCACGACACGTTCCGGGCTGAGTGTGTAGATGATGTCTCGGATCCCTTGTGCCAGGTAGAACCCGACGAGGTCGACCGCACGTCCCGCCTCCGCCCCGAGACTGCTGGCAGGCATTCCGAACCTCGCCTCCAGGGCCGGCCCGCTGGCCATTCCCTCGAGACAGCCGCCATGAAAGGGGCATACACCCTCGAAACTATCGTCAGGATGTGGGCTCACCACGACGTGACCCATCTCGGGGTGCCCCAACCCGCTCACCAAGGCGCCATGGGAGACGGCGCCCCCACCGATCCCGGTCCCGACGGTGAGGTAGACGAAGTTCTCCAGCCCTTTTGCCGCCCCCCACCGGCCCTCGCCCAGTGCGGCGCCGTTGACATCGGTATCGAGGCCCACATCTAAGTCGAAGGCTTCTTGGAACGGTCTTAGGACCGAGATGTTGGACCACCCGGGCTTAGTGGTGATTGTGATCTCTCCGTACCTCTCGTGCCCCGGCCGCAGCTCCAGAGGCCCGAACGAGACGATCCCAAGCGCGCTTAACTCGTTGGCCCTGCTTCGAAGATGGGCGACGAGAAGCGCCAGGGTTTCCCCCGGCTCAGTGGTGGGGATCCGCCCGACATCGGTGATGTCATCGGCCGTGGTGCCAAAACCGACCAAGCTCTTGGTGCCCCCCAGCTCGACGAACCCGTACATCGGGGCCATTCAACCTCAAGCCGGCGAATCCCCGAGGTTCAACGATGGGCCGCCATGCCTCTCCGACCCGGACCGACGGTCAGGGCTCGATGTGGATCGAGTTCATGACCTGTTGCAGCTCGGCTCGGTCTTGAGCCGATATCTCAGGGAAATACGAGCCCTGACCAGGATCCGGTCGCCATCGACCTCGAGAATCCACAGCTCCTCGATCTGCCCGGTCCCTGATACCACCTGTAACCACCACCGTTGTCCTTCCAAGATTGGAAGTGCCCCTCGTCGCAATCGGCGAGAGGAACGCCAGCGTTCGTAGGCGCGAGCCATGGCTTCTTCCACGGCGTCGGCGGCGATGTCCTCGTCACGAAGAGTCATGGCGAGAGCCCGATATATCGGTTCTCTTCGGAGCCGGTAGAAGTCGGCGAAGTTGGTCTGGCGAAGACGCTCTGCCTCGACTTCGGGCTTCACGTCGATCAGTATCTCCTCTGGTTCACACTGACTAGACGCCTGAAGGGCAACATTCGTTCAATGAGCGCAGAACTACCGCTGGGTGTACGACCGATCACCTCAAGCCGGCGCCGTCTGGAACCGATTGCTATTGGGAGATCTTGACATCTCCCTGACCTGGGTGTTTACTCGTACAGCACATGAAGCCGAACCTGACCGTCGCCGTACCCCTGCTCATCGAGTAGCACGCGCCGCCATTCGCGTGCGCTCGACCCTCCAGCCGGAGGGTTTTTTGTTAGAAAGATCATGACCGAAAAGCCGTTTACCGGATCCAACTCATTACTTCGCAGCCTCGAGCACGAAGGGGTTGACATCATGTTCGGGGTGCCCGGCGGCGCCATTCTCCCCGCCTATGACCCCCTGGTCGACAGCCCGATCCGCCACATCCTGGCAAGACACGAACAGGGAGCCGGACATATGGCCGAGGGCTTCGCCCAGGCCAGTGGCCGGGTCGGTGTGGTCATGGCCACTTCGGGACCGGGGGCGACCAACTTGATCACCCCGCTCCAGGACGCGTTGATGGACTCGACGCCGCTGGTGGCGATCACCGGCCAGGTGCCAACGACCGCCATCGGGAGCGACGCCTTCCAGGAGGCATACACGACGGGTCTGGCCATGCACTGCACCAAACACTCCTATCTGGTGACCGACGCCGATGAGATCCCCGACATAGTGCACCAGGCGTTCCACATCGCCTCGACCGGGCGTCCCGGCCCAGTCCTGGTCGACATCCCCAAGGACATCCTCAATCAGCGAACCACCTGGCATCAGCCGGTGACCATGACGCTTCCCGGCTACAAGCCCACCACAACCGGGCACCCGGTCCAGATCAGAGCTGCCATCGATCTCATTGAAGGAGCCGAACGACCGGTCCTCTACGTCGGGGGCGGTGTGATCAAGGCAGGAGCCGCTGCCGAGCTGTTGGCTTTCGCCGAAGCCGCCAACGCCCCCGTCGTCACCACCCTCATGGCGCGGGGCGCCTTCCCTGACGATCACCCTCTGGCCCTGGGGATGCCCGGGATGCATGGCCTTTACACCGCCACCACCGCCATCCAGAAGTCGGATGTGCTCGTGAGCCTCGGCGCCCGATTCGACGACCGGGTAACCGGGGACCCGTCGGCGTTCGCCCCCGACGCCAAAGTGATCCATGTCGATGTCGACCCTGCGGAGATAGGCAAGGTGCGCAAGGCGGATGTCCCGATCGTGGGTGACGCCCGCTCGGTCCTCAAGCATTTCCTCGACGAGTTGAGCGCACGTCGTGACCCCAGTCAGGCGCCGCCCCGCGCCGCATGGCTAGCCCAAATCTCCGCCTGGCAGGAGAGCCATCCCCTGGCCTACGACCAACCCCCCGACGGGCCGATCAAGGTCCAACATTTCATCGAGCGTCTCCACGCCGCGGTCGGTGGCGAGGCGATAATTGCCGCCGGTGTCGGCCAGCATCAGATGTGGGCTTCACAATTTTGGAGCTTCACCAAGCCTCGATCCTGGGTCAACTCCGGAGGGCTGGGAACCATGGGATTCGCCGTCCCCGCTGCCATCGGGGCCAAGGCTGCCCGTCCCGATGATCTGGTCTATGCCCTCGACGGTGACGGATGCTTCCAGATGACCTGTCAGGAGCTGATCACCGCGTCCACCGAGAAGATCCCGGTCAAGATCGCCGTGTTCAACAACGGCGGTTACGGGATGGTCAAGCAATGGCAGAACCTCTTCTACGGGGGCCGGCTGTCGGCTGTCGACCTCACCACTCACACCCCGGACTATCCGATGCTCGCCGAGGCGATGGGGTGTGTCGGGCTGCGCGTGGACCATCCCTCCGAGATCGACCCGGCAATCGAGAAGTCACTGTCGGTCAACGACCGACCGGTGGTCCTCGAGGTGGTGGTCGACACCGAGGAGATGTGCTTCCCCATGGTCCCCGCCGGCGGGTCGAATGACCGGGTTGTCATGAGCCTCGAGGACCTCTGATGCAGCACACCCTCACGGTCCTGGTCGAGAACAAGCCAGGGGTGCTGGCCAGGGTTTCGGCAATGTTCTCCAACCGCGGTTTCAACATCCATTCCCTGGCGGTGGGGCCCACCCACCAGGAAGGCCGGTCACGCATCACCCTTGTCGTGGATGCCCCCGAGTTGGAGCAGCTGACCAAGCAGCTCAACAAGCTGGTCAACGTGATCAAAGTCCAGGAAATCGAGGCCGATGTCGCCCTGGAGCGTGAGGTCATGATGGCCCGCATCGCCTGCGACTCCGTGACCCGGGGCCAGGTCCGTGACACTGCGTCACTGTTCGACGCCAAGGTGATCGATCTGGGGGCCGGCTCGATCACATTCGAGGTTGCGGGCAGCCCTGAGCACCTCGGAGCATTCCTCGATCACATGTCTGTATACGGGGTGGTCGACCTGGTCAAGTCGGGCCGAATCGCCATGCGGCGCGAGTCCGAGCTCAGCCCCACCACCGCGACCGCGGGGACCGCAACGTGAGCCATCCCCGCGCACCCGTCTCGATACTCGGGGTCTGCGCCCGCAGCCAGCGATGACGGTCTGAGGGGCGAGGTCGTGACGACCCACAGAATCGCCGTTGTGCCCGGTGACGGCACAGGCCCGGAGGTGGTGGCCGAAGCGATCAAAGTCGTTGATCGGGCAGCCACTGTCTTCGGCTTCGACGTCGAGTATTCCCATCGCGATGTTGGAGGTGACCGTTACCTGCGGACCGGAGAGACGTTGACCGGAGCCGACCTCGAGGTCCTGTCCACCGTCGATGCAATCCTCTTCGGAGCTGTCGGACACCCAAAGGTGGCACCAGGGATACTCGAACAGGAGATCATCCTCAGGCTGCGCCGCGAGCTCGACCTATACGTCAACGTGCGACCCATCAAGCTCCACCCCGGGGTGACCGGGCCGCTCCGTGACGTCGAGCCTGCCGATGTCGACATGGTCGTGGTGCGCGAGAACAGCGAGGGCCTCTACGCGGGCGTTGGCGAGTTCACCGCCAAAGGCTCACCATTCGAGGTTGCGGTCCAGCAATCGGTGAACAGTCGATTCGCCGTCGAGCGCTGCGTCCGATACGCATTCGACCTGGCAAGTACCCGGCCCCGTCACCACCTGACCCTTTGTGGCAAGACCAATGTCCTCACTTTTGCATGGGATCTCTGGGCCAGGGTCTTCGATTCCGTGGCCGAGGAGTACCAGGACGTGGCCACCGCTTATGCGCACGTCGATGCCGCCTGCCTATGGATGGTCGAGGACCCCGGGCGATTCGACGTGATCGTCACCGACAACATGTTCGGTGACATAATCACCGATCTCGGCGCTGCCATACAGGGAGGTATGGGTATCGCCTCCGGAGCCAATCTCAACCCCAATGGAGTATCGATGTTCGAGCCGATCGGCGGAACCGCACCGGGATTTGAGGGCACGGGCCAGATCAACCCGCTTGCTGCCATCGGAGCCGCGGCGATGATGCTCCACCACCTGGGCGAAGCCGCTGCGGGCAGCGCAGTTGAGCAGGCCGTCGGCGAGGTCGCCGGGTCACTCCCCTCACTGCGCGCCGGGAAGATGGGCGCCTCCACCTCCGAGGTGGGCGATCGAGTCAGCGATCTGGTCAGCGGTGGGGTCTCGATCGAAGTCGGGCCGTGAGCACCCCGCGCACCATGTTCGAAAAGGTCTGGCAGACCCACGTGGTGGAGCCAGGCGATCCGACTCTGCTGTATACCGACATGCACCTTGTCCATGAAGTCACCTCGCCCCAGGCGTTCGCCAGCCTGGAGCAGGCTGGGAGGAAGGTCCGCAGGCCCGACCTCACCTTTGCCACCGTCGACCACGGCATCCCCACCACCGGCCGTCATCTTGGGATCCTGGACCCGCTCTCGAAACGCCAGGTCGAGGCACTGCGGGACAATTGTGCCCGGCACGGGATCGTCATGTATGGGATCGACGATCCGCGTCAGGGGATCGTCCATGTGGTGGGCCCGGAGCAGGGCCTGACCCAGCCGGGGATGGTCATCGTCTGTGGCGACAGTCACACCTCGACCCACGGAGCCTTCGGGGCACTCGCCTTCGGCATTGGTACCTCTGAGGTGGAGCACGTCCTCGCCACTCAGACCATCTGGCAGACCCCGCCCAGTTCGATGGCAGTGGAGGTCAGCGGCCGCCTCCCCTGGGGAGTGGCCGCCAAGGACCTGATCCTGGGGATCATCACCCAGATCGGGGTCGCCGGAGGCACCCGTCATGTCATCGAGTATCGAGGAGAAACGATCCGCGGGCTCTCGATGGAACAGCGGATGACCATCTGCAACATGTCGATCGAAGGTGGGGCCAGGGCCGGGATGATCGCCCCCGACGCGACCACCATCGCCTTCATCGAAGGCCGGCCGTTCGCCCCCAAAGACGCCAACTGGGATGCCGCCGTCTCTGCCTGGGAGTCACTGGTCACCGACGAGGAAGCCGTCTTCGACAAGGTGGTGTCGATCGATGCATCGTCCCTCATCCCCCATGTCACCTGGGGAGTCAACCCGGCTCAGACGGTCCGGGTCGACGGCGTCGTCCCCTCCCCCGACAGCTTCGACGATGCGCAGCAGCGTGACACCACGATCCGGGCCCTGGCCTACATGGGTTTGGAGCCGGGCACCGCCATCTCGGATATCAGCATCGACCATGTCTTCCTCGGCTCCTGCACCAACGGCCGAATCGAGGACCTGCGGGCGGCGGCCCGAGTCGTCGAGGGGCGCAAGGTCGATCGCAGGGTGAGCGCCGTCGTGGTCCCGGGGTCGATGCAGGTCAAAGCGCAGGCGGAGGCCGAAGGGCTCGACGCCGTTTTCCTTGCCGCGGGGTTCGAGTGGAGGGACGCCGGATGCTCCAGTTGCCTCGCCATGAACCCGGACGTGATCCCGTCCGGTGAGCGAGTCGCCTCCACGTCGAATCGCAACTACGAAGGGCGTCAGGGCCGGGGCGCCAGGACCCATCTGGTCAGCCCGGCGATGGCGGCGGCCGCCGCAGTGGCAGGTCACTTCGTCGACGTCAGGGAGTGGGAAGGGCAATGAAGCCGGTGAGAGTGGTCCGCGGCACGATGGTCCCCTTGGACCGGGCGGATGTCGACACCGATCAGATCATCCCCCAGCGGTTCCTGAAGCGGATCGAGCGCCACGGGTATGGGGAGTTCGTCTTCTATAACTGGGCCCACCACGACGACGACTCACCGATCGAGGATTTCATCACCAACCGTCCCGAGCGCAGCCATGCCCGGATCCTGGTGGCCGGCCGCAACTTCGGGTGCGGATCGTCGAGGGAGCACGCCCCGTGGGCACTCCAGGATTGGGGCTTCGATGCCGTGATCGCCCCTTCCACGGCTGACATCTTCCGCAACAACTCCGCCAACATCGGGTTGCTCGTCGTCGAGCTGCCGGAGAACGACGTGCGACGTCTGATGGAGATGGCAGTGGACCCGGCGGCGACCATCACCATCGACCTGGAGCGACAGACGGTGGTTGGGGAAGGGCTGGAGGCCACCTTCGACTTCGACCCCTCAGCCAAGGAGCGCCTGTTGGGGGGCTTGGACTGGATCGGGATGACCCTCACCCACGAGGAATCGATCGCCCGTCACGAGATGGGCAGGCCCGCATGGCTCCCGGTCAGCACCGGAAGTGAGACGAGTTAGCCGGCGCCACCCGCTGCCGGGGCGAACCCGAGGGCACCCATCAGCGTCCCGAATTGGTCCAATCGAAGTGACTGTGGCCCGTCGCTGAGTGCCTCTTCCGGATTGGGGTGGATCTCCACCATGATCCCGTCGGCCCCGATCGCCTGGGCGGCCAAAGCCAGCGGCGCCACCAGGTCCCGGTCACCGGCAGCGTGTGAGGGGTCGACGATGATCGGAAGATGGGTGTGGCGGCGCAACACCGGGACCGCGCTCAGGTCCAATGTGTTCCTGGTCGAGGTCTCGAAAGTGCGGATTCCCCGCTCGCAGAGCATCAACTGTTGGTTGCCCCCGGCCAGGATGTACTCAGCCGCCTGGAGCAGCTCCTCGATCGAAGAGCTCATCCCCCGCTTGAGGAGCACAGGACGGTGGGCACGCCCTGCGGCGCTGAGCAATGAGAAGTTCTGCATGTTCCGGGCCCCGATCTGGAGAATGTCGGCCTTCTTGGCCACCCCCTCCACGTCGTCGGGTGACAGCACCTCGGTGACCACGGGGAGCCCGTAGGCTCTTCCCGCCTCGACCAGCATTTCCAGACCCTCGTAGCCGAGCCCCTGAAACGAGTAAGGAGACGAGCGTGGCTTGAAGCACCCGCCGCGGAGGATCGACCCACCGGCTTCCTTGACCGCCTTGGCCGTCGCCATCACCTGGTCCCAGGACTCGACTGCGCAGGGTCCGGCAATCATAATCATCTCGCCCGCGCCGACCTCGACCCCCGCCACCTCGATGACGGTGTTTTGCGCCTTGTGGACTCGGCTCCCCAGCTTGTACCCCTTGGGTGTCGCCGCAGGAGCGACCGCGGCCAACGCCGAGAGCCCTTTCGGCTCTACCCTGGCCACTTCTCGCTCCACCGGTCGAGGGCGCAGGTCCCGTGAGGGGTAGCTGCCCATGATCCGCAGGAACCGAAGCTGCTTGGTGAGGGAGTCGAACACGGACTGGACCACGGGGTCGGAGATGTTCCCGTCGAAGTCGAGATAGAACAGCTCCTCCCTCGGGTTGTTGGGAATCGGCCTCGACTCGAGCATCACCAGGTTGATGTCGGCCTCGCGGAACACGGCCAGAGCGTCCATCAGCGCCCCGGGATGATTGCCCACCGCCATCACGATCGAGGTCTTCGACGGCACCCCGTCCGGCACTTCTGCCGGTGTTGCCGATACCACTACGAACCTGGTGTAGTTCTCCTCCTGGTTGGCGATTCCCGTCTTGAGGACGTCCAGCCCGTAGAGCCGGGCCGCCTCCTCACTGGCGATGGCAGCGACGGTCGGGTCGTTCACCTCCCCGATCCGCTTGCCGGAGAGCGCGGTGTCTGAGAAGTAGACCAATTCCACATGGTCCAGGCCGGCAAGGAACTCCGAGCATTGGGTCACCGCCTGCGGATGACAGTAGATCCGTCGCAACCCGTTGACCGAGGCGCCCGCCACCCCGAGCAGGCAGTGGCGAACCCGAAAGCGGACATCACCGACGAACTTGAGTTGGCTGTCGAGGAGGAGGTCATACACCTCGGAGATGGCACCCGAAGTCGTGTTCTCCACCGGGAGCATGGCGACATCGGCGACCCCTTCCTGCACGGCACGAAGCGCATCGGCGAACGTCGCCGAGCGGACATAGCTCGGGGTGATTCCTTTGGAGTCGAAGAACTGCTGGGAGGCGAGATGACTGTAAGAGCCGTCGATCCCCTGGATGGCGACGGTGACCGAGCCCGGCAGCGAATCGCTCCGCCCCAGGAACTCTTGCTGCACTCTCACCGAGTCGTTGATGATCTCTCTCCACACCCGGTTCACCAGCCCGGAATCGAGGTCGTGACTCATCCCGGAGTTGATCCGATCCGAGATCAGGTCCTCCTCACGCGACATATCCCGCGAGGGGCGGTCGTGGATCCCTTTTTCCCTGGCCATGCGGATGCTGAACGCCTTGCGCTCGGCGAGGAGCTTGAGGATCTCGGCGTCGACCCGGTCGATGTCGTCTCTTATCTGGGCTACGTCATCTTCGTGTTCTTCTTTGTGGGTGCTCATCTCATTCACTGGTTCGGGACGCGTTGCGTCAAATTTGGGGCAAGGAGTAACGCGGGGGTGGGTGAATCGGCGCTAGGCGCCGAAATAGAAGTAGGCGAACCCGAAGAAGCGCTGAGCGGCGCCGGTGGATGTCGGGGTCGATGTCGCCTTCATGTCGCGGGGATTATCCACAGGGGAAGGGACTCGTGTCAAGAGCTAGCGTTGAGGGGGTGAACAAGACCCGTCTCTCGTTGGGCATCGTCCTCGCACTGGTGGGTGCGGTATGGGCGTTGCAGGGGCTCGATGCCGGCTTCGTCCCGGAGAGTGCGATGACCGGTGAGACCACCTGGATCGTCCTCGGCTCCCTGGCGGTGCTGGTCGGTCTGGGGCTCATCTGGTGGAGCAAGAAGCCAAATGAGTCAAGAGACCCGGCCGACAAGGGTCAATAGCGAGAGGCGCACCGGATAAGCTGTTGGGTCGAGGCGATCATATGAGCCAACCACCCGAGCGGCCAGGTGAAGCCCTTCCCCCGGAAGAGTGGCAACGCTTCATGTACGCCTGCTCCCATGAGAGGCACTCCCCCAGCACCCAGCGGGCCATCGACGGCTCCTCCTACGGCTGGATCCATCTCTTCATACGCAGCAACGGCGAAGACGGGGATGGGCACCCGCTGGGTGACGATTGGTTGGACCCCGGTGATGCCGACCCGACGAAGTTGGGTGAGTACTTCAAGAGGGTGGCGCTCCGTCTCCGCAACGCCGAGGCTCACGACTACGCCGCCTCGTTGCAGGAGCATTTCGAGGCAGAGGCCGAGGCCCGTCAGCTGCCCTGGCCCCACGTCTGATTGTTTCTCCCCCCAGTGGCGGAGCGAGCGTTGGAGGGACGCGAAGCAAGCCCGTGGCGGTAGGCGAAATCTGGGCTCCGCGGGTAGGACTCGAACCTACAACCAATGGATTAACAGTCCACTGCTCTACCAATTGAGCTACCGCGGAAGGGTTCCCCCGAAGGGCGTCAGGATACCAACCGGCATCTTCGTATCCAGATTCCGCGCTGTGGTCATCCTGAACGGCGCACCCCCCGTGTGCATGGGCGCACTGTCACGGTGGGTGGTTGCTCACGAGATCCGCTGTAGCCATGTCGTGTGCAGGGAGGCACCGCAGCCGTGGGTGGCTGCACACAACACGGAGATCAGGGGCCCTCGAGAAAGCCTTCGAGCCTGTGCGACTTGTCGGGATGACGGAGCTTGGCCAGCGCCTTGGTCTCCAACTGGCGGATCCGCTCCCTGGTCACCTTGAAATGCGATCCGACCTCCTCCAGGGTCCGCATCCGGCCATCGGCCAAACCGAACCGCATGATCAGCACCTCACGCTCCCGGTCGTTGAGGCCCTCCAACGCCTGGGCGAGCTGATCCTGAAGCGAGGCGAATGTGGCGGCCTCGGCGGGGAGATCCGAGTCGTGATCCTCCACCAGATCGCCAAGCGTCCCGTCGTCATCCTCACCAACGGGAGTCTCCAAAGACACCGTGTCCAGGGCGATCCGTTGCAGCTCGGCCACCCGGCCCGGTTCGAGGTCGAGCTCGAATGCCAACTCGTCGAGGGTGGGCCCCCTCCCCATCTGTTGGGTTAGCTCCCGCTGGGCCCGCGTCAGCTTGTTCACAGAGTCGAGGACATGGATCGGCATCCGGATCGTCCGACCCTGATCGGCGATGGCCCGGGAGATGGCCTGGCGAATCCACCAGGTCGCATAGGTGGAGAACTTGAAGCCGCGTCGGTAGTCGAAACGCTCCACGGCTCGCATCAGCCCGACATTGCCCTCCTGGACCAGGTCCAGCAATGCCATCCCACGGCCCACATAACGCCGAGCCAGGGCCACCACCAGACGGAGGTTGGACTGAACCAACTGATCGTGGGCACCGTCGCCCATGTCCGTCTCGTGTTGGAGGAAGGAGCGGTCATCCTCGTTGAGGTTTTCCTCCTCGAGTCTGGCTCGGGCCCGTTGCCCGGCCTCCATCTGCATCGCCAGTTCGACCTCCTGCTGTGCGGTCAACAGCGGATAGCGGCCGATCTCGTTGAGATAGAGCCGCACCGGGTCGGAAACCGAGATCTGGCTGACCTCGATGAACTCCTCGGTGACCCCGGGCCCCTCCTCGGTGAGCCGCATCCCCTGGGCGCGGAGGGCATCGGCAACCTCCTCGAAAGCCTCGCCCGACGCCTCGGCATCCTCCAACTCCTGCTGGATCTCGGCCATCGTCAGGAACCCGCGATGTTTGCCCCGGTTGACGAGGGCACCTACGACTGTGCTCAGTTCTTCGTTCACGGCTCCGGTGGGGATCTCTTCTCCCGCTGTAAAGCTATCAAGCCCTGGAGCATGTCGGAACCTGATAGTTCGGGAGTCAGAGATCAAACCTGGATCGGGACCGTCAATACGAAGACGGCGCCTCCGAGCAGGAACACGATGGCGAAACCCAGCATCAGCAGCTGTCCCGCCCGGCTCCGCATCTTCGTGCTGAGACCTGCGAAGAGGAAGACCGCAGCGAAAATGATGGTGCTCATCACGTACTTGTCGTCGTTGCGGTCAGCCGCCTGAGCCTGGGCCGCCTTGTCGTCGGCGACCTGCTGAAGCCGCTCGGCTTCGTCGGCCTCGGCGATCTTGTACTCGGGCATGGCGAATGGAGTAGGGGGGGCATCGGGGTTGATGAACGGCCGGGTTGCCAGCCAGGGGTCCATGGCCGCGCGGAACTCCGGGCGGAACCTTGCGTAGAGGAATCCGGAGAGTGTCGCCGGATCGGGGTGATACCCGTCGCTGACGTCGATCTCACCGGCCGCGACCTCCCGCTGGGCAGCCTCCATCCAGGCGATGAAGGTGGAGACATCGATTTGGGCGAGTTGGCCGGCGCGGGTCGAGTTGCGAGTCGATTCGGTCCGCGCCGCCGCCGCCCCGCTGAAGGAAAACGACATGTTGTCGCTCCACTGGTCGCTCTGGAAGGCGGACCAGGCGGTGAGCAGCGCGGCGACCGCCATCACGATCGTCGCCACGATGTCGGTCCAATCGATCGACGATTGCGTGGGCACCGCACTCGCGTTGATATCTTCGTTCATGGCTCGGGTGGGGATCTCTTCTCCCGCTGCAAAGCTATCAACCGTTGCAAGACGGCGGAATGGGACTCACCTCCAGACTCGAGGAGATCCAACTCGGCCTGTAACCCGGCGATCTCGGCGTCGAGGCGGCGCTCACGGACCCGGGCAGACATCTCCTCCACCGACGCCAACGGCCGGTCGTCCAACGCGAGTGAGAGAAGCACACCCTGTAACAACGGCTCGAGATCCGAGATGTCGAGCGGAGTCCCCTCAGGAGTCGACCCGATTCGCGGCTCCAGGGCCGCAAAGGCCTCGCGGAGACGGTCGTCGCGGAAATCCGCCGATGTGAGACTGCCGAGGCCAACGGGGTTGGCGAGGACCAGGCGGAGCAGCTCGACGTCGATGCGGTCGAAGGGGCGGTCGGTTGCCGGGCCGGCTCTCGACCCCTTGGGGCGACCACCCTCCACCGCCGCCTCCACGTCTTCCAGATCGACCCCTACCCGTCTCGCCACGTACCGCATGTATTCCCGGCGAGCGATCCCGTCGTTGACCTTGCGGAGCTGGGTCGCCGCGCTGTGCAACGCCCGGGCCCGCCCTTCGGGTCCTTCCAGGTCGTACTTGGCGACCTCGTGGTCGATCCGGTGCTCCAAAAGGGGCCGCGCCGTGGTCACTGCGGACACCAGCTCATTGCTCCTGCCCTGCTGCACCAGGTCCGCAGGATCGAGGCCGTCGGGCATCACCGCCACCCGCAAGTCGAGGTCGAGCCGGAACGGTGACTCCAACTGATCGCCCCGAAGCGCCGCCCGTGAGCCGGCCTCGTCGGAATCGAAGGCCAGGACCACCCGCTCCGAGAATCGTCTCAACAGATCGAAGTGCCCGTTCCCGAGGGCGGTCCCACAGGTGGCAATGGCGGTCGTGATCCCGGCCTGGTGCATGGCGATGACGTCGGTGTACCCCTCGACGATCACCGCCGGTGAATTCTCGGACATCGACTTGCGGGCCCGGTCCAGCCCGAACAACAACGATCCCTTGTGATAGAGCATCGAATCGGCCGAATTCACGTACTTGGCGTCGGGGTTGTTGGTCACCTTTCGGTCGACCCCCTCCACCTTTCGGCCTCCGAATCCGACCGGGTCACCACGAAGGTCATAGATCGGGAACATCAACCGGCCCCGGAAGACGTCGAAGACCCCATTGCGGCCCCGACGCGAGAGCCCGGCATCGATCAGAACGCGATCGTCGATGCCCCCCGCCCTCAACTCTTTGCTCAAGGTGTCCCAGTCGACACCGGCAAACCCCATCTTCCACTCGTCGATCAGGTCTCCGTCATAGCCACGCCCCCGCAAATAGGCCCGGGCAGGCCCGGCCTCGGTGGCGGAGCGCAACCGCAGGTTGTAGACCTCGATGGCTCGCCTGATTGCGTCGATCGCGGCGCCCCGTCTCCCCCGGTTGCGAGCCTCGGCCGGGTCTTGGGTGAGGGTGATCCCGGCTTTGCGAGCCAGCAACTCGAGGGCATCGCCGAACTCGACTCCCTGGGTCTCCGAGACGAAGGTGAAGACATCGCCACTCTTGCCGCAACCGAAGCAGTGATAGAGGCCCCGGGCCCGATCCACCGACATCGAAGGTGTCTTCTCCTCGTGGAAGGGACACACCGCCATGAACGACCTTCCGGATCGCTTCACCGTGGTGACCTCGGAGATCAGCTCAACGAGGTCGGTGGCCTCCCGGACCCGGTCGATATCAGAGCGATCTGCCATGGCGCTTCGATCATAAGGACGACCTGTCGGTGTTCAGACCGGATCGCGGTGAAAGCCGTTCACCGGTCCGAGAGCTTGGCTGCCAGATAGTCGACCAAACCTGACATCGGGACCCGATCCTGGTCCATGGTGTCGCGGTCCCGAACCGTCACTGCCTGGTCCTCCAGGGTGTCGAAGTCGACCGTGACCGCGTAGGGGGTGCCAATCTCGTCCTGCCGTCGGTAACGACGGCCGATCGACTGCGTGGTGTCCATCTCGGTCATCCAATAGCGGCGCAACTCGGCGGCGATCCTCTCCGCGGGCTCGATCAGCTCGGGCTTCTTGGAAAGCGGCAAGACCGCGACCTTGTACGGAGCGAGACGTGGATCGAGCTTGAGCACAACCCTCGTCTCGCCGTGGACCTCTTCCTCGTTGTAGGCATCGATCAGGAAGGCGAAGGTTGTCCGGGTGGCGCCGGCAGCCGGTTCGATGACGTGGGGGAAGAACCGTTCGTTGGTGTCCTGATCGAAATAGGTCAGATCCTCACCCGACGTCCCGGCATGCTGTTGGAGGTCGAAATCGGCCCGGTCGGCGATCCCTTCCAACTCGTCCCAACCCCACGGGAACATGTACTCCACATCGACGGTGCGCGACGAGTAGTGGCTCAACTCATCGGCTCCGTGGGCCCGGATCCGGAGCCGTTCCTCGGTCATGCCCAGGTCGAGGTACCACTTGATTCGCTCCTCCTGCCAGTACTGGAACCAGGTCGAGCTCTCCTCGGCACGGCAGAAGTACTCCATCTCCATCTGCTCGAACTCCCGGGTGCGAAACACGAACTGGCCCGGGGTGATCTCGTTGCGAAAGGACTTGCCGATCTGGGCTATCCCGAACGGAAGCTTGAGCCGGAGCGTGCGACGCACGTTCTCGAAGTTGATGAAGATCCCTTGGGCCGTCTCCGGTCTCAGATAGACGAGGTTCTCCTCGGAGTCCACCGGGCCCATGTGGGTGCGGAACATCAGGTTGAAGTTGTGCGGATCGGTGAAGGTCCCCTTCTGGCCACAGGCAGGGCAGGTATCGGAGTCCTCCAATTTGTCGAGACGGTGCCGGGTGTTGCAGTTGCGGCATTCGACAAGAGGGTCGGTGAAGACCTCCTCGTGTCCCGATGCCTGCCACACCTGGCGTGCCTGGAGGATGGCCGAGTCGAGACCGACGATGTCCGGGCGCTCCTGGACCATCGCCCGCCACCACGCCTCTTTGACGTTGCGCAACAACTCCACCCCCAGCGGCCCGTAGTCGTAGGCGGAGCGCAGCCCCCCGTAGATCTCGGAGGCCTGGAACACGAAGCCCCTCTTCTTGGCAAGGCTGGAGATGGTGTCGAGGGTGACTTCGGTCATGATGAGGAGGGAACGGTGGCCTGGTCGTGTTGCTTAGTCAACCTGGGCCATGTCGTCGGCCGCCCCGAACCGCCGTTGCCGGGCCTGGTAATCCACGACGGCATCAACGAGGGCATTCCGGTCGAAGTCCGGCCAGAGAATGCCGGGGAAGTAGAACTCCGCATAGGCGGCCTGCCACAACAGGAAGTTGGACAACCGATGCTCACCCGAGGAGCGGATGACCAGATCGACCGCAGGCATCTCGGGAACGTAGAAGGCGGATTCCAGGGCTCCCTCGTCGATCTCCTCGATCGACAACTCGCCGGCGGCAACCCTGGCGGCGAGGGCCCTGGTGGCCTCCACGATCTCACGCCGGCTCCCGTAGTTGAAGGCAAACACCAGATGAAGACGGGTGTTGGCAGCCGTCATCCCGGCGGCTTCAGCCATGTGCTTGCGATTGCGATCAGGGATTCTCGGATCGTCCATATCGCCCGCGAACCACATCCTCACCCCCTGGGCGTCGAGCTCGTCGCGCCGTCGCAGCAGGAGGTCCTCGTTGAACCACATGAGGAACTCGACCTCGTCATCGGAGCGTGACCAGTTCTCGGTGGAAAACGTGTAGGCGGTCATCCATTCGATGCCGATCTCGAGGGCGCCTTCCACGGTGTCGAAGAGGGCAGCCTCACCGGCAAGGTGACCGGCGGTCCGGGGCAGGCCCCTGGCATTGGCCCATCGCCCGTTGCCGTCGAGGATCAGCCCGACGTGGCGCGGTATCCGCTCGGGATCGATCTTCGAAAGATCCAGGCTCAATCCAGCACCGCCAGTGATGAGAGCTTCCGGTCGAGGTGGTATTCCACGAAACGGCGGGTGATCCCCATCGCCTCCCCAGATAAGTCGACATCGGTATCGGGAAGTTCGCCGAACTCGGCCTCGGCCAGAGCCGCCAGATAGACGGTGATGCCGTCCCGGAGTCGAACCGAGCCGTCGATCCCGCACCGATCACAGACCACGCCGCCACCGCTGAAAGAGAAGCGATGAAGGTCGTCCACCCGCCCACAGGAGGCACACCTCAGGAGGGAGGGAGCGATCCCAACCACGTCGGCCAACTTGAGCAGAAAACTGGTCATGAGGTCCGGCCCGTTTCGCCCGGTCTCCAAGGCGCGCAACCCGCGGTGTAGGAGGAGGAACAGACGCAACGACGACTCGTCCTCCTGAGCGACGGCATCTGCGGCCTCGACCATGGTCCCGGCGGCAATCACCGAGTCGAGGTTGGCCCGCAGTCGGGGAAACGGCTCGAGAACCGCAACCTGGGTGATGGTGTCGAGGTTGCGCCCTTCGTACAGAATCAGATCGACATGGGTGAAAGGCTCGAGTCGGCCCCCGAATCTGCTCTTCGTCTTTCGAATGCCTTTGGCGACGGTGCGAATCTTGCCGTTGTTGGGGCTGAGCAGGACCACCACCCGATCCGCCTCACCGAAGGGGTAGGAGCGAAGGACGATGCCCTGATCGTGTATCAGACCCATAAGCGGGTTCAGGGTAGGGACGACGGAGAACTGGTTGGGGGTTTACCCTCGACCTGTGTCACTGCTCGCCGAAGCTGAGATCGCGGGGTTCCTCGATGGCCATCCCGGATGGAGTCGGTTGGGCAATGAGATAGCCCGCACCTTCCAATTCCCCGATTTCGTCGAGGCCATCGGGTTCGTGGCCGAGGTCGCGGTCTTCGCCGAGAAGGCCAACCACCATCCCGACATCGACATCCGTTGGAGCAAGGTCACCTTACGGCTATCGACACATTCCGAAGGCGGCCTGACCGCCAAAGACGTGGCCCTGGCCGCTCGGGTCGACGCCCTGTACTCCCCTTGAGCTCAGGCGGTGGTGAACCCGAACCGGTCCAGCAGATGTGGGCTGCGCTGCCAGTCCTTCTCGACAGTCACGTGGAGACTGAGATTCACCCGATTCCCGAGGAGGATCTCGAGATCCTGACGGGCCTCGGTTCCTGCGATCTTCAACAGTGAGCCGCCCTTCCCGATCACTATCCCCTTCTGGCTGTTGCGTTCGACGATGACCCGGGCCGAGATGTCGATCAGGCCGTCAGCGCGCTGCTCCAACTCCTGGACCCTCACCAGAAGGGAATGGGGCAGCTCGTCGTTGAGTCTTTCGAGGAACTTCTCCCGGATGATCTCGCCAATGACCAGGCTCTCGGGCTGGTCGCTGGACATCCCGGGCGGGTAGTAACGAGGGCCGTCGGGGAGACGCTCGACGATCTCATCGATCAGTGCCTCGAGACCATCGCCTCCAATCGCCGACAGCGGGACGTAAGAAGCGAAATCCCAATCCCCTGCCTTTGCCAACTGTTCGACCAGTTCCCCCCTGCCCGCTTTGTCGATCTTGTTCACGGCCACCACGACATCCGGGCCCGCCGCTTGCAGACGTTCTGCGATGAGACGATCGCCGGGCCCGATCGGCATCGAAGCGTCGATCATGAACATCACCACGTCGGCCTCGCCCAGGGTTCGGTAGGCGAAGGTGTTGAGGCGGTCACCCAGATCGGTCTTCGGTCTGTGCAGGCCTGGAGTGTCGAGGAGGACGATCTGGTGGTCGGGGTCATCGGGGTCGGGCCCGTTGACCACCCCGCGAATCACGTTTCGTGTCGTCTGTGGCCGTGATGAGATGATCGACACCTTTGAGCCGACCAGCTTGTTGACCAGGGTCGACTTGCCGACGTTGGGCCGCCCGACCACCGGGACGAAGCCGGATTTCATCTCGTATCGACAGTGTTCGAGGCCGTGACCATCACCGTCGAGATCCGTCGGCCTTGCATCTTCGTGACCGTGAATCGCAGAGCGCCCAGGTCGAAGTGCTCTCCATCGGCCGGGATCCGCTCGGCCAGACCGAGCACCAGGCCTCCAACGGTGTCCCATTCCACCTCGGGAAGCTCCACCCCGGCCACCTCGGCCAGATCCTCCACCGACAGCCTGGCATCGACATCCCAGCCGCCGTCGGCGCGGGTGACGATCAGCGATTCGTCCTCGTCGGTCTCGTCACTTATCTCCCCGACGAGCTCCTCGATGAGATCTTCGATGGTCACCAGGCCTGCGACATCGCCGTACTCGTCGACCACGATCATCTGGTGGACCCGCCGCGACTGCATCTCGGCCAGCAGCGACGAGGCCAGTTTGGCCTCCGGTACGAACTCAACCGGTCGCATGACCTCCTTCAACGAAGCCGGCCGTTGACCATCGGTCAAGAACGGAAGGAGGTCCTTCATGATGACCAGCCCCACCACATCGCCGTTGTCGGTGATCGGGACCCTGGAGAACCCCTCCCTGGCTGCGATCGCCACCAGTTCGTCGACGGTGGCAGTGACAGGCACGGTGATCATGTCCGGCCGGGGCGTCATCACCTCCCGCACCAGCGTGCCCCCGAATTCGAGCACCGAGTCGATCAACTCTCGCTCCTGCTCATCTGCTTCCTCGGAGGCAGTTGTCGGTTCCCGGCCCGGTTCCGGCGACTCGGGCTCGGGGAGGAGGTCGTTGGCCCAGCCTCCGAGGCGCATCGCCACCGCGAGCAATCCCGCCGAGCGGTAGGCGATCGCCCGGATTCGATGACGGCCCACCTGTCGGGGCACGAGGTCGCCTACGAAGAAGACCGAGAGCCCGACGGCCAACGCGTATCCAACGCCGGTGGCGAGCCCGACGTCGGACGCCACCAAAGCAGTGCCGAGCACTGCGGAGATGACGAGAAGAGCCACGGCCACAACGCTGACAGCCGGGTTGATCGACTCGCGGTCCTCGAGCAACCTGGCCACGATTGCGGCCCCGGACTTCTGCTCGGCGCTGTCGCGAAGAGCGTCCGCCCGGGGGATCCGGGTGACAGCCGTGCCCGCGGCACGCAACCACGCCGCCATCCCCAGACAGACCAGGGTCAGCACTGTGACGAGTACGCTCATCGTCGTTTCTTCCCGACCAACGCGAGAAGCTCGGCTTCACGAGTTTCCATGACGGCGGCGTCTCCGTCGGCCTGATGGTTGTAGCCCATGAGATGAAGGATTCCGTGGGTGACCATCAACGCCATTTCGTCTTCGAATTCGACCTCGAGCTCACCGGCTTGGCGTCTCACATAACCGGGGGCGATGATCACATCACCGATCATCAGCGGCGGTCCTGACGGGTCAGCGTCGGGGGCCACGCCCGGCAAGAGATCCTCGACGGGAAAGGCAAGGACGTCGGTAGGCCCGCTCCGATTGAGGAATCGCTCGTTGTAGGACGACATCTCGTCCTCGTCGACGAAGAGAAGGGTCACTTCCGTTTCGTGGGGATAGCCCTCCTTGGAGATGACCAGCTCGGCGATGCCTCGCATACCAGCGAGATCGAGCTCCTCGCCTTGTTCGTCGGCCAGGAAGACACTCACTAGCCGAGCTTGGTACTGGAAGGATCGTCCATCAGGTCCCGGGGAAGTTCGGATACGCGATCCGCTGATGATAATGCCCGACCAGCGACTCGAAGAAGGCCTTCCTCACCTGAGTCATCTCAAACTGGGTGAGAGGCGACTCCTGGAGCTGGCCGTCTTCGAGCTTCTCGTCTATGACCCGATTGACCACCTTTTCGATTGCCTCGGGTGTGGGCTCTTCGGTCTGGAAGACAGCCCGGCATGCCGCCTCCAAGGAATCGGCCAGCATCACGATGGCCGACTCGGCGGTCTTTGGCTTGTGCCCGACATGCCGGAAATCATCTGGGTTGACGGCATCGCCCCTCTGGCTCCGTGCCTTCTCGTAGAAGAAGCGCATGATTCCGTCGCCATGGTGGCTGACTATCCCGGTGGCCACGTCGGACGGGATCTTGAACTGGCGGGCGAGAGCGACCCCGTCGGTGACATGTCGTCGAATCATCTCGGCCGATTCCTCGGGGGTGAGGAGATCATGAGGGTTGGGGATCCCGAACTGGTTCTCGATGTAATAGGTCGGGTTCTCGGTCTTGCCGAGGTCGTGGTAGTAGGCCATGGCTCGCGCCAGGAGAGCGTTGGCCCCGATGGCGCGTGCCGCGGCGTCGGCCAGGGTGCCAACCATCAGAGAGTGGTTGAAGGTCCCGAACGCCTGCTCTTGGAGCAACTGCAAGCCCTTGTGGTTGCGGTCGGTGAGATCGAGGAGACCCAGGGTGGTGGTGATGTCGAAGGCCGACTCGAAGAACTGGAGCCCGGCCAGCCCGATCAATGACGCCATCGCCGAGATCCCGAACGCCCAGGCGACCGAAAGCCCGATCACCTCGACCGCAGAGGCATTGGGCCCGACGTGGAAGAACCATGAGGTCGCCGCGGCTACAACTGCCGCGGCGAGAGCGGAGAAGACCACCGCGTTGCGGAAGGCGCCGCGGGTGCTCACCGAGCTCACAAACGGGATCGGGGCCAACGTGGCGAGGATCGCATAGACCGTGATTCCGATATCCCCGGTCCCAATCGCGGTCAGCACACCCACCGACAGCGCCATGAGCACTGCGATCCTGGCGTCGAACAGGACCGCCGTAATGAAGCCGAAAGCCACCGCCGGCAGGACGTACCACGAAGTGCCGTCCTGAATGACGGTCGTGGCACGCACCGCCCCGGCAGCCAGGACCACCAGGATCCCGAGCAAAGCGACCATCCGGGGCCGGGACCAGAACTCCGCCCGGAATCGGGCCAGATAGAGACCGAGCATCCCGATCAGCACCGCGATCACCGCTAGCAGCCCCCCCTGCTCCTGACCGGCGGGGGAGAGCGAGTTGGTCTGGTCGATGGCATCGATATGAAGCTGGGTGACCGGCTCGCCCTCAGCGACGATGATCTGGTCGGCGGTGTAGGCCACCACCACGTTGGGGACTGCTTCGGCGGCCGCAGTCTTGGCCGACTCCGTCTGTTGGGGATCGATCAGGTAGTTGGCCTGAAGGAAGCTGGCTACCACCTCGCCGGCGGCATCGCTGGCTGCCATGTCCTGGCCCGGGGGGATGGTGTCGGTGTAGAAGACGAGTGGGGGGTTGGAGCTCTGGCGGGCCCTGATGTCGGGGAGGTCCTCGGGCGTGACCCGAACCCCGAACAACTCGTTGACCCGCTGCAATGTGGACTGGCGGATCACCGGGTCGAGATGGAGCGGCTCTCCGAGGGCGGCCCTGATCACGTCGTCACGGGCGGTTGCCGCCAGCACCGTTACCGCCTCC
>Ga0209751_10000626_pt1 | contig 37864 bp, 28 predicted proteins | sample RifCSP13_1_FD_184019 | JGI IMG/M metagenome (GOLD analysis project Ga0209751, IMG submission 184019) | Soil microbial communities from Rifle, Colorado - Rifle CSP2_sed 13_1 (SPAdes) (version 2) | ecosystem: Environmental > Terrestrial > Deep subsurface > Rock core/Sediment | place: Rifle...
CGCCGCGACCGGCACCGCCCGCGTCTCCGACATCCGGGCGTGGACGAACGAGATCTACACCCGCGTGGCGATCGACACGGGGGACGAGGTCTCCTGGCAGGCGAACACCCTCCGCGCCGACCCTTCGCTGGGACTTCCCCCCCGGATCTTCATCGACATCCGCGGGGCCGGCATCCGGGACGAGATCCTCCGCAAGCCGGTCCCGGTCCGCAACGGCCTGCTGCAGCAGGTCCGGGCGGGGCGGTTCGACCGCGACACCGTGCGCGTGGTGATCGACCTCGAGCGGGTGAGCAACTTCCGCGTCTTCGCGCTCACGGACCCGTTCCGGATCATCGTGGACATCGACGGGGAAGGCGAGATCCCCGTTCCCCCGCCGCCCCACCCGGACGACGCCCCCGGTCCCGTCGCCGCGGAGCCGCCATCGACGGATCCGGCTTTGTCCCACGCTTCCCCGTCCGCGCCCGACCCCGCGCTTCCCGCGGAGCGCGGCCCTTCCGCGCCGTCGGCCGGGCTCCGGAGCGCGACCGCTTCGCACTCCTCCCCGGCGCAGAAGCACCGCGTGCGGGTGATGATCGATCCCGGCCACGGGGGGAAGGACCCGGGAGCGATCGGTCCCACGGGGCTGAAGGAAAAAGACGTGGTCCTGGCGATCGGGCGGATGGTGCGGGAGAAGCTGTCGCGCTCCGGGGAGTACGACGTGCGGATGACCCGGGACGAGGACGTCTTCATCCCGCTGGAGGAGCGCACGGCGATGGCGAACGGCGCGCGCGCCGACCTCTTCGTCTCCCTGCACATCAACGCCAGCCGCAACCGGAGGGCCTCGGGGTTTTCCACCTACGTCCTCTCCCGCGGCGCTTCGAACCGGGAAGACCTCGAACTGGCCGCCCGGGAGAACGGCGTGCCGGTCCGCAAGCTCCAGGGGGTCAAGTTCATCATCGACGACATGTTCACCGGGGCGCGCAAGAACGAGTCGCTCCGGCTGGCCAAGACGGTGAACGACGCCGTCGTCCGCCGCGTGTCTTCCCGCTACACGGGCGTCCAGAGCCTCGGGTTGAAGCAGGCCCCGTTCTACGTCCTCGTGGGGGCGCGGATGACGGCCGTCCTGGTCGAGGCCTCCTTCATCTCCAACGCCCGGGAGGAGTCGCGCCTGCGCGACCCCGCCTGCCTCGAGGGGATCGCCGACGGCGTGGTGGAGGCGGTCCGCTACTACGGGCAGAACGGGATCCTCGCCCACTCGGACGACTGAGTGGCCCTGCCTTCGATTTCCAACGACGTCCTGCGGGCGGATCTCACCGACCGGGAGTTCCTCGACCATCTCAAGGGATTCCTCTCCGACACCCAGCTCGCGGTGCGCGAGGAGCAGCGGCAATCCCTGGGCGGCGGGGCCGCCGCGTGCCGGAAGATCTCCGACGCCATGGATTCGGTCCTGTCCGTTCTCCACGAACGTTCCCGGGAGCGGTTCCTCGGGACGGCCCCGGACATGTCGTACCGGATGTCGGTGGTCGCGGTGGGCGGCTACGGACGGCGCGAGCTGTGTCCCCGCTCCGACGTGGACCTTCTCTTCCTTCACTCCTACAAGGTCGACCGCTACGTCGAGGCGATGACCGAGTCGATGCTCTACCCGCTGTGGGACCTCGGCCTCGAGGTGGGGCACAGCGTCCGCAACATCAAGGAGACGATCCGTCTCGCCGGCGCGGACGACTCCATCCGGACGTCGCTCCTCGATCACCGGTTCATCGCGGGAAACGAACCCCTGTACCGGGAGTCGGCGAGCGAACTGGACAAGTTCCTCTACTTCAGCGGCGGCGACCAGTTCATCGAGAAGAAGATCCGGGAGATGCGCCTCCGGCACGCCAAGGTCGGCTCCACGGTCTACCTGCTGGAGCCCAACGTCAAGGAAGGGCGCGGGGGGCTGCGCGACCTGCAGACGGCGGTCTGGTGCGCGAGGATCAAGTACAAGTGCGGCGACCTTTCGGAGCTGCGGCGGAAGGGCGTGGTGGGGACGCGGACGGTCGAGGCGATCCGGCACGTCCTCGACTACCTCCTCCGCGTGCGCAACGAGCTGCACTACCTGCAGGGGAAGAAGGCCGACATCCTCTCCTTCGAGGTCCAGGACCAGCTCGCCGGACGGTTCGGATACCGGAAGATGGGCCCGAACCTCGGCGTCGAGCGGTTCATGCGGACGTACTACCTGCACGCGGCCTCCGCGGCGCGTCTTTCCGACGAGGTCATCGAGGAGGTGGGGCGGTTCCTCCCGGAGGAGGGAAGCCGCAAGCCGTTCTTCTTCCTGAAGCGGAAGCTGATCGGGGAGGGGGGGATCCTCTACAAGGGGAAGCTGCAGGTCAAGGACCGCGCCTCCTTCGAAAAGGAGCCGATCCGGATCCTCGAGTTCTTCCGGTCGATGCAAAAGACGAGGTCGTCCCTCTCGCCGCAGGCCCGGCGGAACATCCAGATGGCGCTGCCGGCCGTGGGGTCCGAGTTCTGCGAGGACCGTGAGGCGGCGAAGCTCTTCCTCGAGATCCTCTCCGACCCGGTCCACCTGCGGGAGACGCTCCTCGCCATGAACGAGAGCCGGTTCCTCTCCCGGTACATCCCCGAATTCGCGCCGCTCTACTGCAAGGTGCTGCGGGACATCTACCACGTCTACACGGTGGACATCCACTCCATCCGCTGCGCGAGCGTGCTCGCGGGGCTCGAGACGTCCGCCGCCCGCACGGAGGAGGAGGAGGGGTTCCACCGGATCCACGCGACCGTGCAGAACCGCGGGCTGCTGCACCTCGCGATCCTGTTCCACGACATCGGGAAGGGGACCGGGCACGGCCACAGCCGGATCGGTGCGGAGATCGTGGCGCGCATCGGCGCCCGGTGGGGGCTCCCGGAGCGGGACGTCTCGGATCTCGTCTTCCTCGTGGAGCAGCACCTGCTGATGGCCCACGTTTCCCAGCGGCGCGACCTGCACGACATCGAGCTGATCCTCTACTTCGCCGACACCGTTGGAACCGTCTCCCGGCTGGATCAGCTCTACCTGCTCACCTACGCCGACATGAAGGAGGTGGGGCCGGAGATCTGGACCACGTGGAAAGCGATGCTCCTCGCGGAGCTGTACGAGAAGGGGCGCAACGTCCTGGAGCAAGGCGCGCTCAAGCGCCCGTTCGAGGAGAGGGCGCACCGCCGGCGCGAGCAGGTGCGGGAGATGCTGCAGGGGGAACCCCGGGAGACCGCGGAGCGGTTCCTCGCCCGCATGGACGACCGGTATCTCCTCGCCGCCCCCGACGGCCGGTTCATCGAGCATTGCCGGACCCTGGCCGTGTTCGACGGGAAGACGCCGATCGTCGTGCCGATCGACTCGCCGGAATCGGGGACCACGGAGTTCCTCGTCCTGTGCCCCGACGAGCGCGGCCTCTTCGCGAAGATCGCGGGGACGCTCTCCGCCAACGGCCTGAACATCCTCAACGCCTCCATCGCCACCACCGTGGACGCCGTGGCCCTGGATACGTTCTACGTGAACTACCGCGGCAAGTCCCTGCAGGGGGACCCGAAGAAGGAGCGCGTGATCGCGGATCTTTCGCGCGTTCTCCGGGGAGAGACCACCGTGGAGGCGCTCATGGCGGAGCCGCGGGCGGGGAAGTACGTCCGGGACCGCATCCCCCGGTACCGGCCCACCCGCGTCGTCTTCGACAACTCGGTCTCCTCGCGCTTCACCGTCGTGGACATCTTCACCTACGACCGGATCGGCCTGCTCTACGACATCACCAGCACCTTGACGGCGCTGGGGATCGACATCGCGCTCTCCAAGATCTCCACGAAAGCGGACCAGGTCGCCGACGTCTTCTACATTGTCGATCGGGACGGGGGGAAGATCACGTCCCTCGAACGCCAGGAGGAGATCCGCCGGGCGCTCCTCGCCTCCATCGGGGCATAAAGGATGACCCCGTGAAGGTCGGGATTCTCTCCGATTCCCACGATCACCGGCCCGCCGCGGAAGGCGCGCTCCTCCTCTTTCGCGCGGAAGGGGTGGGGAGGATCATCCACCTCGGCGACGTCTGCTCGCCGGCCGTCCTCCAGGGGTACGATGATCCGGCGATCCCTTTGCTCGGGGTGTTCGGCAACAACGACGACCGCGACGGGCTGCAGGAGGCGACCGGCGGCGCCTTCCGGCAAGGGCCGTGCATCGAGACGGTGGAGGGGCGGACGATCCTGCTCGCGCACTCCTACGACCAGCTGCAGGGGGAGCTGAACGGGCAGGGGCGGTTCGACCTCGTCCTCTTCGGCCACACCCACCGGCCGCTCACGATGCACGTGGGCAAGGCGCTGGTGTTGAACCCGGGGGAATCGTGCGGCCTCCTGAAGGGAAAGTACACGTGCGCGATCGTCGACCTGGCCACGATGGAGCCGCGGATCGTGGAGATCCCCCTCCCCCCGGAGGGCGAATGATGGACAACGACGCCCTCCTCGAGTCCTTCCTCCTCCACCTGAAAACGGAGCGGCGCCTTTCGGAGAACACGCTGTCGTCGTACGGCGCGGACATCCGCCGCTTCTCCTCCTTCCTCGCGGACCGGGGGCTCGACGCGAAGGCGTTTACGCGCCCCGACTTCCTCGAACACCTCACGGCGTTGCGGAACGAGGGGCTCTCGGCCCGTTCCACCGCCCGGCACGTCTCCACGATGCGCTCCTTCTTCCGGTTCCTCGTGCGCGAGGGGATCCTCGCCGCAAGCCCCGTCTCCGACGTCAAGGCGCCCCGGATCGGCCGCCCCCTGCCGAAATACCTCACCCTCACCCAGGTTTCGCTGCTGCTGGCCGCACCGGACGACCGATCGCCCGAGGGGGTCAGGGACCGGGCGATGCTCACGCTCATGTACGCCTCCGGGCTTCGCGCATCCGAGGTGGTGACCCTCCGGCTCGAGAACGTCGACGGGAACGCCGGGTTCCTGTACGTGCTGGGAAAAGGCGGCAAGGAGCGGGTGGTGCCGGTGGCGGACGCCGCCCTTGCGGCCCTTTCGGAGTACATTACCGGCGCGCGGCAGGGTTTCCTCGGCAAGCGGACGACCAGCGCCCTGTTCCTCTCCCGCCGCGGAACGGCGATCACCCGGCAGACCCTGTGGAACCGGATCCGCCGCTGGGCGCTGGCCGCCGGGATCGGGGAGCGGATCTCCCCCCACACGCTGCGCCACTCGTTCGCGAGCCACCTGCTGTCGGGAGGCGCCGACCTGCGCGCCGTCCAGGCGATGCTGGGCCATTCCGACATCGCGACCACGCAGATCTACACCCACGTCACCCCGGAACGACTTCGGGACGTCCACCGCAAGCACCACCCCCGCGGCTAGTGCACCGTTTCGCAAATATCTTGGCATTCGAACGCCGCTGCATCCGCTCCGGCTTCGTTGCACTCCCTCGCCGTACTTACAAGTACGCCTCGGTCGTGCGCCTTGCCGGGCGCGGCGCATCGACGTTCTCGGTGCTTCAAGATATTTGCGAGACGGTACACTAGCGCCGCCATGGAGATCATAACGACCCATCTGAACGCCGACTTCGACACGATCGCGTCGATGCTGGCGGCGTGCAAGCTGTATCCCGGGGCCGTCTGCGTCCTGCCGGGGTCGCAGGAGGAGACGGTCAAGGGGTTCCTCGTCCAGTCCGCCTTCTACAACCTGCCGATGCGCAAGCCGCGGGAGATCGACCTCGACAAGGTGACCCGACTCATCCTGGTGGACATCCGCAGCCGCTCCCGCATCGGGATCTTCGCGGACCTGGTCGGACGCCCGGGCGTTTCGATCCACGTCTACGACCACCACCCCGACGAGGCCGCGGATGTGAAGGGCGACCTCGAGGTGATCCGGCGGGTCGGTTCCACCACCACGATCCTCGTCCAGATCCTGAAGGAGCGGGGGCTCCCGATCACGCCGGACGAGGCGACGATGATGATGCTCGGGATCTACGAGGACACGGGATCGCTCGCCTTCCCCTCGACCACGGTGGACGACTACCTCTCCGCGGCGCACCTGCTGTCGTGCGGCGCGAAGCTCTCCCAGGTCTCCGACATCCTTGCGCGGGACCTGACCTCCGGGCAGATCTCCCTGCTGTACGACCTGATCCAGGGGTCCCGCTCGTACACGATCCACGGCGTCGAGGTGGTGCTCGCCGAGGCGCGACGGGAGGAGTACGTGGGGGACCTGGCGCTCCTAGTGCACAAGCTGCGCGACATGGAGGCGGTGAACGTCCTTATCGTCATCTGCCAGATGGGGGACCGGGTGGTGCTGGTGGGGCGCAGCCGCAAGCCCGAGGTGGACGCGGCCGCGCTGATGCGGGAGTTCGGCGGGGGAGGGCACTCCTACGCCGCCTCGGCCACCGTGAAGGACGCGACGACGTTCCAGGTGCGGGAGCGGGTCCTCCGCGCGCTGGCCGAAAAGGTCATCCCCCGGCGCTCGGCGGCCGACGTGATGGCGTCCCCCGCGCGCACGGTGGACGCGGGGGAGACGATCCACGACGTCCACCGGACGCTCACCCGGTCCAACATCAACGCCGTGCCGGTGATGCGGGCCGGCGCGGTGGCGGGGATCATCACCCGGCAGGTGGTGGAGAAGGCCGTCTACCACGGGTTGGGCGAGGAACGGGCGAGCGAGTACATGAACGCCGACTTCGAGTCGGTGGCGCCGGACACCGAGATCGAACGGGTCCAGGAGATCATCATCGGGAAGAACCAGCGGCTGGTCCCCGTGCTGCGGGACAAGGAGATCCTGGGGGTCATCACCCGGACGGGGCTCCTGCGCTTCCTCTACGATGTGCGGGACATGGAGCATCCCGGGGCGGCGGAGGATGTCCCCGCGGAAGGGACGATGGCGCCTCGCAAGAATGTGGCGAACCTGATGCGGGAGCGGCTCCCCGATCGCGTGACGGAGCTGCTGCGGGCGGCGGGGGAGTGCGCGGCGTCGCTGGACATGAAGGCGTTCGTGGTGGGTGGGTTCGTCCGCGACCTCGTGATGCGGGGGGAGAACCTCGACGTGGACATCGTGGTCGAGGGGGACGGCATCCGTTTCGCCGAGGTGTTCGGTCAGGAACAGGGCGCCCGCGTCCGGCCGCATCACAAGTTCGGCACCGCGGTCCTGGTCTTCCCGGACGGCTTCAAGATCGACGTGGCGACCGCGCGGGTGGAGTATTATCTCGAGCCGGCGGCGCTTCCCACGGTGGAGTACAGCTCCCTCAAGCAGGACATGTATCGACGGGATTTCGTCATCAACACGCTGGCGGTGCGGCTCTCCCCCGCGGGGTTCGGGGAGGTGATCGATTTCTTCGGTGCCCAGCGGGACATCAAGGAGAAGGCCATCCGGGTCCTCCACTCCCTGTCGTTCGTCGAGGATCCCACGCGGATCCTCCGGGCGATGCGTTTCGAGCGGCGGTTCGGCTTCACCGTCAGCCGGCACACGCTGAACCTCATCCGCAACGCGGTGCGGCTGGACCTGTTGAACCGGATTCCTAAACCGAGACTTTACACGGAGTTGGAGCTGATCCTTAAAGAAGAAGATCCGGTCGGGATCATCCGGCGGCTGTCCGAGCTGGGCCTTGGGTCTTCCATCCATCCGGCCTTGACGCTGGACAAGGCGCATCTCGCGCTCCTCGGGGAGACGCAGGAGGTGCTCGCCTGGTTCTCCCTCCTTTTCCTCGAGGAGAAGGTGGAGAAGTGGGTGGTGTCGTTCCTCGCGCTGCTGGACCCCCTCTCCCCGGACGAGGCGAAGAAGCTGGCGAAGGACCTCGGCGTACGGTCCCGGGTGCGCGAGTGGGTCCGGGCCTGCAAGGACGAAGGGGAGAGCGTGATCCTGCGGTTGATCTCCATGACTTCCGTGTCCCGGAAGGTGATCTACGACATCCTGTCGGCTTTCCCGAACGAGGTGATCCTGTACTTGATGGCACGCTCGAAACACCCCGATATAAAACGGTATATCTCCCTCTACTTCACCCAGTTGAAAAACGTCCGCCTCCAGTTGAAGGGGCAGGACCTCCTCGACCTCGGATATCGGCCCGGCCCGCGCTACAAGGAGATCTTCGACCTCCTCCTCGAGCACAAGCTCACCGGCGAGCTCCGCAGCAAGAAGGAGGAGATCGCCTTCCTCCTCGCTCATTCCCCCCCCACCCCAGAACCGGGACGTTCCTAGAACTCCCCCAAACCCCAAAACTGGACCCCAGAACCGGGACGTCCCTAGAACTCCCACAGAACCGGGACAGACATATGGCTGCCCATAGGCTTATACCCAATATGTCTGTCCCACTTTTGATGGAGTTCTAGGGACGTCCCGGTTCTGGGGTCCTCTCCCGCGGTTTCGGTGGTAGAATAGCCGTTCCCCGAACGGAGAGGATAATCATTTGCCCGACATCCCGCAGTTCCTGCACAAGCTGTCCGTCTACGCGATCCCCGTGATCATCGCGATCACCTTCCACGAGGCGGCGCACGGCTGGGTCGCGTACAAGAAGGGGGATCCCACGGCGAAGATGCTGGGGCGGGTGACCCTCAACCCGTTTCCCCACATCGACCCGTTCGGCACGATCCTCCTCCCGGCGATCATGCTCCTGATGGGGACGGGGATGGTGTTCGGCTGGGCGAAGCCGGTCCCCGTCAACTTCCGGCTGCTGCGCGACCAGAAGCGCGACCCGATCTACGTCGCCGCCGCGGGGGTCGTGACGAACCTCGCCCTCGCCGCGCTCTCCGGCATCCTTTTCCGCGTCCTGATCGCGATCGACCCGGCCCTGCTGCTCGAGGCGATGACGCACGGCAACGCCCCCCTGGCGGACTCCCCGGCACGGGCCGTCCTGGTCCCCTTGAGCCTCATGTGCATGGTCTCTGTCCAGTTCAACGTTCTGCTGGCCGTCTTCAACATGATCCCGGTTCCTCCCCTGGACGGGGGCAGGATCGCCGTGGGGCTGCTGCCGACGCGCGCCTCGATGACGCTGGCGTCCGTGGAACGGTACGGGATACTGATCGTTCTTCTGCTTCTCATGTTCGGCCCGCTTGGTGTAATCTGGCGGTTCGTCGACTCCATCTCGACGTTCATCCTGGGCGGATAACCCATCACCGACGGAGGCAAGGCGTTGCGCAAACGGGTCTTGAGCGGCATGCGGCCGAGCGGAAAGCTGCACCTGGGGCACTACCTCGGAGTGCTGGTTAACTGGAAGAAACTCCAGGAGGAACACGACTGCTTCTTCTTCGTCGCCGACTGGCACGCCTTGACCACGGAGTACGACCGCACCGCCGTCATCCGCGAAAGCATCGACGACATGGTCATCGACTGGCTGGCCTCCGGGATCGACCCTTCGATGGCGACCCTCTTCATCCAGAGCCACGTCCCCGAGCACGCCGAGCTGCACCTGCTCCTCTCCATGATCACGCCGCTGCCGTGGCTGGAGCGGAACCCGACCTACAAGGAGCAGCTCCGGGAGCAGACCTCCCGCGACCTCCAGACGTACGGCTTCCTCGGCTATCCGGTCCTCCAGGCGGCCGACATCCTGATGTACGACGCCGCGCTCGTCCCCGTCGGCATCGACCAGGTGCCGCACCTCGAGCTCACCCGGGAGATCGCCCGGCGCTTCAACTTCCTGTACAAGGAGACGTTCACCATCCCCGAGGCGTACCTGACCGAAACCTCGAAGCTGATGGGGACCGACAACCGGAAGATGAGCAAGAGCTACGGCAACGCGATCCTCCTCTCCGACTCGGCGGAAGAGGTGTGGACCAAGGTGAAGCCGATGGTCACCGACCCGGCGCGCCAGCGTCGCACCGACCGCGGCAATCCGGAGATCTGCAACGTCTTCTCCTATCACAAGATCTTCTCCGAAGAGTCGACGATCGCGAAGGTGGACACGGGTTGCCGCACCGCCGGGATCGGCTGCATCGAGTGCAAGAAGTGGATGTTCGAGGGGATGGAGAAGGTCCTCGCCCCTGTCCGCGAACGACGTCTGCGGATCGTGGAAAGCGGCGTTTCCGTACGGGACATCCTGGCCGACGGAACGCGCCGGGCCCGGGAGGTGGCGGGCGCCAAGATGGCGGAGGTTCGCGAAGCTGTCCGGATCTGACGACAAGCCGGATCTCGCCCCGCACCCAGGCAACGGCTCCGCGGGTTCCACGGGGGGAGTCCCCCTGCGCCTCGACGTCTTCGAGGGGCCGCTCGACATCCTGCTCCACCTGGTGCGCGAGCAGAAGCTCGACATCAACGACATCCCCATCGCGAAGATCACCGAGCAGTACCTCGCCTACCTGGACGTGATGAAGGCGCTGAACCTCGACGTGGCGGGCGAGTTCCTGGTGATGGCCGCCACTCTCCTCCACATCAAGTCGAAGTCGCTGCTGCCGCGACACGAGGAAGACGAAGAGGAAGAGGATCCCGAGGTCATGCGGCAAGAGCTGTCCCGGCGCCTGATCGAATACGAGCGGTTCAAGGAGGCGGCGGCGCGCCTGGGCGACCGGCCGGTGCTGGGGCGGGACGTCTTCGTGCGCGACTTCCTCGGGGAGGAGATCCCCGGGGAGGAGTTCGTCATCACCGAGCTGTCGATGGCCGACCTGATCACGGCGTTCAAGGACGCGCTGTCGCGGATGCCCCCCGGTGTCGCGCAGGAGTTCTTTGCCGACCGGATCACCATCGCCGACGCCATCGCCTTCCTCCTGGACCGCCTCAATGAGGAAGGCTCCATCCAGTTCGAGAGCCTCGTCGCGAATTGTCCGTCGAGGAACGAGATCGTATCCTTCTTTCTGGCCATCCTCGAGCTGGTCCGCCTCAAGACGATCCGCGTGTTCCAGGCGAATCCGTTGGGACTGATCAGCATCGTACCCGCCGTCCGGGAGAGCGAACATGGAAGAGACACGGAACCCGAATCCGCCGACGGCGAATGAGCCGCCGGCGCCCGCCGAGCCGATCGGCGTCGACGAACTCCTTTCACCCGGCCTCGAAGCGGGACGGGAGCCGCCGGGGCCCGAAGCGGACCTTCCGCGCGCCGCCTCGATCCTGGAGAGCCTGCTCCTCGTCTCGACCGAGCCGGTCGCCGTCGACAAGGCGCGGCAACTGCTGGGCGGCCTCTCCCGGTCCCAGGTGCGCGAGGTGCACGCCATCCTCCAGTCGAAGTACCCGGCGGAGACCTCGGGGATCCTCGTGGAAGAGGTGGCCAAGGGATTCCAGTTCCGCACCAATCCGGCGAACCAGGAGCATGTGCGCCGGCTCTTCGACGTGAAGCCGCCGCGCTTCTCCCGCGCCGCCCTGGAGACGCTGGCGATCGTCGCCTACAAGCAGCCGCTGACCCGCCAGGAGATCGAGCAGATCCGCGGCGTCGATTGCGCCGGGGCGCTGAAGACCTTGATGGACCGGCGCCTCGTGAAGGTGGCGGGAAAGAAAGACGTCCCGGGCAAGCCGTTCCTCTTCGGCACCACCCGGGAATTCATGGAGACGTTCAGCCTCGGCTCCCTCTCCGAGCTGCCGTCGATGCGGGAGATCGAGGACTTCCTCGCCGCCTCCACCGGAACGCCGGTCGAACCCGGCCGGCCGGGGATGCAGCTGCCGGCGATCCTCGACGGCGGGATCGAGCAGGGCGGGGGGGAGCTCGCCGAGAGTCTCTCGGAAACCGGTGCGCCGCGGCACGGCGCGGGCGCACCGGAGGAGAACATCCCCCCGGACGTCACCGAAGCCGACCTGGTGGACGCCGCCTCGAAGGAAGCGGGGGAGGGGAGCGACTCTCCCGATGGCGACTAAAGTGTCCCGATTCATAAATACGGCGGCATTCGAGCGCCGCTGCATCCGCTCCTGCTGCGTTGCGCTCCTTGCGGCGTACTTGCTCAGTACGCCTCAGTCGCGCGCCTTGCCGGCGCGGCGCATCGACGCTCTCGGTGCTTCGCCGTATTTATGAACCGGAACACTCAGCATCTGAACCGGTATCTCTCGCTGGCCGCCGGCGTCTCCCGCCGCGTCGCCGACGAGATGGTCCGCAACGGGCGCGTCACCCTGGACGGCCTTCCGGTCCTGGACCCCGGCACGCTGTGGGACCCGGCCATCCAGGAAGTGCGGCTCGACGGCCGCACGCTCGTCCCCATCCGGGATGAGAAGATCTACATCATGCTGTACAAGCCCGACAACGTGGTCACCACGATGAAGGACCGCGAGGGGCGCAAGACCGCGCCGTCCCTGATCGGCGAGCTTTCCTCCCGCGTCTTCCCCGTCGGACGCCTCGACTTCCACACCACGGGGCTTCTCCTGCTCACCAACGACGGCGAATTCGCCTACCGGCTCACGCACCCGCGCTTCGGCGTCGAGAAGACGTACGTCGCCAAGCTGCAAAGCGTCCCCCGCCCGGCGGAGCTGAACATCCTGCGGCGCGGAATCGCTCTGGAAGGGAAGATGACGACGCCCGCGCAGATCAGCTTCCTCGAGAAGAAGGCGGGCAAGGCGTGGGTGATGATGCGCATCGCGGAAGGACGGTACCACCAGGTGCGCAAGATGTTCGACGCCATCGGCCACCGGGTGACCAAGTTGCGGCGCGTCGCGATCGGCCCGCTGGAACTGTCCGGCGTCGAGCCGGGGGAGTGGCGCTACCTCACGCCGAAGGAAGTGCGGGAGATGAACGACTACATGGACCGCCGCGCCGTGGAAACGGCAGGGCAAGGCCCGCCGGCGGACGTTCCGCACCGCCCGAAGCGGTTCGAGACCCCCGCAGACCGTTCGAAGCGGAAGATCATCAAGCAGTCGATCAACGACGCGGCGCGTAAAAAGGAGATCGAGAAGGAGAAGGCTTTGCAGGCGGCCCGCGACGCCGAACGGAAGGGGCCGCGCCAGCCGAAGCCCGCATGGAAGCGGGGAGCGAAACACCCCGGGAAGAAATCACCCCCGCCCCCCCGGGGAACGTTCAGGAAGCGGTAGCCGTCCCCTCTGAGAAGGTTCACCCGTTCCCCGTCACCCGCAGGACGATCTTCCCGATATTGACGCTCGACTCCATCCGCTCGTGGGCGTGCGCCGCTTCCCGCCAGTCGAAGACCGAATCGACGATGGGAACCAGCCGGCCGTCCGCGAAGCGGGGGAGGGCGAAGTCTGCGAACTGCCGGGTGAGCCGGATCTTCCGCGCGGTGTCCATGTGGCGCAGGCCGGCACCGGTGATCTGCAGCCGCTTCGACATCAGCGTCCGCAGGCTGAACCGATCCACTTCGGCCCCGCCCATCGTCCCGATGACGACCATCCGCCCGTCGACGGCCAGGGCCTGCAGGTTCTGCTCGAAGTACGGCGCCCCCACGAAATCGAGGACGATGTTCACGCCTTCGCCCCCGGTCGTTTGCGCGACCCACGGGGCGAAGGCCCCCTCCTTGTAGTTCCATCCCGCCCGGGCCCCCAGCGCAAGGCACCGGTCGATCTTCTCCCGCGAACCCGCCGTGACGAGGGAGACCGCCCCCGCCTCGCGGACCAACTGGACCGCCGCCGTCCCCACGCCGCTTCCCCCCGCGTGGATCAGGACCGTTTCCCCGGGAGCCAGGCGCGCAACGTTGAACAGGTTCTGGTACGCCGTGAGGAACACCTCGGGGATCGCCGCCGCATCCTCGAACGGGAGGTTCTCCGGGATCCGCATCGCCAGCCCCGCCGGGACGCTCACCCTCTCCGCATACCCGCCCCCCGGGAGCAAGGCGCACACCCGGTCCCCGGCCCTCCACTCCTCCTTGCACGCGGTCCCGGCGCCGATCACCTCCCCGGCCATCTCGAGCCCCATGATGTCCGGTACGCCCTTGGGGGGAGGGTGCTTCCCGCGCCGCTGCAGCAGGTCGGCGCGGTTGAGCGCCGTCGCCTTGATCCGCACGAGCAGTTCGTCGTCCCCCATGACCGGGTCGGGATGCTCCCCCAGGTAGAGGACTTCCACGCCGCCCGTGCCGCGCATGAGCACCGCTTTCACCGTCACGCCTCCTTTCATCCCTATATCATCATATTATCCGGGGACAAGCCCGATTCGTCGATCGAACCGATGGACAGGACGTACCAAGGCGCTGGCCCGCCGGGGACGATAATGCCGCCGGCGCCGCCGAAGGGATGCAGATGTTCTTGATACCAAAAAGGAGCGAACTGCCCGAGCTGCGGGATTTCCCGTCCGGCGCCTGCGCCCGCGGTGAACTGGAAGGGAACCTCGACGACCTGGTCCTCGTGAACCGATACCTCGGCAACGGCCGCGCGGTGTTGAAACAGATCGCCGCCATGAACTCCGAAACCGCGGGCGATGGATTTACCGTGCTGGACGTGGCCACCGGGTCGGCGGACATCCCGATCGCCATCGCGAAGTGGGCGCGGCAGGCAAGGATCCGCGTCGGCATCACGGCGGTCGACATCGACCCGGCTATCATCGGCATCGCCAGGGAAAAGTGCGCGTCCTACCCGGAGGTCACCCTCGCCGCGGCGGACGGGTTCGCCTTGCCGTTCGGGAATCAACGTTTCGATTACGTTCTCTGCAGCAAGATGGCGCACCACTTCGCCGATGAACAGGTGGTGCGGATGATCAAGGAATTTGCACGGGTCGCGCGGCGCGGATATGTCATCGTCGACCTGCGGCGGAGCCGGGTCGCCTACTGCCTGGTCCGACTCCTCGCCAGGCTCTTTTCCCGGAACCGCCTGAGCCGGTACGACGGGCCGCTTTCGGTGCTGAAAGCGTACACACCCGGCGAGCTCGCCGCGCTTGCCACCAGGAGCGGAACGTCCATTTTCACGATGACCAGGGAACCGTTCTGGCTGCTCGTCCTGGCGGGGAGGGTGATCTGAAATTCCCGGTTTCTTTTCCCGGAACCTCATCTCCGGGTTCACGACTTGCCGTTGGCGGAGGCCTCCGCCTCCCTAAGTCCCTCCAAAAACCTTCCCCCGTCCTTCCGCGACCGGTTCCGGATGAACTTTCCGTAATGCTTGAAGATCATGTCCAAACTGGTGTGCCCCAGCATGCGCGCCACCCAGAGCGGATCCTCGCCGTGGCCGAGCATCAGCGACGCGAAGGTGTGTCGCGTCTGGTACATCGTGCGCCGACGCAGCCCGGCCGCAGCGATCGCGGGATACCAGACCCGTTTTCGAAGGTTGTTCACTTCGAGCGGCCTGCCGGATTTCCCCGGGAAAACGTACGTAGCCCCTGCCCGGGGCTCCTGTCGATGGTCCCACAGTGCCTCGAAGAGGGGATCGAGCATGTCGATGTCGCGGTAGGAAGACATCGTCTTGGGCGGTCCCTCGATTCCAAGGACGCGGCCTTCCCGAACGGTGATGCACCGCATCCCGAAATCCACGTTGGACCATTTGAGTGCGATCATCTCGTTGGGCCGCATCCCCGTCAGGAACGCGGTCCTGAAATATGCCCCGTAATGGGGATCGACGTGTCCCAGGAACAGCTTCATTTCCGGGAAGGAGAAGGGATCGATGAACGGCTTGATTTCCTTGAGCCGGCGGATGTTCTCGGAGGGGGATTCATCGATCTCTCCGCGCCGGTTGGCGTCGTTAAAAAGGCACTTCAGCGGAACCATGATGTTGTTCTTTCGCTTCGCGGAGATGGCCGGCAGGCTGCCGAGGAACTCCTCCACGTCGACCCTTGTCACCCGGCAAAGCGGCCTGTTCCCGAAGTGGGGGAGGACATACCGGTTCCAGATCGAACGGTAATCGCCATAGGTGGAACGGGCGAGGGTCGCCTTCTTTCTCTCCAGCCAGGCCGATGCGTAAATGGAAAAGGGGGTGGAGTCCCCCTCGCTGACCTCCAGGTGCTCCCGCCTGGCGATCCTGACCAGCAGGTCCTTGATGGAATTCGATTTCCCGCGTAGATGGATGCCCACTGTTGTCACCTTCCGTATATCGAACCGATTTCTTCCGGAAAAAGATCAGAATCCGATCCGCCGACGCGGTGTCTTCGGTGACTCCATCAAGCTCCGCGCCCTTTCTTTGAGGTCACAAATTGTGACCTCAAACCGGCTAACTCTTCTTCCGTCAGTTGGAACATGAAATCTTCGGGGAATCGGTCCATATTCCGCTCGTACCCGTAACAGATTTCAATAATTGTGCCCAATTCTAGAACCATGGTGTGCATGTTTAGGGTTGACGTATATGGACAGACGTATTACTGTTTTTATAACGTAATACGAAATAACAGAAAGGTTAGATTATCGTGGGAACCGTCAGGACGCTGTCGAAAGGGCAAATCGTCATCCCCGCAGGGCTCCGGAAGAAATTCCGCATCGAGCCGGGGACCGAAATGCAGATCATGGAGTACGGTGGCATCATCTATCTCATCCCCCCGGTGGATGATCCTGTGCGCGCGGCCTGCGGCGCTCTTCCCGCGAAACCCTCCCTCGGGGACCGGCTTCTCCTGGATCGGAAGAAGGATTTCCGTTGAGGGAGAAGGCCCCTCTCCTTTTCGACAGCCACGCTCTCCTGAAGTTGTTCCAGAAGGAGACGGGACACGAGAAGGTCGCCCGCATGCTCGTGCAGGCAAAGCGGTTGGGTACGCCGAAATACATAAGTGTGATCAACCTTGGCGAAATCATCTACGCGACGAAGCGCGCCTTCGGGGACCAGAAGAAGATCGAGGTCCTCGCGCACGTGGAACGGCTTGGAATCCGCATCCTTCCGGTGCCGAACGACCTGGTCTTTCGGGCGGCAGAGTACAAGGCCTCTTTCAGCATGTCGTTTGCGGGCTGTTTTGCTCTGGCATCCGCCGTGGAACACAGGGCGGTCCTGGTTACCGGCGATCCCGAGTTCCGGGCGGCCGAGCACCTCGTTACGATCGCGTGGGTGTAGGCTCATTGACCGTGGTTGACACGGTGGCGGTTGAGGGGTATATTTATTAATTCATGCCGCGGGGTGGAGCAGTCCGGTAGCTCGTCGGGCTCATAACCCGAAGGTCCCAGGTTCAAATCCTGGCCCCGCTACCAAATCAATTAAAGGGGTTACGGCCCAAAGCCGTGACCCCTTTTCTCTTTGGTTCCTCTGTGGCATCTTTTCCTGCGATCCAAGGGAGAGAAGAGCACCATTTCATTTAAAATACGCGTTATGCTAGCTGGGTCGAAGGACCCAGTGGGGTAAAATGAGTGTAGTAGGGGGGGCGCGATGAAGCTCTCGGTGGAAGTGACGGGCATCGAGGAACAGCAACTCTCCGAAGCTGCCCGGCGACTGAACGTTCCAGAGGAGGATTTGGCGCTTGCGGCCGTGAGGGATCTGCTCGCACAACGCGAAGCGGATTTTGATCGGGCGGCAGCCCACGTCCTCGCAAAGAATCGCGAACTGTACCGTCGCCTTTCGTAGTGCGATACCTCACGTTCGCTGAAGTTCTGGAACTTCATCGGCGTGTGGTAGCGGAAACTGGCGGCGCCACGGCTCTTCGTGATTTAGGCGCATTGGAATCTGCCACCGCGCAACCTCGGGCCTCCTTTGGCGGAAATGACCTTTATCCGTCCCTTGAAGAAAAAGCCGCAGCACTCGCCTTCTCTCTGATTCAAAATCATCCGTTCGTCGACGGCAATAAACGAGCTGGTCATGCGGCGCTTGAAACGTTTCTTGTTTTAAACGAGAAGGAGTTAAACGCCGATGCCGACGAGAGCGAACGGATCATATTGGCCGTCGCCTCCGGAACGTGTGGTCGAGATGGGCTTCTCGAATGGATTCGTTCCCATATGGTGTCATTGAAGAGATGATTTTGTAGATGTCGGAATTGCAGCACCCCCCCCCATGTGTGACAATTCATAAGTAAGTCACGACAGCGATTGTCGCCCACCCGTCCTATTATCGGTCTATCCCGCTCCGCCGATCTATTCACTTCTGCGTAAGGTAAGCCGGAGCGAACTGTAGCGAGCGGCCTAACGAAGAATTGTCTGATTTGAACTTCCGCCGTTTTCAATTAAGATGACCGAATGCGGGTTGAAGAGGAAATCAGATATTGGATCGACCTCGCAAGATACGATCTCGGTGTCGCCGGGAGTCTTCTGAAGGTGAGGAAATGGCACAGGCGGCTGTCCGCAGAAATCAGGAGTTAGAAAAAGTCCTGGGCTTGATCCGGGAAGCGGTGCGACGGCTTGACCTCAACGGGATCCGCGTCGCCCGGGCCATCCTCTTCGGCTCCTTCGCTCAAGGCCGAATGCGGGAGTGGAGCGATATCGACGTGGCGTTGATCTCACGGGATTATCGTCCGACGGATTTCCGTCAGAGAGTCAGGATCGGCCTGATCTGCCAGGATGTGGACGTCCGGATGGAAACGGTCGTGTATCGCCCGGAGGATTTTCGCAAGGGGGAACCTCTCGCCCGAGAGATCGAACGCACGGGGATCGAGCTCCGCTTCTGATTCGCGGCTACCATCCTCGACGATCATCGAGGATGTCACCGTATAATGTCGAAAATCGTTCTTTTCCCTGTCGTCCAGCGTCTAGCCCAATGGAGTCCAGTGGCGGTCTTAATCCCCGAGGACATCAGTGCGACCGCGGTTCCCCACGGGGAACGGAAATTCCATTCTTTTCTGAAAATCCTCTTCGAAGCCCGCCCCGACGTCAGCGGAGAATCTTCGGGTAACCATCCCGAAGGTCTATTGCTCCCTCGCCCAACGTGGCAGTTCTGGCGACGGAGTACCACAGGATCATCTCCCGTTATTCCGGCCGACTGCATACCATCCATTGATTATCCTTTCCCGAAGTCATAAGATTGCACCGGGGCAACACTTCGATGCCCTTTCTTTGCTGTCCTGATTTGCATGCTCGCATTTTTCGGGTGGAGGTGGTGTGAAACCCCATTCCGTACCATGCAGATCCATCACCTACCCCGAACAATCTCTATCGTATTTCCCCCTTCGCTACGGACCTGAGAGGAACTGACGGGTTGTCTCTGACAGACCACCAGAGACAAATCGTTGAAGCTGGGCCTGATTGCAGACAACTGGTCATTGCCGGCCCAGGGACCGGGAAGACCTATTGCCTAATTGAGCGCCTGAAGCATTTGATCAACAAGGAGAATCTCCAGCCTGGCACAGAAATTCTGGTTCTGAGTTTTTCCGTCGCCGCAATCCAGGAAGTCCGAAAAAGACTGCGCGAGGCTGTGGAAAACGGGGAATGTGACGAATACGTTCAGTTTGCGAATATACGCACATTCGACTCCTTCGCCAGCCATTTCATGCTCAGGATCAACCCGGATATTGTCCTGGAGGGCAAGGATTACGACGAGCGGATCCGTATGGCTTCCGAAATGATCGTTTCCGAGGAGAAGGCGAGGGAACGACTCGGGATATACAAACATGTGCTCGTGGACGAGATCCAGGACCTCGTGGGAATCCGGGCGAGGCTGACACAATTGGTGCTGGAAAATTGTGGGGGGGGGATCACTCTCCTGGGGGATCCTGCTCAGGCAATTTACGAGTATCTGGTTAAAGATACAGAAGGCCCCTCTTCGGCTCAGTTCATCCAATGGGTAAAAGAGAGATTCAGGAATCTTCAGGTACGTGATTACCTGAAGAAAAACCACCGCACAGCAACTGGCAGCGGATTATCCCGGATTGCCAACGAGGGACGCGACCTCCTCCTCGAAGGCAACACCGAGAAAGCATTTTCGCACCTGAGGGGTTACATATCCGGTCTGAACAGTATAGGGCGTCTAAACGAGCCGGGGATTCAGGAGCAATACAGGAACCCGGATACTGCAATCCTGTGTCGGACCAATGGACAGGTGCTTTGTCTCGCGAGGGCCCTGCAGGAGAGGAAGATCAGGTTCACCATCCGGAGAGGACTGGAAGAGCGAATAATCCCCCGCTGGGTGGGGAGAGTGTTTTCCGGTTTGATGAGCCCATCGGTGCAGAAGACGGAATTTTCCGACCGTTATGCGGCAAGGGTTGGCGAAGGCGGTCCTCCGGCAGAGAGTGCCTGGGAGACCCTGAAAGAAGCCGAAGGCGGGAGATCCAAGAGGTCCATTGATATTTCAGTTCTCCGGCACGCACTCCTGTTCGAGTCGGTATTGATACCGCCGGCGAATAACAACGGGATGGACGAAAGGGTCATCCTCTCCAGCATCCACCGCTCGAAGGGACGTGAATATGAGAGAGTCATTGTGGTCATGCCGGATAACCCTGTTGTTGGCCTCGAGGAACTGGAAGGTGAATCCAGAGTCCTGTTTGTTGCTTTGACCCGGGCAAAAGAAGAGCTCTTTAGTGTGTCGGAAAAGGGATCGAGGGGATTCCGGCTGGTAAATTCGCAGAACCGGTGGGTCAGGGCTTTTCCGGGCAACTACGGGGGGGGGAGATTCCATGGTGTCGAGATCAGAAATGGCAGCGATACGGATCTGTATTCATTCGTATCGCCCAAGGTCCACGAGGGGCTTGGTGGCGTAAGGGAAAACCAGGAAGACCTCTGGGAAAGGGTCCAGCTCGACATGGACGCTCGTCTCCGGCTTGAGAATGTGGAGGAGGGATGTCCGTCCTACCTTGTCGAGGTGGACTTGGACGGAAAGGGGACCCAAGTGGTTTTCGGGGCCACATCGAAGAGATTCGGATGGTCACTGCGGGACTGCATCAGGGAAATTCAAGGTGGAACCCCACGCAAGTACCCGGATAGCATCGACGGTTTATGGGTGAAGGATATTTGTACCGAAGTGGGCGACCTCGGGAACGATCAGGTTCCGCGTGAATACAGGACGACAGGCATGTGGCTCGGATTGCGTATCGAGGGCATCGGGAAATGCCACTGGTGAGGGGACAGAATGACCGAGCATGAAAAAATCCGGCAAGGGATATTGGAAATTCTCACAAGAGACTTGTTTGGCCCCTACCTCGGTACCGAGGAAGTGATGATTGACAACCCGCTCGGGCGCTATTCGTCGGGCATCCTTTTCCCGAGAAATACCGGGTTTGACAAGGAGAGCGACGATGGTGTCCCAGGCAAGGAAACGGGTGTCCAGGAGGAAGCTACGGAGGGTGGAATTGTATTGAGCAATACCATGCAACCCTCGTGTTACGGAATTACTTTTGCCTGCCAGGATACGACACGCGAGATTCAGGTTCAGGTCAACGCCGGGATCTACCGGGACGACGATCCGAAGAAGGGTGTTCAAGCCAGCAAAGACAAGATCACCAGTGAGTCACCCGGTTTTGGGGATAGAGGAGTGACTCCGAACGACCCTGCGCCCGTGTCTCCTGGTGAGGCTGAGACACTTCGTTCGGCCGAAACCCGGGCTAAGGAGAGGGACGGCAGAAAATCATGGAAAAGAACCGGAGTCGAATGGAGCATGTGCATTCCGGTCAATACCCCGGGTGAAAAGGCATATGTGGTTGTCCCAGGGTTGATATTGAGGTGCAGGGCAAGGACTCCTGACAACAAGGGGATAAGGCCCGTTACCTTGTCCCTGGTCAACGAACAGATTTCCGGCGCGGATACTCCTGATGACCGATGCAAAAAATGCTTTTTCCAGGTACACATCTCTGCATCGGGCAGCAGTAAAAACAGACCTTTTCTGGATCGAAGGGTTACATTCGAGGGCCAAGGTAACAAGGAAGCCGATTCCATTCGTCTGCTTTACAGAACAGTGAATTCCTACGCAATCGGGCACGGGTGTTCGGCCAGTTGGGCAGACGAGTCCGAGGGTAAGGCAGGCCGGATCGAGTCCTCTTTCGTTCCTAATCACCCGGTATTTGCCATGGTTGCCCCCCGCGACCAAGGTCCCCCGCGATTTGGAATCAGGCAGATTGCGGATTCCGAGGCACAGCAACTTTCCAGGCTATTCGATACAATTCCGGCGAGCTATGAAAAATGGATCGAAAATCAGACCCAAAAAGGTGTTGGGATCCCGGCGGATCTCGTTGAAGCTGCAAAAAGGCATGTGGAACTTTGCAAGGAGTCCCTGGGGAGGATCCGTTCCGGTATAGCATTGATCAGGAAGGACCCTCAGGTTTGTGAGGCATTCAAGCTCGCCCACAGGGCGATGCTTTACCAGTTCGCCCATTCATCCTGGATGAATGCAGGAAAACCGTCTGACAGACGACCCTCGTATGATGATTCGCACTCCTGGTACCCTTTCCAGATCGCGTTTATTCTCCAGTGCCTTGAGTCTGTATCAAACGTCGAGTCAGTTGACCGTGAGATTGTTGACCTGCTGTGGTTCCCCACCGGCGGCGGTAAGACGGAAGCATATCTTGGGCTGACCGCGTTCATTCTTTTCCTGAGGCGTCTGAGAGGGGCGGACAGTCCCCACAGGGGTGGCGGCACGGCTGTGCTGACCAGATACACCCTCAGGCTGCTTACGGTGGACCAGTTTTACCGCGGTGCCCTTCTGGCCTGCTCATGCGAAAAGGTACGAAAGGAATCCGGAGGCAAGCTTGCCGGTACAACTCCGATAAGTATCGGCCTCTGGGTGGGAGGGGGAGCATCCCCCAACGATCTTGACGATGCTAAAAAGGCCCTTAAAAAGCTTTCCTCCGGAGAGGATGTCAAAATATCCGGGAGTCCCGTCAAACTGAGGGAGTGCCCATGGTGCGGCACTGACCTGGGAGTTGCAGACTACACCATTTCCGGGACCCCGAAGGGACTCAGGGTCCGGTGCCCAAACGGGGCATGTGACTTCCGGACAGGGATACCTGTATGGGGTGTGGACGAGGATATTTACAGGGAAAGACCATCTATCATCATCGGGACGGTGGACAAGTTCGCCAGACTTCCGTGGAAGAAGGAGGCGGGGTTCATTTTCGGATCGGACGGCAGGACGCTTCCGCCAGACCTTGTCATCCAGGACGAGTTGCACCTGATTTCCGGTCCCCTCGGTACGCTCGTAGGTCTTTATGAGGTGGCTATCGATCTGCTTTGCAAGGGGGCTGGCGGCCACCCTCCAAAGATTATCTCCTCGACTGCCACAATCCGGAACGCGCAGAGCCAAATCAGATCCCTGTTTTGCCGCGGCATGAGACAGTTCCCTCAACCGTGTCTGGACTACCGCGATTCGTTCTTTGCTCGGGAGGATAAGGAGAAGCCTGCCCGTCTTTATGCGGGTGTCTTTGCTCCCAGCCTTAGCCCGACCACAGCCCTGATCCGCACGTTTGCGTGTTTGCTTCACGGTGTTTCCGTTTCCCAGCTCGACGAAAAGGTCAAGGACCCTTACTGGACCTTGGTTGGCTATTTCAACAGCATGAGGGAACTGGGCGGGGCGAGGAGACAGGTAGAGGATGACGTTCAGGATTACCTCAGGTTCTGCGCTGTCCGGGATGGCGACCCTTCGCGAAGCAGGGAACTTGAGATTATCGAGGAGATAACCAGTCGTGTGAATGATTCCGATCTTGACTTTGTGAGGAAGGCACTAAAGAACTCGTATCCGGACAACGGTCCACTCGATGTGGTTCTGGCAACCAATATGATCTCTGTGGGGCTCGATGTTCCGAGGCTCGGGATCATGGGGGTTGTCGGTCAGCCGAAATCCACTTCTGAATATATCCAGGCTACAAGCCGGATCGGCAGGAGATTCCCCGGTCTGGTGGTCACGATCTACAACTGGACCCGTTCCCGTGACCGTTCACATTACGAGCGGTTTAACACATATCACGGTCACCTCTACAGCGAGGTGGAGGCAACCAGTGTCACTCCGTTTTCCAGCCGGTCCAGAGACCGGGGCCTTCATGCCGTTCTTGTGACACTCATCCGCCACCTCCTGCCGGGGATGGCGGACAACGACGCGGCCATCCGGTTTGTCCCCGGAAACGCAAAGGTGAAGGAAATTCTGTCCGCCATAATGAAAAGGGTAGAGCAGATCGATCCTCTGGAACTCGACCAAACCGGAAAAGATCTGGAAGCAATCGTCGAGAAGTGGCAGTCACTGGTCGGCACCTGCGCAGACCTGCCCTATAGCTCCATGAAGAAAATATCCCTGCTCAGATTTGCGGAAGAACAGGATGGCGCCACAGAATCCTTCCCGACACTCAATTCACTGAGAAATATCGACCCGAGCGCCGGGCTGTATCTGGAGAAAAACTGACATGGGCAGCAGGGTCGGGGAACTTCACAGAAGTCAGTTGATTACTACCTTCGGTATCGGCTCCATATATGACGCGCTTGATTTTTCACTTACAGTCGCCGGACTGGATTTCTGGAAGATCGATAGAACGGAAGAGATCCGGGAGGAGCGCCTTGAGAAAAAACTGGGAGTTGACCGTTTCCGTCGGCCCAAGGTATCCGATAACCCCGGGGATGCAAACATACCGTGTTTCAGGTTCCCGAAGTGGGTATTCTGCCCGAAGTGCAAGACTCTCGCCCACTACAATGACTTTGGCGGAGTCGAGAAAAAGATATGTGAATCCTGTTCCAGCAGAAGGGGCAAGCACCCCCTCGTCCCGGCCCGTCTGGTTGTGGCCTGCCGGAACGGGCATATTGACGATTTTCCCTGGTCCTGGTGGGTCCACAAGGGGGCAGATTGCGACAAGCCGAGGTTGAAAATAAGCTCCACGGGCCGTTCCACTGCACTTTCGAGTGTTGTAGTTATGTGCAAGACTTGCGATGCCCGAAGGTCACTCGGTGGGATATTCGGCAAGGGGGGTCTGGCAGGAACGAAATGTTTCGGTAAACGCCCCTGGCTACGCGACAAGGAACGATGTGATCTTTCCCCGGAGGTCCTCCAGAGAGGATCTGCCAGCGTTTATTTCCCGGTTATTGAATCCGCGATTTCCATCCCCCCGTTCTCAAACCGCCTCAATTCCTTCTTGCGTCAACACGAGACAGCGCTGAAATATGTCCCTGCCGAAGCCCTGTCAAAGGCGGTTGTTGAGCTGTTGGCAAGAGCTGGAGAGAAGATGGATCCGGCTCTGGTAATCAGAGCCCTGAGAGAGAGGGAGGGGTTCTTCAGTAAAGAGGATTCGGGAGATTTACGGGCAGAGGAGTATCTCGCCCTCTCCTACCCCGGGAAGCCTGAAACCCGTGGGGATTTCTGCGCCAGGGCCGAGAAAATACCCCCACCGTATTCCTTACTTTTTTCCCGCGTCGTTCTTGTGGACCGGCTACGAGAAGTAAGCGCACTCGTTGCATTCAATAGGATCGATCCGAACGGGCCTATGAGGGCAAGAATCAGCAGGGAGGACACTGATTGGTTGCCCGGCATGGAAGTGAGGGGGGAGGGGATATTTATCGAGCTGGACGCAAACGCCATCGAGAGGTGGAAGCAAAAACAATCGGATTTCATCGCGCAACGGATCGGGAAGATTGAAAAAATCCGGAAGGCACTGAAAGATACCGGATTCTGGGTGCATGACACTCCGGTCACTCCCGAGTTCGTATTGATTCACACCCTTTCCCATCTGCTGATTCTACGTCTGACGATTGATTGCGGTTATTCCAGTTCCTCGCTTCGGGAGCGACTCTATGTTGGACCTGGGAAAGAAGGATCGGCCGGGATGCACGGGTTGCTGATTTATACAGCGACCACGGATTCCGAGGGGAGTCTTGGCGGGCTCGTCAGGCAGGGGTTGCCGGCACGGTTCTCAGAAGTGCTGGCGGGAGCGATTGAGCAGGCAAGGTGGTGTTCCGGTGACCCATTGTGTATCGAGTCTGATGGGCAGGGATTGAATTCCCTGAACCTTGCTGCCTGTCATACCTGCGCACTTTTACCAGAGACGGCTTGCGAGCTCAGGAATTGCTACCTGGACAGGGGGCTCCTGATAGGGAGACCCGACCGCCCGGAGGCCGGGTTCTTTAGTGCAACCCCATAGGGGAACAGGCAAGGTGAAGGAAGTCATACACGCCCCGGAAGGGTGACCAGATGGCCCGGATGATTCCGGACTATGTTCACGTTGACTGCAAGAGCGGGGCGGAGAGGAAACTGTTTTCGCGATTCAGAGACGAACTTCCGGCGGACTACACAGTTCTGCACTCCCTCAGTTTGGCAAAACACCAGAAGAAACTCCGCGCAGAAATCGACTTCGTGGTAATCAGCAACAGGGGTGCACTTTGTATCGAGGTCAAGGGGGGAAGGGTTGAGCTGAAAAATGGGCTGTGGACCTATACGGACCGGTACAACGATGCTCACAACAAGAGGGAGTCCCCTTTTGAGCAGGCCAGCTCGAATATGTATGCACTCAAGAGGTCGATCGAAACCCGGTTCGGAAAGAAAAGCGCCCAGGCAAGGGCAATCTTCGGATACTCGGTTTTCTTCCCTGACATACAATTTTCACGGGAATCCCCGGAGTGGGACACGAATCGCCTTGTAGATATTGCAGCTCGTGGAACACCGTTGTCGGCAGTTGTCCGTGGACAGTTCGACTATTCTGAAAGCGAAATAACACGGGTGACAGGCGGTATTGTTCCTGCCCGGATGAGCGTTCACGAAATGACCGCCCTGGTAATGTTCCTGCGTGGAGAATTCGATTTTGTTCCATCGCTATCCGTGTCCGTGGAGAATGCTTTCCAGGAGCTCCTGCGTCTGACAGAAGAACAGTACGAGGTCCTGGACCAGATCGGCGAAAACCCCCGGGTCGTGGTTCACGGAAGGGCAGGAACGGGGAAAACCGTAATTGCTGTCGAGATGGTCAGGCGGGCTGCCAAGGGCGGCCGGAAAGTCCTGTACGTTTGCTACAACCGGTTGCTGGCAAGCAGAGTCCGCGCGATTCTGGAGAAAGATGGTCTGCAAAGTTGCATCAGGGTTTCCACGCTCCATTCCTATGCAAGGGATGTGATCGTAAATGCCGGCATGGGGGATTTCATCAAGGGAGCCGAGGGGGACACTCTTTACAGGCAAAAGTACCCCGAAGCTTTTGCAGAGGCCTTTGTTGCAAGAGGGGAGGAGGCGCCGTTCGATGCTCTCGTGGTCGACGAGGGGCAGGATCTCAAGTACAGGGGCTACCTCGAGATTCTGAACTGGGTTATCAAAGGCGGTATGAAAAAAGGGGAGTGGTTGTGGGTCGAGGACGATTTGCAAAACATTTTCAACAGGGGTGGAGAGGTATACGACATTGATCTCAGGGACTATGCTCCGGTATTCCTGCGCCTGAGCAAGAACTGCCGGAACACCGAGTCCATCGGATATTTCACGAGCCTTGCATCCGGAACAGAAATACCTAAATGCATTCTGCGGGGTGGAGACATAGTGGAACCGGTATTTTACCGGGATGCAAAGCACCAGTTCCGCGAACTTGAAAATATGCTGAGGCGCCTTCTCGGGAGCGGTATACGGCCGGGGGACATCGTCATCCTCACCCCTGTTACAAGGGAGCGATCAGTGCTCGGGAAACACGAGAAGGTCGCGGATATATCCATTGTGGATTTTCAGGGAGATTTACCCGCTTCCGGGCGAAAAACCATCAGTCACTGCACCATCCACGGTTTCAAGGGGCTTGAGGCAAAAGTCCTCGTGGTGACAGACATCGAGGAACTCGATACCCAAGCAGCTCGTCAACTGAATTACGTGGGTCTTTCAAGGGGTATGGCCTGGCTTGGAGTCCTGATCAACGAGAAAGCCAAAACCCAGTACGAAAAACTGGCACTGGAATATGCCGGGAAAATTTCCTCGCCCTGAGCGGTCATTATCGTGCCACCACTCCCATTAATAACCCCGGTTGAGGAATTCAGGAGGGAGATAGACGACCTTTTTACCGTTATCCAGGAGGCGCGAAAGAAACGAATATCAGAGTATGAGGCGCTTAATCGCCCGGTACCGGCCAGAGTCCGGTTCGAGGAACTTGACCTGGGAGAGTACAAGACCCGGATGCTCCGGGTACACCGGACCCTTCAGTGGAGGCGATACAACAACGAAATAGAAAGGCACGAGAAAAAAGCCAGGGTTGTTGCGATCGCCGGAATCTGTGAACTCATCAAGGACGAGTACGTAGGGAAGTTTTGGGAAGTTTACGGAAAGTACATGGAGTGGGGGCCTGATTATACGGTTTATGACTGGATCTGGGAGAAGGGGTTCCGCCAGGAGGGAGTTGAACTCGTCAAGACCGGGCGGAGGGAATTTATCCAGTCCCTAGTCCTTGAAAGCGGGATCCCGAAGAGGCGCGCCAAGGAAATCATCGACTTCTTCACGATCTACTGGAGGTATTTCCGGAAATACGAGGACACAGAAGAGCTGGTTAGATCCGTTCTTGACAGTACGGATGAACTGGCTGGCCTGCCCATAATCGAAAGGGAGAGGTTCCGGCGACTCTGCGAGGGGGCAGCGGAATTCAGCAAGGCGTTTGCCCTCACGATCAGCAAGCTCTCAAGGGTGTTCCAGTACATAGAGGCGTCGGAGAGCCTTTTCTCTGATGGAATTGAGAATCACGTAGAGGAGATCTACAGGGGGTGCGGTATTGACCTGCTGGAAATCCTCAGGGATCGCAATCAGCTAAAAGCGTTATACGAAAAGCTCGCGGGGTTAATTACCCCGCAAAAGCTGGCGGTTATCCTTTCAGGTCAGTTGCCGGGCACAAGGATACGGTTGCCAACCGGTGCCCAGGCACGGACAAACCAGTATATGGATTTCATCTACGGGGAGCACGGTCTCGGTGATGTCCGTTTTTACTGCGTACCGGATACAAGTTACTCTCCGGGTGACCTCGAACGTCTACCCTTTGACACCGTAATTCGCTACGGTGGGAGAGTGTTGCTGAAATCAAGAGTTGCAATTACGGCCAAGGTAAACGGGAAGGAAAGACCTGACCTTGTCAGACCCTTTTACACAAGAAATCCGGAGGCGGGTCCCACGTTTTCCGGGAACATTTTCTCCGTGGATCTCCAGCCCGCTATGTCGGTTGATCTTTCCACGGCAAACTCACGCGTCAGGGAGACGATATTTTCGCAGGACGGGGCCCGCTGCTTCCCGGAGCTCAGGCATTATTCCTCTCCCCGTAGCAATACCCATAATCTGGCCATTTTCATTCCTGGATTCAGGATCAGGTCCGGCGGGCTGGTGTCCCGGGAACTTCTTTTCCTGACCAGCCTTGGTGCAGAGCCGATCTTTACCGTGAAGACAGACGAAACGGGAGCTGGTTTTGCATCGGAGTTCATTTTCCTTATAAAGGAACCAGAGCCGGGCAAGGTGCGATTTTACCCTGCCCTGGGTCATTCCATGAAACCGGTGTCGGCAGGGGGAAGGGAAATCGTTTATGAAGTAATCCTGGAAGAAAGTATGCTTTTCTCTGCTTACGGTCACTGGCAGTTCAGACCAACAGAGCTCGGGACACCTTCCATGTTTGGCGGGAAACATTTTGTTCTCTATGACTCCAGTACATCCAACGGAGACCGACCCGCGACTAACAATCTGAAAGTAACCGCAGAGGCGACGACAGGAAAATACAAGGTTTACAGGCTTGAATGGGTGGATTCCGCAAAGCCCTGTTCCGTTTCCGTTGCTGGCAAACATTGGGGGTTTGAGAAATGCCTTGAATACAGACTGTTTCTCAATAAAAAGACCTCGGAAAAGCCGGGGGTACTGATTTACAGGGAAGCGCAAGGACAAAAACCTTCAGAATTTGAGATGGTCCTGTTTCCTGCTCCTGCGGGTAGTACCGCGGGTGAATTCTTCTGGAACCTTGTTGTCAACGATGGTGACCCTCTCATGACCCGCTACAAGGCAGGTCCCTTGGGGCATGAAGAAGGGCGGGGAACAAGGTTTGATGGCAATGACGTAGCTTCCATAATTAAAGGTGCCTGGAACGAGCGTTCCGGGGGAAATGCTTCCGTGGAGATCTCCCTTTGTTCCAAGAATATGGCAATTGCGTCGACACGGTTCTGGTTATTGCCAGACGTCCGCGTCATCCCCCCGACCGTGTTTGCTGATGGCGAAGATGTTGTGTTGAACGTCGCTTGCGGATCCCGCAGTGAACGGCGGGTTGTGCCTTTGAGGGACAGAAGGGGCAGGAGTGGAGCCACAATGCGTCCGGACTGGATAGATGGAATGTGGAACCTGCCGGAGAGGTTATATACAGGTGAACTGGAGTTTGCAGATATCTCGACCTCGATTCCGGTTCAGTTGACCCCTCGGGTCGTAGGGTCCAGGTTCGGAAGGCGTGCTTCCGGGGAAACGGAACAGGCAAGAACTATTTCGAGACACGAATTGACAGGTTTGGATCTCATCGTTTCAAGTGAGGATACAAAAGAGCCGTCAACCATTGTGGACAAAAAGAGGTTTCCTATCGTGTTCGAGCGGTCGGGCGGGCTGATGATTTCCAGCTTGGGCCAACTGCTGGAATGTTGCAGGAAAAGAAATACGAACGTAACCGTTTCCGCAGGACGTATAAATACTTCCTTTGACATCATCTCGCAGGTGGAAATCCTCGCTGTCGAATTCGAGGAGTATCTCGTCGGTGGATGCGTGGTCGGCAGGCTCGCTTACAGGGGGCCGGAGGAGGGATGCCTAAGGGTAAGGATCTTTGACGGAAAGGCAACAGGAAAAGGAGAAGAGATCGTTAGGGCCGATGTAGCGTGCGACGGCGACGAGCACGTAGACGTGCCGGTCTCGGTCAGTTTGGGAACGGGTGGGCCCCGCGGAGCAGAGGCACTCGTGATAAAAATCGGTGTGATTCAGGACGTGGCGGGAAACTCACCGGAACATGAGTACGGTGATGCTTGGACGGTCAAGCCGGAAGATATCACTCTGGCCGAGGATTATGAAAGCCTGAAGAGGGCTGCGTCGTCCTCGTTCAGAGCCGGGAAATACTTTTTGGCGCGGGACGCACTGGCAAGGGCAAGAATGTTGGCGCCTCCCTCTGAGAGGGAATGGCTGGAAGGGTTTTATAACAATATCCTGTTCCACGTATTTCAACGCCAGATCGGGACGATCATCGCAAGAGCCGCAAGGATTATGAAGAAGGAATACTCGATCCCGATGATCCCCTGATTTTCGTTGGGCAATAGCGGCCGAGGGAGGCGATATGCCTGCAGAACCGGAGGAATTCGTTGAGAGGCGTATGAAAATTCTCAAGAATATGATCCACGAGATCCCTTGGAATATTTTGCATAAGATCCTGGTGTTAAAACCAGCGGTTTATGAAGAATTCCAGAGAGGAGGTTTCAAACCAGGCAGGAAGAACAAGAACAGGATGGTCGATCTGATTGCATCAGCTCACAAGGATGGTGACGGGGAGAACATTTTCATTAAATGGCTTGATACCAAAAGGAAATATCTCGACATAATCGAACCTTTTTACAGGGATTATCCCGGATGGGCAAAGGAACACGGGGTTGAAAGTGGAAAATTTGTAATGCCGGATGATCTTTTTGAAAGGATTGTTACCGCGTTGGAAAGCGACCATGCGCTGTATTTCATGCACTTCAGCCCGATCGTCTTCACGGAGGAGCAGAAGACTGTCCTGATGCGAATTTCCACGCTCAACGAAGGGGAACAGAAAGATCCGGAGATCCTCCGTGTCGGAGAAAAGCAGATCGCATTTGTTGACCAAAAGGAATCACATCGGCTGACGGTGGAAAACAGGGAGTTTGCAGGGGAAGTTCAAAAGCTCAGGGAAGAAAACCAGCGGATACGAAAGCAGCTCGAAAAGAAAACAGGGGGAGTGGATGTTGCGGCGCAGATGGCGAAGAATATCGAGAAGGAGTATACCGAAAAACTCGATAGCGCTTTGAACAAAACGCACCGGCTTGAGGGGGAAATTGAGAAACAGGCAACGGTGATTCGGCGGTTGGAACACATGGTGTCCAACCGGGAAGGTGAAATAAGGAATCTGAAGAAGAGGTTTTCCGGTTTGGCGGAGAAGGAGAAAGAACATTTCCATGAAATCCTCTCAAAAATTGATCTGCATGAACTGGTGAGATCGCTGAATGAGCCGGATGAAGTCAAGATCCTTCTGGAATCGCTTGTAAAGGCGCCTTCTGCAGAGGAGGCAGTCGTCGACAAGGCGGGATCCGACATCAAAAACTTCTTTGATGGACTATCAAAAAAGGAAAACGAGATTCTGAATGGGATCACGTCGATCGGGGTTGCATCTGTCGCGGACGGCAGCTACTTCCAGAAGTGGGCTGATCATGCCGACGAGTTACTTGACCTGAAGTATACCTATCGTGCCAAGGCAGTAATCGTTAATCTGATCTACGAGACACTTCGTCAATGTTATCCGGTCGGCAGTAAGTAGTATGCCTTGGGAATGTGCTTCCTGCCTTACCTTGCGACAACAGGAAGCGACCGGGCCTTCTCCTTTGCCTTGTGGCGGATTGCGGACAACACCGGATGAAACGGGTGGGTGTAGTTCCCCTTTAGATTTAGCGGCAGCAGAATCGTCCGGATCAGTTCTTCCTCGGGTTCCCACGGACGTGGATGCACGTACCAGCAGACGAAGGCGTTTTCGTCCAGCCAGGCGGACAGTTTTTCCTCCCCGGGTATTGTGAAGGTCATCCGGTTGCCGCTTCCGACGCGCCGCAGTTCGATTCCCAGTTTTTCCTGCAACAGACATCCGAGAGTGAGGCGGAGGGTAGATCCTTCCGCGTTCCCGCGCATGTGGTACCGGATCCTGTGGAGGAGTGTCTGGCGGCTGGGGGGGCGGCCATTTGCGGGTGAGGCCTGCGGAGAGATACCAAGATAGAGAAGGGTAAGATTCCCATGTTGCAGGCATCCATCGGTGGGGATGTTATCGGGGATGGACCGGAAAAACCAGCCGTAGACCCCGCCTTCACGGGGGACCGGACAACGGGCAGCGGGAAGGAGGATTTCGGCCCTTGACCAGAGACGCTCCGGTTGGGAGAGCCATTTTCCGAATTTGCCCATGAACGCGATCCTCCGGGTCGTAAATTATGTATACCCTCTTTATTATCGTCGTCAATGGCTCCAGCAGGGATGTGTTACCGGTGCTCTGCGTGTTCGCGCGTAATAACCCGCTGTAATTACAGTATTTTTCTTTATCCGATCCGGGACGGGGTCAACCGGAGCGCAAGAATTTCCTCTTCACGTAGGGAGAATGGAATTTGTGTTGACTGGGTATTGGAAATGACATAATGTCACCATAAATACCCAGCGGATGGTGCGGGATGGGCGAACAGGAGCAGGCTAGGGAATTTCTCAAAGAGGCGCGACGATGGTTCACTCAGAAGACGCTTGCCTTCCGGCTTGGGGTCTCGCCAAGAACGATCATCCGCTGGGAAAACGGCGGGAAAATTCCAAAGACAGTCTCCATCGCACTCAGGGAGATTCTTGCATCGGATGCAGCGAATGGGAACGTCCCGGGGGAATTTACTTTCATTGACCTGTTTGCCGGGATCGGCGGAATCCGGAAAGGGTTCGAGGCGAGTGGTGGCAGGTGTATTTACACATCGGAGTGGGACCTCTATTCACAAAAAACCTACCGGGCAAATTTTCCTGATGGTCATCCGATTCATGGCGACATAACCAAAATCCATGAAACAGAAATTCCCGATCACGACGTATTGCTCGCAGGATTTCCATGCCAGCCATTTTCCATAGCAGGTGTCTCCAAGAAAAAATCATTGGGCAGGGCCCATGGATTTCTGGATGAGACCCAAGGGACCTTGTTCTTCGACGTGGCAAGGATTCTGAACCACAAGCGGCCCAAGGCCTTCCTCTTGGAGAACGTGAAAAACCTGATCAGCCACGATGGTGGACAAACTTTCCAGGTCATTTGCAAGACATTGAGGGAGGAGCTCGGATATCGGATCGAATGGCGAATCATTGATGCGAAACATTTTGTACCGCAGCATCGTGAGCGCCTGATGATCGTCGGTTTTCGCGAGGAGACCGGGTTTAACTGGGGCGATCTCAGACTGCCACCGCTAGACCGCAATGCACCTGTGATGAAAGACATTCTCCATCCCCAGGACGGATCGGAGGATCCTGAAGTCCCATTCACGACAGGAGAAAAGGCAAAGGTCAACGAGAAGTACATCCTGAGCGACAAGCTCTGGGGTTATCTGAAAGAATACGCCGCCCGGCACAAGGCGAAGGGGAACGGATTCGGTTACGGCCTCGTCGGGCCCAAGGATATTGCAAGGACTTTGTCGGCACGGTACTACAAGGACGGATCGGAAATTCTGGTCGCACGCGGTAAAGTGAGGAACCCTCGCAGACTTACACCGCGTGAGTGTTCGAGGTTGATGGGTTTTGATACAAGCGGTCGGCGATTTGTTATTCCGGTTTCGGACACACAGGCCTACAAGCAGTTTGGAAATGCTGTGGCAGTTCCGGTTATTGCAGAGGTAGCGCGCATTATGAAGCCTCATATCATGAACCTCAAGGAGGCCGATACCACCCGCGCAATGCAGCTTCCCTTGTTTGCATGATGTCAGATATTGTTGACCGAGCGACCCGTAGCCGAATGATGTCCGGTATTCGCGGGAAAGATACAAAACCAGAGCTCCTCGTCCGAAAGGGGCTATTCGCAAGAGGGTTCCGGTTCCGTCTCCATTGCAGATATCTTCCGGGGAAACCGGACATTGTTTTTCCAAGATACAAAGCTGTTGTTCTTGCGCATGGCTGTTTCTGGCATGGCCATAACTGTCACCTGTTCAAATGGCCTACATCCAATATCAAGTTTTGGCGGACCAAGATCGAAAGGAATCGTGAAGTGGATGCTGAGGCCCGATCGTCGTTGGAGCATCTCGGCTGGCGAATTCTGACGGTCTGGGAGTGCTCATTGAAAGGTCCAGGGAAAATGCCAGTGGAAAGATTGCTCGATGAGGCAGCACAATGGCTAAAAAGAGGATTTGATAGCCGCGAGATCAAGGGCCGAAAGAGCGAAGCGAAGAGGAAAAGCTAATGGCATCAGCAAGCCAAATTTGTGAGAGGGCCATTGCTGACGCTACCGGTGCGGGAAACGTACTCCTCAAGATAATTTCCGCAAATGACGTGGGGCAAACTGGCAGCCACCAATGTGGATATTATCTTCCCAAATCCGTTTGGGAGATGTTTTCACCGCATCCGCCGAAAAGGGGTGAGAACAGGGAGCACGCTGTATCTATCCTATGGCAGGACGGAAAAAAAACCGATTCGCGTGTCAAATGGTATGGGACAGGAACACGGAGTGAGTACCGTCTCACCAGGTTTGGAAGAACATTTCCATGGCTTTCTTACGATAGGGTAGGAAGTCTCCTGGTTCTTGTCATCAGATCATACACCGATTTTCACGCTTACGTTCTCGACGCGGACGAGGACATTGAAGTGATTGTTGCAACTCTTGGAGTCGATATTACCGGCAGATGGGGGATCTACCTCGATGGAAAGCCGAAGGCAGAAACGGAGAGCGAATGTATCGAAAGACTTTTCAGCGAGTTCGCGAGGAGCCAGAAAGAGTTTCCTTCAGGGGATATATTTTCCGGGTATACCCGCGAGGTGTTAACAGCATGCATCCGGGACTACGAAAATCTCTCTCCCGATGATTTGGTGCTTGGATATATACGATCGGAATATCACCTCTTCAGGATCGTGGAGCAGAAATTATGTGCAGATGTCACGAAGGGGCCATTCGCTTCTATAGAAGAGTTTCTAAAAGTGGCAGCTACAATTATGAACCGTCGCAAGTCGAGGGCGGGAAGATCTCTTGAGAATCATGTGGACTACATCCTGACAAAAGCTGATATCCCTCACGATATGCGGCCGGACATCCCAGGAAAACCGGATATCGTGATCCCTGGGAAGGACCGATATGATGATCCCCGATTCCCTTTAGACAAGCTCTTCATTGTCGGAGTAAAGACAACCTGCAAGGACCGCTGGCGCCAAGTTCTCAACGAGGCACGGCGGGTCCCCAACAAGCATATCTTTACAATCCAGGATGCAATATCCTCTGCACAGCTTAGGGAAATGTGTGAGGCTGGAGTTACCTTGGTAGTTCCGGAGAAATTGCAGCGCGGTTACCCCCGAGATGTCGGACTTCCGATCCTGAGCGTCGATGCCTTCCTGCAAGCGACGCGAGAAAAGCTGTAATAGAACTTACCCCGGGAATAACGATGCTGCATAGTTTGACTTGACTGTTGCGCATTCTCACGATTATTTCCCGAGCAAGAATCGACTCGAACTGCTTCTCGGCGAGCTCTTTACAACCCACCCGAAGGTCTCCTTTCAAGTAATCTTCCCAAACACTTTGGCCGATAATGATTTAGCAGGATATCGTTGTGGTTTGCTTTTCGAGTGTGCCCAATCTGTGCCCCGCCACGGCGGACGCAAAGCGGGTGGTTCGTAGAGGGAACGTTGGGTATTCCTGCGCAAGAAATTTCTGAAGGAGGGTAAGGCATCCCATGGGGAACAAGGTGGCGGTAAGGTCTCCACTAAAAGCCCCCCTCTCCGAAATCCCGGACAGTCTTTGGATGAGGAGCTCCTCGGAAATCCCCATTCACAATTGGTATAAATCCCGGGGGCAGGTCATCCACGCTTCGACCCGCTGAAACTCCTGGGGTGAGCCCCTCCGCTTTTTTTTCCTCTCCCGCCCTTTTCCTTGGCAAAGGAATGTAGGGCGATCAGGTCCGGATCTTACGCGCAGTCCCGACCTGTCTTGGCGGTCGATGTGCGCGCCGAATTCAGCTTCCATCTGCTTTCGGGATGGGCTATCCTGCCACCGCGAGACTGAGGGAAGTGGGGCGGTGCCCCGTATCGGCTGGTCAGGGCAGACGAGAGATTAACGTCAGCCTTTGAAATACGAAGGCCGGATGGTTTGAAACACTCTCCTGAAAGTTGGGGGAAATGGAAATGCCTATCTCGAATCTACCTAACGACGACATAACTCATCACTCAATATGACCGACAGGGACGACACGAAGAAATCGCGTCTCTATCCGCTCCTAACGGCGAAACCTGCGCGCCAGAGGGAGTTCATGTGCCGCAAGGAAGCCTTCGTAGTTCAGAGCGTTCATACCGCAGACGTTCCGAAGTATGAAGTCGATGGATGGACCGTCCAGCGTGAAGGGAGCAGGAAAGTCCGGATCAAAAAGCCGAAGAACTACGATGCAATGCTGGAAGATCAAGCTTGGTGCCTTTTCTATCGCATGGGATATCCGGAGTTAGGCGGGCGGAGTTTCAAAATCCGGTATTCACCCCAAAATGGGACCGAGGGTGAGAAACAGGTTGACGCCTTTGCCAAGGATGACGAGACGGTAATCGTTGTCGAGTGTAAGGCGAGGGAGACGCGAGGAAAGCGGAGTCTCCAGAAGGATCTACACGAGACAGAGTCGCTCCAGAAACCCATCGCCAACAGCATACGAGCTCATTACGGAACTGATTTCAAGCCGAAGATAATCTGGATGTACATAACGAATAATATCATATGGTCTGAGCCCGATTTGGAACGCGCAGCGGCAATCAATGTTCGGGTGGTAACCGAGAACGAGATGCAGTATTTCGACTCGTTCATACGTCACATGGGCCCGGCAGGCAGATTTCAATTTTTGGCCGAGTTCTTACACGGTCAGGAAATTCCCGGGCTGAGCGATATTAAAGTTCCGGCCACTCGCGGAACGCTGGGGAAAAACAAGTTCTACAGCTTCGTGACAACCCCGAGGCAATTGCTAAAGATTTCTTTTGTAAACCACCTGGCGCTGAACCACCCAGACGGGCGTCCCGCATACCAGCGAATGATCGCGCCCTCTCGAATCAAGGAAATTGGGGGGTTCATCAAGAAAGGCGGCTTTTTCCCGACAAACCTGCTTGTCAATTTTACCGAGAAATGCCGCTTCGATCTCCTTCCGAGTAAGGAGAATGCTGATCCCAACATAAAATTTGGCTGGCTTTATCTTCCAAGAAGATACAAATCTGCGTGGGTAATCGACGGGCAACATCGCCTTTACGGTTATTCAAATATTGATGAAAAGCACTGGGATCAAAACATCGCAGTAATCGCTTTTGAGGGCATGGATGCGTATTCCGGTGAATTTGACCAGTGATTCCGTTTCAAACTGACCAGCGGTTCCGGTGCAAACTGACCAGCCAGCCGGAGCGCAGCGACGCGGTCGTTTCTTCTTACGTCATCTTCTGGTTTCGGT
>Ga0209751_10000628_pt1 | contig 37790 bp, 36 predicted proteins | sample RifCSP13_1_FD_184019 | JGI IMG/M metagenome (GOLD analysis project Ga0209751, IMG submission 184019) | Soil microbial communities from Rifle, Colorado - Rifle CSP2_sed 13_1 (SPAdes) (version 2) | ecosystem: Environmental > Terrestrial > Deep subsurface > Rock core/Sediment | place: Rifle...
GGCGTCACCGCGGAGTCGGGGATGTCGACGGTGGGGAGCCGGCTTTGGTAGATCATGATTCCTCCCGGGGGCGCGAGCAGATCGGTCCTTGCCTGACCTTAGGCGCCCCAACCCGTGCGGGTCCGCTCGAACCTGCGCGATCCGGTCAAGGATTACGCTGTTGGCGCCCCGTGACGCTCCGGCTCTACGACGACTTGGCTCCCTGGTGGCCGCTGCTCAGCGACCCAGCTGGTTACGCCGAAGAGGCGGCCGTGGTAGCCGAAATCCTTCGTACGAAGGCGCGCCGACCTGTACAAGAGGTTCTTGAACTCGGCAGCGGGGGCGGCAACAACGCCTATCACCTCAAGGCACATTTTCGGTTGACGCTCACGGACCTCTCCGCGCCGATGCTCTCCGTCAGCGAGGCCCTCAACCCCGACTGCCGTCACCTCCGAGGCGACATGCGCAGCCTCCGTCTCGACGACAGGTTCGACGGCGTGGTCGTCCATGACGCCATCATGTACATGACAACGGTTGAAGACCTGCGCGCCGCTTTGAGAACCGCCTTCGTTCACCTCCGGCCAGGTGGAATCGCCCTCTTTGTCCCTGATGACGTGCGGGAGACCTTCCGAGCCGGGCACGAAAGCGGCGGTCATGACGCCCCCGACGGAAGTGGACTCCGCTATCTGGAGTGGAGCTGGGACCCCGATCCCGACGACACCTCTTTCATCGTCGACTACGCCTTCTTATTGCGTGAACTGGACGGTTCGGTCACAGCCGTGCACGATCGCCACTTGAACGGCCTCTTCGACCTGGATACCTGGCATCGCCTACTCGCCGACGCCGGGTTCGCCGATAGCGCCACGATCCGGGAGCCCGACGACGTTGGGTGGAATCCCCGCCATCTCCTGATCGGGTGGGCCTCCCAGGCGAAACCGTTTTGGCGCGCCATTCACGACCTATAGGTCGGAGTTGGCGCGCCAAAAGGGGTTTTGGGGGGGGGTTACCTCGGGAGTCCGCCGCCCCAGGCCTTCTCGCGGAGGTCTGAGATGATCTGTGTGGACGCCAGCTTGCCGGGTGCCCCGATCACACAACCGCCCGGGTGGGTTCCGGAGCCGCACTGGTAGTAGCCGTCGAGAGGGGTGCGGTACTGATTCCAACCGGGGGCCGGTCGGAAGAAATACATCTGCGGGGCTAAGAACTCCCCGGCGAAGATGTTGCCCTCGGTCAGGCCCACCGTACGCTCGATGTCGAGGGGGGTCACCACCTCGCGTTGGAGGACCAGATTCGAGAAGCCCGGGAAGAATCGCTCGAGGGTGTTCTGCACGGTGTCGGCCATGTTCTCGCGTTCAGTGTCCCAGTCGCTCTCCTTCAGGTGATAGGGGGTGTACTGGACGAAACACGACATCACGTGCTTTCCTGGAGGGGCCATCTCAGGGTCGATCACCGACTGGATGGAGGCGTCGATATAGGGACGCCGGCTGTATGACCCGTACTTGGCGTCGTCGAAGGCCCGCTCCAAGTAATCGATCGAGGGTCCGATGTTGATGAAGCCTCGGTACTGCTCCCAACGATCGCCCAAGGCCGGGTATCTGGGCAGGCCGTCAAGGGCGAAGTTCACCTTCGACGACGTTCCTTGAAATCGCATCCGCCGGATGTTTTCGACCAGGTCGAGGGGAAGCTCGCGAGGGTCGACCAGCTGCAGGAATGTGCGGCGAGGGTCGAGGGCGCTGACGACCACTGTCGCTTCCAGCTCCACCCCGCTTTCCAACGCCACTCCGGTGACCCGACCGTTCGTGGTGGTCACCGCCGTCACCGGCGAGTTCAAGGCGATCTCGGCGCCGTAGGCCTGGGCAGCCCTGGCCAGTACCTGGGTGAACCCGCCGTTGCCACCCTTGTGCAGGCCCCATTTGCCGAAAATCCCGTCGTACTCCCCCATCGAGTGATAGAGCAGCACCAGTCCCGAACCTTGCGACCGAGGTCCGACTTTGCTGCCGATGATGCTCGACGATGCGAGCCAGCCTTTGAGAATCTCGGACTCGAAATAGTCGTCGAGGATGTCGGCCGAGCTGCCGGTGAGCAACCTCACCAACATGTGCAGCACCTTCGGATCGAGGTTGCGAAGGTGCGAGCCGAGGGCGGCCATCCGGGCCAGCTCCTCCGGTTCCTTGCTGACGATGTTGGGAGGAATCGAGTCGACCAGCGGTTTGACCGCCTGGACCACCATCCCCATCAGATGCTCGAAGTCCTCCAGGGCGTCGGCGTCGCGTTGGGAGTGACGAGCCACCTCGATCTGGTTCCGGTAGTGGTCGGTACCGATGAGCAGGTGATCGCCGTTTTCCATTGGGGCGAAGCTGTGGGGCATCGGCAAGACCATGAAGCCGTGCTTGGTCAACTCGAGCTCCGCCACGATGTCGGGCCGGATGAGGCTCAAGGCATAAGAGAACGTTGTGAACTGGAACCCGGGCCGCAGCTCCTCGGTGATGGCGGCACCACCCACAAGATGGCGTCGTTCCAGGATCAGCGTCTTCAACCCGGCCTTGGCGAGGTAGGCGCCGTTGACTAGGCCATTGTGGCCGGCGCCGATGACGATTGCGTCGTAACTCCGCGATGCGGACATATCAGACGGTCTTTCGTTCGGGGTTGAAGAAAGGAAGCCTGGTTACCGTAGCCCCCACCGGGTAGAACCGATGGTTGATCATGATCTCGAGCTGGACCGGCGAACCGGGGGCCATTAGGGAAAGTGGCACCCGGGCCAGGGCGATGTGGCGCTGGAGCATCGGGGAGTACATGAAGCTCGACGAGAACCCGACCACCTCGCGGTCGAGGCTGTAGATCATCATGGCTTCTTCGACCGGGACGTCGATCTTGGGGGTGGGCAGCCCGAGAGAGCGGTGGGCGTCGTCGAATCGCCGCCAATCGAGCTCGATCCCGACGAGCTTCCAGCGGGAGGTGGCTCCGGCCAGTTCGGCTTCGATCGCCTTCCTCCCGATGAAGGCCCGATCATCCTTGGCCAGGTCTCTGAACATCCAGCCGTACCCGAGCTCGATGGGGGTGGCTCGTTGTTCATCGGTCCAGGCGAAGCGGCTGGATCGGAAGTCCACGCCGATCAGCAACAGGCCGGCTTCGATGCGAAGCATGCGGAGAACAAGGTTTCCGAAGGGGATGAGCCGCCGGGAGGAGCCGGCCTCCATCAAGGCGTCCCAAACGGCCAGGGCGTCCCCCGACTCGACCCAGACCTCGTAGCCGAGGTCGCCGGTGTAGCCGGTGCGTGACACGATCACCGGTGCGCTGCCGATCTTGGTTTGCGTCAGGTGGAAGTATTCGAGCTGGCTCGTCTCGGTGGCGAGGGAGGCAAGCAGCGCCCGCGACCCTGGTCCCGCCAAGACCAAGATCCCGTAGTCTGCCGAGACGTCTTCGACCTCCACCCGCAGGTATCCGATGAGATTGCGCAGGTAGGAGAGGTTCGGTTCGGCGGAGGTGAGCAGGAACTCATCACTCGACGTACGGAACACCACCCCGTCTTCGTTGACGAACCCTCGGTCGTCACACCAGAACGTGTATTGGGCCTGCCCAGGCCGGCATTTCCTCACGTCGCGGGCCAAGACCCCGGCCAGGAACCGCTCGGCGTCGGGGCCGGCGATCCGATATTTGAAGAGCGGCGAGGTGTCGAAGAGGCCGGCAGCGTTGCGGACGGCGTAGTACTCGACCTTCGGGTCGAGGTCGTATCGCTCCACCACGATTTGACCCGCCCAGTGGCTCCAGAGGCCGGTCCGGTTGAGAGCGGCGGTTCTCGCGTGAAATGGTGTCGGTTCGATCACACAGCTCCTACCTCGCCGATCCTACCGACCACCTACCTACCAGTCCCCCCCGCAACCCCCCCCAAACCCGTACTGGCGCGCCAAAGACGACCTATAGGTCGGAGTTGGCGCGCCAAAACGGGGGAGGACCGGCCGACCCCGACCGACCGAGCACTACCCTACGCCGCCCTTCGACAGACTGGCGACGTGACAGCGCAGACGATTCCCTTCATCCGACCGGACGGCAAGGAGAAGGTCACCGGGGTGGGGCGATACACGGCCGACCTCAACCTGACCGGCCAGGTCCACGCCAAGTTCAGGTACGCCGATCATCCCCACGCCCGCATCCTCCGCATCGACACCTCAAAAGCGAAGATGCTTGCCGGGGTCCTCGCGGTCCTGACGCACGAGGATGTCCCCGACGTTCTGTACGGCGGCATGGTGTCCGACCGCCGCCTGTTCGCAAAGGAAAAGGTGCGTTGGGAAGGGGACATCGTGGCGGCGGTGGCTGCCCGCACACCTGTCATCGCCGAAGAGGCGGCTGCCCTGATCGATGTCGAATACGAGGTGCTCCCGGCCCTTCCCGACTTCGTCGCCAACATGGCCCCCGACGCACCGCTCGTCCACGAGAGGTGGAAGGGCTACGAGGCCGATGAGAACGTCAACCGAGGCGGCAACGTGCTCGGCCATTCCTCCATCGTCAAGGGCGACGCCGACATCGCCATGGCGAAAGCCGACGTGGTAGTGAAGAGTCGCTACGTTTCCGACGCCTCCCAGGGCGCACCGATTGAGCCTCGCGCGATCATCGCCGAGTGGCATGGCGACAGAGTCACCGTTTGGTCATCGACCCAGGTGCCATTTGCTGCCCGGGAGGGAGTGGCCAACACGCTGCAAATTCCGGAGTCGGATGTGCGCGTCGTCGTGCCGCTCCTTGGGGGGGGGTTCGGCTCCAAGTGTGACTTCCATTTCGAGGCCCACGTTGCCGCCTTGGCCCGCGCCGCTCGCCGGCCGGTCAAACTGGTGTTCAGCCGTAAGGAGGAGTTCTTCGCGCCCGACCACCGCCGCGAAGGGATGGTCGTCGAACTGGAGACTGGAGCCACCAAGGACGGACACCTGGTCGCCCGCCGCGGACGGCTGGTAATCGACAAGGGCGCCTACTGCGGAGAAGGCGGTTTCTTCGCCCAGATGGCCGCCATGCACGCCTGCGGTCCGTACGTGATCGACAACATCAAGGTCGACGGTTTCCTCAACTACTCCACCAACCAACCTTCCAGCTCTATTCGCGCTCCGACGGCGCCGCAGGTCTGTTGGGCGCTCGAACAGCACATGGATGAGCTGGCCGTGGCTCTCGGCATCGATCCAGTAGAGCTGCGGCGGCGAACCCTCATCGAAGAGGGGGCCGCCGGACCGACCGGACAGATCTTCGAGAAGATCGGCGCCAAGGAAGCCTTGGAAGCTGCGCTGGAGATGATCGGATACGGGCGGGAACTACCCGACGACGAGGCCATCGGTATCGCCTGCGGTTGGTGGCCCTGCTTCGGTTCGCCCTCGGGGGCCTATGTGAAGCTCAACCGCGACGGCACCGGCACGATCATCACCGGCGCTATGGAATCGGGCACCGGCGCGGTCATGGGTCTACCGATCCTGGCGGCGGGGATACTCGGTATGAAACCCGAGGACTTCTCGATCATGTATCAGGACACCGACGCCGGGCCGTGGGATATGGGCTCTTCGGGTTCGCAAACGACCTTCAACAACGGTCGGGCAGTGATGGCGGCCGCCCAGGAGGTGCGCGAGAAGCTCCTCGACCTGGCCGCCGACCAACTCGAGGCCCACCGCGACGACCTCGAGATCATCGACGGAGAGATCAGGGTCAAGGGTTCCCCCGGCATCTCGGTAACCATCGCCGACCTGGCCGGCGAAGGGACCCAACTCATCGGGAAGGGTGCCGGGGCAGTCCCGGAGGCCCCGCCGGTCGACACGACTCGGTGCGTTGGAGTCATCGGCAACGAGGCGTTTCTGGCGCCGCAGCTCTTCACCCAGGCGGCCCGGGTCAAAGTCGACCGCGCTACTGGTGTGGTGCGGGTTCTCGAGATCGCCGCCGCCCACGACTCGGGGGTGATCATCAATCGGATCGGCGCCGACGGTCAGGTCTACGGCGGAGTGATCATGGGGGTCGGTCAGGCGCTGTCCGAGGTGACTCTCTTCGACGCCGAAGGGCGCCAGCGCAACCCCGGTCTGTTGGACTACAAGCTCCAGACGGTCTCCGACGCGCCGGCTATCAACATCCGCTGGATCGAAGTCGAAACGCCGAATGCCGGACCCAAGGGCTCGAAAGGGGTCGGCGAACCACCGAGCGTCCCTACCCCCGGAGCGATAGGGAACGCCATCGCCAAGGTGATTGGACGCCACGTCGCTTCCCTCCCCATGACCCCCGAACGGGTTTGGCTAACCGCCCGGTGACGATGTCGACCTACACCAACGCCCTCACTGTCGAGGACGCCATCGCCGCCCTCGCCCAGGGGGCGCGTCCGATCGCCGGAGGCACCGACCTGGTGGTGGGAGCGCGGCAGGGCAAGAAACGGCTGCCCGAATCGCTGGTCGGCATCCACCGCATCGCCGGCCTCGACCAGATCGAGGAGAACGGGGATGGTGTCAGCATCGGAGCCCTCGTCACTCACCAGGCACTGGTGACGCACCCGCTGATCCGGAAGAGTTTCGCCGGATTGGCCGACGCCTCGGCGATAGTCGGTTCGCACGCCACCCGCGCCAACGGCACCATCGGCGGCAACGTGATGAACGCCTCGCCGGCGATGGACACCGGCGCCCCGTTGCTGTGTCATGGGGCGATGGCCGTTCTAAAACGATCGGGCGGAACGCGGCGTGTGAACCTGGCTGAGCTCTGGACCGGGCCTGGCACCACCTCGGCGTCCGCCGATGAGCTGCTGATCCGTCTCGACATACCGTTGCCGCCCCCCGGTTCGGGCAGCGCCTACGTGCGCCTTCAATACCGGCGGCAGATGGAGATCGCCATCGTCGGGGCCGGAGCCTTCGTCACCATCGCCGGCGGCAAAGTGACCGATGCCCGCATCGCCATCACCGCCCTGGCCCCTGTGATCCATCGAGCGGAGGCGGCGGAGGCCGCATTGATCGGCACCGACGGAAACGCGGCAGCGGTCGAGGCGGCAGCCGATGCTGCCGCGGCAGCGGCGCGACCCATCTCGGACGTCCGCGGTTCGGCGGAATATCGCCGGGCCATGGCCGCAGTCATCGCCCGCCGCGCCATCGAGACCGCCCTCCGTCGTGCTCACGGCCACGACGTAACCATCCCAGCCAGCGATTCGACCTTCGGGAGTACGTGAACGATGAGGTACCCGATCACACTCCACGTCAACGGGATCCCCTATCCGATCGAGGTGACCGCCCACACGAGCCTGCTCCACGCCGTCCGTGACGAGGTGGGTCTGACCGGTGCGAAGGAAGGCTGCGACGACTCCGAATGCGGCGCCTGCATGATGTTGATAGACGGCCGGCCGGTGAACTCCTGCTCGTACCTGGCGGTGCAGGCGGAGGGCTTCGCCATTACCACCGTCGAAGGTCTCTCCACCGGCGGAGCTCTGACCCCTCTTCAGATGGCCTTCCTCCAAGAAGGGGGCGTGCAATGTGGCTTTTGCACACCAGGCATGCTCATCTCGGCCAAAGCCCTCCTGGCCCAAGAGCCAAGTCCGACCGAGCAGGAGATCCGGGTGGCGTTGTCGGGCAACCTTTGTCGTTGCACTGGTTACGACGGGATCGTCCGGGCAGTGACCAAGGTGTCGCAGTCGACGGGTTGACCACCCCGATCCCACCGGTCGTACCCCATCGCGCCCAGGTGGTCGTGGTGGGCGGCGGTGTGATCGGTACCAGTGTCGCCTATCACCTCGCCCATCTCGGCTGGACCGACGTCGTGCTCTGTGAACGGCATCGTCTGACCGCGGGAAGCACCTGGCACGCCGCCGGTCTGATGGTGACCTTCGGCTCCACCTCGGAGACCTCGACGCGGATGCGTCTGTACACACGCGACCTCTACTCCCGATTGGAGGCCGAGACCGGGCTCGGGACCGGCTTCAAGCCGGTCGGCTTCATCGAACTCGCCACCGACCCGGACCGATTGGAGGAGTACCGGCGGGTCGCTGCCTTCAACCGCTATTGCGGCGTCAACGTTCACGAGATCTCCGCCAAGGAGGTGGCCGACCTGTTCCCGCTCGCCCGCACCGACGACGTGCTCGCCGGGTTTCTCGTCGAAGGGGACGGGCGGGCCAACCCGGTCGACGTGACCATGTCCCTGGCGGCGGGAGCCCGTCGGCGCGGAGTGAGAATGCTCGAAGGCGTGCCGGTGACCGGGTTCCTCAGCCACGGGGGAGCCGTGCAGGGAGTGCGCACGCCCTTCGGGGACATCGAAGCCGAATACGTCGTGAACTGCGCCGGGATGTGGGCCCGCCAGCTCGGGGCGAGAGCCGGCGTCAACATACCGTTGCAGGCAGCCGAGCACTACTACCTGATCACCGAACCGATCCCGGGTGTCTCGGCATCGCTGCCGGTCATCGAGGATCCCGCCTCCCATGGCTACTACCGGGAGGAGGTGGGCGGCCTGTTGATCGGACTGTTCGAGCCGGTTTGCGCGCCATGGAAAGTGGAGGGCGTACCCGACGACTTCTCTTTCGGTGAGCTGCCTCCCGACTGGAATCGGATGGGTCTGTACGTAGAAACCGCCATGAACAGGGTCCCGATCTCGCTTGAAAAGGGAATTCGCAAGTTCTTCTGCGGACCGGAGAGCTTCACCCCCGACCTGCAACCAATCGTGGGCGAGGCCCCCGAGCTGAAGAACTACTTCGTAGCGGCCGGCCTCAATTCGATCGGCATCCTCACCGGGGGGGGGATCGGGAGGGTAGTGGCGCAGTGGATCGTCGAAGGCCGACCCGACGTCGACGTCACCGCCATCAACTTAGATCGGCTCCATACCTACCAGGCCAACCCCGAGTACCGCCGGACTCGCACCGTCGAGTCCCTGGGCATGGTCTACCAGTGTCACTATCCGACCCGATCGATGCAGACGGCCCGGGGTGTGAAGCTCTCCCCCCTCCACCAGCGGCTAGCTGCCCAGCGCGCCTACTTCCGCGAGGTGAGCGGCTGGGAAGGTGCCGACTGGTACGCCCCACCGGGGACCGAGCCCATCGTCGAGCGGTTGTCCTGGGGTCGCCAGAACTGGTTCCCCTACTGGCGGGAGGAGCACGAAGCTGCTCGAACCGGCGTGATCCTCATGGACATGTCGTTCATGTCGAAGTTTCGAGTCGAGGGAGAGGACGCCGGCCGTCTGCTCGAACACATCTCCGCCAACCGCGTCGACGGTCAGCCTGGTGTCATCACATACACCCAATGGCTCAACGACGCCGCCACCATCGAGGCCGACCTCACCGTCACCAAGCTCGACGCCCAACGTTTCTGGGTGGTGGCAACCGACACCGCCCACCGCCACGTCGAGACCTGGATGCGACGCCACCTCGACTCCGACATGCGCGTGTCGATCACCGACGTGACCTCTGGATATGCCCAAATCAACGTGCAGGGGCCACTCTCCCGGCAACTCCTCCAGCGCGTCACCTCGACCGACATCGCAAATCAGGGATTCCCGTTTCGGGCCGCGCGGGAGATCGCCATCGGATTCGCGGGGGTGCTCTGCATCCGCATCACCTACGTCGGCGAGCTGGGCTACGAGCTGTACATTCCCGCCGACCAGGCCGTCTCGGTCTACGACCTGCTCGTCGAGGCAGGCGACGACCTTTCCTTACGCCACGCCGGTCTCAAGGCGCTGGCCAGCCTGCGCATGGAGAAGGGTTACCGAGACTACGGCCACGATATCGACAACACCGACCATGTTCTCGAAGCCGGACTCGGTTTTGCGGTGGACCTCTCCAAGCCGGAGCCGTTCATCGGAAAAGAAGCGGTCGCCGCCAAGAAAGCAGAGGGAGCGCTCGGTCGGCGGCTCGTCCAAATCCTCGTCAAGGACCCCCACCCGCTGATGTTCCACGCCGAGGTTGTTTACCGCGACGGTGCCCCGGTCGGCTATGTGCGGGCAGCCTCCTACGGCTTCACGTTGGGGGGGGCGGTGGGACTGGCAATGATCGAAGCCGGCCAGCCGATCACAAGCTCCTACCTGGCGGACGCCGTCTGGGAGGTGGAGATCGCCGGCACTCGCTACCCGGTGGTGGCTTCGATCCGTCCGCTTTATGACCCGGACAGTGTGGCGGTGAGAGCTTGATCAACGACTACGACATCGTGGGCGGGGGGGTGATCTTGGCAATGTACCCTATCCAGAGAATGCCGCCCGAATCATCTGAGCGCAGAGCACGTTGCGCAGATTGGTGATTCGGTGAGCGACGCCGCCCGCCTGGTCCAACGGACCTACCTCCGTCTCACTTTGCTGACGACCTTGGCGGCGTCGTTCATCTGGGGCATCAACACCCTGTTCCTGCTCGACGCCGGCCTCACCAACACCGAGGCCTTCACCGCCAACGCGTTCTTCACCGCTGGTTCCGTATTGTTCGAAGTCCCCACGGGGGTGGTGGCCGACACCCGCGGGCGCCGGCTCTCCTTCCTCCTCGGTGCGGGCACTCTCTTGGTGTCGACCCTGCTCTATCTGCTGATGTGGGAGATCCGCGCCCCGCTCTGGGGTTGGGCGATCTCCTCGGTACTGTTGGGCCTCGGCTTCACGTTCTTCTCGGGGGCCACGGAGGCTTGGCTCGTCGATGCCCTGAAAGCCGCCGAATTCGATGGGAACCTCGAGTCGGTGTTCGGCAGGGCTCAGACCGTGGGGGGGGCGGCCATGCTGGCCGGGTCGGTGGCCGGGGGGTTGATCGCCCAGGTCACCAATCTGGGGGTCCCTTACATCCTCCGCGCCGCTCTTCTCGGCGTGACCCTGCTGGTTGCGTTTCGATTCATGCACGATGAGGGTTTTGCTCCGAAACGGGGGGCTGGTGCGATCGCCGAGGTCCGCTCGGTGCTGCGTGGTTCGATCGACGGTGGCTGGCGCAACCCACCCGTGCGCTGGATGATGCTGGCCGCCCCATTCACGATGGGTTCGGGGATCTACGCCTTCTACGCCCTCCAGCCCCACCTGCTCAACCTCTACGGCGACCAAACCGCCTACTGGATTGCCGGCTTGGCCGCGGCAATCGTGGCCGGGGCGCAGATCTTGGGGGGTGTCCTCGTCTCCCGGGTACGCCGCCTGTTCTCCCGCCGTACCGACGCGCTGGCGTTCGGGACCGCGTCGACGGTGGTGCTGCTCCTGCTGATCGGCTGGACCAACAACTTCTGGGTTGCCATCGTCGCCGTGGTCGGTTGGGCGCTGATCTTCTCCGCCAGTGGTCCGCTCCGCCAAGCTTATGTGAACGGCTGCATTCCCTCCGACCAGCGGGCAACCGTCCTCTCCTTCGATTCGCTCATGGGATCCGCCGGTGGCGTGGTCGCCCAACCGGCGCTTGGACGGGTCGCCGACCTGTCCGGTTACGGCACCTCTTACCTATTCGTCGGCGCCATCCAAGCGGTGGCCATCCCCTTTGTGCTGGCCGCCCGCCGCGCCAAGTCGGCGTCCGACCCGATTGTTGACGCCGTGACCGCCACCTGAACCGAGCCGACCGGCGTCGACCCAAGCGGGTCTACAGTGCTCCCCAGGTTGCACCGAGCGCGAACACCCGGTGCACTTCGTGTGAAAAGCCGGGGGCTACGGTGCGCCTGGCCGTAGGAGGATTTCAGATGAACAGAAATCGAAAAACATGGAGTTTGATTGCCGTCGGTATCTTCCTGGCCGCGTGTGGGGGCACGACGTCGGGGAGCAGCACCACCGCCGCCGGCGGCACGACCACTGCCCCGCCCACCACCGCGGCGACCACCGCCCCGACCAGCACCGAAGCCACGGAGGATGCCTTCAAGGTTGCCTTCGTCTACGTCGCGCCTATCGGCGACCTTGGCTGGACCTGGGCCCACGACCAGGCCCGGCTCGAGCTCGAGGAACAAACTGGGGTCGAGACCGCCTTCATCGAGAGTGTGCCGGAAGGACCTGACTCCGAGCGGGTGATTCGCGACTTCGCCCAGAAGGGCTACAACCTGGTTTTCACCACGTCGTTCGGATTCATGGACCCCACAGTCAACGTAGCCACCGAGTTCCCCGACGTGCAGTTCGTTCACATCTCCGGCTACAAGACCGCCGCCAACGCCTCCAACGTTTTCGGAGCGATGGAAGAGGCTCGATATCTGTCAGGGATAGTGGCCGGCGCTGCTACCGAATCCAACGTGCTCGGCTTTGTGGCGGCTTTCCCGATTCCTGAGGTGATCAGGGGAATCAACGCCTTCGCCCTCGGTGCCCGATCGGTCAACCCCGACGCTGTCGTGAAGGTGGTGTGGACCAACACTTGGTTCGGTCCGCCCCAAGAGAAGGAAGCGGCGGATGCCCTGTTGGCCGCCGGAGCCGATGTTATCGCCCAGCATCAGGACACCACCGAACCGCAGAAGGCCGCCGCCGACGCCGGTGCCCTATCGATCGGCTACGACTCCGACATGCGGGCCTTCGTCGGCGACACGGTACTGACCAGCCCAGTGTGGAACTGGGCTCCCAAGTACATCTCCATCGTCGAGGAGGTGATGGCCGGCACCTATCAGGGTGACGAGTCGTACTACGGCCACATGTCGGACGGAATCGTCGACATCGCCGAACTGTCCCCCCTGGTCTCGGCCGAAACCAAACAGCTCGTCGAGGAGAAGCGTCAACAGATCGTTGACGGCACCTTCCAGCCCTTCTGCGGACCCGTCATCGGCGCCAACGGTGCCGAGGTCGTAGCCGCGGGCAAGTGCCTGACCCTTGGAGAGTTGTTGAGTATCGACTACTTCGTGGCGGGAGTGGAGGGTGAAGCCCCCGCCGAGGCACCCACCGGACTGGGAGCCTGAAGCCACGAGTGGGCCGCTCCCCCCCCCGGAGCGGCCCACTCGTTCCCGTATGGGCACCGAACAAGCCACCAGCGACCTCGCCGTCCGGCTCGCCGGTGTGACCAAGCGGTTCCCCGGAGTCTTGGCCAACGACGCAGTCGACCTCGACGTCCGGCGTGGCGAGATCCATGCCCTACTGGGTGAGAACGGGGCCGGGAAAAGCACCCTGATGAGCGTGCTGTGCGGCCTGTACCGCCCAGACGAGGGACGCATCGCTGTGGAAACGGATGGTCGCCTCCGCCGTGTTGACATCCGATCGCCTCGTCATGCCATCGATCTCGGCATCGGCATGGTCCACCAGCATTTCAAGCTGGTCGGGAACATGACCGTCGCCGAGAACGTCATCATCGGCAGGGAGGGGACTCCCTTCCGGCTCGACATGAAGCGGGTCGGCTCCGACATCGCCGAATTGGGTGGTCGTTACCAGATGCCCGTCGATCCCGATGCCTACATCTGGCAGCTCTCGGTGGGCGAACAACAACGCGTCGAGATACTGAAGGTCCTCTTTCGAGGTGCGCACATTCTCATCCTCGACGAGCCCACCGCTGTGCTGACCCCCCAAGAAGCGGCCGGGTTGGGCACCACCCTGCGCACAATGGTGGCCGACGGCAAGGCGGTCATTTTCATCTCTCACAAGCTCGCCGAGGTGATGGCCTTCGCCGACCGAGTCACCGTCCTCCACCAAGGTCGGAACGTCGCCACCCTCGAAGTGGCTGCCACCACCAAGCAGCAGCTGGCCCGGCTGATGGTCGGTCACGACCTGGCCAGCGCCCTCGACAAGGGCGAGCGAATCCCAGCTGAGCCGGTACTTGCCATCACCGACCTCCACGCCGCCAACGACCGCGGACGTCCCGCCATCAACGGCATCAGCCTGTCCGTGCGACGCGGCGAGATCCTCGGGATCGCTGGGGTGGCCGGCAACGGCCAGCGGGAGTTGGCCGAGGCCGTCACCGGATTGCGCAAAACCGTGGGTGGAATCATCGAGGTGAGAGGGGTCGATTGCACGGGGATGAACCCTCGCCAATTCATCGAGGCCGGAGTCGTTCACGTGCCCGGCGACCGGCTTGGGGTGGGGCTGGCCGGCAATCTGCCGGTCGCCGACAACCTGGCCATGAAGTCGTACCGGCGACCGCCACTCGCGTTCGGACCGTTCCTCAATCGTCGGGCCATGACGTCTGCCGCCAAGGTGGTCATCGACTCTTTCAACGTAATGACCCCGGGGCCGGAAACGCCCGCCCGCAACCTGTCGGGTGGCAACCAGCAGAAGGCAATCCTGGGTAGGGAGATCACTGCCGCCCGCAAATTCGAGTCGGGTGCGGTGCTGGTGGCCTCCTACCCCACCCGTGGGCTCGACGTCGGAGCGGTCGAATCGGTCCACCAGCGGCTATTCGAAGAACGCGGCCGCGGTACTGCAGTGCTTCTCATCTCCGAGGACCTGGACGAACTGCTCGGGATGGCCGATCGCATCGCCGTCCTCCACGGCGGGAAGGTGATGGGGATAGTCGAACCCGCCAATACCAGCGTCGAAGAGCTGGGGATGCTCATGGCCGGAGAATCGAAGGGCTAGTGCTCTGCCTGGGAAATAGCATGGCCGGGGAGAAGAAGCAGTGATGTTCAAGCTCGAGAAGCGGCTCGAGACGTCGCGCCGGGTGGTGTGGGGAGTGCCGATCCTCTCGCTGTTGTTGGCCCTCGCGGCAGGCGGATTGCTGCTGGCAGCCGTGGGAGTCAACCCGCTCACGGCCTACGCCTCGATCGTGAAGGGAGCATTGGGCAGCCGCGTGGCGATCACCGAAACCCTGGTGCGCGCCACCCCGCTGATCCTGACCGGACTGAGCGTGTCGATCGCCTTCCGGATGTTGTTCTGGAACATCGGGGCCGAGGGTCAGCTCGTCATGGGCGGGATTGGCGCCGCGGGAGTTGCCTTGTTCGGCCCCACCGCCCTCCCCGGCCTCCCTCAGACCCCCTGGGTCTACCTACCCCTGATGGGACTGGCGGGGATCATCGCCGGGGCGGTGTGGGGAATCATCCCGGCCATCCTCAAGTCGGCAATGGGGGTCAACGAAATAATCACCACCCTCATGTTCAACTACATCGCCATCCTCACGTACCAATACCTCTTCACCGATCCGTGGAAAGATCCGCAAGGTTTCGGTTTCCCGGGAAGTGCAGAGTTCGGACGGTTCGCCTGGCTGCCAAGGTTCACCGGCCGGCTACACCTTGGGATCGTGCTGGGAGTGCTGGCCGGTCTTCTGATGTGGATCGTGTTGACCAAGACCCGCTGGGGTTACGAGATCGCCCTCATCGGCGAGAATGAACGGGCCGCCCGCTTCGCCGGGATCAGCGTGTTTCGAAACATCGTTCTCGTGATGGTCTTCTCCGCCGGGTTGGCCGGCCTGGGCGGCTTCTCCGAGGTCGCCGGGGTTTCTCACCGGCTCCTCCAGGGGCTGGCGGTCGGCAACGGCTTCAGCGGGATCATCATCGCCTGGCTCGCCAAGCTTCATCCGCTGCGGGTGGTGGGGGTGGCGATCCTTCTCGCCGCCCTTTTCGTCGGGGGCGACCAAATTCAGATCACATTGGGCCTGCCGGCGTCGATCGCCCAAGTGCTGCAAGGGGCAATCCTCATCTTCGTGCTGGGTGGGGACATCTTCAGCCGTTACCGGGTCCTCCGGGTTCGCACCCGGGTGGCCGAGCAGGAGGCCTGAGGTTGGACCTGGTCGAATCCATCCTCTCGATCGCCACCTTCGCCGGAACGTCGTTGATCTTTGCGACCGTTGGGGAGATCTTCACCGAGCGCGCCGGGGTCCTCAACCTGGGGTTGGAGGGAATGATGATCATGGGGGCGGTGTGCGGATTCGCCGCTGCCTACCACACCGACAACGCCTACGTGGGCGTGGCAGCCGCGTTTGGGGTGGGCGCCGCCATGGCATTCGTCCACGCCGTCGCCTCCATCACTCTGCGGACCGACCAGGTGGTAACGGGGCTGGCCCTCACGATCGGCGGCACCGGTCTGGCGTCCTTCCTCGGGCAGAAGATCGGTCCGGGGGGGGGGCCGCTGGTCGGGTTGACCGGGCCTCGCTTCGTCGAGTTGGCCGTGCCTGGGGCGTCGTCCCTGCCGGTGGTGGGAGAGGCCTTCTTCAACAAGGACCTCCTGGTCTACTCCATGTACCTGCTCGTGCCTCTGGCCTGGTGGTTCCTCTTCAAGACCCGTCCCGGGCTTCACCTACGGGCGGTAGGAGAAAGCCCGCAGACCACGGACGCCCTCGGGGTCAACGTATTCAAACTGCGGTACCTCTATACGACGGTGGGAGGAGGCCTGGCGGGGCTGGGCGGTGCCCACCTCTCCCTCGCTTATACCCCCGGCTGGACCGAGAACCTCACCGGCGGGCGGGGGTGGATCGCCATCGCACTCGTGATCTTCGCCACCTGGAACCCGGCGCGGGCGGTGATCGGAGCACTCCTCTTCGGCGGGGTCAACGCCATTCAGTTCCGCCTGCAAGCGGAAGGCACGACCATCTCCGCCAACCTCCTCAACATGACCCCCTACATCCTCACCGTGGTCGTGCTGGCCCTGGTTACCTACCTCGAGGCGTTCCGCAAACGCGTGGGGGCGCCAGCCGCCCTGGGTCTGCCCTACAACCGGGAAGAAAGGGTTTAAGCGGAACGGTGACGCTGCTCAACGACCTCGGCCAGCCGATCGGAGATCCGGTCGGCGGGTTCCTCCCCCCACCCCCCCCCCCCCCCTCCCCGATACACGGGCGTTGCGTTCGGCTTGAACCTCTCGAGACCGACCGCCACGCCGCACACCTTCACGCTGCCTTCTCCGAGGATCCCGATGGCGCCCTGTGGACTTATATGACTTACGGGCCGTTCGAGAATGAGGAGGCGTATCGGGAGTGGGTGAGTTCAGTGCAAGGCTCCCCCGACCCGATGTTCTTCGCCATCGTCGATGAGTCGACGGGTCGGGCGACGGGAGTGGCGAGTTACCTACGCGTCAACCCACCGGCGGGGAGCATCGAGGTCGGACACATCGCCTTCTCCCCATCCCTCCAGCGAACGACGGGGGCCACCGAGGCCATGTACCTGATGATGCGGACGGCCTTTGCTGCCGGTTACCGGCGCTACGAGTGGAAATGCGATGCGTTGAACGAAGCGTCGCGACTGGCCGCCGAGCGACTCGGCTTCACCTTCGAGGGCGTGCACCGCCAGGCCATGATCTACAAGGGACGCAACCGAGACACCGCCTGGTATTCGATCATCGACCGCGACTGGCCGGCGCTCTGCGACACCTTCGAGGGGTGGCTGGACCCTGCCAATTTCGACGGCGCCGGCCTGCAGCGAACCTCGCTCCGTTCTGGCGCGCCAACTACGACCTATAGGTCGTAGTTGGCGCGCCAGAACGGGTTTTCCAGGTCCGGGTTCGGGCCTAGCCCGAGCGCATCGAGAGGTACTCGGGAGTCAGATCGGTGATGCGACGGCAGCCGAGCAAGGCCAGGGTCCGGCGCACTCCCTCTTCGAGATGGTTGATCACGTATTCGACTCCTCTCTCGCCACCCGCCGCCAACCCGTACAGATACGGCCGCCCAACCATGCAGGCCTTGGCGCCGAGGGCCACCGCCTTCACGATGTCCCCCCCCCGGCGGACTCCACCGTCGCAGATCACCTCGACTTGGCTCCCGACAGCATCCACCACAGGAGCGACCAGCTCGATGGGCGTCGGTGCTCCGTCCAATTGCCGTCCGCCGTGGTTCGAGAGGGCGATCGCTTCGACGCCGGCGTCGGCCGCCAGCCGAGCGTCCGCGACGGTTTGGATTCCTTTGAGCACGATCGGGCCTTCCCAGATCGACCGCAACCAGGAGAGGTCATCCCAGGAAAGAGAAGCGTCGAACTGGTCTTTCACGAAGGTCCCCAGGGAAACGGCGTCGAAGGCAGCCGGACCCCGACCGACCAGGTTGGCGAACGTGATCGGCTCAGCCCGAACGAACTGCCAGGTCCAGCCGGGATGGAGGAGACCGTCGATGATGGTGCCCGGTCCGATCTTGGGCGGGAGCGTCAGGCCACGGCGGAAGTCGCGTTCTCGTAGACCCAGTACCGCCGTGTCGACGGTCAACACCAGCGCCTCGTAGCCACTGGCCTGGGCCCGCCCGACCATCTCCTTGACGAGTCCTCGATCTCGCCACGTGTAGACCTGGAACCACTTGCGACCCGACCCGGCCGCCGCCACCTCCTCGATGGTGCGGGTGCCCATCGTGGAGAGGGTGTACGGCAACCCGGCCCGGCCGGCCGCGCTTGCCACCGCCAGCTCCCCTTCCGGATGAGCGATGCGCGTATATCCGGTGGGAGCGAGGACAAGGGGGAACGGAAGCGGCTTGCCCAGCAAGGTTGTGGAGGGATCGACATCGGAGACGTCTCGCAGCACCCGGGGTCGGAATTCGATTAGACCGAAAGCCTCCGAGTTACGCCGGAGCGTGCTCTCCGACTCCGCTCCCCCATCGATGTAGTCGAAGACGCTCCGAGGCAGTCGCCGCCGGGCAATCCTCCGCAGGTCGGAGACACTGGCCGCTTTCGCCAACCTCCGCTTGACCGGATCTAGTTCGATCGGACCGAACGCCACCACCGACCTCAGTGTGTCGATCATCTTGGGCCTGCTCATTGCAGTCGGATCCAATAAGGAGGCGGCGCCGCCGGCTCAGCCAAGCGACCTCCACCAATCCTTGATTGCCAGTACCGCTTCCTCCCCGGCGTCGTCCTGCCAGTAGTGGCCGGCGCCGCGGAGCATGTAGGTGGTCGACCGAAAGAAGATGCTCTGAAAGCGCTCCAGCTCGGGTTTGCGGAAGGCGACGTCCTTGTCGGCCCAAAGGAGGAGGGCGGGTTTGTCGGCGATCTTGCCAAGGCCCTGTTCGACCTCGCGCAGAAGCGGCGTCGCGGAAACGATCTCACGAGGGAACACCCGCACCGGAAGACGCGACTCTCGGGTCGGAAAGGGACCCCGCCACATCCTCATCTCCGCTTCGGTCGGGGTCCGTCTGCGCATGCCGCGCCGGACGAAGACGTTGACGAACACGTTGAACCTATCCACCAGCACCTTGCCCGTTCTCTCGCCGCCGAGCAAGGACGAGAACCGCTCCGCCGTCTTGTTTCCGGTCAGCGGCCAGGCCCAGGTGTTGCCGATGATGAAGGCCTGGAAACGATCTGGGTGGCGAACCGCCATCGCCATCCCGATGGGACCACCCCAGTCCTGGACGATGGGCGTGATCCCATCGAGACCGAGCTGATCGACGAGCCCCTCAACGACCTTGGCGTGCTCGGCGGCGGTGAAGCCATATCCGGTTGGGGCGGTAGAGAGACCAAACCCCGGATAGTCGACAGCGATGCAGCGGAACTGGTCCCGTAACCCAACTACCAGCTTCCGATAGAGGAACGACCAGGTGGGGTTTCCGTGCAACATGAGCAACACCGGGCCCGTGCCCTCGTCGAGGTAGTGCACCCGGGCTCCTTCGACCTCGGCGAACCGGGAGGCGAACGGGTAGAGAGACTCATCGAACCAGTCGGGTCGGTCGGTCAATCACAGCCTCCGCGTCGGCGTCGCAGCTTAGGCTTCCAGCCCAGGGTTGATCTGTGGGCGCTGGGTAGTCCTGGGTACTACCTGGAACCCAGGGTTCGCAACTCGCCATACACTGAGGGGGCCAAGGCGATAAGGAGGCGTGCAATGAAGAGACTTTTCAAGTTGGCGTTGTTCATCGGCGGCGTGGCGATGGCAGCACGATTCGTGGCGGCCCAGAAGGCCGCCTGGACCGGTCTGACCGAATCGGAGCTGCGTCAGAAGCTCGACTCGCGTTTCGGGTCCATGATGCCGGCGGATAAGCAAGTCGCCATGGCCGACAAGGTCGTTGCCAAGATGCGCGACCGGGGGGCGCTCCGTGATGGGTAGCACCCCGCGCCCAGTCCAACATCGGTGACTCCAGAGCGGGTTCAGGCTTGGCTGGACGCCTATGTCGAGGCCTGGCGTACCTACGACCCCGATCAGATCGGGGCACTGTTCGCTGATGATGCCAGCTATGCATTCCACCCCTGGGGCGAACCCATTCGGGGCGTCGAAGCCATCGTCTCGGGGTGGTTGCAGGAACCAGACCCGCCGGATTCTTGGGAGGCCTCCTATCGACCCTTGCTGATGGAGGGCAACCGCGCGGTGGCCACCGGCCAGACCCGGTACGCCGACGGACAGGTCTTCTGGAACATCTGGGTGTTGGGTTTCGACCCCGCAGGCAGGTGCACCGAATTCGTCGAGTGGTACATGACCGAACCGATCGATTGACTATCCGACCGTGAACGCGATCTCGGACAGGGTCTGGTTTCCGCTCTTCTCGATTGCCAGGACTTCCACCTTGTAGTCCCCATCGAGAAGGAATTCAGCGGGAACGGCGACGCTGGTGGCGTTGGCCGGAAGGTCGACGGAGAACACTCTCACGGGATCAGCGTCGGAGACGACCAGCACCTCGTAAGCCACGATCTTGATGCCCGCCGGTCGCGTCACCGACTTCCAGCGGACCACCAGCTCGTCGGCGCCGACCGTCGAATCGGCGATAGGAGCCGTGATCTTCGGACCAGCCGGGAAGTCGTGGGTGAGGGTGACGATGCTCCGCATCAGCGTGCCGTCGATCGCCACTCCTTCCAGGACGTAGTCGCCCTCGGGGAACAGCTTCTTGAACTGGGCGAGTGGAAACTCGGTGAAGGGCGGTTCGCTCGATTCCGAGAACAGCTCGGTCAACCCGTATCCGCGCAGCACGCCCAGGTTGATCACGTCGAGGATCTTTTGTCCGTCGGGGGTGCGGAGCGTGACCGACCTCCACGGCTCATGGTCGAGGTCGATCTGGAACCCGGCGTCTCCGTCCGTGGAGTTGACCTCGACCCGGAGTTGGGCTCGCTTGAACTCGACCACCGGCGCCGACGCCGAGGCGACGAGCGCGGTCACAGCCGTCAGGCTCGCCACCAAGAAAACAACGACACGTTTCATGACTGCCACTCCTTCTGTTGTAGGTGCCTGGTAGATGTGGGGGTTCCGGTCCGACAAGGTCAACCTACGGGCGGAATGCTGAACGACTCCTGAATCTCACGGCGGCCGATGGCCAATTGGCTCAGGGAGACCAAGCCCGCCAGCGCTGACCGCGCTGTTCCACCTCGAGGGGCATCTCGAAGGCGGTCGACAGCGTTTGCGACGTCAGCACTTCCTCAAGCCTGCCCTTGGCCACCATTCGCCCACCGGCGAGCATCAGAATGTGGTCGAAGCCGGGCGGGATGTCCTCCACGTGATGGGTCACGAGCACCACGGGTGGCGATGTCCGCTCGGCCGCCAACGCGGCCAGCGAATCGACCAACCGCTCCCGGGCTCCCAAGTCGAGGCTGGACCCCGGTTCGTCGAACAGCAGCAGCTCGGGGCCGGTCATCAGCGCACGGGCGATCAGGACCCGTTTCTTCTCGCCATCCGAGAGGGTCGAGAAGGTCCGCTCGGCCAGGTTCTCGGCCTGCACGGTGCAAAGACAGGCGGTGGCGAAGTCCCAGTCGACGTCGGTGTAGTGGTGCCAGCGAGTGTCCACGAAGCTGGCGTGCAATCCGGTGACGACAATATCGATTGATCGAAGATGGGTCCGGACATAGGAGGTCGGAGCCGGGCCGACGTAGCCGATCCGCTTGCGCAGATCTCGGACATCGACGGTGCCAGACCGGCGACCGAAAAGTGTCACCAAGCCGTGGGTTGGACGCGAGTACGTGGAGAGGACGTCGATGAGCGTCGTCTTCCCAGAGCCGTTGGCGCCGAACAGCACCCAGCGCTCCCCGCCTCCTATTTCCCAATCTATGTCGGAAAGGATGCGTTGCCCGTCGCGCTGAACGGAGACATGCTCGAGCCGGGCGACCGGGTCTCCCGTGGGCGGTTGCACCAAGGGATCACCCGTCCCGCTCACACCACACCGGCGGCTTGCAGCGCCTCGACCTCGAAGGGGGTCATCCTCAAGAACTCGGTTAGGACCTCCACCGTGTGTTCACCAAGCAGGGGGGGATGGCGGGTGATGGCAGCAGGCGTCCCCTCGAAGAGGATCGGCAAGCCCAGCAATCGGATCATGCCGGCGAGGGGGTGATCGACCTCTGTCACCATCCCCCGGGCTTGCTCGGAGGTCAACGCCTCGGCAACGTCGTTGATCGGACCTGCCGGCACCCCCACCTCGTTTAGGGCTTCCACCCAGTGGGCCCGGCTCGCGGTTCCGATCACCCCTTGGATAAGAGTGTCGATGGTCGACCGGTTGGCTACTCGATCGCGATTGGCAGCGAAGCGAGGATCGACCACCCACTCCGGGTACCCGAGCACGGCCGCCAGCCTCACGAATTGGTCGTCGTTGCCGACCCCCACTGCCACCTCACCGTCGGAGGCTCGGAAGTTGCGGTAGGGGACGATGTTGGGATGGCTGTTTCCGAACCGCCCGGATGGTGTCCCGGTGGCCAGGTAGTTGGCGGCCACGTTGGCGAGCATCAGCAGCCCGGTGTCGTAGAGATTGACCTCGGTGCGCTGCCCGCGGCCCGTCAAAGCCCGGGCGGCAAGCCCTCCCAGCACCGAGATCGCGGCCAGCAGGCCGGCGCAAATGTCGACGATCGCCACCCCTAGCTTCATCGGCCCGCCGTCGGGTTCACCGGTGATCGACATCAGCCCCGTTTCGGCCTGGAGGATGAAGTCGTAACCGGGGCGGCCCGCCATCGGTCCGCTCGATCCGTAGCCGCTGATGGTGCAGCGAACCACCGCGGGGGCGTGCCGGTCGTACCAGGCTCCGTCGAAGCCCCAACGCTCCATTGTGCCGGGCTTGAAGTTGTCAACGACAGCATCGGCCGACCGGATGAGCCGGGCCAGGATCTCTCTCCCTTTGTCGCTACCGAGATCGAGAGTCAGGCTTCGCTTGTTGCGATTGACGCTCAGGTAATAGGCGGATTCGGTCCCCACGAAGGGAGGGCCCCAGGAGCGGGTGTCGTCGCCGGCGCCGGGTCGTTCCACTTTGATGACGTCGGCGCCCATGTCGCCCAAGAGCATGGTGGCGAGCGGCCCCGCCAGCACCCGGGTCAGATCCACCACCAACGTGCCATTCAGCGCTCCCATCGACGATCAGCCCTCCGCCTCGACTGCGGCGGCCAGCTCCGCCAAGGAGAAGAAGGTGTAGTCGGTGGCAGGTCGGTCGACCATCTCGGCGGTGGCCCCCCAGTCGCCTGCGGCGGAGAGCCGTTGACGATCGATCCAAGCCGTTGCCAAGCCGAGCGCCACCGCCGGCACATGATCGTGATAGAGGCTCTGGGCGGCATGCAGCACGTCACCCTGATCGACACCAAAGCTGTCGTGCAGCCTCGCCAGCATGTATTCGAAGTTGCGCCGATCGGGTTTGTAGGAGCCGATCTCCTCGGCCGTGAAGACGGCGCCGAAGGCGACTCCCATCTTTCGTTGGGAGGCGGCGAAGCCAAGCCGATCGATGTTGGAGAGAATCACCAATCGGTACCTCGTCTGCAGGCGGCGTAGGGCGTCGGCGGTATCGGGAAACACCGGCCAGTTGGGCACCGAGGCGGCGAAGTTCTGGTCGAGTTCGTCAACGGTCTCCAACGAGAAGTGGTCGGCGATGGCTCGGTGGACGGATCTGAGCACGGCTGGATAGGGAGCGGTGGGGGTCGCGGCCTCTTGGACTGCCTCGAATCGGGCGAAGGACTGCAACGCCGAGGTGCGGGTTACGTCGGTGCGGTGGTTCGCCATCAGTAGCGGCTGCACGGCATCCCAAATCCCGGTCTCCCAATCGATCAACGTGCCGTAGCAATCGAAGGACAGGACCCGGTAATCGGAGAGGCGGCGTGACACGCGACGATTGAAGCAGAGCCGGGCTGCACGGAGCCGACACTGATCGAATGTGACAGACTTGGCTGTATGGACGACTTCGTGATCGCCCTCAACCCCGACCCGGCCTCGACGCTCCCCTACCTGGTGAGGCTCCCGTTGGGTAGCAGCGGCGTGGTCTTGAAGGTCCGCGACGTCTGGCCCCGCACCGCCAAGGTCTACTGCCATCGGGCGGAAGGCTGGCCCGACCAACCAGAGGTTATTCAGCGGGTGGCAGTGCGATCGTGTGTGCGGCGAGGGGCCGCCGTCGATTTGGTGCTCGATCGAGGTCGAGAGAACCGTTCTCAGTTCGTGTTCACCGTGGCCCGGGGTCGGGAGATGATCTTCTGGCAAACGGCCCGCACCGCCAAACAGGCCCGTCCCAACCTCCGGCTCCCCGCCGGTCGGGCCTCCGGGCAGCAGCTCCAGATCGTCGTCGACAGCCACGAGCGTTACCCCTGGCGGTTCACCCGCCAGCAGGCCACCACTACAAGGAGGTCCGTGCCCGCCGGCGACTATGCCGTGGAGCTGGATGGCGAGATCGTGGCCTCGGTGGAACGCAAGACTCTCGCCGACCTCGTAGCGGTTCTCACCAGCGGAAAGCTCCGATACTTGCTGGCGGCCCTGGCCGCGCTGCCCCGAGCGGCCGTGGCAGTCGAGGACCGGTACGGGTCGGTGCTGAAACTCGAACGGGTGCGTCCATTGATCGTGGCGGAAGGCCTCGCCGAAGCCCAGGTCCGCTTCCCCGAGGTTCCCATCGTGTTCTGCGACAGCCGGTCGCTGGCCGAGGAGTGGACCTACCGTTTTCTAGGAGCGGCCCTCGCCCACCATCACCAGGAACAAGGTGCCAGGGAGTTCGAGCTCACCCTTCCTGCCGCCGGCGAGCTGGCAGACCGTCAGCCGACCACCGCCCAGGTGCGGACCTGGGCCCGCACCGCCGGATTCCCGGTCCCGGTTCGGGGACGTCTCAAACCCGAGATCTGGGAGGCCTACCTGACCCAGCTCTGAGGAGACAGCTTCAGTGACCGGGAGCGGGCTCCCAAAGTTCGAAGCGGTTTCCTTCGAGATCACGGGCCCACCCGAAACGTCCGTAAGGATGCTCCTCGATCCGGGAGTCGACCTCCACGCCGGAGGCCCGCAGCTGGGCGAGCATCTCGTCGAGGTCGTCGACGCGGTAGTTGATCATGTAGGGAACCGTGGTCGGTTCGAAATAGGAGGAGTCAATGGGAAAGGGCGCCCACGTGGTTGTCCCCTCTCCCTCCCAACGGAGCACCACGTATCCGTCCTCGTCCGCCGGTAATCCGAGGTGGGTGGTGTACCACGCCTGCAAGGCGCTCGGGTCCGCCGACCTGAAGAACACCCCTCCGATCCCGACCACTCGTGCCATTGCCCTCCTCGCTAATCAGCCAAAGCAGGGTAGGGGAACACTGGTGTGGAGGGCCATAGATCGAAAATAGAGCGCTCCTCGACAGGCTCTTGAGCGGCCTCAGGCATGGTGGCGCCGGCAGCAACACGCAGCAACACGACGAGGAGGTTCGAAATGACCCAGCTGCTCGAAAAAGAGACCACCACCCTGGCCACACCGGAGCCCGCCAAGAAGCGGATTACCAACAAGGTGGTGACTGGAGTGCTGATCGGGATGCTGGCGGGTTGGGGAGCCTTCGAGGCTGTCGCCGCCAACCGGAGCGTCCGAGTTCAGGACGTCCAAGCGGCTCGTTACGAGAGTTTCGCCGAGCACCAGAAGGGGATCTGGCAAGCCCAAGTTCAGGCAATCCAAACGGGCCGCTATCAGGCGCTGGCCGAGATTCAGAAGGCCCAGTGGGAGACCCGGTTGGCCGAGATCCAGGAAGCTCGGAGCCAGGCGTTAGCCGAGAGCCAGAAAGGCCAGTTCGGGGCCCGGGTGGTCGAGGTCCAGGAGGTCCGCAGCCAAGCGATGGTCGACCTTCATCGAGGCGAGTGGAGCCTGCCGAGCGAAAGCTGATCCGGGACGACGGTGACAACTCGACCGATCAACAACAAGTCGCCGGGAGCGGGTCGGGACAAAACCGGCCCGCTCCCGGCGCGCTCGGCGACTCCGTTTACCTCGACGAAAAGGTAGCCGCACCGGTGGCTCGGTCAGGCTGCCTTGAGTACTCAGACGAAGAGGGCGACGTCCGCCCGGGAGGCTACGTCGAGGAAGGCGGTCGCCCCCAGGCACGACGCCTCCGGGATGATGTCCTCCATCTTGATGTTCATGACCCCGAGGGTGGTGGACAGGCGTAGAAGTGAACGCCCGATTCGAGACAGATCTGCATCATCTCCTCGATGTCGGGAATGTTTGACTTCTTCATCCAGCTCTTCATCATCCAAGTAGCCACCGAGTTCATTCCCGGCAGGATGCCGAGGAACGCCGGTACCCGGAACTCTCTACCTTGGAGGGGTGGTGGTGAAGCGGCGTTGCCGACCGCCGCCACTTTCATCTTCTTGTTGCGCTTTTTGTGAACGATGTCGAGGCCGTAGAAGGTGCAGAAGACATGGGTGTCCCACCCGAGGGCGGCGGCGGTGGAAGCCATGATCAGGACCGGATACACCTGATCGAGGCCTCCCTTGGATGCCACCAGGGCCAGGGACTTGGGCTTGCCTTCCTCAGGAGCAGACAAGATCTGATTCATGGTGGCGTCAATTGTTGCGGTCATAACGTCTCTCCGGTGCCTATTTTGTTCGTCGGAACCAGAAAAGGAAATTGCCGTTCTCGTTGGCCTGGGCCACCATCTCGTGACCGGTCTGCCGAACCCAGGCCTCCATGTCGAGGGTGGCGCCCGGATCGGTGGCGATCATCTGCAAGATTTGGCCAACCTCAATGTCTTTGATGGCCTTGGAGGTCTTCAGCACGGGGATCGGACAAAGCAGGCCGGAGCAGTCGAGGACCTTGTCGGCGACCATGCTTACCGTCATCTGCCGTCCTCCCGAGCTGCTGGCGCCATTCGGGCATTTTAGGGCCCAGATCCGTTCAATTATTCAAGTATCTGACGGGGGGCGAGCGTTGCCCGCCCGACCACCCGAAGCGCCCGGATCGCTATTGAGGGTGACGGTGCGAAATGCTGGGACCGGAGCGATCCGCCGGCTCGTAATCCCCGTGAAGTACATCGGGGTCGAGGTCAGCGCCGTTCTGCCATGTAATGGTGCCGACCTCCGGATCGACCCGCACCTCCCTGAAGGCACGGTCATCGGTGGCGATTCTCTCGAACGCGGGTCCCCACAAGTGGCGGGACAGGTCAACCTCGCGTTGAGAACCATCGGAGAACCACAGTCGCACTATGCGATCTCTGACAACTTCAACCGCGGTGACGTCAACCATTTTGGGCTTCTCAGGGAAGTGGCTCAGTGTTACCTAGCGCCTCGTGTTGAACCCCTCGGTCGTCCGGTCAACCTATCCTCCGGCGGGTGCGCAAACTGACCGTGGCAGCGGTCCAGATGAGGGTCGACGCCGACCCCGCCGTCAACCTCGACCGGGCCGAGTCCGCGGTGCGAGAGGCCGCCGCGGCCGGGGCCCAGATCATCCAACTCCCCGAGCTCTTCACCCATCCCTATTTCCCCAAGGACGAAGACCCAGCCTTTTTCGAGTGGGCGAGGTCGATCGAGGACAGCCCGGCAGTTGAACGGATGACCGGTCTGGCGGCAGAGCTCGACGTGGTATTACCGGTGAGCCTCTTCGAGCGGGCCAACCAAGGCTTCTTCAACACCGTGGTGGTGATCGACGCGGGCGGTGCCCTGCTCGGGCACTACCGAAAGAGCCACATTCCCAACGGCCCCGGGTGCGAGGAGAGGTTCTACTTCTCTCCCGGTGACACCGGGTTCCGGGTGTGGACGACCCGCTACGGTCGGGTCGGGGTGGGCATCTGCTGGGATCAGTGGTTCCCGGAGGCGGCCCGAGCTATGGCCCTGGCCGGGGCGGAGGTGCTGTTCTACCCAAGCGCCATCGGTTCTGAGCCACTCGATCCCGAACTCGATTCCCGCGACCACTGGCGACGGGTCATGCAGGGACACGCCGGCGCCAACATGGTCCCGTTGGTAGCCGCCAACCGCTACGGCGAAGAGAAGGGGTCTAGTTGCACGGTCAATTTCTATGGGTCGTCGTTCATCGCCGGCCCCACTGGCGAGATCGTGGCGACCGCTCCACGTGATCAGGATTCGGTACTGATCGCCTCCTTCGACCTCGACGAGATCGGATCACACCGGCGGTCGTGGGGTCTCTTCCAGGCCCGGCGACCCGAGCTCTACAGCTCGCTGGCAAGCCTCGACGGAACCGGCTCGGGGGGGGGCGGTCTGCCTTGAGGATTCCAGTCCTTCTGTTCATGATGGCCGCCCAAGTGACCGCAGCCGTTGCCGCTGCGGCGCTGGCGACTGCCGAGGATGGTCTCGACCGGTTCTGGGCACTCTCTTGGGTCGGGTTTCCGGTGGTGGGCGCCATGATCTTGGTCCGGCGGCCCGGCAACCGCATCGGCCGGGTCCTCTTCGCATCGGGGGGATGCATCAACCTGGCGGTGGCGTGGGCGGTGGTCGGCCCGGTCGTCTCGCCCGAAGGTGCCACCTTCCTTTGGGGATCGTGGTTCGGTTCCTGGCTTCCGTTAGTCGGCTTCGGGCTGCTTCCCTTCTTCCTGCTGTGGTATCCGACCGGTCAGCCACCCTCCCCAAGTTGGCGCCTTTGGGGTCGCGTTGCCGGCGTTTGGCTGACCGTCGTCACCCTCTACTACGCGGTCCGTCCCGGGGTGTTTATCGACTCTCCGGTCAGCAACCCGATTGGCATCCAGGCCCTCGCCGGGATGAGAAACGGTGCTATCGAGCAGGCGGCTGGCGGGTCACTTCTCGTCTTTGGTTTGGCGGCTTTTGTATCGATCGTGACACGCTGGCGACGGGCGAAGTCCGTGGAGCGTCAACAACTCAAGTGGCTGGCGCTCGCCGGCCTTTCGTTTGTTGCCCTGGATGCAGTGGCCGTCATGGTCGGCGAGAACCCCGTCGGTGACTTCTTTGCAATCGGCGCGTTCGTTGTGGGCCTGAACGGAATGGCGGCGGCAGTCGGGCTGGCGGTCTTCCGCTATCGCCTTTTCGAGATCGACCGCGTCATCAGCCGAACGGTTGGCTACGCGGTCGTCGCCCTATTGGTCGGAGGTGTCTATGCGGCGGGTGTATTCGTAACCCAACTCCTGCTACCGACCTCGAGCGACCTCGGAGTGGCTGCCTCCACCCTGGCGGCGGCCGCTCTTATCGCACCCCTCCGACGTAGAACCCAAGGCTGGGTCGATCGCCGTTTCAACCGCGCCCGCTACGACGCCGGACGGGTGGTCGAGGTTATGGCGGCACGGCTTCGTGATCAGGTAAACCTAAGCGAGTTGACGGGTCAGCTCATGGGCGCCGTCGCTCGAACGCTTCAACCGGCATCGCTGGCCGTTTGGGTGCGCGGCGAGCGAACGTGAACAGAGGCTGAGCTCAGCCGGGCGCCGGAGCCCGCTCGGCCACGACGGTACGCCAGACCGAGCCGGTCGAGTCGTGCGCGAGCGAGAAGCCGGCCGATGACAGCAAGTCGATCATCGCCTCCGGGGGGTGGACGAAACCCCGAAAGGAGACTCCACGCCAGCGCAGCCCCAGGTTGACGACCCGAATACCGACTCGCATCCACCAACGATCCCTTGGCACGGTCAGGGCAACCACACGTTTGGCCTTAGCCTGAGCGGCCTCGAGCATCGCCCGCCAGTCCGGGTAACAGCACACCACCCGATGCAGCACGACCACATCGACTTCGGGCAAGCCGGGCGCCAAATCCACGAAGTCTCCAACCATGCGGTCGATTCGGTCGAAGAGACCTCGCTCGGCCATCAGCGCTCGGGCAGCTTCATCCCAACTTGCCGAGAGATCGACGTTGACCGCTCCCGACACGATCCCCGCCTCGAGCAGCGCCACCTGAATCTGCCCGACCCCACCACCCACCTCCAGGACCCGACTGCCCGGCGGCACCACCGATGCGAGCACGTTCACCAACTCTCGAGCCGAACCCCGCAGGCCCCGACGGCGAAACCGCGACGCCGTCCGGGACGCCTCTTTGGGATCGAACATCGACCCGTATTCGTCGCCGTAACAGCACGAAGGCATCTCGCCGGCGACACTACTCAATCGAAGGGACCGATACCTAGCAGTTGACCGCCACGGCCAGAGCTCTACAAATCTCATCCCTAGGAGCATTCCAACCTTCGCGAGCTCTACACCACGCCGTAGGCGGCCATGAACCCGAGCACGCGCCGCCAGGCGTCGGCCGATTCCACTGCGAATTGCTCATGTTTGCGGTCGAAGAAGGAGTGAGGAGCGCCGGGGTAGACCACGACCTCGTGTTGCACGCCGGCTCGCTCCAGTCTGGACCGGAAATCCTCCACGACGTCGGGAGGGATGCCCGGATCGTCCCCCGCCATGAGGGCAAGGAGCGGACACGCCAGCTCGTCGAGGAGTTCGATGACCGGTTTTGCCCCGGCGGGGAACGCTTGGGCGGGATTCCCATAAAAGCCGATGACGCCGTTGAGGCCGAGCCGGTTGGCACCCTGTTGCCAAGAGTTCGACCCACCGAAGCAAAACCCGACCGTGAATATCGGACGATCGGGCTCGCTTGTTCGAAGATGCGTTACCGCCGCCACCACATCGGCGCTCACTCCGTCGAAGGTGGTCAGGGGAACATGGTCCATGTATGGAAAGGCGTCGTCGCGCTTCCCCACGCCGGCAGTGCGGCCGAAGTAGTCGATGGCCACCGCGTCGTAACCGGCCTCGGCGAATCGGAGAGCGAGCTCCTCATAGAAGCGATAGAGGCCGCGCACGTCGGGGAGGATCACCACGGCCGGTCGGGTAGCGCCTTCCACCGTGGCCTCGAAGCAGGCAAAGCGGTTACCGTCGGCGGCCATCAGGGTGAGATCGCGCTGTGAAACGGCAGCACCTGCCACGGGTGCGATCGGCGGGCTGGAGTCAAGGTCGAAGCACATGCCGACGAATCTAGACCGGTCGTCGAGTCCGCGGTCAATGCGCGAGTGAGGCCTCGTCGAGTCCGATCCCGACGACTTGAGCGATCCGACTCATGTCGGCGTCGTGAGCGAGAAGAACCGCGCCATGGCGGAGCGCGACGGTGGCAATCATGCAGTCGACCATCCCTCTCGGGGTGATGCCGGAATTTCGGCACGAGCGGTAAACGCGCGCCGCTCCCCCGAGGTCGACCAGCGCGTCGAAGCGGAGCAGCTGGAAGCGCAGCAGCAGACGGCGTGGCGCAAGCCCCATGCGGTTTGATCGCGGAGTATCATCATGATGTCATTTTGGCTATCATGTTGGCATGATCCGCACTCAGGTCCAGCTCCGAGCCGAGCAACTCAGGGCGCTGAAGCGCCTAGCTGCCGAACGCAACGTCTCGGTTTCCGCGCTCGTACGCCAAGGGGTGGACGTCGTGGTCGGGGCCAAATACACAGAGGGGCGAATTCGCCGAGCCCTCGGCGCCGTCGGGAAGTTCTCCAACAAGGGTCTCACCGACACCTCGACTCGCCATGACGAATACCTCGACGACGCCTATTCGTCGTGATCTTCGTCGACACCTCCGCGATCTTCGCGTTGTTGCACGGCGAGGATGAGAACCATCGCCTGGCCGCCGATACCTTTGCCAATCTGGTACGCGTCGAGCAGCTCGTGACCCACAACTACGTCGTGTTGGAGACCGCTGCCCTCGCTCAACGCCGCCTCGGTGTCGAGGCGGTCCGTGCACTTCACGACGACCTCCTTCCCATCTTCGAGGTTGATTGGGTGGGCGAATCAGTTCACTCGGCGGCATACGCCGCCCTGATCGTGTCTGCGAGCCGGACGGTCTCGCTGGTGGATTACGTCTCGTTCGAGACCATGCGTCGGCGCGGCATCAACGATGCATTCGCCTTCGATCCCGATTTTGTTGCGTCCGGCTTTTCGATCCTTCCCGACGAGCGGTCATGAGAAAGCTGACGATGACGACGTTCTTGTCGTTGGATGGGGTGATGCAAGGCCCCGGCGGTCCATCCGAGGATCACAGCGGCGGGTTCGAGAAGGGCGGCTGGCTCGTGCCGTACACAGACCCAGGCGCCGGGTGGAGAGGACCTAGTCCTGAGTGACATCGGGTTGGCGGCCGCCGAGTCGGTGACGAGCTTCTCGTGCGTAGAGCTCCGCTCCGCAGGTTTCGAACAGGTCTAGAGCCATGGCCAGGATCGGTATTGGATCTCCACCCTTTTCGGCGACTGCGTGAGCAAGGTCGAGCAGAGAGCGACCCTGGTCGATGGGTCGCCCCAGCACCTCCCACGAGGCAACCACTTCTTCGAGGATCACGCCTTCCTGTTCAGCATCAGCAGCGGACAAGCCGTCGGCCCACCGCGCGTAAGTAGAGGCGTGGGGTCTGATCTCAGCAAGGTTGGCCAATCGTTCACGAATGGGCTCGGCTTCCTCGGCCCGACCAGCCTCGAGCAGCCGCCGGATGGCATCGAAGTAGAGCGTCTCCTCAATGTCTGCCAGGAACGAAGGGCTCAGTCTGTCGATCGCATCCAGGTTCATGGCAGTCGCCTCCTCAGGACGCCCTTCGGCTTCAGCCAGGTCGGCCAGGAAGACGGCCGCGTATGGAATCGACTGGGCCTCTTCGTCCTCCACGGTCATCCCCGACCTGTCCAGCAAGTCTCTTGAAGATTGGACGTCGCCCTGCAGGAGGCGGACGTAGCCCTGGCTGGCGAGCGCCCAGCGGGCGAATACCGGATACGCGAGAGCGCGGGAATGCTCAATGTTGGCGGCGCTCATCTCGAACGACTCGTCGAACCGGCCGGTCATCCAGAGGAGGGTCATCAGGTTGCCTCGGGCCCACAGCGCCACCGACCCGAATCCAGCTCGCAGGGCCTGCTCGAGGGAGGAGCGGAGCAACTCCTCGGCCCTCCGGTAATCAGACCGGTGAATCAGGTGGCGTTCTCCGACCACCATCGCCGCCCGGGCCCTGAGGTCGAGCATCTCCAGTTCGGTGGCCTGCGCGAGGGCCTCTTCGGCATGAGCGAGGCCCCCGGTGGGATCCATCCCTTGGGAGTATGAGATGCCTAGGTAGTGCAAAGCCCAGGCCTCCGCCTGCGGGTTGCCGACCGCCCTCGCCACCTCGACGGCCTCGGTGAGGGTCGTGCTGGCATAGGCGATCTCACCGTGGCGGCGTAGGTAGTCGCCGCGCAACATCAGCGCGGCCCCCAGCTCAGTAGTGGAGCCGAGCGGTCGCAGACGTCCGACGGCTTTGTCGAACCAGGGAAGTCCTTCGGCGTCGCGACCCGATTCCCACACAGCCCATCCCAAGGCTGTCTCGACCCGGCCCGCCTCGAGCGCGTGGCCGGTCAATTCGTAAAGGTCCAGCGCTCGCTCCAAAGCGTCAACTACCTCCGGCGAAGGGCGAATCCCCAGTCCCGCCCGAGCAAAGGACTCATGGAGTCGGGCGAGGTCGGAAGCGGAGGCGCCGGTTGCCTCCGCCGTCTCGATAGCGAGCTCATACCAGCCGGCCGCCTCGGACTTCTGCCACAGCCGCTCGGCACGGCCGCCGGCTGCCTCGCCCCATCTCATGAGTTGCCCGGCCACCGGCTGGCGATCGGCGGGCGGCGTCTCCAGCTCCTTCATGTAGCGCCAGGCCTGTTGGTAGTGGGACGCGATCAGCTCGGCCAGGTCCTCGTTGCGGGTACCCGCCCGCTCGGCGGCCCACATGGCCACACGGACATGCCTGGCCACCCGGTCTCGCTTGGGCAACGACTCATAGGCGACGTCTCTGATGAGTACATGCCGGAACCAGAGCTCCTGCTCGCCGGAGAACGCGGATGGATCGGACGGGACCAGAAGGTCCTTGGCTCTCAGTGCATTGATCAGTGCTCGAACCTCGCCCGGGTCTTCGGAAAGGGCGGCAATGGCTCCCGACCAGGCGGTCCGTCCGACCACCGCAGCGTTCTGAAGGGTGACCTTCTCGTCGGTAGGCAAGAGGTCGATGCGAGTGGCGATCAAGGCAGTGATCGAGCGGGGGATCTCGAAACTTCGCAACCCCGGCGCCGACTTCCAACCGCCGCCGTCTGCCTCGACCAATCCCTGATCGATCAGGACCCGGGCCAGCTCCTCCGTGAACAGTGGGTTGCCCTCGGCCCGTTCCACCACGACGTTCACCAGCTCATCGGGCAGCCCTCCCACCAGATCCAAGAGCATGGACCGGTTCTCCACATTGGTGAGCGGCGTCAGGTAGACGGCGCTGTAGTTGCGTTTGCCGCCGCCCCAACCGGGGTGGGTTTCCAGCAGTTCGGGCCGGGCCAGCGTGACGATCAGGATGGCGCCCCGCGCCCAGTCGGCAGCATGGTCGACGAACTCCACCAGCCCGGCGTCGGCCCAATGGAAGTCCTCGAGCACCAATACCACCGGGTAGCGGGCGGCCATCTTCTCGAGAACCAGACGCCACGATTCGAACAGGCGCTCCTTCTCGAAATCGGAGGCGGCCGCCCCCACCAGAGCCAGCACCTCAGCCGTTGGCCCGGCCTCGTCGAATAGATCTCCGATCGCCCGCGCCACCTTGGAGGCGACCACTGCGGGCGGATCATCCTCGAGCAACTCACACTGAGCCTTGAACGCCTCGGCGAGGGCCGAGTAGCTCACGTTGGCGTAGGCAAGGGACCGTCCCTCGCGCCAGTAAACGTCGGTGTCGAGTTCGTCGAGCCACTCGCGCAATTCTCTGACCAGGCGGGACTTGCCCGATCCCGCCGGTCCGAGGATGGTGACCAGTGTCGGGTTGCCCTCTCGTTGGACCCTCCGGAAGGCCTGACGGAGCAGGGACAGTTCTTCCTCTCGACCGACCAGTCGGGCCCGCAGTCCACGGCCCGGTCGTTCCCCCCGAATCTTGCTCGCGACGCGGAGGGCTCTCCAGGCGGTGACGAGCTGAGCCTTGCCCTTGACTTCGAGGGCCGGCAGCGCCTGGTAGTCGATCACCCGGTGGGTGGCGGCGTGCACCAACGGGCCCGCCAGGACTGTTCCCGGATCGGCCACCGATTCCAGGCGGGCAGCGACGTTGACCACGTCTCCGCTCACTCGTCGATCGGGTCGGTCGGGGTCTACGAGAATGTCGCCGGCTTCGAGCCCGATTCGCATCGCCACTTCGGGTTTGCCTTCGGTGCGGAACACACCGTTGACCTCGGCCAGGGTCGCCTGCATTTCCAGCGCCGCTCTGACGGCACGCTCGGGATCGTCTTCGTGAACGACCGGGACGCCGAAGACCGCCAGGATCCCGTCTCCCATGTAGTTGTCGATGACCCCGCCGTAGCGTTCGATGAGGGAGCCCATCCGGTCGAAGACCCGGGTGGCCACCTCCTGGACGAGTTCGGGATCGGTGCGTTCGGCTAAGGCAGTCGAACCGACCAGGTCGGCGAAGAGGGCAGTCGCGTATTTGCGCTCGCGACCACCGTATTCAATGAGCGCGAAGCCACAACCGGGGCAGAAACGGGCGTCTTCGGGGGGAAGCCGGCCGCAGGACGGGCAGATGGTCGCCACGACCCAAGTGTACGAACGGGAGCGCGGTCGGTCAGGTCCCGGAGGAGCGGGTCATCTCCCGCCCTCGTCCCGACCGGGCGGTGGATCAACCCTTGCCAACGATCCGGGTAATGGAATGGCCCGGAACCATCTCCACAGTGTGAGGTCGTAGACGATCTTGATGGCGCCGGCGATCAGGAACGGCGCTCCGGTGGCGAAGGCGAGGGTGGCGCCGGCGGCGAGGGGCCCGATGGGGCGGACCAGATAGCGAGCGGTGTTGGTGTAGGCGATGGCGGCGGTGCGCTCTTCGGGGTGGACAAGGATGGCGACGTAGGCCTGACGGGTGGGGACGTCCATCTGCGACAACACCGCGCGAGTGACGAGAAGGGCGGCCGCCACCGAGAGGGTGGGAGCGAAGGCGACGGCAGCGAGGAAGAGGTTGGAGGGGAGGTGGGTGAACACCATGGTGTTGAGCAGCCCGAAGCGACGGGCGAGCAAGGGAGCGGCGAGGAAGGACAGGGTCTGGACGATGCCGATGGCGGCGAACAACACTCCCACCGTGCCGGTGGTGGCGCCGAGTCGATCGATCAGCCAATAGGCGATGAAGGTTTGGACGACGAACCCGCCGGCGAAGGCGTCGAGAGCGAACAAGCCGGAGAGGCGGATGACAGCGGGGCGCGACGGTCCTAACGGTTTGGTCGTCGCCCCGCCCGTCGGGGCTTCGACGCGTGCGGTCAGCCGACGGGCGATCATCACACCGGTCGCTGTTACCGGCAGGAAAAACAGGAACCAGATCCGATCCGGGGGCGCCGCCTCCCACACATTCCGCACCATCTGAGGAAGGGTGGCGGCAAGCGCTCCCAGTGCTCCCACACCGGCGGCGATGGCGTTGTACCAGCCGAACCCGGTAACGAGGGCGTTGGAGTCGAGCCGACCCGAGAGCATGGCCAGCTCGAGCGACGTGAACGGGCCGGATTCGACCACCTCGGTGGATAGCGCACCGGTGAGCGCCACCAGTACGAGCAGCCACAGCGGCGCTGCGGTCGCCAACGTCACCCCGGTAACCGCCAGCGCCACGTAGAGGACGCCATAAACGCGGCGGCGTCCGAGTCGGTCTGCCCACCGGGCGACGACGAGTTGGGCGATAACGATGCCGGCGACCACCGCTCCGAGGACCAGACCGACCGCGGTCGTGGTGAATCGGCGCTCAACAAGCGTCGAACCGAGCAGGACCGAACCGAGGCCGTAGGCGAACGCCCGCAGTGCCTGGGAGGCAAGCACCAGTCGGACATCACGATCGGTTACGTCAACGCCTCCGCGAGCGACGTCGCGTGGGTCACCAGGCGCTGGCTTTGCGCCTCCGCCTCGCCGACTAACCCGGCCGCTCCGTACCAGGCGACCGACAGCTGGGTCCTGGTCGTGTCCTGATCATCGGCCCGGAGTTGGGCCCGTATCGACAGACGACCCAGGCCGGCAAACTTGGCGCTCCGAACGAAGACCTCGAAAGGGCGCCACTCCAGGATTTCCTCGAGCGAGTCGAGCTTTTCGGCGGCGCAGCTACTCAACGTCCCCACACCGCGCCGCCCACCCGGAGACTCCTCATCGATGCTCGACAACCCTTCCCAGGCCTGCCGCCGGTGTGGCGAGGTGAGTTCTTCCCAGACTGTCATGGGTGCAACCGGCACCGACAGCTCGGCACGAGCCAGCGCCGCCGTCCGTGGTGGGGTCCAGGGCGGCGCAGCTTCGCGCCCGCGGCTCGCCAGGTCCAACAACTGCACGGGAACGTCACCGAGGTGCTCGAAGTGTTCGACGGCCGGCGTTGCACCTAACGCCGCAGCATCCAGCCCCAGGTCGCGGGCACAGGCATCGGTGAAGAGCAGGTATCTGACCAGGCCGGCCGCCGCAGGAGCAGAGGCCTTGAGCAGCCGGTGCACCACGATCGCGTCGGTCCCACCCAACTCCTCGCGCCCCGCTACCCGATGACGCACCACGCCGCCGGTATGGGCAACGAACTTGAGGTCCAGCTGCGGGACCCGCCGGCACGATTCGCAGTCGCAGGTCGTGCCGTCAGCCAATCCTTGCAAGCGCCGGCCGAAGGCGTCGTCGGCAGCTTCGACGGCGTCCACCAGCATGGGGCCATCGAGCCTTTCTAGCGGTGCCACCATGAAGGCAGCGTCGCCTTCGACCCTACTCAGCGAGAAGGCCGGACGTAGCTGACGGATCACCGTCTCGACCAAGTCGCCAGCCATCGCAGGAGCGTGGTCGGGCTCGGCGGCGACCATGTAGGCGGTATAACCGGACAGATCCGCCAGTAGGAAGCAGACCCGCTCAATGATCGAGGTTCCTCCTGCGGCTGGCGTGTTCTGACCGAGTGTAAGCCGTTCAGATGAGAAGACGCGGGGCGGGCGACGGTCAGGCCGCCAGGCCCGGCGGGCCGCGGCGGTGGATGATCGACCCATCGGGTCGGGTGAAGACCAGTCCTTCTTGCTCGGCATGGTGGATGCCGAAACCGGCCTGGTGGAGCATGGTGTGATGGCGTCGGCACAACAGAGGCTGTCGCACGAATCTGG
>Ga0209751_10000629_pt1 | contig 37754 bp, 34 predicted proteins | sample RifCSP13_1_FD_184019 | JGI IMG/M metagenome (GOLD analysis project Ga0209751, IMG submission 184019) | Soil microbial communities from Rifle, Colorado - Rifle CSP2_sed 13_1 (SPAdes) (version 2) | ecosystem: Environmental > Terrestrial > Deep subsurface > Rock core/Sediment | place: Rifle...
AAGCCTATAGAGCGTGGATTCCCGTCATTAGAGCGATTGCAAAGGACTGCCTTGAGACCAATGCGCCACCCCCCTAGCCGCGATTCTTCGACCCAGCGAACATCGAGGTCGCGGACAGTTGGTAGACCGCCTGTAATCACGGTTACCGCTTTCTCCCGCGGCGCGCCCGCTGGGAGGCGGATGCCATCCATCTGGCGGAGAGCTACGCGCCACCTTACGGTGGCCCGGTGCCAACCCCCTACCTGTCGGCGAGTTCGGAAGCCGCGCGACGGCGGAATAACCCTGGGCTAAGCAAAGACCAGAGGAAGACGAAACCGCTGGCGATGAAGACACCTCGCCAGACCTGTTCGTGCTCGCCAAGACCGTAGAACCAAAAAGCAACGAGCGTGACCGTGCCGCCGACAATGATTCCCGCCCATGATGCCTTCGTTCGCCGGTATGCGCCTGTGTCTGGCCACTTGGCACTCAGGACGCGCTCGACCTGGGGATCTAGACCCGAGATTCTGAAATCGGGCTTCCCGTGCCCCCCTTCCGAGAGGGCGAGAAGCGAATACAACTGCCGCACGCGGGTCTCGCTGCCGAAGCGATTCCCGACCAGATCGCTTCCGAACCGAATCCGGTCGCCATGGGCCGTCGTGAACTCTACGGAATACTGGCGAGGAGGCTTTTCTGCACTTCGTTCCGGGTGCAGCTCAATACTGGTTATGTCCTCCCATCGAAAGATGAAAGGCTCCTGAAGGAGCGCGCGTAACGGTTTCATCGGAGGGGCAATACCTTCCGACCAAACACCCATGAGATTGAACCGTAGTGTACCGACAAGGAGATAGACGAGGCCCGCGACGAAGACGAAGATGAACACGATCGTATTGCCGGGAGGCAAGTCCGGGTCCGGACTCAGGACATCCTGGACAAGGACGAAAGTCCCGAGCGTGATGGCACAAATGCCGAACACGCCAATCGCTCGCCTCCCCCACAGCCTCGTTCGGGAAGCGTGCAGCATGACCTCGGAGCGTGCCGACATTGTGAGTCCCGTCTCAGGATTCCGTGACCCTGACGTAATCGATGATGTCCGCAAGGAATGATGAAATTGTGGTAGCCTTGGCGTAGAAGTCCAAGGCTTTCGCTAAGGGGGCTAGGAGGGAGTGGTGCTTGAAGATCCCAACGTTCGGCGTGAGTCGGTAGGTCAGGCCTACTCTCTCTCCGAGCCAGACTACAGCCAACGCCGCCCCGTCTGCTAGGACAGCGACCAAGAGACCCGTCGGCGTATCGCCCGCAGAGGTTGCAGCAGAGGCAACGGACAAGAAGATGAGCGCCAGAGCCGCCCCGAAGAGATTGGCCACGGCCTCGTCAAACGTCTTCCAGACCCTCAGGGCCCCCGCCACCGCAAGCGCGCTTGCCAGTATGAAGTCCGCGAGAGTGTACGACCAGTCAACGGAAGCCTCGAAGTCCCCCGGAATCATCTCAGCAAGCGATGTGTCGAAGATGGCGCTGGCGAGCTGGACGACGACGAAAATCGAGACAATCACGTTTACAACAAGACCAAGAAGCTTGCCTATTCCGAGTACTTCCGTCCACTTCATGATGATTGTGAGCGCCACAAATCCGGCAATGAGCAGGACTCCAAAGGTGGAAAGGAAGACAGCACCCCAGAGGGCGGCCACTGCCGCGGGCAACGCCGCGCTCTGGGCAAAGCTAAGCGCGGACTTGATGCCTTGAATCATCGATTCGTATGCCTGGAAGAGGGGGTCGAAAATAACACGAACAAACCCCAGAACCAGGTCCACTATGAACTTCAGAAATGCCTCGAGCGCCTCCACGAGCGGGTCGATCACGTTCTCCTGGAAGTACGTCCAGTTCCCCGTCGTCAGGCCGATCACGAGGCCGACCGCGACGTTCACGAGGAACTTGACCACGTTGAGGAAGAACTGGGCGACCGCCACGACCGCGTCCCAGATCGCGGTCGCCCACCCCGCGATCGCGTTCCAGAACAGCTCCCAGAACGTCGGCGAGGGGGGCGGGGCCGAGAAGTTCCCGCTGTTCTCGACCACGCTGTTGGCGGCGAGGTCGTCGACGACGTCCGCGAGGCCGAGGGTGTAGAACTCGGACGCGACGAGGAGGGGGAACGCGGACGCGGAGCCCGTGGTGTTCGTCACCGCCAGGTCGAGGATCCGCGACGCCTCCCAGAGCGTCGCGTTCTTCGCGATCACCATCTGGATCACGCGGGAGTTCAGGCTCGCGGTGCCGGGGTTGTCGTTCCCGTGGATCGTCGCCCCCGCGAGCGGGCTGCTCGGGTCGTAGTACGTGCTGTTCAGCGCGCCGAACAGCTCGGAGTCGAAGAACACGCCCCGCGGGACGATCACGTTGTTCGAGCCGTGGAGGAACCACAGGAGGCCCCGCAGGGACGTCTCGTTCTTCGCGGTCGCGTACAGCCGGAGCTCGTCGACGACGCCCCGGAACCGGCCGCCGGAGGCGCCGTCGTGGCCGATCCGGAGGGGCGTGGAGCCGGCCTTGGCGGCGAACTGCGGGTCCGTGTCCGAGCCGACCTGCACGCCGTTCACGTACACGGTCAGGTCCGTCTTCAGGAACTGGTTCACGTCGTAGCTCCGCATGACCGCGGCGACGTGGTACCAGCGGCCCGCGTACAGGGAGTACGGGGCCAGCGCCGCGTGGACGCCGTCCGTGTCCGTGACCTCGAAGCGGAGGCCGTGGAAGGACCCCTCGTTGTGGTACCCGACCCGCCAGAGGCCTTCCCGTCCCGTGGACCACCGCCAGCCCGAGCCGCCGACATAGTCCTCGTCGGGGCGGATCCAGAAGGCGACCATGAAGTCGTACGAGATGTCGTCGAGCTTCGGGTCGTCGGGCACGTACACGAACGTGTTCGCGGTGCCGTCGAGGCGCGCGCCGAGCCCGAACCGCCCGGGGGCCGCGAGGTCCCCGTACGACTTCGACGCGTGGAGCCCGCTCCCGCTCAGGTCCGTGTACGCCCCGTTCCACTGCCGGGACTCGAAGTCGAACGACGCGAGGTCCCCGTGGCCGTCCGTGACATTCAGGAGGACGAAGACGAAGCGCTGTTCGCCGACGTAGCGGTGCAGGCCCGTCGGAACGCCGCCCACCGTCCCGTTGGACAGCGTGGACCAGTCGTTCGGCGTGACGAGGAGGGTGTTCGCCTTGCCGACGCGGAACGTGCGGATGTCGTAATAGACGACCGCGTAGTTCGCCTCGTTCCCGGCGGCCACTTCCCCGTACCGGTCCGGGTCCCAGAGCCGATGGCTCGTCGTGAACGTCTTCGAGGAACCTGGCGCGACGTCCAGCTCGCGTCCTCCGTCGACGTCGTTCGCGAAGACCTGGATCTTCAACGTTGTGGAGAGGACATTGTCGGGCACGTTCACGGAGAGAAGGTGGTTCGGTTCGGACAGATCGTAGCCGTCCTGGTCCGTGTCCTCCACGTCCGGCCCGTTCGTCCAGTTCCCGTTCACGTGTCCGCGCGCCCAGTACTTGCACGGCCGCCGATTCGGGTCGCACGCGCTCGCGGGCGGGTTGATCACGTCATCCACCCAGAGGGTGGCGATTCGGATCTGCACGACGAGGTCGTACAGGGGGTCGAAGTCCGAGCCGTCCGAGTACCCGTCGTGATCCGTGTCCACGAGGAGGGGATCCGTGTGCAGCGTGCGGACCTCGGTCCCGTCCCGCATCCCATCCCCGTCCGTGTCCTCTTTGGTGGGCGAAATCATCCACCCGGTTCGACCGAGGAGCTCGTCCCCGTCGCTCAGGGAGTCGCGATCCGTGTCCCAGAACAGGGCGTTCGTGAACCGCGGCTTCGTGACGTTCACGAGGGAGAGGGTCACGGACCCGCTCGGGGTCGACCGTTGGACCTGGAGGGAATGGAGCCCCTTCGGGAGGTTCGCGTCAAACGTCACCTCGAGGGTCCCCCAGCCCGAGTTCGTGCGCTTCGTCCACTTCAGTTGCCCGTCGAGGTACACGACCGCCTCCACGGGCGGGCCCCAGATCGGGTGGCCTCCGCCCGCGGACGTCTTGATCCGCCACTGGTACTCACCCGCCGCGTCCACGGTCACGTTCACGGTGACGTTCGCCGGCGTCACGGTCGCATTGTTGTAGTAGAACCGGTACGTCTCCTCGTAATCCGTGAGCCCGTCCCCGTCCGTGTCCGCGTTCGTCGGGTCCGTCCGCTTCGCGCATGCCTCCTGCCCGTCGCGCAGGCCGTCCCCGTCCGTGTCCGCGCGGTCCGGGTCCGTCGGGACCTTCCGGAACGCGATCGAGAGGACGTCGCCGCCGAGGCTCTGGGTCCCCGTGATCCGCAGGCGGTGATCCCCCGTGCACAGCATCGCCGCGAAGGACGGAGTACGCGTGTCCGGAGCGGACGGGGGCAGGTACCCGGCCCTCCCGGTCCAGAGCTGCGCTCCGTCCACCGCGATCCGCAGCCCTGCGTAGACCGTCGTCTCCCCCTCCTTGTACCCCTCCAGGCGGACGGTCGCGTCGAACTGCCACCGGCCCTCGACGGGCGCGAACCAGTCCACGTCGAGGAACTGCCCGGGCGCGAGGTGGCGGACCGTTTCGTCCAGGTATGCGTACGCGTGGGGCTCCCCGAACGACGTGAGGTTGTCCCCGTCCGCGTCGACGTCGACCCACATGTAGTCCAGCGTGACGGGGACCGTGAGCCGGAGGTCCACGTTCACGAACGCGTCCCCGTAGTCGTCGTGGAACATCCGGAGGACGTCGCCTCCTCCGCCACCCCCGGCGAAGTTCGACCCCTGGGCGAACAGGACCGCCGTCCGCCACGTGCTGTCCCCGACGACCGCGCCGATCGTGACCCACTGGACGCCGTCGTTCATCTGCACGAGCCCGCCCTGGGACGACTTGTACGTGACGTACGCGATCATCGACCCGTAGGGCCAGGGGAGGTTCAGGTACAGGTCCGGCATCGTCCCCGGGTTCGCGATCCGGACCGTGCGGCCGTCGACCACGGTCGGGGCGCCCCAGTCCGTGTTCGGGTACACGCTCATCCCCGGGACGTGGGACGAGGCGACGTTGTCGCCCGTCACGCCGACATCCGTCTCCCAATGAACGGGCGTCAGCGTGAACATCGTCGTCTCGTTCAGCCGGTCCTTCGGGACGAGGCGGAGCCACAGCTGCGTCCCCGGCATCGTCGGGGCCGCGTCGTACCCGTACCACGTCGGGTCCGTGACGAACAGGGCCTCGCCCGCGGAGAAGTTCGATGCGCTCGCCCCGAAGACCCACTGCGTGCCCGTGTACCGCTGGACCGTGAACCCGGAGGAGTTCCCGTCGAACCGGAGGCGGACCAGATATCCGGCCCCGAGGTCCGCCGGCGTGACGAACAGGTAGCCGCCTGACGAGGAGGCGTTCTTGTACCCGAAGCCGTCGTTCACCCACCCGCCCGCCGTCATGACGCCGGGCACGTGGAACGTGTCGAGGCCGTCGTCGGAGCCGTCGCCCACGTACGTCGTGTGCTTCGCGGGGAGCGCGGCGATCAGGTCGACCTGGACGGCCTTCTCGAACCGGAGCTTCACGTTCAAACCCGCCCACGCGGGCTCCGCGTCATAGAACAGCGTGTGCTCGAGGAGGAACGACGACGCGCGCCAGTTCGCGAGCCCGTACACCGCGGCGATTGTGACCCACCCGGCGCCGTTCCATACGGAGACGTTCGAGGCCTGCGTCCCGTAGAACTGGACGGTGAAGAGGTAGTCGTTGTACCGCTCCCAAGTTCCCCGGTACAAGTTCAGGTAGAACGTCCCGTTCGCGCTCACCTCACGGTAGTTCGGGAGCGGGTTCGTGCGGTACGCGTCCACCGCAGTGGAGGGAGCCGTGGACGTCTGCGGAGTGGACCACCCGATGTTGCCGACGCTGATCCCGGGCGTCTTGGCCGTGTAGTCTGTGTCCCCCGACGCGCCGACGTCGACGACGAACCGTTCCGCTCCAGCCCCAAGGATGTCGAACGCGAGGGTGTAGTCGCCACGGGACTGGCAGGGGACGGTGCCGTAGCACCGGACCTCGAGCCGCCAGAAGCCGGGGATCGAGCCGACGTCGTACGTCAGGAACTCCGGGATCCCGGCGCCCCGCGCGGAGGACTGCGCCGCGACCGTGCCGGCGGGCCGCCAAAGGTACAGGTCGAAGTCGTGCGTTGGTGGCGGCGTGAGGGTCGCGCGGACCGTGTGTCCCGCGAACGCCTGGAAGCGATAGAAGTCGGTCCCGTCGCCGTAGGGGGACGACGTGTTCGTCCACCCGTGCCATCGGCCGGGTTCCACGGGCAGCGCGGTCGCGAATAGCCCGCCCGCATCCGTCGAGGAGTTCGCGTCGTTCGGGCCGACGAGGGTCCGGACGGAGCCCCATCGGTATTCGGTGTCGTTCAGGTTCGAGAGGGAGGAGGAGACGACCTTGTACAGGTACGTCGTCTCCGGGAGGAGGCCCGTGAGCTGGACGAAGTGGTTCGACCCGTTCGCGCCTGTCGCCTTCAAGGAGGCGGACCGGAGGCCATGCCAGACAACGGATGTCGCGTCGCTCGAGGTCATCCACGTGAGGTTCGCCCAAGTCACGGCGGGCGTCGCGACGACGTTCGAAAGCGTGATCCCCCGCGTCGTGACGTAGCGCTCCGGAGAGCTCACCGTGTCCGCCGGACTCGAGGAGGACGTGGACTTCAGGACGAAGATGTACGTCGTCCCGGTCGCGAGCGGCGGCGTCGTGACATTGATCCCGTGGACGGTCGTCGACTCGCTCACGTCAATCGTCGTCCCCGAGCCCCCGTACGTCCTGTACGTGAGGCTCGCGTTCCCCCGGTACGTCGTGTTCCACCGCGCGTGGATCCACGTCTGCCCGCGCTCGAACGTCACGTTCGTGATCGCAATCGCGGGCGTCTGGATCGGGGTCGTGTCCACCTTCGGTGATGTCCCCTCCGCGCAGGAATTGTCAGGCTGGTTCCGCAGGCTCGACACGCACGCGTACACCTCCCCGCCGACGAGCTGGGAGTACACCTGCCAGTCGTACCCGGTCGCGCTGTTCAGGTTCGCGATCGTGACCGTATGCGCCGTCCCCGAGGCCCCCGTCCCGCAGGATGCAAGCCAATTGGTCCCGCAGCGAATCGCGCTCGTCCCGTTGAAATTCGTCGTCCACGTGAACGTGACGTTGTAGTACCCGGCGACCTGGGTCGCCGTCCGCGAGAGCGCGTCGATCCGCAGGCCCGCGGAGAACGACATCGTGCCGCTCTCCCCGACGAGCGTGACGTCCGCGAGGGCGACGCTTCGGACGCGGTAGTAGTACTTCGTCGCCGTCAGGCTCGTGAGGTTCACCTCGTGCGCCGTCCCGCTCGCCCCCGTCGCGGTCCACACGAGGTTGCTCTCGTTCGTCCCGTACTTGACGACCGACGTCGACGGCAGGTTCGTCGTCCACGTAATCGTGGCGCGGTCGTACGAGAGGTTCCCCGCGGTCACGTCGCGGATCGCGACGCCGGAGTAGAACGAGAACGTCTCCGACCAGTACGTCGTGGTCTGCCGCTTCGCCCCCGCGCGGACCTTGTACGTTTGGTTCGCCTGCAGCGGGGCGATCGACACCTCGTACGGGGTCGCGTTGTCCCACGTCCGGTGCTCGCCCGTGGACAGGACCCCCCAGTCGACCCAGCTCTCCGTCACGGGGACGTACCCCGAGGAGACGTTCCACGCGACGGTCGCGTCCTCCGCGGTCACGTCCGACACTGTCACCTCGGAGACACTCGCGCTGTCCCCCGCGCCCTCCCCGTCCCCGGGGATCGGCTCGGGCGGCGGGTCCCCCGGGTCCCCGGGGGGCGGCGGGTCCGGCTCACCGTCGTCATCGTCGTCGTCCCCGACCCGGGTCCCGGGCGGGGCCTCCCCGCGGAGGAAGTCCACGAGCCCCTGGGCGAGGCGGGTAAGCTCGACCTGCGCGGTCGCGTTGATCACGAGGTCGTCCCGCGGGTCCCCGCCGACCGCGCCGTCGAAGCGAGTCATGACCTGCTCCTCCACGTACGCAATCGCGCGGGACTCCTCCCGCTGCTCGATGATCTCGTTCGCGGTCTGCAGGAGCGACACGAGCGCGGCGCGGGACGCGCGGGCGGGCGGGACGAAGTCGTTCCGGCCGAGCCGCCGCACGAACGTGCGGATCGTCAGGAGCCGCGGCCGGTCCAGGAGGGCGTCGAGGTCCGCGTACACCTCCGCGTCCCCGTGGCGTCCGTCCGTCCACGCGACGACGAGGTCCCGGCCCGATCCGATCGCGACGGAGGGCTCCGCCGCGCCCGTCGGGGAGTCGGAGACCTGCGTGGCCGCGGTGACCCGGGTACCGGCCAGGGTCACGATCCGGCCGAAGACCTGCGGGGTCCCCGTGCGGTCGTCCCGCCAGACCACGGCGGCGAGCCCGCGCGTCCCGACCGCGGCGGCCGGGTCCCGCGCCTGGCTCGGTCCTACTTCAATCGGCGGACCGACGACCCACGTCTCCCCCGCGGTCCCGCTAAACGCCGCGTGGACATCGAACGTCCCGAGGGAGTTGTCGCTCCACTCGAGGGCGAGCTGGTCCCCGCGCCCGACGATGGCGAGGCCGCCGAACGCAGCATCGAACCAGGCGACGGGGTGAACCGGGGAGACGGCGCCGGTCGACAAGGTCACGGACACGTGCGCGACGGCGGTCACGCCCTGCGCCTCCTGCGCCCATGCGAGGTGCGCCCGGCCGCCCGCGACGACGAGGGCAACGGACAGCGCGGACGCGTTGAACCCGAGGAGCGCACGGGCGCCTCGGACCGCGCCGTCCTGGACCGTGAGGGCAACGAGGCGGACCTGATCCCCGGCGGGGACCTCGTGCACGTACGCGAGGAGGAGGGTCGTGGCCGTGGCCGCGAGCGCGGGGGCGCGGCCCGCCCCGACCTTGGCCGGGCCTCCCCATTCCCGCCCGTCGTCGGAGCTCGCACGGACGTACACGGACTCCGGGGAGGACGCGTTCGCGCGCCCTTCCCAGGCAAGGCCGACCAGTCCGTCCCGCGGCGCGACCGCCAAGGACGGGGAGTCCACGCTGAGGAAGCCGTCCGCGAGTGGTCGGTCCCCGGAGAACGTCCACCCGCTATTCGCACTCGACTTGTGGTAGACGCCGGCGCCGCCGTCCCGCGTGTCGGTCCATGCAACGTGGAGGGTCCCGTCGGACGACCACGCGAGCTGTGGGGCCCGGGACGCGCCTGGCGCGACCGTGAGCCGGCGCGTGCTCTCCCCGAACGTCCAATCGTCGTCGTCCCCTGGCGCGCTCGCGGGCCCGACGAGCTGGGAGAAGGTGACCGTCAGGAGGATCGCGGTCGCGAAGACCGCAAACCCCTTCAGAACGAGCCGCCCATTCTCTCGAAGAATCCGCGCAATCCGTCCCGCGTTGGCCTCCGCATCCGCCCCCGTTTCGGAATCCAAGTCGATTCCCCCCGACGCCTCGCCGGCGAAGGGAGAGTGAAACGGCCTTCGTCGAGCGGGGCGACGCCGGATGTCCGATGCCATACAAAACACCTTCGGAAGGTTGTGCGAAACCGAACATCTCGGATAACGCCGGTATCGGGGACTGCCGGGACGGGAGTAGGATCGCGAGTCCCTCTCGATTTCGGCGATGGGGCGCGGTGCCTATCGCTCTACCAACTGTCCGCGACCTCGATGTTCGCTGGGTCGAAGAATCGCGGCTAGGGGGGTGGCGCATTGGTCTCAAGGCAGTCCTTTGCAATCGCTCTAATGACGGGAATCCACGCTCTATAGGCTTCCGAAACGGTGGGGTCGATGTGGATCACGCCGTATCCTTTCTTCTTCTTGTGATGGCTGGCCTGATCTCTCAAACCCTTGAGCGACTTTGAGACCAAAGCCGCATCAATCGGCAATGTCAGATGGGCCAGCTGGACCACCGTAGGTTCGTGTTGTAACGGGACTCGCCATCGGGTGCCGTACCCATTCTGAAGATGGACGAGGTCGCTACCGTCGCAGTAGTATTCAATGACCCGGAAGTATGCTAGGAAGGAATCAACCGGATCGGCCTTGGCAACCGCCGAATAGAAGTCGTAGATTCCCCCGTCATATGAAGAGGGCGCCGCGGCCAAACGCTGTTCGGGACTGACAGGGTGGTGCGCGACGATATGCCCGCCGGCTCGAAGAGTCGTCACCCCAGTGAGCTTCCCCCCTTTCTCATCAGGCTCGGTGGCTTCCTCTTGGACATGCGAGGGTCCTGCAAGGATCCTCATCGAGATGTGCAGGGTGAGGACTGCCCGAACGAGTGCGTTGCGAGCTAGCTCAACTGTGTGTGAGGAATTGGGCCCTGGAACGATGACCTCTGCTTTGGTGAGATTTCCAGACCCGTCCGGGCGAACTACGACCTCTATTTCTTCTACATGGACATGAATGTCTGAATTCGCGACCAAAATCGGCAACAATTCGTATCCGCCGAGAACTGTCCTCATGAGATCAGCCTCATGACCCTCATCCCGTCCCAGTAAAAGCCATCGACGGTGAACAGCGGACGCGCTAGCCGGCTCGAGAAATCCAGTAACCCGAAGGAACCGCAAGCGATTTACCTGCGGGTTGCTTGAGCGCAGACGGTTGAACGGCGACAGCCAAGCTCGCGTCGATGGATACATCTCCGAAGTCGAGGCAATTCAAGGTGAGCTGCACCGCATCACCTCCGGCCGTCGACCCTCGAAGGCGGGTTTCGGGCTTTTCGCGACGTTCGTTGTCCCTCCAGGCTACAAACGACTCGCCCGTCAGATGGGCACTCTCTGGGTCGATTCCTCCCACGAGGCCCAGACTGGCCGTCTGAAGGGAGTGGAAGAAGAATGGTATCGACGCGTCTATTCCTATCTGGGAACAATCCAAGCCCCAACTGCACCGGGCATGGACCGGGCAGGCCCAAAGACGCTGCAGGCACGGCTTGCGCGCGCCCATAGTCGCAAGCGACTCGCGTCCCGGCTGGCCGCCGAAGTGACCTTTCTGAAAGACCTCAAACTCCGCGAATTGGTCCCCGTCACTGAGAGCGCACCGGGAAGGAAAGTCCGACCCCCCTCAGCTAGCACGATACAGGAGGCACATCGGGCGCCTTCGTTTTTCCCCAGCTCTGTTGTAGAGAAGTTACCTCAAGCCGTGAAGAAGAGCATCGAGCAGGCGGCTGAATGCTATCGTCAAGGAATGTTCGAACCTTGCGCCGTCATGCTGAGGAAAGCCGTCCAAAACGCCATCGTCCTCCGATTCGAGGCGGAAGGGGTCGGCAGCCAAGTATTCCTTCCGAACGGGGACGTCTTGCCCATTCCCCACCTCCTGGAGAAGGCTCGGGATGCGCGGCTCATCTCATCACAACAGGCAAAAGAGCTCATGAGAGTGAAGTGGCTAGGGGACACCGCAGCTCACAGCTACGTCAACACCATTACGAAGGAAGACATCGACGGACTACTCCTCATCATACGACTCTCCCTCGAGCGAGTTTTCACCATACAGATTCGTGTGGTCGAGAAGTGAATACCGGCTCGGATTTCGCAGTCCTTTGAGAGACACGATAGACTGGCTTCAGAACCACCTGTCGCTGACGCCAAGAAGAGTCGTCCGAAGTCTTTGCGATGTGAGATTTCGCGCTCGCTCACACAATGGGCGGCTGTATCTCGGGGGGTGACGATCGGTTCGCCGATGGTCAACGCTACGCCCGCTAGAGCTCTGCTGGCAAACGGGCGCGAATCCTGGCCGCCGCACTTCGCCTACTCGCGGCCTGCAGACGGACGCCGCACCGCTGTCGCATGGGCCGGATAGGCTCTCAGCCGCGCCATGCGGCGCTCCAGGCGGACGTAGTCGGCGCTGGCGAGCTTGCGAAGGTGGTAGAGCGCCACGTGGCGGCTCACGCCGAGGAGCCCGGCGAGGTCGCTCACGGCGATCCCCGGGTCCTCCTTCAGAATTCCGACGATTCGGATCTGCAGCGCGCGGAGGTCGCCGCCGTTCTGTGGCACGGGCACATCCGTCGGGTAGAAGAGCTTCCGGGCGCGGTCCGCCACGGACCGGACGAGGCCCGTGCGTTGCAGCACCGCCAGATGGTACGTGAGCTCGCCCGCGGCCAGCCCGAGGCTCCGCTTGATGTCCGAATAGGACTCGCCGGGGTTGAGCCGGATGAACCCGTAGATTTCCCCGCGCGCGAAGTTGTCGAGCACCTCGTCGCGCCGGAGTTTCGTGTAGCACCACATGATGAACCAGGGGAACCACAGGACGCGGAGCCGCCAGAGGGCGACGATGATGATCCCGATGATGACGATGATTCCAATGACGATCTCATCGCTCCACGAATTCGGGCGGTTCCCGGCATCCGACACCGAGACCGTGACGCTCGCATGTCCCTCATTCCCCGTCGCGTCGAGCGCCTTCGCATGGATTCTGATCTCGCCGGGGTCGAGGACGAGCTCCGCCGACCACGAGGTCGTTCCCTGCGCAGGGAGCCACGTGAGGTTGTCGAGGCTTACCTGAACGGCCACGACCTCGACGTCGTCCCACGCCGTGCCCGTGACCGTGATCGAGCCGGTCGACAGGACTTCCCCATTCTGTGGAGACATGATGGCAATCGTGGGGGCCTCGGAATCCGCAGGAACGGGCATGGTGATCGAGACTTGCTCGGTCGCCGGGGCGCTCCGGTTGCCGTCGTCATCCGTGACGAGGAGGGAGACCCGGTAGGTGCCGGCGACGGAGAACACGTGCGTCTGCACGGGGTTCGTTCCGCTCAGGCGCGGCGTTCCATCGCCGAAGTCGAACGCGTAGTCTACGATTACACCGTCGGCATCGCTCGAGCCGCTCCCGTCGAAGCGAATGGATGCCGGGGCTCGGCCCGTGGTCACGTTCGCGTTGACTGCCGCCGTCGGCGCGAGTCCCCAGACCGTCACGGTGATGCGGTCGGAGGCGCCGGCGCCTTCGTTGTCGGTGGCTTCCAACTGAAACACGTAGACTCCCACGGACGGGGCGGCGAAGTCCGCCACGATCGTCGTCGTGTCGCTCAAGGTCACGGGCACCCCGGAGACCTGGGACCACAGGATCGCGAGGGGGTCCCCATCCGCGTCCAGGACCGAGCCGGACAAGCGAGTCCTGTAGCCCTTCTGGGCGAGCACGTCGGGCCCTGCGTCTGCCGCCGGGGCCGTGTTGGACACGACCACGGTCACCAGCGCGAAGTCCGTGCCTGCCGCGTCGCCGTCATCGACGGTCAGCTCAAACACGTAGACCCCGGACATGGTCGATGCGAAGTCGGCGATTGCCGCGTTTGGGCTTCTCACGGTCACGTTTGGGCCGGAGACCTGCACCCACGAGTAGGTGAGGACGTCCCCATCTGGATCCGAGGAATCCGATCCGTCCAGCGTGGCCGCGGCGTACTTCGCCGCCGTGGCGGGAGCGCGGGGGATTGCGACCGGCGCGGCGTTAAGAACGGTCACCGTAACGCTGTCCGTGGCGGTGCCGCCGAGGCCATCGCCTACCTGCAGGAAGAACGTGTAAGCGCCGCTCCGCGTGGCGGTGAACGTGGGCGTCGGACTGCTCACGTCGGACAGGTTGATTCCCGACGGCGCGGCCCACGCGTACGTCAGAGGGTCGCTGTCCGGGTCGGCCGACCCGGTGCCGTCGAGGGCGAGGAGGATGTTCTTCCCTGCGGCGGGCTGGTCGGGACCCGCCTTCGCGACAGGGTTGCGGTTGAGAGGGGTGACGGTGACCGAGGTCTCCGCAACTCCCCCGAAGCCGTCGTCGACTTTCAGGTTGAACACGTACGTGCCAAACTCGGCAGGGACGAAGGTCGCGGTGGCAGTGCTGGCGCCTGTCACGGTCACGTTCGGGCCTCCGAACTGCCTCCATGAAAACGTCAAAGGGTCTCCGTCTGGGTCATAACTCGCCGTACCGTCCAAGACGACCGTCTGTCCGCGGTAGACCGGGGGGACCGTGGCACTGGCGTTCGCCATCGGGGCGCGATTCTCGATTCGAATCGTCAACGAGTCATTGCCCGTTTGGCCTGCCGTATCCCAGACTGTCAGGCGGACGGTGAACGTTCCCCGGACGGCGTAGGCGTGGACTGCCGTGGCGCTCGCGTCCGTGGCGGAGTCCCCGAAGTCCCACAGGTAGGAGACGACGCCCACGTCGTCCCACGATCCGGTGGCGTCGAAGGCGATCGGGGTTCCGATGAAGCCGCTTGATTGGGACGCTGCCGCTACCGCCATCGGTGGGCCGTCCACATTTACGATCACGAGGACCGCGTCGCTCACGTTCGCTCCTTGAGGGTCGCCGATGAAGAGGTCGAAGGAATACACACCAAGGCCGGGGGGCCAGAAATCCGCGATGGGCGAAGTGGCATTCTGGAGCTCGATTACAGGACCCGCGCTCTGCTGCCAATGGTAGGTGATGGGCTCCGCGTCGGGATCGTAGCTGCCCGTGCCGTTCAGGAACACCCGAGTCAGCGTCCCATCCATCGTCTGGTCCGGGCCCGCGTCCGCAACCGGGGCCCGATTCAAGACGGTCACGGTACCCGTGTCCGAGGAGAATGACGGACGGAATCCATTCGCCCAAACCCCGTCCGGTTGCCACCAAATAGCTGTCACGCTCCCAGATGGATCAACGGCAATCGGGTAAGGCGCCCCCCCAGTCGTTCCGAAGCGCTGCGCAATCCCCCAGCCGAGACCTGGGACATGGCTGTTCGCCCAGATCCCGTCCGCTCTCCATCCTGCGGCAACCGCGATCCCGGAGGAATCCACGGCAACATCGGTAATGTCGGACCCGTCTGCCACGCCCAGATGCTCAGGGGCCCCCCAGCCGAGTCCGGGCACGTACCGGCTGGTGCCTGTGGCCTCGGAGCTGTCGTTCCACTCCATCCAGACGGAGGCGGCGTTTCCGACAGCATCTACGGCGACGCGAGCGTAGGCGGACCTGTTCCCTCCGAGCATATACCCGCCAACGTACTCCGGGATTCCCCAGCCGATGCCAGGGGAGTAATGCTTCGCCCAAATTCCGTCATCCTGCCACCATACGACCACGTCACTTCCGGGGGAATCAACGGCGAAATCGAAGTCGAGAGGATAGAGTGTGCTCCCCGCCCCGACGTATTCCGGGGCGTCCCAGCCAAGACCGACGTTGTAGTGGTTCGCCCAAATTCCGTCATCCTGCGACCACATCGCCACTGCGCCCCCGCCAGAATCGACCTCGATTCGGGGGAGACCGGACGCATTTCCCCACGGCCAACCCCACCATTCCCCGGACCAACCGACGCCGGGGATATACCGAGAGTCGACCCAAGTCCCTGCTACGAAGGCGTGCCCAGAGGGCCCCATTGCGACGCTTTCATCGATCCATTCACTGGGCGCCCAATAACTGAATCCATCCGCCCACCACCCTGGACCCAAGACATAGTTGGTCCCCCCGAAGTTGCATTCGGGATCGCCTTCAGGCCCCGCCTGCACACACCCCAAAAACAGGGCCACCGCGTTACCCAGGGGATCCATGGCCAGCCCCAAGCCCTTTACCGTCGCCGTGTCGGAATTGTCCGCGGCGAGGTTCACCTCAGCTCCCCAGCCGGCTTCGGGCGTGTAGTTGGTGACCCAGACACTACTCTCGCCGGGCCACCCGGTGCCGTCGTAGCTGTCTCGGATGTCCCACATGATGAAAGCGTCCCCCCCGTCTTTCAGGACAGTCCAGGAGTAGGATGCATTGGCCCAATGCGGCGCCACCATCTTCGTTGCAATCCCCCAACCGTCCGCGTCAGAATCGTCGACCGTCAGCCGGAACGAGTAGGTCCCGAGCCGTGTCGGCAAGAATTCCGCCACGCTCGCGTTCACCCCGGTTATGTTGACAGGGGGGCCTGACACTTGTGTCCATCGGTAGTAGAGGGCGTCCCCGTCAGGGTCGTAGCTGTTGCTGCCGTCCAACGTCACGAGGTCGTTCCGGAACGCCTGTTGGTCCGGACCCGCATTGGCGACGGGCGGTGCGTCCAAGGGCCAGGGACCTTGGGCACCGCCGCGGGACAGGTCGTACGGACAACACTCGGAGGGCGTGGGATCCGAACGGTCTTGTCCCGGGTTCGCGCGGACGGGAACGGTGGCGAACGAAAAGAGCAGGAGCGCAAGTACGCACCCGACCATGACGGCGGTCCGCAACCCCCTCGCCTCCCTCAGGTGCATGGTGTCTGGCCCCTCTTAGTGCTGTGCCTTCTCACGCGTCGTCTTCTGCCTCGCGGAGTTTCCCCGCTCGTCTCGAATCTACGGTCATCCGCACCTACTTCGCGCGGCCGCGGCTTGTGACGTACAGGTCGAGGTTCCCCGAGCCCCCGGGCCGGTTCGATATGAGGTAGAGCGTCACGCGGTCCGGAGCGATGTACGCTTGCCAGTCGTCGAAGGCGCCGTTGAGGGTCGCGCCCGCGTTCTCAGGGGCGCCCCACGGGTCGGACGTCGTCGCGCGGGTCGAGACCCATGTGTCAATGCCCCCGAAGCCTCCCGCCCGGTTCGAGGACAGGAACAACTCGAGGCCGTCGAACCGGACGACGGGGCGCTGGTCGCTCGCGGAGCTACTGAGCTCCGCGACGAGCGCCGCCGGGCCGAACGTGCCGCCCGGCTGGTGGGCGCTGACGTAGATGTCCAAGCCGCCGAGCCCGCCCGGTCGATCGCTCCCGAAGTATAGGAACGGGGTGCCGAGGTCCTCGTTCTCGAAGAGGAAGCCGCCCTGGTCGTTGGAGGCCGAATTCACGTTCGGGCCGAGGTTGATCGGCGCCCCCCAGCCGAACTCGTCGTGGACATGCTCCCGGTACGTCGCCCAGACGTCGTTGAGCCCGAACCCGCCCGGCCGGGGGCTGTTGAAGAACATCCAGTGCTCGTCGCGGGACAGGGAGGGGATGTTGTCGATCACGGGGCTGTTCACGGTCGGGCCCAGCCACGTCGGGGAACCCCACGTGTCGTCCGTGGACGCCCGCTCGGACACGTACAGGTCGAAGTTGCCCAGACCGCCTGGGCGCTGCGATCCGAAGAATAGGCTCAGACCGTCCTTGGAGATCGCGGGACCCGTGTCAAGGCTGGCGGAATTCACGACGGGTCCGAGGTTCACCGGCTCGGACCAGTCGGAGTAGCTCGGAGCCGCCACCGCACCCGAGCCGGAGAGCGCGATCATCCCCGCGACGAGACACGCCGCAACCCATGCGTTCATGCAAATCCCCTCCCGCATGAATTGGGCAGCGTGCGTATGGTAAGATTGGAACGAATTCCCAGGTTATTTCAAGCTTGCGGCTGGCCGGATTGTCGTAGGGTCCAGCGCGCCCTCCGTCGCCTCGAGCGTTCGGCGAAGACGGGGACGTTCGCCACTCCGCCTGTCTACAGCCTTCAGGTGGGATAAATGAGGCGTCGGCTTCCTTGACAGGGAGGAATAAGAAGACGGAGGCTCCTGGGAGAGGCCACCCAGGCCGTGATGTCATCGTGTGGCTAACCGCACCCAACGATCATGTTCCACGCGATTGCCTCGCCGCTCGCGTCGAGAATGCGGAGCTGCACGGTCATGGGAGGGGGGTTCTTCAGAATGAAGAAGTCATTCCCGGGGCTGAACTCTCCTTCGGCCGGCATGTCGTGGTACTCCAAGGCGCCACTTGTGTTTAGGGAGGACAGCGGACCGGAGCGTACGACCTGGCCGGGGCCCAAGAAGTCGGAGTCCGCTGGGTACTGAGCGAGTTCGTAGCTGAGATCAGAGACCCTGGGCTCCGGGTGGAAGGTGGAATCTTCGACGAAGAAGGCCATCTCGTCGCTCGTCCCAACCGTTCTGAGAACGATCGGCGGCACAGGCACGGGACAACCGCGCGACTGGTCGAGGATCCCGGGGGTCCACCAGAGGGCTATTCCGGACACGACCAAGGCGAGAGCAATGACCGTCACCGCCAACACTCGCCGGTTCCTGAACACGACTGCATATACATTCCCCTCGCTTGATAAGGATTCCGAAACGGCACTCAGACGAAGACAAGCGGCTGAGCGTTCGTCCACGTTGATCGAGAGTCAGTCGTGCCCGCGATGCTTCTCGATGATGACCTTCCCGTCTTTGATGGTCACGGACACGTCGTCGCCGGGTTGGAAGGGGAACGCGGAGTCCTTGTGGACGTCCGCCGGGATGTAGATCATGATGCGACCCTTCGCAGGCTCCTGAACCCGACCCTTCCCTCGCAGCGCCAAACGGATCACCTGACAGGGCTACGCTGCGTAGGGATGGTTCGTACCTACTTCAGCGGAGATAGTGCCCCCGCGTAGGTTCTAAATATAGGTACGAAGGATACCTATCCGACAAGCGGGGGCAGGAGGATTCCGGACGGCTGGCGAGCACTCGTGATTGCGGCCCTGATCTTCGGCGCCATCGCGGTCGCCTCGCCGCGGAGCGCCACGGCCCAGGGCTGCCCGCAGCCGGACGTCCTCGTGGACAGCTCCGTCCCGGAGGACGGCGTCCTCGTGATCACGATGCGCTCCCCGGACGGCTACGTCACGGGGTTCGGCCTCTCCGTGACGTACGTCGGCGGCCCCGCCTTCCTCCGCGACGACTTGTATTCGAACCCGGCCTACGCAGAGGTGCGGCCCCAGGGCCGCGCGGGTTGGACGCTCGAGATTACCGTCAACTCCCTGTGCGCGGGTTCGCCGTGGGTCTCAGACCCCGTCCACCGGAACGTCCTCGTCACGGAGGGGACGGGCGCGCCCCCGCCCCCGGGCACGCCGTCGGGGACCGGCCCCACGTACACGGTCGCCCTGATCGTCGCGGGAGGCCTCCTGTGCATCCTCGTCCTCGGGCTCCTCGGCGGGCGACCGCGCGCGGTCCGGTGCTCCCGGTGCGGCACGCGGTACGCGGCGGGCACGGTGGCGTGCCCGCGGGACGGCACCGGCCTCGCGGTCCCGCCGCCGCCGGGCTGGCGGTGAGGCCGGTCGAACCGCGGTCCGCCCGTCCGTTCGTGGACCCTTCGCGGGTGGCCGTCCGAAACGAGAAAAACCCCGAAACGGCTCGGGAAGGGACCCGTTTTGACCCGCGAAGACCCCGAACGGTGCGTTTTCGGGCCGGTCGGCCGAGTTTCGCCCGGCGTGCCCCTCATGCCCCGGACCCCTTGGGAACCCCGGTCCTATGGAGGAAGCCTGTTTCCGCCGAAATTATGCTCTTCCTACTACTATCTAATTAACACAGGGACGTGGCGAGAGACGCAGATACGTGTTGTTTTACAACTTCGGAAGGTGCCGGGACGCGGATCCTACACGGTACACGGTACGCTGCCAGCGAGAGGTGGATGCGAACGGCGACCGGGGATGCCGGGCCGCACGCCCTCCCGGAACGTCGCGCTTCTCCGACGTTCTCGCCGACGCTCGAGCCGCGAAGACGGCCGCTCCCCCGTTCTTCATCCCAACCGCTACGGACGGCGCCCGGCCTCAGGGTCCCCGCGACGCGCGCCGTTGACGTTTCTCCTCCGCCGCGAGGAACCGGGAGCCGTATCGGAAGTCGAGGTGCTTCGCCTTCTTCGTGGCTCGCTTGTACAGCTCCAGGTCGCTGAACAGCAGGGAGCCCTTGCGCCGGATCATCGCCTCGATCTTCCGCCGGTAGGACGGGTTGGGAAAAGCCTCTTTGGTATCCCGATCGTAGTACTGATGCCAAGCCACGATCTTCAGGTACTGCCGCTCGCGCGGACTGAACATGTGGGGGTGGAGCGCGAAACGGCTATATGGTGGTTGACGCGAACTGGTAGCGCACACCGGACCGGTTTTCATGGAGCGAACGTCGGCATGGAACAGCTCAAGTCCGAAACCGGCCTGGGGAACCTCGAGCATGCGGGGACGTGGGATCCCCGAGGACCGGATCGGACCGAGGCCTGTCGCCGGCCAACGTCATCGCCGTCGCCTACCTGCGTGTCAGCACGGAGGACCAGGCCCGCGAGGGCTTCAGCCTCGACGCGCAGCGCGCTCGCATCCGGGCGTACTGCTCGGCGCGAGGGTACGACCTCTTCGAGGAGTTCGTCGACGAGGGAGCCTCGGGCCGCACGACGAACCGCCCCGCGTTCCGGGCGATGATGGCCGCGGTCCGGGACGGTCTGCCCGTCGAGGGGCGCGTCGTGCGGATCGGCGCCGTGGTCGTCGCGAAGTTCGACCGGCTCAACCGGAACCTGTACGACTTCCTCGCGACGCAGCGCGAGATGCAACGACATGAGGTGGCCTTCGCGTCCGTGGACGAGACCGTCGACACGCGCGGCCCGTTCGGCCGTTTCTTCGTCCAGGTGATCGCGGCGTTCGCCGAGCTCGAGTCCGGGATCATCGGGGAGCGCGTGCGGCACGGGATGCGGCAGAAGGCGATTCAAGGCGGGTTCAACGGGATGTCGGCGCCGTTCGGGTACGTCGTCCAGCGCGGCGGGCTCGTCGTGAACAATCGGGAGGCCGTCGTCGTCCGGCAGATCTGCTTCTGGAAGAGGGCCGGGAAGTCCCTCGCGTGGATCGCGAACCGGCTCAACGAGGACGGGACGCAGACGAAGAAGGGCAAGAGGTGGTCCAAGCGGCAGGTCTTCCGGGTCGTCCACAATCCCGTGTACCGCGGAGCGCTGCACTGGGAGGACGTCGTCACGCCGGGAGCGCACGAGGCGATCGTGCGGTGGACGCCGAGGCGGAGGGGGGCGAGACCATCGGGCGCCTGAGGCCTGGGTTCCGGAGCGTCGCGGGCGTCGTGCCCGACGACGTCTACGAGGCGCTCGTGCGCCTCCGGGAGTCGGAGGGCCTCACGATGTCGCAGGCGGTCGGGAGGGTGCTCACCGGATGGCAGCGGGCCCGCCACGCGCCCCGCGCCGGCTTAGAGCCGACGGAGGGGGCGAGGACGACCCGCGAGACGGCGGACCCGGGACGGGGGCTGGAGCCCACGGAAACGCGCACAGTCGCGATGGGGGCATGGCAGGAGGTCGTGGGGATCGTCCGAGCGGTCGAGGCGTCGCCGGCCGGGCTCCGGATCGTCCTCCAGGATCCGGTCGGGTCGTTCGCTGTCGCGCTCCCCGGCGAGCCGGTCGGTCACGACCTCCTCGTCCCGGGCACCCGCGTGGGGATCCTGCGGACGGACCGAGTGGGCGCGGAGTACGTCGTCCGGGGGGCCTAGAGGCCGAGGCGCGGGACGCACGCGAGGTACGCCTTCCGGACCTCGTCCGGGTCGATGTGGTCGTAGACGTCGATCGCCTCGTTCCGCGCGTCGCCCCGCAGCCACTTGATGAACTCGCGGGGCATCCCGTTCCGGCGGAGCATCGTCGTGAAGAAGTGGCGGAACCCGTGGGGCGTAACCCGCCGGGCCGGGTCCTTCCCCTCCGCGGCTTGAAGCCCACAGGCGATCGCCTGGTAGACGACGGCTTCGTACACGCCCTGCCGTCGCAGGCGGCGGCCGTGCTGACCGACGAACAGGGCGGGCTCCCCCGGCGCCAGGGCGTACCCCTCCCGCGCCCGCAGCCACGCCTTCAGCGCGTGGGCGGCCTCGTCGTCGAAGAACACGAGCGGGTTCGATCGCTTCGGGTGCGGCTTCAGATGGACCGAGCCCGCGACGAAGTCCACGTCGTCGACGTCCATCGCGATCAACTCCTCCCGTCGCACGCCCGTCTTCGCGAGGACGAAGAACATCGCGCGGTCCCGCACGTCGAGCGTGGAACCGATGAGGAGGCGCATCTCCTCGACCGTGAGGAGGCGGCGGACACCGTCGTCCTCCCCCCGTCGCTTCTTGTAGTCCCGGAGGTACCGCTTCCGGAACGGCGGGACTGGGTTCGCAGGGAGGAGGCCTTCGTACTGGAGGTAGTCGCACACCGCCGAAAGCGCGGAGAAGTACGCGCGCACGGTCTTTGCCTTCACCTGGCGGGAGAGCACGTACCGCAGGACGTCCTTCAACGTCTCCGCGTCGATGTCGAGGAACCCTTTCCCCCGCGACGCGAGGAACTCCGCGAGGATGCCCCCGTACGACAAGTACGCCCGCAGCGTCTCCTTCGTCAGCCCGCGGAGGGCGGCGTCCTCCGCGAACGCCTCGAGGAGGGACGCGTTCGTCGGCCTCGGAGGGGCGAGGACGATCGTCACACCTTCCACCTCCATCCCCGCGGGGTCGCATTCACGAGCCCGTACGCCTGCAGGTTCTCCAACTGCAGGTGGATCGCCCGGACGCCCTGCGTGTCCGTCGGCTTGACTCGGAGCTTCTCGAGGAGGTCATTGGAGCCCCAGACGCCGCCGGACCGGAGGAGGTCGATCAGGTCCTTCTCGTACTGCTTCACCCGCCGGGCCTCAGGCCCGTTCAGGAAGAGCTCCGCGCGGTACCGGCGGACCTCGTCCTCGAGTTTCTCGATCAGCGCCTGGGACATCTTCCGTTCGTCCGTCAGGCGCTTGTTCGCCTCCCGGAGTTCCACGTTCTCCTTCCACAGGTCCGCCCTCGCCCCGAACGTCTCGTCCTCCGCCCCGCGGACGTGTGCCTCGACGACGCTCAGCATCCAGCGGGAGAGGGACAGCCCGGCCTTCTCCGCGAGCGTCTCCCACTTCTCGCGGTGCTCCTCCGTGGGGACGTACACCCACACGGTCCGCTTCCGGATCGTCTCCGTCTTCCCGCCCTTCGCCGGCATCGGTCAACGGGATAGGCGTGGGAGGGTATCAACTTTACTAGTAAAGGAGTGCGTGGGCCAGGATTCGAACCTGGGAACCCCTGCGGGAACAGATCTTGAGTCTGCCGCCGTTGGCCGTGCTTGGCTACCCACGCAAGCCGCCCCAGATGCGGAGCCCGCTTAAAGGTTCCCGCGCCGTCAGCAGCCCGGCGTCAGCCGACCGTTGTTGAAGTCGTCGAGCACCGATGCGTCTGCGACCATCTCTTGACCGAGGGGCGACGAGGGGGCCACGTGCTGTGGGATCGCAGTCGCGCCCAAGAGCCCGTCCGCGTCGACAAGGACCGCTGCAATGGGCGTCGGGTCCACGCCGAAGGCCACGTTGAGTTTGGCGGCGATGAGCTGGTGCGCGAGGATCAGGCTCGCGTCCCCTCGCGGCGGGATGCGGAGGATTGTCGTCAGCTCGGACTTTGAGTATGTCCGCGTCCCGAGGGCGAGGGAATCGACGGGCCATGCCGCGAGGTGCGTCTTCCAGTACCCCTGCGAGAACGGACACACGCCGGCGGTCGCGGGTGTGACCGGGAGGAGGGACAGGTCGTCGTAGTACGCGATCCCCGCGTCTCCGAAGTAGCTCGCATCCCCGAACAGGACGACGGTCCCGTCGAACGTGTTCGCGGGGCTCACGGAGGCCGACGCGACCTCCGCTCCGTCCACGAAGAGGCATTGGATGCCCAGTCCACCGTCCATGACGACCTGGACGGAGTGCCACGCTCCCGGCGCCAGCGAGACTGCGACGTCCTGCAGAACGCCCGTTCCCGCGAACGACCGCCAAGCGGCCCAGCGCACGGTGGCGCTGAAGACCGTGACGCCGGTCGGGACCTCCGCGGTGCCCGCGGACGGATTCCAGTTTCGGAGGAGCTCCGCGACGAAATGCCCGTCGGTCCCGTACGCCTCCGGATAGAACCAGAAGGAAAAAAGGCTCGCCGCGGCGGTGAAGGCGCCGTCCTGCTCCGCGTGCGTGGCGGGGCTCGGGACCCCGTCCACCTTCGCGGACTGGGTGCCGCCATGCGCCACAACGGTCGAAACCGTGGGGGAGTTCGCGCCCCCGCCGCCCTGCGCCGTGTACCACGAGGTCAGGTCCTGCTCGAACCCGCCGTTCAGGATTGCCTCCCCGGGCCCAACCGCGTACGTGTGGCCTTGGCACGTGAACGTGGACGGCTGGGTCGGCTCCGGCTCCGGAATCGGCAGGATGAATCCGCCGAAGAACTGGCCGAGGACGATGGGCACGATCAAGACGAACGAGAGCGAGAATGCCCTCAACCCCTCACCCCGGGAAAGCATGGACGCGAGGGGAGAAAAGGGTTGCGACGCGGTGGCGGTGGAGACTACAGGAACTCCCAGTCCCGCAGCACGTCCTCGAGGTTCGGCCGCCCGATCTCGTCGAGCTCGTACCGGACGCGGACGACGGGCTTGTTCGCCTTCAGGACCCGCCGCAGGTCGATCGGCGTCCCGCTGAGGACGAGGTCGCACTGTGCCGCGTTGATCGTCTCTTCCAGCTCCTTGATCTGCTTGTCCCCGTAGCCCATCGCCGGCAGAACGTTCTGCAGGTGTCCGTACTTCTTGAACGTCGTCCGGATCGAGCCGACCGCGAACGGGCGGGGGTCCACGATCTCCCCAGCGCCCATGCGTTTGGCGGCGATCGTCGCCGCGCCGTACGCCATCTGCCCGTGCGTGACCGTCGGCCCGTCCTCGACGACGAGCACGCGGCGATTCCGAATCGGCTCCTCGTCGACGATCTGGATCGGGGAGGCGGCCTCGACAATCGTAACGTTCGGGTTCAGCTCCTTCGCGTGCCGCTTCACGAGCTCGACGTCCTCCGGCCGCGCGCTGTCGACCTTGTTCACGATCGCGACGTCCGCCATCCGCACGTTCGTCTCGCCTGGGAAGTACCGGACCTCGTCTCCCGGTCGGAGCGGGTCGAGGAGGACGATGTGGAGCGCAGGCTTGTAGAACGGCGTGTCGTTGTTCCCGCCGTCCCAGATGATCACGTCCGCCTCCTTCTCCGCCGCCCGGAGGATCTTCTCGTAGTCCACGCCCGCGAAGACGATGACGCCCTTCTCGATGTGTGGCTCGTACTCCTCCCGCTCCTCGATCGTCGTCTTGTACTTGTCCAGGTCCGCGTACGTCGCGAACCGCTCGACAGCCTGGTCCTCGAGGACGCCGTACGGCATCGGATGGCGCACGACGACGACGCGCTTCCCCCGCTCCTTGAGGAGGTGCGCGATCTTCCGTGTGGTCTGGCTCTTTCCCGCGCCCGTCCGGACGGCGGTGACCGCGATCACCGGGACGGACGACTCGAGCATCGTGTCCTGCGTCCCGAGGAACATGAAGTGCGCCCCGGCTGCGTTCGCGAGCGCCACGCGGTGCATCACGTCCTCGTAGGAGATGTCGCTGTACGAGAAGACGCACAGGTCCGCGCGGAACCGATAGATGAGCTGAGGCAGGTCCTCCTCCGCGAAGATCGGGATCCCGTCCGGGTACAGCTTCCCCGCCAACGACGCGGGGTACTTCCGGCCGACGATGCCCGGGATCTGCGCCGCGGTGAACGCGACGACCTCGTACGCCCCGTCGTCGCGGAAGACGACGTTGAAGTTGTGGAAGTCGCGCCCCGCCGCGCCGAGGATGATGACCTTCGTCCGTTCCATGGTTCGCCTCCCGTGGGCGGGGCGGCGACGCGAGCCTTTCGCATATACCCTTCCGTGCGCCCCGACCACGCCTTATATACGGTTTCAGGGATGGCGTGGCGTGGCCTACCGCATCCCGAAGGACAACCAGATCCTGGCGGCGTTGCGGCGGGCGACGGACTTGAAGCCGCTCGTGGATTCCCAGCGGAAGCTGAAGCGCCTCGTCGAGAAGGAGCTCCGCGGCGAGGAGAACTTCCGGGTCGGGGAGGAGCGGCTCCGGCGGATTGCGATTGACTCCGCGCTGTTCGACCTCCGCATTGCGACGCGGGAGACGGGCGAGCGGAAGTCGATGATGAAGTGCCCCGTGTGCGGAGCGCGCCTCGGGCGTCTGCGGAACATGACGGTCTTTGGCGGCACGGTCACCCTCGGCTACAAGTGCGGGACATGCGGATACTGGACGGGGATCCGGCGGCGGGTCCCCGTGCGCTACACCTTCGCGAGGAAGTGAGATGGAGGCGTTCTACGAAAAGGGCGTCGTCGTGAGGGACGGGAAACGGGCGATCGTCCTCGACCCGCGGAGGAACACGCCGGGCTCCGTCGTGAGCCACGGGCACATGGACCACCTCACGTCCGGCGGCTACATGACGCCCGGCACGCTCGACATCCTGAAGGCGCGGAAGAAGCGGGGGACTGGGATCTCCGTGGGATACGACACGCCGGTCGACGCGGACGGCTTCGAGGTCACGCTCCGGGAGGCGGGGCACACGTTCGGGAGCGCGATGATCCGCGTGGACGACGTCCTGTACACGGGGGACTTCAACCCGGAGGGCGGCGCGACGTGCGGGCGCGCGGAGCCGGAGTGGTGCCAGACCCTCGTCGTCGAGGCCACGTACGGACGGCCGTCCTTCCACTTCCCCGACAAGCGGGAGGTCGAGGGCGACCTCGTCGCGTGGACGGAGCTGAACCTCGCCCGCGGCCCCGTCGCGATTGGCGCGTACGAGTTCGGGAAGGCCCAGGAACTGATCGCGCTGATGAACAGGGCGAAGCTGGAGGTCGCCGTGTCGGACCGAATCGCGGACCTCGCGGACGTGTACCGCCGCCATGGGATCCCGCTCGACTACCGGCGGGTCTCCGAGTTGTCCGAGGGCGAGCGGAAGGACCCGCGTGCGTACGTCGTCCCGCGGACGTGGTTCAAAGCCCTCCCCGAGGAGGCGACGTGGCTGTCCGGCGCGCGGACCGCGTACGTGAGCGGCTGGTGCACGATGTACGACTTCACGCGGACGATGGGGATCGACGCGCAGTTCCCGCTCAGCGACCACGCAGACTTCGACGACCTCCTCACGTTCGCCGAGCGATGCCGCCCCAGGCGGGTGTACACCGTGTTCAGCCACGCGGAGGAACTCGCGAGGGCGATTGCGCGGAAGCTGAAGGTGAAGGCCGAGCCGCTCAAGGCGGTGACGAGGGACGAGGATGCAGTCTTCGGCTGACGGCGACGTGATCATCGCGAAGCTCGACGACGGGGACGACCTCTTCGCGCGTATCGAGGAACTGACGACCCGCCACCGAATCCGGAACGCGATGGTGATGTGGGGCATCGGGATGCTCCGCGAGTTCGAGGTCGGTTACTTCAACGGCAAGGAGTACGAGCGGGAAACGTACCATGCGCCGATGGAGCTTCTCGCCCTTCACGGCACGTTCGCCGCCAACGCGGACCCGAAGATTCACGTCCACGTGACCGCGGCGGGCGCGGACCATCGCGTCGTCGGTGGCCACCTGTTCCACGCGGCGGTGGCGGTGCTGAACGAGCTGTGCCTGCGGCGGCTCTCCGCGACCGAGCTCGGTCGCGAGCTGAACCCGAAGTCCGGGCTGAAGGAGCTCACGGTCCGGTAGTGATCACCGCGTGATGACGGCCTGCTGATGATTCACCTGCTCCGACAGAATCTCGCGGATCAAGATGCAGGCGTCCACGATCTTCCGGTTCGCGAGGGAGTAGACGACGTCCGCGCCGCGGCGCTCGGCGCGCACGACGCCCTTCGCCCGGAGCACCGCCAAATGCTGGGAGAGGTTCGCCTGGCTCACGCCGATCTCCTCCGCGAGGTCGTGGACCGCGACGTCCCGGTGCTTCAGCATGTCGATGATCTGGAGGCGGACGGGATGGGCCATCGCCTTGCAGAACTCCGCCTGGATCTCGAACCGCTCCGTGTCCTTCATGCTCGCGCCTTCGGGACGATCGTCCAGTACAGCCGGTTCACGAGGACCTTGCCGAGGTACCACTTCAAGCTCAGCGGCGGCGGCACGGGCGGGTGCTGGTAGTCGAATCGCATCGCGATCCCGCGGTGGAAGCCCGCATCGCAGAAGCACATGACCTTGCCGTCGTACCTCGCGATCGGAGCCTCGCCGTCAACCATCGCCGCCACGTTCTCGCCGACGACCTTCGCCTCGTAGTGCGCGGTCGCCCCCGCCTTGCTGATCGGAATGTCGGTGGCATCACCAATCGCCCAGATTGCGCCCTCGTGGCCCTTGACCTCGAGCGTGTACTTGTCCGTCGGGATCCACCCGCCCGCGTCCGTGAGCCCGCTGTCCTTCGCGAACGTTGCGCCGTGGTGCGGCGGGATCATGATCAGGAGGTCGTACGGGACCTCCTCGCCCTCGAGGCTGTAGACGACCTTCTTCTCCGGGTCGACGCGCTCCGCGTTGAAGAACGTCGTGTACCTCACGGACTTCGCGTCGAAGATCTTCTGGACCGTCGGCGAGACCGTCTCCAGGGGGAAGACGCGGCCGAGGGGGGACAGGTAGTGGATGTCGACCTTGTCCCGGATCCCGCGCTTGGAGAAGTAGTAGTCCAGGAGGCACGCGGACTCCGCGGGGGCGGGGGGGCACTTGTACGGGACGCCGCCGACCGTGATCACGACGCGGCCGCCGGGGAACTTCGCGAGTGCGTCTCGGAGCTTCAACGCCCCATCGACGCTGTAGAAGTGATGCGCTCCCGCGGAACCCGGAATCTCCTCGGGAGCGAGCCGCGCGCCCGTCGCGATCACGAGATAGTCGTAGGCCAGTGCGGTCCCGCTCTTCAGGTGGACCTGCTTCCCCTTCGTGTCGACTCGGACGACCTCGTCGATGAGGAGCTTCACGCGCCGCCGGAGGAGCTTTCGCTCGTCCTTCACGAGCCGCTTCGGGTTCCACTTGTCGAACGCGACGTAGACGAAGCCCGGCTGGTAGACGTGCTTCCCGGTCTTGTCGACGAGGGTGACCTCGGCGTCCCTCGCCTTCTTCGCGACGAGGTTCGCGACGATCGTGCCGCCAACCCCGCCCCCGAGGACCACGACGCGCTTCATGGCGACCGCCTCACCGAATCTTCCGGATCACGAACTCCGCGTATCCCTCGTGGTCCTTCACCGCGATCAGCTCGTGGCCCGCCTTCTTCACCCAGAGGGGGATGTCGCCCTTCGAGCCGCTGTCGCCGGAGTACACGGCGATCACGTCGCCGACCTTCTGCTCCCGGACCGCGCCGATCAGCGCCATCAGGGGGCCGGGACACACGCTGCCGCGCGCGTCCACGAGCCGCGTCACCTGCACCGTCTCCTGCACCATCGCCGCCACCCGCCTAGATGAACAGGGTCATCTTCGCGTCCTTCGCCATGTCCATGAACTCGCCGACGCCCGCGGTCTTGTCGACGACGTCGATGAAGTCCTCCTTCGTCTGGCCGAGGAGGTCCATCGTCATCGTGCACGCGTACACGCGGACGTTCCCGAGCTTCTTCGCCGTCTTCAGGGTCTCAATCGGGCTGGGCACGTTCTTCTGCTTCATGACCTGAGCGAACATCGGCGCCATGTCCGCGTAGTCGCCGCTGAACTTCGGCGGCGCGCCCTGCGCCCGCTTCGAGAACGCCTGGAGGCCCCAGAACGTCAGGAAGATGTCCACGTCCATTCCCATGGCCACGGCACCGCTGGCCAGGATGCCGACGGGCATCAGCCGGTCCATCGTGCCGGAGAAGACCACCATCGCGAGCTTTCCGTTGCTTCCGTTGTCGCCCACGTGTCTCACCTTGGTCTTCACTTATTCGAATCTTCTAATATGCTCATTCAGCATAGTTCGCATACACCGCATAGCGGTACATACCGGCGCAAGCGACCCCTGAGGTCATTGGACAGGAGCGACAGCGCAGCCCCGCATGGGGCGATAGACGTTACCAGCCGAGCCGGTCGAGCTCCCGCTCTTCCTTCGTCTTCTTCCGGTAGTCGCGGTAGTGCTCCCGGCACAGGTGGATCCGCCGGCCGACCTCGCCCTTCAGCTCGACGCCGGGGAGCGCGCCCTGGAACTTCTTTGAAGAAACGGAGCGCTCGCCCTCCCGCTTGCACCCGGAGACGCTGCACACCTCCGGTTCCTCGGGCCCCCGGTGGCGCTCGGCCATCGGGCGGGGATTGGCGGCGCGTAGAAAAGCGTGTCGCTCCCGGGAATCCTTAAGACGGCCCCTCAGTTTGGCGGCTCCGTGACGTGGGCCGAGGTATTCGACGCGGACCCGACCCACCAGCTCCCCCACCGGACCTGGTGGTGGTGGTGGTTCATCTTCTTCTTCCGGAACCGCGAGAACCCCGCGCGGACGAAGCAGATGGTCCTCCTGTGGGGAACGCGGAACTGCCGCCGCCTGGTGATCAACGGGCACGCGTGGGAGCACCGCCAGGACGACCTCGTGCGCACGGACCACGCGATCGACTGCGCGGGGGTGGCCGCCGGCTGGTGGTACGACGGAACGACGATGCACGACCCGCTGTTCGTCGACGACGGGCCGCTCCACGGGGAATGGGACGGCGGCGGGTTGCTCGCCTTGGACAATGGAAATCGGTACGCGTTCGACGCCACGAAGACCCCGCAGCGCGTGGTGGTGCGGAGGCCCGGGCTCGAGATCGCGCTCGACGTGCACCCGTGGACGGAGTACCTCTCGCAGATCGTCCCGACCGGGAAGCGGTACCTGTCCCACCTCGGATACCAGATGCACAAGATCCGGGGCGTGAGGGTCTCCGGGTCCATCGACTTTGGCGGCAGGTCCGAGGCGCTCGAGGGGAGCGCGTACTTCCAGAAGGTGCGAATCAACTCGCCGACGAGCCCGTGGTACTGGGGCGTGTTCCACGCGCGGGACGGCTCGTACTTGGACTTCTTCATGCCGCACCTCGGGCCGCAGGCCCTGCGGCGGACCGCGCGGCACGATTCGCCGTGGGACTGGGGGGAGCGGTACCTCTCGAACAGCTTCCAGTTCTACGAGGCCGGCACGGGCGAGCTGCACAAGATCAAGGACGTGGAGATCGCAAAGGACTACGTCGACGACCTTCCCGTGTTCCGGATCGACGGGGAGATGGCGGGGAAGCGCGTCGCGATGGAAATGACGACGTACGCGCGCGCGACGTGGGTGATCCGCCAGCCCGTCTGGGGGCCGATCACGAACGTGCTCCACTACAACGAGTACCCGGCGAACGTTACGCGCTTCGAGTTCTCGGATGGCCGGCGGCGGGCGACCCTTGACGACATCGGGCCCGTCGTGGGGAACTGCGAGCACTCCTGGGGGCTCGTGTAGGCGTGAACACTCGGTGAACCACAGGTCCCCGACCGCTCAAGGATGCCCGGGGGTCGCGACGGGATTCATGTGCCCGAAAGAATCGTCATATACCCGTTCCGGCTCCGTCGCGCGTGCACTCCAGGCTGAAGGTCGCCGTCCTTTCGATCGCGTCGAACGCGGGACTCGTCTCCGTTGAACTCGTAATCGCCTGGCTGACCGGGAGCCTCGCGGTCCTGACCGACGCGTTCCACTCCGGTGTGGACTTGACGGGCTCGTTCGTCGCCTTCGCCGGGATCCGCGCCGCCCTCCGCGGGGCGGACCGGCGGCACGCGTACGGGTACCAGCGATACGAGAACGCGGCGGCCCTGATCCAGTTCGTCCTCATCGCGATCATCGGTGTGACCGTGATCGGGGAGGCGGTGCGCCGGTACGCGTCCGGGTTCGAGGTCCACGTCACGGGCTACGCCCTCGCCGCGGTCCTGGCGACCCTCTTGCTCGACGTCCTCCTGTTCCGCTACATCTCCCGGCGGGGGAGCGAACTCGGCAGCTCCGCGCTCGAGGCGGACGCCTACCACTTCGGCACGGACGCGGTCGGGAAGGTCGGCGTCGTCTTCGGAATCGGGATGGCGTACCTCGGCGTCCCCGTCATGGACCTCGTCGGGGCGGTCGCGATCGCGGTCGTCTTCCTCGTCGCCGCCTTCCGGATGGGACGGAAGAACCTGCGGGTGCTCGTCGACGCCTCGCCCCCCGCGGCACTCCTGGACGCGCTGCGGGCGGCCGCCCTCGCGGTGCCCGGCGTCGCGGAGGTCCACAGCGTGCGGGGCCGCATGTCGGGCCGCCAGGTCCTCGTCGACCTCGTGATCCACATTTCTCCGGAGACATCCCTGGAACGGGCGCACGACGCCGCGCACGCCGCGGAACGGGCAATCCGCGACCGGCTGCCCGAGGTCGCCGACGTGGTCGTCCATGTGGAGCCGGCGGAACACGGGCCGTGTCTGGATGAGACCCACCCCGCATGACGTTTCTCCCTCCACACATCCCTCCGTCCTGTGAGCTTTGCCCGGGGTGGGTGAGCTTTCGTCGAAATCGTTGACAGTCGCTAGAGCAACAGCCACCGGTGTAGCGGAAATCCTATCGTCAATCCGTTTGCGTGAACCTTTCTTCTGATGCCAGTGCATCGTCGAAGACGTGGTACCACCAGAGCCCATCACAGTCGGCGTCTGTCGGCCTACCCGCGAACGCCACGGTTCAAATAGACGAGCATCCTCCGTGATCGCATGGTGAAGCACCAACGCCGGAGGAAGCTCAGGCTCACGCGAGCGGGCCGTCGTCGAGCACGGCGCAGACAGCGGTAGCGACGGCCCCTTGTGTCTTCCGCGGGCCATCGTGCCTGCATGCCCCGTCGGCGGCCGTGTGCGTTCTGGGCGATCTTGCCATCGTCTTGGTGACTTTCAGGACCGCCCCTCGACGGACCGTCACCCAAGTTCTTGGAGGCATTCACGACGTACCAGCCATACACCCACCATGCTCATGCTAATTGTTATCCAAAGTATACCTACATACAATCTTTGATATCCCATCATGCTCCTTCCCGCCTCCATGAGGATCCGGAACATCTTCGGAACCCGGTTCTCCGGGACGCTCGGGAAGGAGCTCGTCGCGTCGTCCTGGAAGGGCAAGGATTACGTGCGGGCGTACGTCGTGCCCGAGGACCCGAAGACCCCCCGCCAGCTCGAGCACCGCCAGATCTGGCGGGAGGCCGTGGCGGCGTGGCACGCGCTGTCCGAAACGGAGAGAGCGGAGTACGACCGCGAGGCGGAGGGCATGACGGGATTCAACGTGTTCGTCGGGCGCTACGTACGGGGCCGCCGCGCCGGGACAATCCCGCCAGCGAGTCCTCCGCGAGCTCGGAAGGCGCCCGAGAAGAAGCCCCCTACCACCGGGACGCCTAGTAGGAAACCACGGCCAACCCCGTCAGGGTCTCGATCCGCCGGAAGTGGGCGACGTTCCGCGTGACAACCGCGTCGCACCCGCCTCGGAGTGCAATCGCCGCCGTCAGAGCGTCCACTCCGACATCGTGGCCGCGGCGCCGGAGACTTCCGCCGATTTCGGCCGCCTTCGCCCCATCGTCCAGCGACATCGGCAGGACCACGAGGCGAGCGAACAACCGAGCGTAGAGGTCCAGGAGCGTTCCACGCGTCCGGTCCTGCCGAAGGGAGTACACTCCGACCAGTGCCTCATAGGCATTGAACACGGTCGTCGCCATCGGTTCCTGGCGACCCTCCATCTCCTCCGCGAGGGCCTTCGCCTCCTCGGGGTGCTCCACGACATCGATCAGGAACGTCGTATCCAGGCACTTCAAGAACGACTCACCCTCGCATCGAGGTGGCGCCGGTTCTCCTTGACGATGCGCGCAAGCTCCGTCTTCCCCCGGAGTTCGGGGTGCAGGCCGATCACCTCCGAAAGCCTGCCGCCTAAGCGGGCGAGTCGGAGGACCGTCTCAGAGAAACTCTCGCCCGCCAGCTTGTGGCGGCGCAGAACCTGATACGCCTCGTCGGAGAGGCTGATCGTCTTCGTCATCTGTGTCTGTGCATGTGCGCACAGATACTTCAACTTTCTGGGAGCCCACAACCGGGCGGTCCAGACCCCCTCCAGCGCGGCGAAGTAGGGGTCGTCCCAGATCACGCGCCCCCCGAGCCCGGTGGCGGTGGGGCTTTCATGATCTCCCTGAGGAGGGAGGTCGCATAGCATCCCCGATCAAGCTCGAACGCGAGGGTGGCGGCGGTGCCCTCGACCGACCACCGCAGTTCGCGGACGGCCGCCACGAGCTCCCGGCGCGTCCCCCGGGAGGACAGGCGCGGCATCCGGGGGATCACGAAGTCCTCCGGCCGCAATCCCTCGGAAGCGATGACCGCCTGCTCGATCTCCCGCATCCGGCCCGCCGCCAGAAGCCCGTCCGACCCAAACAGCGCGCCGCTGACGAACGCCTTTCGATCACGCACCTGGCGGCCCATCTTCTCGAGGTTCGCGGACTCCACCGACAACGCACGGTCCCGGTCCGGGAGCCCGTCCTTCCCGAGCGGGAGGACGAGGTCCCCCTCGAGCGGCTCGTTCAGCGGAAGCCCGCGGCGCATCCGCTCGCTCAGGATCCGGTTGAACAGGAACGACTGGTACCCGTGCACGAACATCATGAGGAGGTTGAACGGCAGCTCCTTCAGCGCGCCGACGTAGTCCCCCGGCCTCCGGACGAGGTAATTCAGGAGCGCCTTCTCGAAGGACATCACGTCGGGCATCGCCTTCAGCGCCTCCCCGTAGTCCCCCGTCGCCGCCAGCTCCTGGCGGGCGTCGAACGCCTCCGGGTCCTCGCCCTCGATCGGGTTCGCGACGTACGCGTCCACGGCCTCCTTGAACTCCCCGCGGACGATGTGGCGGCCCACGACGTGCGTGATCGGGCGGATGGAGCCGAACCGCTGAAGGCCGAAGAAGTTCGGGAAGCCGCCGAGGCCTTCGATCTGCGCGGCGGTCGCCGCCAAAATCGTCCTCGCGTCTTCCTGTGTCGCCGCCAAGTCCCGGATCACGATCCGGAACCGATTCCCCATCAGGTCGCCGAGCTCCAGCCGGCGGTCCGCCGGGAGTGTCGCCAGGATCTCGAGGTCGGAGAGTCGCAGGGAACGGACCCGTTCCTCCGGGACCTCGAAGCAGAAGAGCTGCGTCGTGACCGCGCGCTTGTCCTTCGTCCCCGCGAACGAGATCCGCTTCCGGCTCACCGCCAAGCGGCGGGACATCTCACGGACGAGGCGGTTCGTCTCCCAGTTGCGAGCGCGGATCGTCGCGATCGTGTACTTCCCGCCGTCGACCCTCGGCGGCGGTGAGGAGACCTCCTCGACGACGAAGTCCTCGGGCTCCGACTTGATCCGCCCGCGAATCCCCGGCGTCGTCGTGGCGTAACCTGAGATCCCGACGACCTCCTCCGCGCCGGTCACGGCGAGCCCAACGTCACGCGCCTATAAGATGTGCCCACGCGCTGGCGGAAGGTCCCCGCCTCGGCGCCGCCGCCTTCGGCTCAGGAGATGCGAGGAACGAGGTCGTCGAAGTCCTCGTCGAAGGAGACGACGGCCTCCGCCCTCCCGCCCCGGACTGCCGCCACAATCGTCCAGTCCGTGAACTCAGGTCGCGTCGCCCCGACGCCAGGAACAGGTCCAGGGCGCGAAACAATTCCTCCCGCTCGACGGACTCCAGCCGGATCCAATGGGCATCCGGATCGGGAGGGAGAACGAATCGGGCGGACGGGACACCGCGACCGCATGGCGTCCCGTCCGCGCGAGCGCGACGGTCACGACCTCGTCGAGCACGAAGTCCGTCGTCATCGGCTCACCGTGGACCCCTGTTGGAGCGCCTTCGACCAATGCGAGCCCCCGCTCGTGGTGCTCGTCCCTCGGGTTATGGGCTGCCACGATGACGCTCGCGTCCACGAGGACGGTCAATCGCGGCCCCCGTAGACATAGCGGTCGACGTCCTCTTCGCGGGTCTCGACCCCCCAGTCGCGGATGTGGCTCAACACCTTCTTCCACGCGCGGTCGGGGACCGGGTATCGGACGCGGGCTCCATGGAAGGCAATCCAGTCGTCCTTGCGAAGGCCTTCTTCGATGAGTCGATCCAAGATCTGCTCTTTCGACAGCTTGCGCCCCGCCTTGAGGACGATCTTCGCCTGGAGGCGGTCCAGCTTGGCGTTCGTCTTCTCACTGAGCCGGACCGTCGTGGCCATCAAGATAGGATGGTTTCATGCTACATCATGCTTTTCTACAAACGCTGCGCGCGCGGACAAGTGCGGTCGGGGGATGCGATCCCCGGCGCGGTTTCTCAGCGCGATCGACGGTCTCGGCCGAGTCCTGCGCTACTTCAGCTCCGCCTCGAACAGCTTCTTCGCCTCGCGGAACTGACCGGCGAGCGCCTCCGCGGCCTTCTTGATCGCGGCCTGCGGCTTCCCCTTCTTCGTCCGGACGTACAGGACGGGCTTGTCGAGCTGCGGGTGCCCGACGGAGTACTTCGCCTCCCCGACATCCTCGTCCTTGAGGAGCTCGTTGATCAGGGGGTAGATGACCGTGTCGTCCGGGCCCTCGATCTCCACGCGGACGGCGTTCTTCTCCCGGTCGAGAACCTTGAGCTCCATGGACGCCGCGCGATTCGCGGGGCCGGTATAAGGCTTTGCGTAGGGCCTAGGCTTCCTGGGACAACGTGTGGTTGATCGCCGTCTCCGCGATGTCCGTCGCGTAGCCCCCGGTCCGCCGGATGCTGTCGACGATCGACCCGAGCCCGAGCAGCTCCTCGCCCTTGTGGGCGGAGACGCGGTGCGTGAGGCCGTCCGCGAGCGACCCCGTGCTCGTCGGGCGACACCTCGAGTGGATCGCCGACCTCGTGGTAAACATCGGAAAACGCGTCGTGCACACCGTCACGGGAGGACGGCTCCCGAGGGTGCGCGCCGCGGACCGAGCCCCGGCCCACGGTCGGGGAAGATGCCATAAAGGGGAAGTCCTCTCCCAAGGGCCTGTGTTGCGTGGACGAAGCGAGGAGGAGGGACGGTCCGTCGAGGACGTCGACGATGCGCGGGCGCTCGCGAAGGACATCAGAGAGCGGGCCTCCCGCCTGCGGGTGACGCCCGGCCTCCTCGACGGGACGCTGGAGGAGCTGCGAGGGTCCCTGGACCGCGTCCTGCGCGAGTATGAGAAGATGAGCCGACGGCGCCTCGGTCCCTTCCAGCGGGAGCTCGAGGCGATCGCCAAACGCGCGCAGGAGCTCAAGGAATCCGGTCGCCTCTCGCCGAGGCACCTGCGCCTCCTCAGCCAGGGCCTCCAGCACGCGCATCGGATTCACTTCTGGAACGCCAAGCGCGTGATCGCCAAGATCGACAAGATCCTCGGCCCGACGCGGGAGTGGCAGCGGGACGTGGACGCATACCGCGCGTTCCAGCGGAAGGCCGCGCAACGGGTCCGGGACACGGAGGACGCCCTCGCGAAGCTCCACGCCGTGCCGAAACCCTCCGCCGCGAAGGACGATGTGGGCCGGCTCCGGGCGGTGATTGAGGCGGCGAACCGCGCCGCGGACGAGGCGTGGGTCGCGATCATCCATCGACCGAGCGCGGAGGCAATCACGGGCCTCGTCGCTCACCCGGATGTCGAGGGACTCGGCCTCCTGGCGGTGCAGGAGTTCGCGGCGCTCCGGGAGCTGAGCGACCTCTTCGAGACGGACGAGGCGCTCCGGCAATCGATCGGCCTGCAGCCCCTCTCGGATCTGGTCCTGACGTCGGAGTACTCCGCCGCGAAGTGGGACCGCGTCTACCCGCAAGCGGCGGCTGCCCGGCGGACCCTCCAGGACCTGTTCCACCAGCTCCGCCCGGTCGTTGGCGGGAAGTACGGGACGGCGTTCACGGTCGACGCGCCCGTCGCGGTGATTGAGCGACGGTTGGGCGCGTGGCGGAACTTCCCCGGCGCGGAATCGAAGGCGGCGTGGTCGGACCTGGTCGATGTGCGCGCCTCCGGCAAGATTCCCGCGATCCAGGAGAGCGCGAGGATCTACGAGCGGCACGGGGACCTCGCGGTCCGCGCGTGGGACGGCAGCCTCGCGGACGATATCGCCGCGCAGGAGAAGGAGCTCTTGGCGGCGAAGAAGGTCCTCGATCGGCTCCCCTCGCCGGACACCCTCGCGTGATCAGAACGCGGGCCGGAACTTGTACCCGTAATGGATGATCCCGGCCTCGCCCTCTTCCCCGAGCTTCCGGAAGGCGGACTCCACGGGCATCCCGATCTTCACCTCGGCGGGGTCCACGTCGATCACCTGCGACGTCACCCGGAGGCCCTCGTCGAGCTCCACGATCGCGAGCACGTACGGCTTCATCATGTCGAAGGCCTTCGGCGCGTCGTGGATTATCGTGAAGGTGACGACCTTGCCGCGGCCC
>Ga0209751_10000631_pt1 | contig 37707 bp, 41 predicted proteins | sample RifCSP13_1_FD_184019 | JGI IMG/M metagenome (GOLD analysis project Ga0209751, IMG submission 184019) | Soil microbial communities from Rifle, Colorado - Rifle CSP2_sed 13_1 (SPAdes) (version 2) | ecosystem: Environmental > Terrestrial > Deep subsurface > Rock core/Sediment | place: Rifle...
CACATGCCAGTTACAGAACCTCAATCGACAGATGCGTTTTACTTACGTGCTTATCTTCAGTCTGCTTGGTAACGTGGGAGCGCTGACCGGCGCCGGCGTCTTGTTGATGTTTCCAAAGCTTCACGATCGTTTGAAGACGATCCTGCTCGCATACGCAGTAGGGACACTTCTGAGTGCCGCATTCATGGGTCTAATCCCAGAGGCAATAGAGCATCATCAAGCGGAGCGGGTCCTCTTGGTAATTCTTGCCGGGCTATTCGGTTTCTTCTTCCTGGAAAAAATCCTGCGACTACCTCACATCCACGGGCATGTAGCAGAACAACATGATTACACGGGCGAACGTCATACGATTCATCCAGCCGGCTTCCTTATTCTTGTAGGAGACGCCTTCCACAACTTTGTAGACGGAATCGTAATAGCAACCGCCTTCTCGGTCTCCGTACAATTGGGGGTGCTTACGTCTCGCCGTAGTCGCGCACGAAGTGCCTCAGGAGTTGGGCGATTTCACTATCCTACTTCAGAGCGGCTGGAGCGCCCCGAAAGGCGTATTGGATGAATCTCTTGTCAGCGCTGGCAACCTTGCCCGGAGGTTTGCTCGGATATGTGGCGCTTCAGGCTATAGAACCTCACATCCCATACTTGTTAGCAATAGCCGCTGCGAGCTTTCTCTACATAGCTACGGTAGACCTTGCTCCGATTCTTCATCACGAATCGGGGTTCAAAGAGAGCCTCTCGCAGATGGCGGGCTTGCTTCTGGGGACTGGGACGATATCGCTATTGCACCACCTGCTCAGGTGACGAGCAGGATGCGTCCATTGCTTTCGTTGCTTACGTTGGAACGGCTGTGTTAATAAGCCAGTGACGCGAACTGAAGGCGATCAGAGCCGCACCTTCTCTTGACGAGTAGGGCCACTCTATTCAAGATATGCAAGTTGCATTTTAGAAGTGGAGACTGGCTACTTTCGCCTCGCTATGGTGCTCGGCTAAGTAAATGAAGCTGGCTGTTCGCAGAGCGAGTCCGAGGTTCTCTAATTACAATTACACGTCATAATTACACGTCGATTACATCGGGCATGTCACACTCGGCAACACCGAAAAAACGATGTGCGCTGGGCCTGATGGCAAAGGCGCCGCTTGCTGGCGAAGTAAAGACGCGGCTGGTGCCACCGTTGACTTCCGCGCAAGCCGCAGCGCTAAATATCTGTTTCCTTCGCGATATGGCGACCAACATCGCTGCTGTGGCGGCCGAATGCCGGGCAGAAGGTTTGGTAGTTTACACGCCCATCGGTGCGGAAGCTGCATTTGACGGCATACTGCCCGAAGGATTTGAGTTTCTGGCGCAGCGCGGTGAATCTTTAGGTGCTCGTCTGTGCAATGCCACCGCCGATCTATTGAAAGATGGTTACAGTTCCGTTTGTCTGATCAATTCCGACAGCCCCACACTGCCACGCTCAATGCTTGACCGGGCTATCGAGTCACTCGCGAGCGACGGCGATCGCGTGGTGCTCGGGGCCGCGGACGATGGTGGCTATTATCTGATCGGCTTGAAGCAGGCACATCGCAATCTCTTCGAGCGCATCGCCTGGAGCACAGCCGATGTGCTTTCCCACACCGTCGAGCGCGCCGCCGAGATCGGCCTTGAGGTCGAGATGCTGCCGCGCTGGTACGACGTTGACGACGCAGAGACCCTCAACCGACTTTGTGAAGAGTTATTCGCCACTCACCGACAAGATGGTGCCTATTCCGCGCCTCACACGCGTGCCTTTTTGGCTGCGCTGATCGAGAAAGAAGGAGCGCGGCGCGTGTGTCCGAAACTCTTCAGTGGATGAAGGCATGACAAAAAATCTGCCCGCCACGCAGAAGGGTTCGAGCTCAAGCCGGATCGCAATCATGCTGATTGTGCTTGGCCTCACCTCGCTGGTGTTTTATCGGATTGGCCTCCGCGCTGAGGGCACGAAGGACATCATTTGGTTTCTCAAACTCGTTGGTGTTCAGAGCGCGCTTTACTTTGTAGCCGCCTGGCTCATCCTGCGTGGGAGAGAATCACGTTCCGGGCTGATCATCGTACTACTTTTTGCCGCGCTCTTCCGGCTCGCCATAATTTTCTCACCGCCTTATCTCTCCGACGATATCTATCGCTACATCTGGGACGGTCGGGTGCAAGCAGCCGGCATTAATCCTTACCGCTACATTCCCGCCGATGAAGCACTTTTCAGACTTCGCGACGAAACAATTTATCCAAAGATCAACCGCCGCGACTACGCACGCACCATCTATCCGCCAGTTGTGGAGGCTATCTATTTTCTGACGACCCGCCTCAGCGAATCAGTCACGTGGATGAAGGCGACGATGGTCGGCTTTGAAGCTGTTGGCATCTGGGCCATCATTCAATTGCTCGCTTCATTCGGGCTGCCTAGTCAGCGGATTTTGATTTACGCCTGGCACCCTTTGGTGATCTGGGAATTCGCCGGCAGCGGACACCTTGATGCGATAGCCATCGCGTTATTCGCGCTCGCGCTGCACGCAAGCCGTAAGAAGGCGGAGGTTGCAGCGGCCGTCGAACTAGCGTGCGCCACGTTGGTGAAGTTCTTCCCGCTAGCGCTGTTCCCTGCGCTCTACAAACGTTGGAGTTGGAAGATGCCGCTGGCCTTCGCGATCACGATCTTCGTCGCGTACTTGCCGTATCTGAGTGTTGGCCCCAGGGCAGCGATCGGCTTTTTGCCAGACTATGCGAAAGAAGAGGGCTTGATCAGCGGTGGACAATTTTATTTCTTGAGTCTGACTCGCGCGCTGTTTGGGTCGAGTGTGCCGAACGCGGCATTTGTAATTCTTGCTTCTGTTTTCATGAGCGGGATCGCCGTGTGGGTGCTTTTGAGAAGGAGAAGAAGCGACAGCTACGTTAAGCGTGCGGCTTTGCTGGCGACCGCGATTACCGTCCTCTTCGCGCCACACTATTCCTGGTACTTTGCGTGGCTGGTTCCGTTCCTGTGCTTTGTGCCGCTCGCTTCGATGTTCTATCTTACCGCGGCGAGTTTTATTCTCTATGGAACGTGGTTGGGCGATGAGCCAGGTCAGGTGTTCCGACTGAAGAGTTTCGTGTATGTTCCGTTTGCTTTGCTGGGAGCCGTGGAGCTTTTTGCCTGGCGAAGGAGGGTTGCGCTCGCTCGGTCCCGGCTTCCGAAACAAACCCTCGGAAGCGATGTCAACGGAACGATGACAGAGTAGAAAAGAAAAGTGTGGAGACGTCAGGAATGCGCGCACTCGTAACAGGCGGAGCCGGCCTGATCGGCTCACACATCGCTGATCTTTTGCTGCTCGAAGGGTGGCAGGTCCGCATACTCGACAACCTCGAGCCGCAGACACACCGCAAGGGTAAACCAGCTTGGATCCCGCAGTCTGCTGATTTTATCGAAGCTGACATTCGCGATCGTTCGGCGGTTACGGCGGCGCTGCGCGATATCGACGTGGTCTTTCACGATGCAATCTATGGCGGGTACATGCCGGAGATCGCGAAGTTTGTTCATGTCAACAGCTTTGGTACTGCGCAGATGCTCGAAATCATTCGCGACGAAAACCTACCAGTAAAAAAGGTCATCGTGGCATCATCGCAAGCAGTTTACAGTGAGGGCGCCGCAAACTGTCGGCAGCATGGCGTCGTCTTTCCATCGGTGCGTCCTGCCCAGCAACTACGCAGCGGAGATTTTGCGGTTCACTGCCCGCACTGTGGCGCGGAAACGACTTCGGTTCCGACAGGAGAAGGAGCTCCGATCCGTGGTGAATCAGTCTACGCGATTACGAAGATCGATCAGGAGCGTTTGGTATTGATCTGGGGTCAACAGATTGGTATTCCCACAGTTGCGTTGCGCTACTCGTGCACATATGGTCCACGGCAATCGGTGTTCAATCCCTACACCGGAGTCATCGCGATCTTCTGCACACGTTTGCTGAATGACCAATCGCCCGTGTTCTACGAAGATGGCTTCCAGACGAGAGACCTTTGTTTTGTCGAAGACATCGCGCGCGCAAATCTACTTGCGGCGACCTGCGACACGCTCGACGGGCAGGCTGTGAATGTCGGCAGTGGCAAAGCCGCGACCATTCGTGAAGTTGCCAGAATAATCTCCGAAGCGTTGAACATTCACATCGAACCGATCACTCGAGGGGAGTTTCGGCCTGGAGAGATACGGCACTTGATCTCAGACATCACGCGTATTCGTGCCGTTGGTTTCTCGCCGGAGGTCGATCTCGAAGCCGGAATCGGGCGCTATCTGGATTGGATTCGCGCGCAGGCGGACGTGCGCGACTATTTTGCGACCGCTGAGACGCTCCTGCGCTCGAAAGGCATCGTGCGCCAGGTTCAAACAACAGTCTGAGCAATTGTCCGAGAAACTTGAAGTAAAAGGTCTTGTGTGAAACCAGCGACAAACTGGAGAGGTCTTGTCGGACTTTAAATTGCGATGAGTGTCTCGGTCATCATCCCGGCTCTCAATGAAGAAGCGACGATTGAGGATGTTGTTCGCAGCGTCCCGCGCGAGATCGCCAGCGAAATAATCGTCGTTGATAACGGCAGCGACGATCGCACTGCCGAGCGGGCTCACGCAGCCGGCGCGCGCGTGGTTGTGGAACCGCGCCATGGCTACGGTCGCGCCTGCGCCGCCGGCGTCCGCGCGCTTGGTCCGGATTGTGAGATTGTCGTCTTTCTCGATGGGGATGGCAGCGACTGCCCCGAATTGATGCCTTGCCTGGTGGAACCCATAATCAGAGAGCGATACGACTTCGTGATCGGCTCACGCACGCGCGGCGAGCGCGAGGCGGGCAGTTTGAACTTTCAACAAATCTTTGCCGGTCGAATCGCCGGACTGCTGGTTCAGTTGCTCTACGGCGTTCGGTACACTGATATGTGCCCGTTGCGCGCAATTCGTTACGACGCGCTCGCCGGTCTGGGTATGCGAGAAGAGACTTACGGTTGGAACCTGGAGATGCAGATGCGCGTGGTACGTGCGGGTCTGCGTATACTGGAGGTGCCTGTGAATCATCGCCGGCGCGCTGGAGGAAAATCAAAGGTGTCAGGCACGCTGCGCGGAACCTTTCTGGCCGGGACGCGAATTCTTGCGACGTTCGCCCGCGTCGCACTTGAACGCCGGTGAAGGGTGACTGCTAATTTGCGCGAAACACGAGAAAGTAATCAACGTTGTCCGCCTTGACGAAGTCATACTCTTCCACCAAGGTAAATCCCGCCCTGCCCGCTTCTTTGATCACAATTTCTTTGTCGATGCCGTGATCGTCGCCCTTACCCTCTCGATCGATGATTCCGAGTAATGCCCCGGAGCGCATCGCGTCGCGGGTTCGTTTCAGCAGCCGAATCGGTTGAGCAAGCTCATGATAAGTTTTCAACAACAGGACTGCGTCAACACTCCGGCTGGGAAGGCGTGGGTCGTCCTCCTGGCCGAGAATGGTTTTAATGTTTGACAGCTTCTCGCGCTCGGCGCGCGTTTGAATGTACTTCAGATAATCGGGGTTGATTTCGAGTGCGTAAACTACACCGCTTGGTTCCACACGTCGCGCCGCGCGAACTGTGAACCATCCCGAGCCTGCTCCAATATCCGCGACGTTCGATCCCTCCTTGATACCGAGGATATCCATGACTCGATTGACCTGAAGATTCTGATCGCGTTTTGGATCTTCAAAGACTGAGAGGTCGCCGGTGTACGGCTTGCTCGTCGGGCGATTTATCGCATCGGGAGTCGCTTGGTGCTCGGCCGCAGTCGCTGTAGGGGACGCCGTTTCGGATAACGGGCGTTGCGGTTGGGTCGCGACGCGGCATCCCGTCAAACTGAGGGCGAAGAAAACAGAAAGTAAGAACCGGAACAAACGATAAGAGAGCGAATGGCTCACAAGCATTCCCTTAGTGGAAGACCAATCTCTTCGTCTGGGGATTGAGTCGCATTCTATCAAGCGGAGGAGAACCCGAAAAACTCAACCGCGTGACCTCCAGCGGTTGGTACTCAGTCGCGGGCAATCACTACCGTAGTGCAAGCGCTGCCGAGTTTTGGCAGATCACGCGTGGCGGCCATCTTGATCTCCAATTGAGGTCGCTCGCCGCGCACGATCGGGCAATAGCGATCAGGTTCATCCAGCGCACCGTGCAAAGCCCTTCTTCCGGCGCATCCCCCCTGGCAGGTATCGCGAAACTCGCACGGCTCACACGCCTGCGGCAGCTTGCGAGCGGAAACAAAGGGAGAGCTGGCGAGGATTTCTTCGCCCGCTGCGAGTAGATTCGCTAATGGCTCGCCCGCCCCTGGCCAGTAAACACAGGGTTGTGTCGTCGAGCGCGGGGTCACGCGCACCGTTCCGGAGCCACAACCGCAATCGCTTTCCGGAGGCGGAAGACCGGCCATCGCACGGACCAATGGTTCGCCAATCGCAATCACATCAGTCTCGGCAAACAACCGGCGAAAGCCTTCCCAATACTCATCGTAAGACAAAGCATACGCATCGGTCCTAACCGATTGATAGACGTTGACGCGCAGAGGTGCTTCGAACTTCTTGGCAATTCGGGCCACCTTCGCCAGCTTCAAGTGATTTGATTTCATCATCACGGCGATGATCGTTATTGGAACGCCAAAACTGCGGCAACGCTCTGCCTGTTCGTGAATCAGACCCCAATTACCTGGGCCACGTTGGGCGTCCTGCTCCTCTCTTGTCGGATAATCCAGAGAGAACTCGACATCGTGAAAGGCGCGCACGTGTTCATCGTCGAGCAGCGCAATGCTGCGGCCATTTGAGGTGATGGTCAGTTTTATCGGTTGGGTTCGGAGGAAGTCGAGAATCGGCAGGAAGTCTGGATGCATTCCGTTCTCGCCGGTGCCAAGATTCACGGAACGCAAGGGCAGGCGCTCGATCACCGCCCGCACTTGATCCAGCGTCAGCCGATCGATTCTATTCGGATCGCGATAACAAAAAGAGCAGGCTAGATCGCATTCATTAGTCAGTCCGAGGCCAAGCGCGAAACCTCGCGGCGAGCCGCGTTCGCGTTCAGATAACGCCGATCTCTTAGGGTTTCTTAGGTGATCCACGAGATTACTCGCCTTACGATTCCTCCAGACGTACTCTTGGCAGCAAGCAATGCGTCGATTCCCAGCGCGCGTCCGGCGCGCAGGAAAAGGAAAAAGCCGTTGAGCAGAATCAGGAAGAAGTAAGTCCACGGCCATTCGTTCGGCCGGTTGTAGAGCCCGAGCCAGAGATTCATAGCCATCAATGTCCCAAGCAGTCCGCCCAGGCGAGTGAACAATCCGAGCATCAACGAGACGGCGATGAACGTCTCGCCGGCCCATACTTGAAAAGCGAAGGCCTTGAAGTGCGGCAGCATCAGATCGTTTACGAGCGTTGCGTGCTGCTTGAATGCTGCATACTGCACCATCTCGCCCATCCAATAGCGCAGACCGCCGCTGCCGTCAGGACTATCAGTGAACGTTGGCGGCATCTTCCAGAGCATTTGCTGGTACCACATGCCGCCAACAAAGAGGCGGGCTAGCCAGGTAAAGCTCTTCTCCATCGTTCGCTGCTCAGCATTTCGCGTGAAGTTGAACAACGCAATGACGAAGCTCGCAATCAAAAGAAGGACGAACGCGTAGATTGGAAACCTACCGTGTAGTGTGCTCTTTTGCAGGAACTGCATGAAGTCATAGAAAGGATTCGGCATGTTTAGCTCCTCCGGACAGACGCTCCGTCTTTACCGATGGACCACTTGCGCGACGCAGCTTTTTAAGGGCAGCATCTTATTCTCACTGCACGACGAATAACAAGCGACAATACACCGTGTCTCTCACACTAACAATTCCTCCTTTTCCAAATCCGCGCATACGTTCTACAATCTGACGCTCAGAAAGACCCCACGTTCTTGAAGCTTGATGTTTTTTACTCGGCTGCCGTGGACACACATTTGAGTCAAGACACAACTGCGCTCGCGGCGACGCAAGGCAATCGTAGAGTCATCTACGCGGCAACGCTCATGCTGGTGATCGTTGGAAGCCTTCTGGTCTATAAAGGAGCCGCAGCGCTTTCCGTAATGATGACGGTACAAAACACCGGAGCACTCCAGCCACGTGTTAGTGTCGTTCCCATACCGGGCAATGCTGCGCAGGCTAACGTTGATAGCGGTTGGCGTGCTGATCTCGATGGCGGTTGCGCTGTGGCTGCCGGTGGGCGCTCTTGCCTCAACAGCCGGAGAGACAGTAGCGATTGTCGTGGTCGGTCTGCTTGCGGTTCCACTGGCTCTGCCAACATTCTTTGAAATCCCGTTGGCGTTGATCTTGCTCTCAGCGGGCGCGCCGCCCGGCGCAGCCGTCGCGATGATGGTTGCCGGCCCCGCTGTTAATCTGCCGTCACTCTTTACAATTTCGCGCTCGACTAACTGGAAGGTAGCGGCCTCGGTTGCCTTCGCAATATTCGTGCTTTCCGTCGCGGGCGGGTTTTTGGTGAGTCTCTTCTGAACTAACGCTGGGCCGGACTTCTTCAACGCAGACCTCGGTTTGAGAGGAGCAAGCACATCACTGGCATCATGACGCCGCATGAATTGAAGAGCGTCGACCGGACAAGATAGCCATACTGCTCCAAACCCGCGCCGAATTGCAGACCATGCGATCAGGTTGACCACATCTGCGGATATTCGACTACTTGACAACTGCCACCGAACAAGGTGATTGCCCGGTCACCTTGGCCGAAACGCTTCCGAGCATTTTGTGCTTCATGTCGGTAGCACCAGTGGCCCCTAGGACGACAAGGTCATATTCACCCTGTTCCGCCTGTCCCAGAATCTCAGTGGCCGGATTCCCTTCCGCAATGACGGTCGTCACATCGAGCCCATGCTGCCTGAGTTGTTCCGCTGCGTCTTCGAGTATTTCGTTGGCCTCGCTCTGTAACCTTTCTTCCAACTGAATTTCCGGGCCCCTTTGCTCAGTCGTCTCTCCACCCTCGTCAAACCAATCCCGATCGAGCCCGAGATTTACCCAAGGCGTTTCGACCACATGCACGAGCGTGATATCAGCTGACTCAGTATTGAAATAGGTGGTCAACGAACTGAGGGCTTGCTGGGAAGCCCGTGACCTGTCAACACAAAGCAAGATCTGCAGGCTGCTTCCTCCGGTGGATTCCCTGCAGACAAGCACGATTCCCGGTGCATGTTCGACGACTCTGCTCGCGACAGAGCCGATGCCCGGCCTCGTCGTGTCATATTGGCTTGTGGCTCCAAGGACAGTGACGTTGTATTCGTCAGCCAGACGCACAATCACTTTGGCTGGCGAACCGGTCCCGGCGTGGGTCTTCGCAGTGACCCCTTCTGCTAGCAGAGTTTGGCGGGCACGTTCCAGAATAGTCTGCGTCTCTCGCGCCATGCGTCGCTGATACTGATCGCGAACACCGTCGCCCTTTTTCTGTTTTCCTGGTTTATAAAACTCCGGCGCGACGCAGAGTACATGAACTTCGTTGTCTTTCCTGCGCAAGAGGCGAGTCGCGGTGCGCAGTGCGCTTGTCGCTTGAGGTGATCCGTCGGTCGCCATCAATGTTTTCATGTTCGGTCTCCCTTAAAGATGCTCGCCTGTCACTCAAACATTATCACGGTCTTGTTCCTCTCGACCCTGGCAATTCATTTCTCTAATATAATAGGGATCCTAACATGACTCTGCCAGGAGGATTATCGCAATGGACCGTATGAGAATCAGAGTGATTATCGTCGCTCTCTTGCTGGTACCCTCCGTTTTGGTCGGCCAGACCAAGACTCCCCAGGATGTCTGGCAACTCTTCAAATTCTTTGTGGTAAATGGGAAGGAATCTTTGAGATTGCAGAGCCAGGAAAGGACTTTGAGCTTTACAGTGAAGGTCATTACACGCGCAAACGGTGACCCATAATGTGGAGTCTCCAAGAGCGTAAATACTGTGTGGTACGCGGCCGATAATGAAACTAAAAAATTGTGACGCGCAAAGCCTCGTCTTCATCCACACCAAGTTGGAGATTGGAGCTTTCTTTGCGTTCGACGCAGGAGTCTTATCATGGAAGCTGAAAAAGGAGAAATGAAGGCCGTATTAGAAGGGTCTCATTTGTTGGTTGCTGTCGGACGTCAGCCGAACAGCGATCATCTCGACCTGCAGGCGGCCGGAGTGGAGACTGATGAGCACGGCTTTATCAAGGTGAACGATCGGCTTGAGACAAACGTAGCGGGAATCTATGCTATGGGTGATGTTAAAGCTGGTCCAGCCTTTACACATATCTCTTACGACGACTTTCGCATTATTCGCAACAACCTGCTTGAAGGCGGCCATGCGTCGACGAAGGGGCGACTAGTTCCGTACACGATCTTCATTGATCCGCAGCTTGGTCGGATCGGGATGACCGAAACAGAAGCGAGGAATCAAGGTCTGCGTATACGCGTGGCGAAGTTGCCGATGAGTCGCGTCGCAAGAGCCATCGAGTTGAGTGAGACTCGCGGCTTTATGAAGGTCATAGTTGACGTCGAAAGCACAGTTCCGTTCTTGAAAATGATGAGCCACTAATTTCGAAAGGAGAAAGGATTGAAGTCATGAAGCGAATTCTTATCGTAGCAACAGTGCTGACTGCCGTGGTTGCCCTGGGGCTTGGCCAAGAGGCAACCAAAACTGCCGATCATGGACTCTTCACGCCTGGGGACATCAAGTGGATGGATGTGCCCAACGCTCTTCCTGCCGGGGCGAAGCTCGCCGTGCTGGAGGGTAATCCATTCAATCCGGGACTTTACACGATGCGGCTGTCGATGCCTGCTGGTTACAGGATTCCGCCTCACTGGCACGCGAAGGTGGAGCACGTCACGGTCATTTCCGGCAAATTCAATCTTGGCATGGGAGAAAAGTTCGACCAGTCGAAGGGCAATGCCATGCCGGCGGGAACATTTGGCTTTCTTCCGCCGCAGATGAAACATTTCGCATGGGCATCGGAAGAGACCGTCATTCAGCTTCATGGCGAGGGGCCGTGGGAGATCAACTACGTCAATCCCTCGGACGATCCACGAAAGAAAGGTGAATAGGTTGATTCAGGGATTTCGGCTGTCAAAGACCGGCTCTGCCTTATTAGACACCGGAAAGCCCATGTCAACGCTCGCCTTCGAGAAGAGGTGGAATCCGGTCCTGAATCTGGACCGCTCCGGCTTCGTCGAGAAGATATGACGAGCGCGATGCCTCCGAAACCTCCAGCGATGGAATCAATGCTCCGCGCCAATCAAGGGCGTGCCTGAGCGCATGCGCTCCAGTAGTGATACGCACGGCCCTGTGCTCGGGCTCGGCGCTAACATCGAACAGTTTAGCCTGCTCATTCTCATTAACGCCTTCGTCGGTGGAATGGTGGGGCTGGAGCGCACTGTAGTCCCGCTGATCGCGGAGCGCGAATTTGGCCTCGCCTCAAAGAGCGCTATCCTCTCTTTCATCGTCAGCTTCGGCGTCGTCAAAGCGGTCTCAAACCTGCTTGCCGGTAGGTACTCCGATGTCGTCGGGCGCAAGAAGTTGTTGGTCACCGGGTGGCTCTTCGGGCTGCCTGTTCCGTTCATGGTGATGTGGGCCCCGTCGTGGGGCTGGATCACCGCCGCCAATGTGCTGCTCGGTATGAATCAGGGCTTATGTTGGTCCACGAGCGTGATTATGAAAATCGATCTCGTCGGACCGAAGCGGCGGGGCTTGGCGATGGGACTGAACGAGTTTGCCGGTTACGGCGCAGTGGGCCTTGCGGCGCTGGCGTCTGGCTATCTGGCGGCCAGATACGGCCTGCGTCCTGTGCCGTTCTACCTCGGAATAGCATTCGCTGCGCTCGGCCTCATGCTTTCCCTGGTGCTCGTTCGAGATACTACGGGGCATGCAAGGGAAGAGGCGCGCGAACATCGAAGTGCCGGCTCGGGCGAGCCGCCGCCGTTTAGCGAAGTGTTCGCTGAAACTAGTTACCGTAACCCAACTCTTTTCTCGGTGAGCCGGGCAGGGCTTATCAACAATCTGAACGACGGGATGGCGTGGGGACTCTTTCCACTATTTTTCGCCTCCTACGGCTTAGGCGTAACTAGGATCGGAGTACTAGCCGCAACCTACCCGATGGTGTGGGGCGTCACACAGATCGCGACGGGTGCCCTCTCCGACAATTTTTTGGCGTCGCGCCGAGCAAAGCCCGTGACGAGGGGAAGGCGCAAGACAGAAACTCGTCGCAGTTACCGAGTGGGTGAGGTTAGCACCAAGACCCACCTGAGCAAAGCCTAGCCAGCAGCTCAGAAGTGAACCCGCGTGCGCATCAGTAATGGTGGGTACGAGGCCGGGAGTAGCGAGGAAGCAGGCCGTGTGATTGAGCCCCGAAAATATTGAACGTCGTGGTCCAGGAGGATAACCACCAGCGGAAGGTGGGAAAGCCGACCCGGTCGCCAATGTGGGAAGGCAGCAGCTTCGGCGCGTCAAGGCAAGTGCCGGAAGCACCACCGGGGTCGAAGAGCAGGGCATGCAGCCAGCAGGTAACACGGGAACTCGGGAGAGCCAGTTGTCTCCTTGCGTGATAATCGGAAACGAGGTCAGCCGGATAAAAAAAAAAGAGACCTGGCGCTGAGCGGAGGCTACCTCGCCGCACAGCGAGCCGAGCAAGACGGGACACACAAAATCAGGAGGGAGTAAGCAAGGTATCGCAGGGCGAAGTGACGAATGGAGCGCTGCGAGATGGGTGACTGGAAGTCTTAGCGGAGCGTAGTACCGACAGTCTGCGGCCTGGGGAGCAGATTGGGAAGGTGGGGAACCGAGGCCCAAGGGACCCACTGTAGGGAAGGCGAAGCCGGGCAGAACAGAAGCTGGAGGGAAAGATGGGCGAGACCTTGAGCTCACAACCTGTGTCAACGCGACTTCAGCGGATAGCGGAGCAGGCGAAGGCACGACCAGAGATGGTGTTTACGACGCTGGCACACTTAATCGATGTGGAGTTACTGCGGGAAGCGTATCAACGGACGCGGAAAGATAGCAGTCCGGGGGTGGATGGGGTCACGGCCAAGGAATACGCCGTGAACCTGGAAGCGAACCTCAGGAATCTACACGAGCGGTTGCGTAAACAGCAGTACTACGCGCCGCCGGTCAAGCGCACCTACCTTGAGAAAGAGGATGGGAGCAAGAGACCGATTGGGATGCCAGTGTTCGAGGGCAAGATAGCCGAGCGGGCAGTGGTCATGCTGTTGGGAGCAGTCTATGAACAAGACTTCTATGACTGCTCCTACGGCTTCCGACCTGGCCGCAGTCCGCACCAAGCGCTGACGAAGTTAAGGAACCAGTGCGCGTGGGGGAACATCAATGTGGTCGTGGATGCAGATGTAAGTGGATGCTTCGACAACATTCCAAAAGGCCCACTGCTAGCGGTAATCCGGCAGCGGGTCAATGATGGAGGAATATTGCGGCTAATAGGGAAATGGCTGAATGCGGGAGTACTGGACGGGGAGGAACTGTTCTATCCCGAGAAAGGAACCCCGCAAGGAGGAGTAATGACTCCTCTTACGCAAAAGGTAATCTGGGTTGGGCACCGCCGCGGAAGTGCCGGAGGTTGGCGCCGGCGAGCCGTTAGGTGCGGAGCCAGATTGGGGCACGGGAATCGAGTGGCGCAGCGTGATCGTGTCGTAGCCAACAAGCACTTCTTTCAACACAAGCCGGAGGACTTGTTGACGCTCTCGCACCGCCAGGGTCTCGGCACGCGCACGTAGCTTGGTGCGAAACCCCGCCAAGCTTTCGGCCAGCTGTAAGTACTTCGCTTCGTCCACCGCCGCCATCTCGAGCGATTGTAGTTCCGACTCGAGCGCCTGCGCTTGCTTGCGCAACTGTGGCATCCGCTGGCGCAATTGCGGCAGCGTCACCAACTCTTCTTGATACGCCGTGACCAGACGCTCGATATTCTTTTCTAGCCGCACCTGTTCGCGACGTAACTCTCCGTCTCGTTTGCGGAGTGGATCTGCGTTGCGGGCTAACTCCCGGCGTCGATCGATCTCGGATTGAACGAGCGTTGGATCTTCCAGCAAGCGCATGATCTCACCCCAGACAACTCCATCCAGAGTATCCTGCCGAATCGGGCGGTTCGTGCACACTGGTCCTTTGAGCCGCCGATAACCGTCAGAGCCAAGACAGCGATAGTAATACAACTTTTGTTTAGCCGTGCGCGTCGAGGTCCGGTACAAGGCATAGCCGCATTGTTGGCACACCAGCATTCCTTGCAGCAAGGTCGGCTCAATCGTGTGTCGGGGCGAATGATGCTTATTTTGCTCCAACTGTTCTTGCGCCAAGGCGAACATCTCTTCACTCACCAAAGGCGGTACTGGAACTTCGATCCAATCCGCGCGCGGCCGCTCATGGTTTGCGCTGTTGCGGCTCGGCAATCCTTGGCGCTGGCGTAATGGTCGCGTGATGCGCTGCCGCGGACGCAGTTCTGTCTTGCCATAGCAAGCTCTTCCTTGATAAGCCGGATTGCGCAACATCCCCCAAACCGTGGACCGCTCCCACCACGTCTTTTCGGTGCGTGTCGGAATCTGGCGTTCATTTAACAAGTGGGCAATAGCATTGATGCTCACCCCTTGCTGCGTGTAAGTTTCAAACACCATCCGCACCACCTGAGCTTCAGCTTCAAGCACCTCGTAGTAAGCGGCGGAAGTATCACTTTTGCGCACATATCGATAGCCATAAGGAGCTCCGGAAAGCACGCTCACCACTCCCTGTTGTGCCTTGTGCCGTTTTCCCCGGCGCGTGCGTTCGACAATCTGCGCTCGTTCGTATTCGGCGATCATTCCTTGGAACTGCAGCAAGAGCCGATCTTCTGGCGTTGCGCCAGCCGGTGACTGCAAAAAGATCAACTCTACTCCACAACGCGATAGCTCTTCTGCCAGTAGCACCTGGTAAGCATATTTACGACTCAGCCGGTCTGGCGAGTAGACCAACACTGCCGCGATCTGGCCTTCAGCGGCTAGATCGCGCAAGGCCTCCAAGCCTGGCCGCAGCATGATGGCGCCACTATAGCCTTCATCTTCGAACACCCATTCCGGCGGCACGCTATAACCGTTTCCTTCGGCGTACTCTTTCAACGCCGCCGTCTGGCTCGCGATCGTGTGATTCTCCTTCTGGCGCTCGGAAGAGACGCGCGCGTAGATCGCCGCTGTCTTGTTCATCGATTACCTCCAAGCGGGGCTTCACCATTGCGGGAAGCACTCCTCCAGTGGACCAGCGTTTGTCGGGTACCAGTGCCTGGTAGACCTGAGCCAGCTTGTCTGGCAGCAAACGATCGAAGCGATATTCCAACTGCAGAGCGCGGCGCCAAGCAGGCTTCGGCTCAGCCACGCCCGCGCCCTCTCGCTAACAGTGCCAGCAAGGCCTGACTGACTACTTCGCTGAGCGACAATCCCCGCGCCCTCGCGTACTGCCTCACTCGCTGAATTAAACTGTGCGACAGCTTGACCGTAAATGCCGTCTTCGCTTCGCTCACCGGCACCGGTACTGGCTTTTTCAACCGCTGCGCTTGTTGCAGATAACGATAGGCCTGTCGTGGTGATATCGCACACTCCTGGGCCAACCGCTCGACCGCTTCGGGCAGTTGCTTGAACCGCCGCAGCAAGTCGCGGGCGTGGTTGAGACGCTCGGCTTTCTGTGCGTCGCTGGCCCGGCCCATATGTCACATATATACAACCATCTATGTCACGCGTCAAGAGTGTTGATTCTTCACAAGCGTGCCTTGCGGCCACTCCTGAAACCCCGCCGATTTGCCACACTCTAACTGACATCTATCGGTACCTCACAGACCTCTCAAACGCGAAGTTACCTTTTGCGTAAGAGGAGTCATCAGCCCACTGTTAGCGAATATCTACCTCCATGAGGTGTTGGACAAGTGGTTCGAACGGGACGTAAAGCCGCGCATGAAGGGGCAGTGTTTTCTGATCCGGTTCGCAGATGACTTTGTAATAGGCTGCGAATTGGAAAGTGATGCACAGCGCCTCATGGCGGTGCTGCCCAAGCGGTTCGGGCGGTACGGCCTGACGATTCACCCGACGAAGACGAAGCTGGTCAAGTTCAGTAGGCCAAAGTTGCATGACGATGGCACGGGTAACGGCACGTTCGATTTCCTGGGCTTCACCCACTACTGGACGCGAGGGCGGAAGGGAACTTGGGTAGTGAAACGAAAGACGGCGGCGAAGCGACTGCGGCGCGCCGGAAAACGAGTCTGGCAGTGGTGTCAGCATCGTCGACACGACCCGCTGCCTGAGCAACATAAGATTTTAAGCTCGAAGCTGCGGGGTCACTATCAGTACTACGGTATCCGGAGCAACTACGCCTACCTGCATGCGTACTATCAGCAGGTGCAACGGGCGTGGCGGAGTTGGCTGGCTCGTCGAGGCGGCACGCGGCGGCTGACGCGGCACCGCTTTGCCGAGTTGCTCGCGGTCTTCCCGTTGCCACCACCCCGGATCGTCCATCAAATCTGAAGTCGTCTGTAGGGCAGCTAACGTTCTGCGCTAGTGCGCGTGCCGACGCGCTGGCGAACCGAGGAACCGGATGCACGAATTGTGCACGTCCGGATCTGTGGGGGGCCTGGTTGGGTAACCGCTGGGCCTACCCGGACACTACCACGAACTTGCAACTGACTACTGATACAGCCATGTGTAGTGAGGTGACCGGAGAGTGTTTGGGAATTTTTATTAGCGGAAGGCGACGCAATAGCGATGGGGCTCCTGGTATACACTCCGGCGACTCAGCTCCATTGGCCAGAACCTGGAGAAGATTCTATTCGGCAAACCATCCATCCTCGTCAAGTAACTTAACTCCTATCCGGCTGCGACCATCTATCTGATCGTTCCAAACGCCGTTTATCTCCGCGTCGAGTTGACGACCGAAAGGAGGCGTCAACTTTACGATCGCGCCGAGAGCCACATCGACGTCAAGAACGATCGTTGCACCGCCGCGGCTGATCTTTATAGCCTGGGCTGCAACTCGAAAGGGCTCACCCGCCTGGGTTTCACCTTCTACCGTCAGTTCAAATTCCACCGGTACTCGCGGGCTCCGCGGCCGCTGTGAGCGCGCCATAGCCTCTCGCGGGTCTTTCTCATTCATTAATTTCACCAACCTTTTGAACTATTGAATTCGGAAGAGTGTTGACTCGACCCCAGTGAGGTGAGGTGGGCATATGTAGTTTACCCATGTTCGCTATGGTTGTCAGCATTTTCTACGAGGTGGTCAATTTGAATCCCCGCAGGCGCCACGGGCGAACGCTCAGGATCTGAACGAATGCAAGTGCCCTGGCGCCAATTTAGGCTGGATCTGCCGAAAAGATTCAACGAATTGCCTCGGCCTGTGAGCTCAACTCACCCGGATTTTCTCAGTTAAACTGAGGCTGAAAGGTAACCGGCAGACAGCGCCACAAGAATTAGCCCACCGACAATCAGCCTATAGAATATGAAGATTCCGGTGGAGTGAGCGCGCAAAAACCGGAGCAAGAACCAGATCGATGCATAACCGACGATACCTGAAACCATCGTCGCCACAGCCAGCGAGAGATAACTGTCCGACGGCAGCTTTACGATGGCTGCCCTCAGTTCAAAGATGCCGCTGGCGGCGATGGCCGGGATAGATAACAGGAACGAAAAGCGCGCTGCTGTTTCTCTCAGCTGGCCAGCAAAGAGTCCCGCCATGATCGTTGAACCTGATCGGCTGGCGCCCGGCAACAACGCCAGCGCCTGCGCAAATCCAACCGCAAGAGCGTCTCCCGCACCAAGTTCGGCTAGGGATCGGGTTCGCTTTCCAACCAATTCCGCAATACCCAACAATATGGCTACCACGATCATCATCGTGGCGATTACCCATAAGTTCTTTGTTAGAGTTCCCTCAATCTGTTTTCGGAAAACCAAGCCAAACACGGCCACCGGTATAGAACCTATGATGACCAGCCAACCCAGCCAGGCCTCAGGAGAAAGCCAGCGGCCGGAGTTGTCCCGAATCGGCTCGCCTGATTGATATAGAGAACTGCCTTTCGAAACGCTTCGCGCGCGTTGACCGTTGATAAGTGCTAGATGGTCCCGCAGAAAAGACTCTGATATGTGCAGGATGTCGCGCCAAAAATAGGCAAGGACTGCGAGCAATGTGCCGAGTTGGACCACGGCAATGGTGGCCGTAGTCTGTTCCGCTCTTAGAGTTGCCTCAACACCCTCATAAAGTCCCGCAGCGCGGGCGGCAAAAACCAGGTGGGCGGTTGAACTGATCGGTATGAATTCTGTAAGGCCTTGAACAATGCCCAGAACGATCGCTTGAAAAAGGGTCATCTGAATTTGTGGAGCCGCAATCTCCTATTCTCTGAATGAGTTTCTTCTCGCGACCCAATCATACATAAAATTCGGCATTATCATGCCGGCGCGCACAATACCTGCCAGTTGCCAGGGAAAGGCATATGATTTTCGGCGCCGCTCGATAGCCCAGACAATCTTGTCGACTGCGTCTTCCAATTCCATTAGAAAAGGCATCTTTGCGTCGCGACCCGCCGTTAGCGGTGTCTTGATAAACCCCGGATGGATCACTGTCACATCAATTCCTCTGGGCTGAAGCTCCAGACGCAAACTCTCAAAGAACGCAGAAACTGCAGCCTTGCTCGCACAGTAAGCAGCCGACTTTGGCAAGCCTCGATACGCGGCCAGGCTGGAAATCACGACCAGGTGACCCTTGCCCCGCTCGAGCATCTCAGGCATCACTGCGGTGACGCTATTCGCTGCCCCGATAACGTTCACGTTAATCACTCGGGCAATTTGCTCAGCGTCCAGCTGTGCAGGGTCGGTTGTGCCCCCAACTCCTGCGTTAGCAACTAAAACATCGATCGGCCCGAATGTAGCTCGCAATCGCGCAGTTGCACCTGCAAGCCCGCCGGCGTCCTGAACATCTGCGGGCAATGCGAGGGCCTTTCCCTGCCTTGACGCAATCTCCCTCTCAATCTCCTTAAGAGCCTCAGTTCCTCGGGCCACCAGACCGACATTGGCGCCACGTCGCGCCAGCTTCATCGCCAGCGTCCGTCCGATACCGGACGAAGCCCCCGTAATCATAACTACTTTCTCTTCCCAGTAATTCACACTAACACCTGATTATCTCTCTTAGCTGAGTTGGCACCGGAATGCGATATCAAATGCGTTTGCCGGGATAACTATTGGAGACTTTCAGTCCTAATCGCGGAATCTGTGGAGTTATGTTTTGCTAACTGTGGATTAGAGCTGCACTACTACCGGCAGGATGACAGGCTTAGCCCCGGTAAGTTTCTGTATGAATCGCTTCAACTCCAGCCGCACATGTTCCTTCAAGAGGCTCTCATCAAGGAGTGTTTCGCGCGAAGCACCGGCCACAGCGGCCGCCACAATCTGCTGTGCTTCCCTTAGTGAGCCATTGGCAGGATCCAAACCCCGTACGCCACGCATCACAATTTCCGGTCGGGCTTTTAGCTCTCCAGTCGTGCCATCGATTGCGATGATTAACGTTATCGTTCCTTCATAAGCCAGCTGCTTCCGCTCTCTCACTGTTTCGCTGAGTATTTCCTCAAAACCCGTCTCATCGATGAATGTGCGCCTGATCTCCCGCTTGTTGATTATAGCGGCTCGTCCGCCATCAAGTTCCAACACGTCGCCGTTTTCCACGAGGATGATATTCTCTTCCGGATAACCCAGGTGGTTCTTGATAAACTCTTTGTGCCGAAAGAGCATGCGATACTCACCGTGAATCGGAACGACGAATTTGGGCTTTGTGGCCTCAGTCATTATGCGTATATCTTCTTGCGAAGCATGCCCGCTTACATGAACCAGGCGACGCTTCTCTTCGATGATATTGGCGCCACGCTTGTAAAGGAACCCGATCATGCGTGAGATCAGACGCTCATTTCCGGGAATTATGCGCGCAGAAAGTACAACCGTATCACCTTCTTCAATAGTCAATCCTTTGTAACTTTGCACGGCCATCTGCGAAAGCGCTGCCCGGGATTCACCCTGAGACCCGGTCACCAAAAACACTATCTCATCGTCGTCCATCTGCTTGATCTGGTTCAACGAAAGTAGCAGCCCCTCAGGGATATCCAGATATCCGAGTCGCTCCGCCACCTCGACATTCTTTTGCATCGAGCGACCAAGCACGCAAACTTTGCGACCAAACTGTTGAGCTACATCCAACACGATCTGCAGACGATGAATTGATGACGAAAATGCAGTAACAATGATGCGCCCCTTGGCCTCCGAGAAGATCTCTTCAAATGCCGGAATTACAGCCCGCTCAGAAGGGGTACGACCAGGCACGGTGGCGTTGGTTGAATCGGATAGCAGTGCCAGCACACCTTCCTGGCCATATCTGCGGAAGGAGCGCAGATCGATCGGCTCACCAATCACGGGCGTTTCGTCAACCTTGTAATCTCCGGTGTGAATGATTGTGCCCACTGGCGTCCTGATCGCCAGTGAAAAGCAGTCCACCAGTGAATGCGAAACCCTTATGAACTCGACGCTGAATACACCGATATCCACCACGTCTCGAGGTTCCACTCGGTGCAGCAGCACGTCTCCCAGGAGCTCGTGTTCTTCAAGTTTGCTTTCGGCCAGACCAGCGGTGAAATGCGAACAATAGACGGGCACATTGAATCTCTTGAGGAAGTAGGGCAGCGCGCCTAGATGATCTTCATGACCATGGGTCAGGACAATCGCAGTGATGAAATCCCGGTATTCTTCGAGGAAATCGAAATCAGGAATGCAGACGTCGACGCCATAGGCGCTCTCTTCAGGAAAGCCCATCCCTACATCGAGGATGAGCATTTCGTCGTCGAACCGCACCGCCATGCAGTTCATCCCAAACTCGCCGATTCCACCGAGCGGGATTATCTCTAACACACTAGCCACTTTGCTCAATTCTGCGGAAAGTTACTGTGGGGTGCTGTTTGCTCAAGAAAGTAAGATCCAGGTTCAAGGCAGGCAGTATAGCATGGACCCTACCAGTGGCTGACCATGCGACAAGTCAGCCACCATTGGCCGCTCTGTACTTGTTCCAGGCGTTTTCGGCCCGGGATTGACAGTCTGGTAGGCCCGGCCAAAAGCCTGGCCTCATTCGACAGCCAAACTACTGGCCTCCCGGTTCGCCGCTCAACTTCTTGACAATCTCGCGAGCTGCTGTGGCATTTGGAAAGTTTGGGTTAATCTCCAGTGCCTTCTTGTAAGACTCCAGGGCCTTGGTTTTGTCTCCCTTTTTCAACTGAAACTCTCCCAGTCTATCCTAAAGGTTTGCTTCTTGTGGGTAGAGTCGGATAGCCGCGTTCAAGACTTCAATAGCCTCTGTGATCATGCCGGCGCCTCCAAGCTGATAGCCAACAGTGTTCAGGGCCATCTGCTTTTTGACAAACTCTTCAAAAAGAGCAATCTGTGCCGCATATTGCGACTTAGAACGCGGAGGTGCAGCCTTGGGTTTTTGCGCCAGCGTTAGTGGTTCGACGACGATCAGAAATTGCAGGACCAGCGTAAGGGCCGTAATTTGTGCTAGCTTTCTCATGATTGCTCTCCTTTGCCAGTCTCTGCGAGGCAGCCAACGTTCAGAACTGCAAATAGGGGTCATGGAAGGTTTAACTACGGGTCATTGCACGTGTGCAATCGTGGGCATTATAAAAATACGGAATGAGAAACCTTTTGAACACACCAAGAGCTTTATTGTTTCTAACACCACGGGCGTTCAGTTTGTGACGTAAACTGTACACGAGTTCGGCAAAAACTTAAGGGCGAATGACTGTAAAATTCTTCAAATCTTCAAGTGAGTTTCGAAAATGGCTTGGGGAGCAGCACGATAAGACTACTGAACTCTGGCTGGGCTTCTATAAAAAGAGTTCGGGTAAAGCCACCTTCACTTACCAGCAGGCGTTGGATGAGGCGTTATGTTTCGGCTGGATTGATGGTGTAAGGAAAAGCCGGGATGAAAATAGTTACATCATTCGTTTTTCGCCGCGTAAATCTAAGAGCACGTGGAGTCTGGTAAATGTTAAGCGTGCCAAAGAGCTGAAAACTATGGGACGTATGAAGGCCTCCGGTTTAAAAGGCTTTGATGGGCGCGATCCTCGCAAATCGGGCATCTACTCATTTGAAAACGCCGAGCGCAAATTGCATCCTGACTATGAGCAGAAATTCAAAGCAAACCGGAAGGCATGGGCCTTTTTCCAGGCGCAGCCGCCAGGATATCAGCGCACAGCAAATTACTGGGTAATGCTACAGCCTTATGGGGAACGCGGCTACAATGAACGAAAACTGAGTCGCCAGGAACTACTCCGATTAATCTCGTCTCGTTCCCGTGAAATCTGAATGCCGAAGCCTACAACATCAGAAGTAGCGCCTGGCCCTAAAGGCGGACTGTTTCTCGGAGTGATGCCAGAGTTTAATCGCGACACACTCTCTTTCATCACTCGGTGCCGCTCTTATGGCGACGTCGTGCGCATGCGTTTTTTCTATATCACTGTCTATTTTCTTTATCATCCCGAGCACATCGAGTTTGTACTCTCAACTAACGCCAAAAACTTCATCAAGTCGCGCTCGCTGCGCTCCAACTTTTTTCAACGCCTGGTTGGCAACGGCCTGTTGACCAGTGAAGGCGACTTCTGGCGCCGACAGCGCCGTCTTGCTCAACCTGCCTTTCACCGGCAACGTATCAGCAGCTATGCCCAGGTGATGGTGGAATACACCCAGCGCATGTGTTCCTCCTGGCGCGACGGTGAAACGAGAGATATTTACCGCGACATGATGCGACTAACGCTCGGCATTGTCGTCAAGACACTCTTTAATACGGACATCAGGAACGATGCCGATCGTGTTGGAAGTGCACTTGGGAAAATGGTAAAGCCTTTCGCGTCGCAAGCCACACTCAAATGGATCGCCGATAACCGTCTGCCAACACCCACGCATAGGCGGTTTCATAAGGCAGCAAGAGAGATTGACGAAATTGTCTACCGGATCATTGCCGAGCGTCGTGCCAGCGGGTCCGACCAGGGAGATCTGCTTTCTATGCTGCTGGCAGCCCATGACGAGGATGACGGCACGCAAATGACTGATCGCCAGTTGCGCGACGAAGTGATGACACTGTTTCTGGCAGGACATGAAACCACAGCCCTGACCCTTTCCTGGGCCTGGTACTTAATGGCCCGAAATCCCGAGGTGGAAAAGAAGTTTCATGCGGAACTTGGCGACGTGCTCGGCGACAGCCCTCCAACACTGGCAGATGTTTCACGGCTTAAGTACACAGAGATGATTGCCAAAGAGTCAATGAGACTTTATCCACCAGCTTATGGTGTCGGTCGTGAAGCTATTGAAGAGTGTGAGATTGGCGGTTTTAGAGTAGCGCCAAAAACTCAGGTGTTCATGTTTCAATGGGCCACTCAACGCGACGAACGCTTCTATCCCGAGCCTGATCGGTTCTATCCTGAACGTTGGACTGAAGACTTCAGTAACAGCTTGCCGAAATATGCATACTTCCCTTTTGGCGGCGGGCCACGCATATGCATAGGGAACTACTTCGCAATGATGGAAATCATTCTGGTAATGGCAACTATTGGTCAGCAGTTTAGATTGCCCCTCGTTTCGCGCGCTCCCGTCAAGTTGTTGCCTGCAATGTCACTCCGACCGGCCGAAGGGATGAAGGTAGTGGTTCACCGGCGCTAATCCTGGCAGCAAACAGAAGTCATTCCAGGACGTTGGAGATCCTCGCCCACTCGTTGAGCGTGAGAGTCTCTGCCCGCCGGTTGAGCTCGACTTCCGCTCGGCAAAGTACGATGCTGGCGCCACCATGACGCTTAATAAGTTCCTGTAGCTCGCCGGGCGCCTGCCTTAAGTTATTTAAGATGGTCTTGCGTCGTTGCCGAAACCCGGCACTTACAACCTGCCGGAGTAGCGCTTCGTCGTTTACCCGTGCAGCGATGGTCGAACGAAACTTTAGTTTGATCACGCTGCTCCAGACTTTGGGCGCCGGGCGAAATGCTCCTGGCGCAACATCAAACAACTGCTCCGCTTCGCAATATGCTTCGACGAGGACTGAAAGATAGCCGCGGTCCTTTGAACCCGCTCTTGCGGTAATGCGATCCACAACTTCGCGTTGCAACATCACAACTGCCTCAACTAGACAATGCCGTTGCTCAATCATCCGCTGAATGATTGCGGTTGATATGTTGTACGGGAGATTGCCAACGACTCGCGCATTGCTAGCCGGCAAGATTTCGGCACAGAAATCCGTATTAAGAACGTCCTGTTGAAGCAATCTGAAGTTTTCGCAGGCGCCAAATCTCTCTTCCAGTACCGGGATCAATTTTTTATCAAACTCCACCGCGATCACCTTACACGCTTTCTCGAGGAGCGGTGCAGTGAGTGCTCCACGGCCCGGTCCAATTTCAATGATGGTTTCCTCCTGCCCCGGCGCTAGTGACCTGATGATACGGTCGATGATGTGCTTGTCAGTTAGGAAGTGCTGACCGAAGCGTTTGGACGGGTGAGGAAACTCTGGCCGGAAGTCGAAGCTTATGCCAGCATTCCGCTTCATTCTTTTGGCTCTTGTAGGGCTGGTGGCGCTGGATATCCGGTCACCTCCAAGTCGGGGCCGTGGTGGGCAACCTCAATGTCTTTCAGCCTTAGAGCATTCGAGATCTTTTCTGCGCCAGTGCCGCCTACGGCATTAGGGGCGTCTCGACCACCAATGATCAATGGAGAGATAAAGAACGTAACCTTGTTGACGAGCTCCTGATCAACGAAGGAGCCCGCCAATTCTGCTCCTCCTTCGACCAGCACTGATTGCAGCGAGCGGTTGGCCAATTCAGCCAGTACACTATCGAGGTCTCTTCCGCTCAACGCCAGCACTTCGATGCCGAAGGACTCCAGCACTCTTTTCTTTGCCCGGTCGCCATCACCGGCGCAAAGCAACACTGGGCCTTCTTTGGCGGTTTGCGCCAAGTTGGACTCAACCAACAACTGTAGCCGGTCATCAAGTACAACTCGAGTCAGAGGCCTTCTTCTTGGACGGCCAGAACGGTCCGTTAGCAAAGGATTGTCGGCGATTACCGTACCGGCTCCGATCATTATTGCGTCGTACTCATGGCGCATCTGATGAACACGCGCACGTGATTTTTCCCCCGTAATCCAACGAGATTCATGAGTTCGCGTGGCGATCTTTCCGTCAAGAGAAGCTGCAAGCTTGAGATGAACAAACGGCCTTCCCGTGCGTATGAAGTGCAGGTATTTCTCATTGAGCCGTTCTGCCTCTCTCGCCATCACTCCTACACAAACCTCAACACCCATTGCGCGAAGGCTCTTGAAGCCGCGGCCAGAAACCTCGGGATTCGGGTCTTCAATTGGCGCTACCACACGTTTGATACCGGCTGAGATTAGCGCGGTGGTACAAGGAGGCGTGCGACCGTGATGAGCGTGCGGTTCCAGAGAGACATACGCAGTACTACCTACCGCTCGTTCCCCGGCTTGCTCCAACGCGAAAGTCTCGGCGTGTTTTAGGTCTTCATAAACGTAGAATCCTTCGCCCAGAACTTCGCCCGTTGCGCTGGCGATTACGCAGCCCACCAATGGGCCAGGACTGACCTGGCCGACGCCTCTGGCGGCAAGGTCCAGCGCTCGAGCCATGAGGCGCAGATCGGTTTCGCTACTCATGCTTTATCTCATTAACACCTCGCTTCTCGTCCTTGGAGCGCAGGCATCCTTGCCTGCCGTCTCGCAGACTCGAAGCGTACCAGGCAAGGATGCTTGCGCTCCCAGGTAAGAAGCGTTACTCAAACAGGTCGTTGACGTACGAATGGGCATCAAACACTACCAGGTCATCGACCTTCTCACCGATGCCGGCATAGCGAATGGGTAGGTTAAGTTCTTTGGCGATGGCCAGCGCTATACCACCCTTAGCCGTCCCGTCCAGCTTTGTCAGTACGATGCCCGTAACGCCAGCGACTCTCAGGAATTGCCGCGCCTGCTCGAGACCGTTTTGACCGGTAACGGCATCGACAACCAGAAGGGTTTCATGTGGCGCTCCCGGCACTTCCCGAGCCGCGACGCGCTTCATCTTTTCCAACTCAGCCATCAGATTGGCCTTGGTATGCAGCCGTCCGGCAGTATCGACGATTAGCACGTCGGAGTTTCGCGCCTTCGCGGCTTTTAACGAGTCAAAGAGTACCGCAGCCGGATCAGTTCCCTGCTTCTGTTGAATAAGAGGCACTCCCGTGCGCTCAGCCCATATCGCCAACTGATCTGAAGCTGCCGCGCGAAACGTATCGGCGGCGCAAATCAATACATCGTTCCCTTCCGCCTTAATGCGTTGTGCAAGCTTGCCGATAGTGGTAGTTTTGCCGACGCCGTTTACACCCACAATCATCATGACATACGGCGTGACATCGGGCGGTACGCTGGTCTCGGAAGCAACACCCTCATTGTCAGACGCGTGCAAAATATTAAGTAGTTCGGCTTTTATGGCCTGCTTCAAAGCGTCCAGATCGTTGATCTGCTGTCGGGCGATGCCCTGCCTGACATTCTCCAGAATGTGTAGTGTCGTAGACACGCCGATGTCCGCAGCAATCAAGGCCTCCTCAAGATGGTCCAGCAATTCCTCATCAATCTCTCGCCGACCCTGGAAGACCGTATCGAGCTTCTCGGATAACGATTCTCGTGTCGCTGCTACAGCACGCCTAAACCGGTTGGAAAACTCCTGCTCCAGGGCAGCCTCCTGCGCCTGTAACTCCTCCATCGTCAGGTTGAGTCCCAGTACAGAGGTAGCAAAGGGTGAGCGGGAAGGAACAGGCTGCTGCGGTCCCGCAGGTGCAGTTTTAGCCGCAGCTCCCTGCAACTGTCGGCTTGACTCCCTCTCTACAGGAAGAGGTGTTGGTCCACCACCTGTAGGCACGGGCTCTAGTATCGAAGACTGTGGCGCGGGTGGCATCTCCTCTGCCGTGGTTGTCGTTTGGGGCCCAAGCTTCTGCGCTTCCGGCTGAGTGCCTTGCTTAGTCAGTCCGAGCGATACGAACTGGTCCCTCTTTTTGCGTTTCCAGAACAATCCCATACTCTCCTGGTTTCATCTCACTACAATGGCTGGAATCCTCAAATGATTGATTATAAGGGCAACAACTGACTGCTTCAAAAGAATGCGAGTGCCTTGGCCGGCGACCCAATTGGAAGAACGTCAGACCGCGGGCTGTAAAGTCTGCGCGAACCAAACACATCTGGAGTGAACGGGCTAAAGACGAACATCCCTTTGACGTTGACGTCATGATGCTAAAGGCGTAGCATCATAACATGCGGACTACTATTACCTTAGATGCCGACGTAGCAGAGAAGCTTCAAGCCGAGATGCGCCGCCGGCGCACAAATAACTTCAAAAAAACCGTCAATGACCTGCTGCGACAAGGTCTGCGATCTCGTCGCGAACTTTCCTCCATCAAACCCTTCAAAATACGAGCGCGCCACATGGGTAATAGGCCAGGCCTAAACTATGACAATACGGGCGACGTGCTAGAGCAATTAGAAGGCGTAAGTCATAGATGATCCTTACGGACGCTAACCTGTTGCTCTATGCGTATAACGCCGATGCAGTACAACATCAGCAGGCGCGTCGCTGGCTCGAAGAACAGCTGTCAGCTCCGGATCTTTTCTGTTTCGGTTGGCAGACCCTCACGGCGTTTCTCCGTATCAGCACGAATCCGCGAGCCTTTCCTCAACCGTTCTCGAGCAAGGAGGCGGTAGCTGTGGTCTCCTCGTGGCTGCAACAGCCACAAGTAGTCATACTAAATCCAGGGGAAAGACATTGGACAATTTTCGCGAGTCTTTTGACCAGCGGTCAGGCGACTGGTGCGCTGGTCATGGATGCTCACCTGGCAGCTTTAGCCATTGAGCATGGGGCGCGCCTGGCTACGACCGACCTTGATTTCTCCCGGTTCCCGACACTAGACATCACGAATCCGCTTGCTGAGGAATAGACATCATAGAGTCTGTCTCGGGTTTAATTGATGTGCGGGAGGACGGGAAGGCATAGCCTCGATCGATTGCCGATTAGGCTATGACTCTTCAACCGACCGCTACAGGTTCCGGCTGTTCTTCAATGGAAGCTTGTGAGAGATTCTGGCCAGGCGGGGGACGCTTTTTTAGTCGGACGGATCCTGGACGAATTTGACCCTCGGCGCACGCTTCAGTAAAGGCTGCTACAACCTTTTCATCGTAGCGCGTGCCCACGAAATATTGGATTCGCGCGACAGCATCCTCGAATTTCATGGCTCGCTGATAGGGCCGGTCCGTCGTCATTGCATCAAAGGTATCGGCAACCGCCACTACCTTGCCCATTATGGGTATTTCGTCACCTTTCAATCCCTGCGGATAACCCTCACCATTGACCATCTCGTGGTGCATATACATTCCGGGCAAAAACTCCTTCATGGCCGGAATTTGCGACATGATCTTGTAGCCCTTCTGCGGATGCTGTTTCATGATCTCGAATTCCGCATCCGTCAAAGCTGCCGGCTTCTTCAATATGCTGTCATCAATTCCGATTTTGCCCACGTCGTGCAAGAGCGCGCTGATCCGAATCTTTTCACACTCCTCATCCGAAAGTCCCAGGCGTTGGGCGATTGCCATGGACATTCTGGACACGCGCTCCGAGTGGCCACGCGTGTAGGGATCCTTGCCATCGATTGCTGCCGCCAGGCTCTTTACAGTTCCCAGGAAGAGTTCCCTGTTTTCGTCTGCTGACCGTTGAAGATCATTGATGTACCTCTCAATCTGATCGGTCATCACATTGAAGGAGTCTCCCAGATCACCGAGTTCGGTCCTACTCTTGACTAGAATCCTTTGTGAGAAGTCGCCATAAGCGATGCGATGCGCGGCCGCTGCCAGCTCCTGGACCGGCAGACTCAGCTTCTTCGCAAAAAAGAATCCTAGTGCCACAGTGATCATTGCGGCTACGAAACTGATCCAGAGCGTCTGCCAGCGCATATCAGCCACTGAGGCGAGCGCCGCCGACTCATCCTGAATCGCGATTACGCCCAGTCGGGAGTTCTTGTCCAGTTCCGCCGTAGCGTAGGAGCCAAGCATTTCCACGTTGCGACCATCCCGCACGGCTGAGAAAGGCGCAAGAGCCGACTGCACCTGACTGCCGGACTCCTGCCAGTCCTGCACTACTTTCAGATCAGTCATCGGTTTTTCTGAAAAGGCCACGCTGGCCTCCGGATGGGCCACCGCGCGCCCGTTTTGGTCTACTACGAAAACTACCGGCAAGCCCGCGTCCAGTAGCTCACGCTCGCTCTTCGAAGTTGGTTGCTGGACGGCATGAAAGACTTCCTGGAAAGAGACGATTGCCACCACGGCTGCCACCAAATCCTGACTATTTTCTCCGCCCATTACCGGGGCCGCGATCGTCAAGGCCATCTCCTGTCCCGACCGGATGATTTGTGGCCTGCTGACTACGAGCCCACGGCCGCTCATACGCGCCAAGACTTCGCTTACCCGGTCATCCACTTCTTCACGCTTGATGACATCAAACTGGAATGCACGATGGAGTTCGCCATTAACTGGCCAAATGGCTAAAGCAATTAGGTTGGGATCCTCCTGGAGCGTCTTTTGCAAACGCTGATCATAGCCTTCATCTTTTAGGGCTTGAATGCCGCCGGCAATTTCGAAGGCCCGAGCCAGGCCGGTAACAACGTCTCGGTACCGCTGTCCATAAAGCTCAATCTGACGAGCTTTGTCCTGTACCAATTGCGCCTGGTATCTCCCCTCAACTGAGCGCAATTCCTCGGCGCTACGCCGCGAGAGCAGCGTACCGGCAAAGCCCAGCGGCAAGAGGCCTACCAATAGAAGAACTCCTGAAACAATGTACAGGAGTCGAATACGTCCAATATACTTCAGCATTTATCGACTTTAGGGGACAGCGGCGTGGGGCTCTTCCTGCAAGGATCTGTAATAAGATTGACCATTCCGGCGGATACCCGCGTGGCCTCTTCATTATTGGGGAGCAAACATACGCGTGTCAACGGTTTAATCTTCTTTATACCACGTTTGACTTCCGGGCTAAACTGCCCGGCATCCATTGGAGTTGCGTTAAACGGATTTCTCAACTTGCTGCCCATTCGCGGCGTCTAAAGATTTGGGAACAAAGCCCCGGGGGGCGCATCATCGACTGTGCGGGGCCATCGGCCTCGCAAAAGACAACTGGATGGACACGGCTACGAGCGACGAGCAAATCGTAGAACGCGCACTTACCGGGGACGCTGAAGCCTTCGGCGAGATTGTATCTCGCTGGGAGAGGAAGATATTTTCGCTTGCCTACGGCATGCTCGGCCGTGAGGACGACGCGCGAGATGCTACCCAGGAGACCTTTCTTTCGGCTTTTCGGAACCTGAGAGGATTCCGAGGCGAAGCAAAAGTCTCGTCGTGGCTACATCGGATTGCAGTTAACCAGTGCATCACGCGCCAAAGGCGCGCAAAGACCAGGAACGAGGCGGCGCTGGATGAGGAAGAGGAGAAACATGCGGCAAGTTTCTCGGCGCCGTTGGAGTACTCGCCGGCGCAGATCCTTGAAGGCCTTGAAGCAAAGGAGGCGGTCAGACGCGCCGTTAGAAGTTTGCCTCTGGAGTTACGCCAGATCGTCGTAATGAAGGAATTTGAGGAACTGACGTTTCGCGAGATTGCCGATGTACTGGAATTACCGTTAAGTACAGTGAAGAGCCGTCTCTACACAGCGCTTAAACAACTAGAGATGCGCCTGCAACGCTTTGGGGCCGGCGCAGCCTGAGAAGTCGGAGAATAAAATGGAAGAAAAGGTGGGAGTCCCCAGTTGCGAGCGTGGAACTGAACTGGTGGCCTTGCTCTATGGCGAAGCGACGGACGCAGAAACCGAGGATTTACGGCGACACATGGAAACATGTGGTTCCTGCGCATCAGAGTTTGCCAACTTTACCCAAATCCGGTGCTCAATTTCTCAATGGCGCCAGGACTCGCTAGGGGCCCTTTCACGGGCGGCCGGAAACACGACGCAACTCGAAGCAGCTAAACCGAAAAAGCCTTCAGCTATCGCTGCGATCCGCCAGTTCCTTGACTGGTCGCCAGTCTGGCTGAAAGGTGCTGTTGCCTTTGCCACCCTGCTCTTTTGCTTACTGGCCTTTCTGGCTTTGGCCCAGCTGCGCACTACCGATACTCCGAAACTGGTAGTCACGGGTTCCCACGATACCAACGACAGCTCAAGAGAGAGTAATCAGATTGGAGCCGGAAATTTAGAACCGCCGCAAAAGCAAGAGGCAGTCGTGGTTTCCTCCGTACCGAAGAGGCAGAGTTTCAGATCGGCGAACAAACCATCAGTTGGACGTGACCTGAGGAACGTTGCCAGAGCAAGGCGCAGTCCCTTAAGCGAAGCAGAGCGCGAGCAGTTAGCTGCGGATCTGCGTCTTATCTCGCCTGCTGACGATGCAGACTTAGATCTTCTGGGCGACAGGCTAACTCCACAAGATTGATCAGTCGACGAGTCGTTTACGCCGCAATTTAGCTTCGGGAGGTGTTTATGAGGAACGATTTGGGGAACAACAGTTTAAGAACACACAGCCATCGCTCCAGATTGATAGCTCTTGCTGCACTCGGCGTACTATTTCTACCCGCTTATTCAGCTGGACCGCAGATTTTGGCCCAGGAGCCAGAAAAGAGTGAAGTGTCGGAGTCGCCCCAGAACAGGGAGAAGACCCAAGGCAGGGATCTAATCAGCCCACTTAATCTGACGCCAGAGCAGCGAGAGAAGATTCGCACAATCAGAGAGCAGACAAAGGACGACAGGGCCGCGATTGGCCGGCGGCTCCGGGAAACAAATCGCGCGCTGGAGGATGCACTTGATGCTGATAGTCCTGACGAAGCCGCGGTCGAGCAACGGCTGCAAGACCTTGCAGCCGCCCAGGCAGCACAGATGCGCATGCGAGTCATGACAGAAGTCAGAATTCGTCGCGTCCTGACTCCCGAGCAGCAGGCAGTGTTGCACAAGATGCGTATTCGAGCCGGTGAGCTTAACCGGGAGCGGCCTCTTATGAGGCGTCTTCGTCAGCGTGAGGGCAAAGAGCAGCGCCCCCATCGCGCTGACGAGCGCAGAGATCGTGACCCCCTGTTACACCGTCCGGCCGACAAACGCCCCCCCAATCCTTGAATCAATAAGCCGCGGATTAACGTTTTACCCGGCCCAATTCGCGTGAGATATCCAGTCGAGTCTTCGCGGAGATTCTTTTCACACCCGGCGACAGATTTCTTCCTTGACGCCTCACTCACAATTTGCGCATGATAGGCCGCTCTTTCAGTGCATCAGTCGTCGGACTAAAGCAAACCGTCTAGGGGCAACCGCTTAGAGTGGTTCGGGTGGGAGCAGCTGTTGGCTTTCTGCACTATAAAGGGCTGTCAGACCCGATGTCCGTGCCCTGCTAAAGACTGGATCTCAATACCCTCAGATGAACTTTGCCACGCGCGCTCTTCTAGAGCTGCAGGAGACCACGTTGATGACCGCACGTGCCGGTCGCGGTCTCTTCAAACGTCCCCGCTACATCCCGGAAACTCTCACCCAAATGGATATAATTGGCGTCGGCTCGTTAACTATCATTTTGCTTACCGGATTCTTCACGGGTGGCGTCCTTACGCTGCAAACCTTTCCCACGCTTCAGTTTTATGGCGCCCAATCACAAACCGGCAAGCTAGTGGCAATTTCGCTTGTCCGTGAGCTGGGACCTGTGCTTACGGCATTGATGGTAACCGGCCGCGTCGGCTCGGCCATCGCCGCGGAATTGGGGTCAATGACTGTTTCGCAACAGATTGATGCCATGCGAGCGCTGGGAACTGATCCCATTCGTAAGTTGGTGGCTCCGCGCCTTGTGGCTCTCATTATCACGTTGCCGTTGCTAACCGTGGTTGCGGATGTGGTTGGCATTGGCGGCGGGGGCATCGCCGCGACGACTCTATACGGGCTCTCTTTCAATCAGTTTTGGTCTTCTGTTCGCGATGGCATCACCACAGATGATATTATTGGTGGCGTCATCAAGCCCATCTGTTTCGGCCTACTGATCGGTTCGATCGCCTGTTACCGGGGCCTGAGCACTGAGGGAGGCACAGTAGGGGTTGGTCGTTCCACAACGCGGGCAGTGGTTACAGCGTCTATAGTAGTCATCATCGCCGACTTTTTCCTGGCCCGTGCCTTACAATATTTGCTGGGAATGCCCAAATAGAAATGGCTTTATTAAACAGGGACTCCTCGATAAATTTCGAATCGCTCACTCATGCCGCCGGGTCCACTTTTGCCGAAATAGACGATTCCGATCGCGCCATTCCGGCCATTGAGTTTCGCAACGTGCTCCTGGCATTTGACGATCGCGTTGTCTTAAACAATTTGAGTTTCAAGGTGATGAAGGGTGAGACCAAGATCATCCTGGGAGGCTCGGGTGGGGGTAAGTCTACAATCATCAAGCTTGTACTGGGACTTTTGAAGCCTGACTCAGGCCGTGTCCTGGTGGACGGCGAAGATATTACCGACCATAACGAAGTGCAGATGATGTCGGTGCGCAAGAAGATCGGCATGGTTTTTCAGGAAGGCGCGCTCTTCGACTCGCTTTCTGTTTACGATAACGTTGCCTATCGCCTGCACGAACAGGGTGTGCCTGAGGACGAAGTCGAACCGGAAGTTCGCCGAATGCTTCGCTTCGTCAACCTTGAAGATGCGATCGACAAGATGCCTGTGGAACTGTCGGGCGGTATGCGGCGACGCGTAGGTATCGCGCGCGCGCTCGTTGGCGATCCTAAAATCGTCCTCTTCGATGAGCCGACCGCCGGTCTTGATCCGCCGACCGCGCGAACAATTTGCGAACTCGCGATGAAATTACGAGATCTGGAGGATGTTTCCTCGATCTTTGTAACGCATGAGATGAACAACCTCCAATACATCTGCTCGGAATATGCGGTCGTCGACCACAAAGGTCAGGTGGTGTTTGAGCGTGAAGGTGAGCGTCTGTGTCTAATCAACAGTAAGGTTATGATGATGCGCGAGGGCAAGATAATCTTCAGCGGCACTGACGAAAGCCTCCGCCATGCTGAGGATCCATACATTCAGAGATTCCTTCGTGGACACTAAAAGGAATTAATCATATGCCGAGATCAAAAAAGACCGTCTCATTTCGTGAGTTGCGCGTTGGTATATTCGTCCTCGTGGCGATTATCATTCTCATATTCCTCATCTTGAATGCCTCGGGCGACTTGAACCCTTTCGCGACCAAGCTCCATCTTAAGGCACGTTTTGCCGACGCCAATGGCTTACGCCAGGGCTCGGAAGTTCGTCTCGCCGGCGTGCGGGTCGGGAAGGTCGAAAAGATCACTCTGCTGGCACCGTCCGATGTGCCTAATGCGCCTAGAGTGGAGGCGTTAATGACGATCGACTCAAGGATCGATGGACGCCCGGCAAATGAGCGTATCCGAACTGACTCTACGGCGCAGCAGGGTTCCCCCAGCCTTTTGGGGAATGAGATGCTAATAAACATCACTCCCGGTACTGCAGTGGGCCAACCCGTCCAGGATTACGCTATCCTGCCCTCATCCTCCTCCAACACGGTCAACGATTTTGCCACCTCGGGGACTGATCTGGCGCAGCGACTCAGCCGGCTCTCAGATGAGATCAGCAATATTGTACGCGACGTTAAGGGGGGTAAAGGGACAGTCGGACGACTGTTCAGTGACGAAGCTCTTTACAATAATCTCAACGCCACAATCCGCGAAACGGAAGACGTGATGCAACAGATCCGCTCGGGCTCAGGTTCGGCCGGAAGATTCATCAACGACCCGACACTCTATAACAACGCGAGTGAGGTCACTCTACAGCTCAGGAAGATCGCCGAAGACCTGCGTGCCGGACGCGGCAGCGCTGGAAAGCTGCTTACTGATGATCAACTTTATAATCGCATTAATCGCACCGCCGATCGTCTCGATCGATCAGTTGATCAGATCAACTCGATGATTGCAGATGTTAATGCCGGTCGCGGGACTCTAGGAAGGCTGATCAAAGACGAACAGATTTACAATGACGCCAGAACTGCGATTGCTCGCTTTAATACAACTGCCGAACGAATCGACAATGTGGTCACGGCAGCGCAACGTGGCGAGGGCACGATCGGCAAATTGCTAACAGATGAGGCACTTTATTCAAACGTCAATCAGCTCTCCTCTGAGGGGGTGAAGCTCATGTACGATTTTCGCCAGAACCCAAAGAAGTATCTCACCATAAAGTTTGAGCTGTTCTGAAGCGCACAGCTAGAAGCCTCCTTCGTCCGCAGAAGGCCCGTAAATGGATGGCACGGGGAGGTCATTCAGTCGGAGGTACACACTGAGCTGGCCACGATGGTGGATTCCATGACTTATAACAAAGCTGCGCAGCACGGCAATCTTTGACAAGGTGAATATTTCCTTGCCGCCGGCCAGCAGCTTCCAGGGCTTCATTAACTCTTCAAAACGTGAGCAAGCTGTCCAGAGCGCTATTGCTTTTGTAAACAGCGCCGGCCCGAGCTGCTACTTCTTCCGTAGTATCAGCACTTGAAAGCTCTCGGCCATTCCACCTGGAAGAACCATGTCCCTAGCCTTAACGCGCAGGCGCGCTCTCTCACCTTCATCGAGAGTTTCGTTAGTCCGCAGCTCCAGCTCTTGAAGAATGCCGGCCTCGAGCAAAAAGCGATCCTGCCGCTCAAACTGCACTACCTGAAGGTCCAGGTTTTCAGCCGTCTGCCGGAGAAAACTCCAATCAACAGTTGTGGTGAGATCGTGTTCACCCGGATTTGCCAGCACGTCGGCGAACCGGTGCCGAAAGAATCCGCGAAGTGTGCCGCCACGGCGTTCTGGCGAATAATAGAGTTCTTCCGTTTCAGCGCCATAGTCCACCAGGATCAGGTATCCGGTGTGCAGTTTGTTTGACGCGCGCTTGAGCCAACCTTCCAGCTCCAGATTAACGTCAGCAATGTGACCGTCGGGGAGCGTGATTCTGCGCTCGCGAAAGAATTCGGCAAGGCGTGGCGTCGATAGTTGACCCGTGGTCCAGCAAAACTCTCCCTGCTGATTCAGCGCAACATATAGCTCCAGTAATTGGCCTCCGCGCATGGTAACGCGGTGTACAGGAAAGGCATCGAGAACCTCATTGGCAAAAATGATCCCGGCTTGCAGCGTGTGGAGCTCGTCGAGTCGGGCAAATTGAGTGCGCTCACTGAAGGTTTGCAACCGCTTCCTTGCAAGCACTCTCGCATCAGCGCTCCGCTCATCGATGATGTAGTGCATACGCGAGAACATCTGCGGAAAACGCCGCTCACACGTCTCAAGCAGATCCCGCGCGAAATCGCCGGAGCCGGTGCCAACCTCCAATATGGTCCATGTGGCGGGCGTGCCTGATTCATCGTAGAGCCGGGCAAAGCAGCGAGCAAAAGTAGCCGGGAAAAGAGCGCTCCACTCCGGACTAGTGCGATAATCCCCTGCTCTGCCCCAGCGCACGCGATCTTGTCTGGCGTAGTAACCTTCTGCCTCGTCGTAGAGCGCGGCCTCCATCCAGTGACGCCAGGGCATTGGTCCAACTTGTCTTATTCGCGAAGCGAGCCGGTAACTAAGCGACGTCTCACTATCCGTCTTGTCGGTTATGAGTCTCTCCCCGCAGCTCGATGAAATTAGGGCGGTCACTGATTACTGTGGCTCGACGTCTTTTGGCTCATCTCTTCCCAATAGCCGTGTTGTGTTTTCCGTGACGCTCGGTGGTTGAGCAAATTCTGCTGTGTCGGCCCGCGGCCTCCACCCCAACGCCGCGTTCGCCGGCGGTGGAGGGAGTGCCGTTCCGCGCAACCCTGGACCAATCTGGGCCATTTGCGAAGCAGAGTCTGAAGTTTCCTGAACCGGTACGATTTGAGGGGTATTTTCTTCCAACAACAAAGCGTAAAGAATACGAAGTAGACCGCCGACGAAACAGAGTAAAGCGGCAATCGGAACCACAACTTCGGGATGCGGAAGAAAAGTGACGCCGAGAATCGCGATAATAGGCACTGCAAGAAGCGTGCTGAGCATCAACATCGCTCCCTGTCTCACGCCCTTTCGTCGGGGGGACATTTGGCCAGCGTCAGGCTGGATAACGCGGGTCGGAAGGTTCCCGCCCAGAGCCAGGACCTGATTAATTCCCTCGAGCAAGAAACCACAGCGCGAACAGAATCTCACTACATCTGAGACCTGCTGCTGGCCGCAATGCGGACAAAACATGGAGGTTTCTCTCCCAAACCCGGCAATTAGCTCGAACGGTTAGATAATAAACCCAGGGGCGCTAGGAGTGGAATGTGATTTGAGCGTCGCTAGTGCTTGACCCTGGTAATCAGCAGCCCTGACAAGTGTGGTCAAAAGCAGATGGATGAGTGGCTCTAAATTCCCTGCGGGAAACGAGATCTCCTTTCGAAGGTCAGCATCTGTGAGAAATGTTGAGAATGCGCGTTTGCGAGTTTCCTCGACTTCGCTGAGATATTCCAGGATGCGATTAACATTGGAGAGAGTTTCCGGTAACGTCCACTCAAAGGGATTGTCCCACAAGCTCGCGGTCAAGCCACCAAAGGTCTGTTCGACGACGCCCGCCGCTCGAATCAGACTCTCGCCAACCGACGATCCCGCCGGTGTCGCCGTTGTCTGCTGA
>Ga0209751_10000632_pt1 | contig 37702 bp, 35 predicted proteins | sample RifCSP13_1_FD_184019 | JGI IMG/M metagenome (GOLD analysis project Ga0209751, IMG submission 184019) | Soil microbial communities from Rifle, Colorado - Rifle CSP2_sed 13_1 (SPAdes) (version 2) | ecosystem: Environmental > Terrestrial > Deep subsurface > Rock core/Sediment | place: Rifle...
CGGGCCAAACGCCAAGCGGTAGTCGATAAACCGGTTCCCATCCACATCCCATATATAGGCTCCCTGGCCGCGCATCACCACAGGTGTTTGCTCTCCCCAATAACGAAAATTTGAAGACACCCCCCAGGGTATCACCTGGCAGGCACGATCATACATCGATTTGGTTTCTGAAAATCTCTTTGCCATCGCTTCACCCTTTTTCTTTTAAATTTTTTTCTCCACCTAAGATACTATCGAGAGCGCTTTCTTGATGAAATCCAGTTAAAGTTCCCGGCTAACCTCAGCCAGCGTATCTTTTAACCTCTCGAGCACCGTATCAATCTGAGCATAGGTAATAACTAATGGTGGTTCGATGCGAATAGCGTGAGCGCTGGTGAGTGTCCCTGCTACCAGTACCCCTCGCCTGAATAACCCGGCAGCTACTTTGTACCCCACCTCTGAATCTATAAAGTGCATTCCGATTAGAAGCCCTCGCCCGGTAATAGCCTCGAAAATCTGGGGATATTGAGCCGCGAGAGTTTTCAATTTTGGAATGAGATAATCCCCTTTTGCAGCCGCTTGCTCCCAGAGTCTTTCCCGCAGGGTAACACTGATTGCCGCGATCGCTGCGCTGCATGCCAGGGCGCCGCCACCGGTGGTCGTCGTATGGATGAAGGGGTTAGGATACATCATCACTTGCCATATTTCTTCAGTCGAACAGAAGGCACTGATTGGCAGGACTCCACCCCCGAAAGATTTGGCAATCGCCATAATGTCAGGTACAACATCCCAATGATCGACGCCCCAGAGTTTTCCAGTGCGCCCCATACCGGTTTGGACCTCGTCGGCGATCAGTAAGACGCCGTACCGCCTGGTGATCTCTCTGAGTCGTGGCCAAAAATCTTCTGGTGGGACAATAGCCCCAGCTTCACCTTGGATTGGTTCCATTAAGACCGCGGCGATGTCGATGCCGACCTTTTGACAGATATCTAATTGTCTTTCGACTGCATCTGCGTCTCCAAATGGCACGTGGTAAACCGGGCCACCATAGAGTGTCCCTGGGGGAGAGCGATAATCCGACTTTCCCATCATGCTCAATGACCCCATCGTTTTGCCGTGGAAAGCCTTCACCGCGACGATGAAGCCGTTCCGTTTAGTGTACATCTTCGCTAGCTTGATCGCCCCCTCGATAGCCTCGGTGCCGCTTGCGCAAAAGAAACTGTACTTAATATCTCCGGGAGTGATTAAAGCCACCAGTCGGGCCAGCACACCTCTTAATGGATCGATTAACTCCTGGCTCGGCATTGGTGTCCGTTGGAGTTGCGCCCGGACAGTATCCACCACTTCCGGATGTGCCCATCCCAGACCGAGAAGGCCATAACCACCCAGGCAGTCGATGAATTCACGACCCAGGATATCACTAAAGGTGGCACCCCGGCCGGTCCATTCGGTCGCTGCCCAATCACCTGCTTCTGTGATCGATTTGCGATATTCCAACCACCCAGCATTAAAGTGCTCGGCAAAATTTTTCTTCGATTCCTCGATTATAAGCTTGGCCTCGTCCTCCGGTAGAGTTGACTTATGGATGATATCGATCCATCTATTGGTATAAGCGAGCGCTTCATCCAATGATTGGGTCATGTCTCTCTTCCTCTATGACTAATAAAAATTGATAGATTGACTGCTGTCGCTTATTTACATAATTGCTATCGTGGGATACGCCACTCGTATACATCCTTCAATACCAGAGGTACAATCGAAGTCGTCGTCTTCCTGACGCCTTTAACTTTTCCGATCACCTCTGTAACGATGGCATACACCTCATCGCTGTTGTGAGCGATAATCTGCGCACTGATATCCTTTTCACCAATCGAACAGGCTACGTAACTGATACATTCCATATCGACCAGCTTTTGGGCGACCTCGAGTATTTGGCTAGACTCAACTTCGATAAAAACATCCGCAATCACTGAGAAACCAATTGATTTGGGGTTGGGGATCGCACAGATTCGGATGACGCCCTCGCGTTCCATGCGTTTAATCCGGTAACGTACCGCCCTCTCAGTGATATCCCCTACCTGGCGCGCGATCTCGGCCGCGTTCATTCGGCCGTTTTCCATTAACAAATCGACAATTTTCACATCAATTATGTCAATTTCTGACATATTTTATATATTTTATTTCCGATTCAGACGATCTATCAATTAGTTTAAGGATTAAATAACAAAAGTCAAGTGTCAAATGTCATGTCGTAGTTCCAGGAGATACTGGGTATGTTGACACCCCCTTTGTTGACAATGCATTAAGTTTCGAGTACACTGCTCCCCGATGACATTACCGACTTTCATCTTTGGCATGCTGATTTCAACCCTGTATGGGGCGGCCTTTCACCTATTTAGGGGGGGCGGTCTCGGTCGTTTAATCCTATACATCCTATTGGGTTGGATCGGATTTTGGGCAGGTCATGCGCTCGCTGATAAATTTAGCTGGACTTTCGCCAGCCTTGGGCCTTTACACCTGGGAGTAGCCACAATCTCGAGTTTCATATTCCTCTTAATCGGATATTGGTTGAGTCTGGTAGAAGTCGAAGGGGATTAAAAAAATCCCCCCGCACGGTGCGAGGGGTTTCTTTCTATAGGATTAAGAATCAGACGATGCGAACGTTCGCCGCCTGTAGACCCTTCGGTCCTTGTTCGATAGAAAATTCCACCCGCTGTCCTTCTTGCAAGGTGCGGTAGCCATCGGACTCGATCGCAGAGTAATGGACGAAGACGTCAGGGCCGTCCTCGCGACCGATAAAACCATAGCCTTTGCTGGCGTTGAACCATTTAACCGTACCAGTCTCACGCTCGTTCATTGTTTTCAAACTCCTTCTTCTTTATAGATTACTGATGGTCATCACATCGTCCCGCTACGGTCGTGGTGCAACCGGCAAAGTCTATTAAAACAACACAAGCCCAGACAGGCCCTTCTGCCCAGGCTAGCTACCAACGAATTCCAAAGCGTACAGACGTGCCATCAAATTTCGATCAGTTTACCAATTTAACCTCGAACCGTCAAGGATTTTTCTCTCATAAAATTGATAAGCTACCTTGCTTTTTCGTCAGTTGCCTTTGACTTCATGGTAAGATATAGGGCTTCCAATGCCATCCTCTGAGTCTTGCGAAAACCCTTTGGACCTAAAAGCATGGAAAACGAACAATTAACTGCCCAAGCCGGTGATCTTGCCCAGCTGGTTGGATTGAGCCATAAGAATTTTATCCTCCGCTTGACACCTGGTGAACAACTACAGACACATCGTGGCGTACTTTATCACAATGACTTGATTGGTAAGCTTTGGGGAAGCGAAGTCTTTAGCCACCTGGGCAATCCTTTTTTCCTGCTTCAACCCGCCCTGGGAGAATTGATTCGCGAAATCCGCCGTACTACCCAAATCCTTTATCCAAAAGATATAGGTTTTATCTTAATAACGATGGGGATCGGGTCCGGCCAGCATGTATTGGAGGCTGGCACAGGTTCCGGAGCAATGACCACCGCCCTGGCATTCGCCGTCGGCCCGCAAGGACATATCACGACTTACGAAATGCGTCCAGATATTCAGCAATTGGCACAGAAGAATCTTGCTCGGTTAGGTCTCTCCGATCGGGTGACATTCAAACTTGCCAATATAGAAAGCGGTTTCGATGAGCGTGGCACCGATGCCCTTTTCATGGATATCCCAAATCCCGAGGACTACATCCCCCAAGTGCGTGCAGCCTTGAAGCCGGGCGGTTTTTTTGGCTGCATCCTGCCCACACTCAACCAAATCACCCGTTTACTCCCCGCTCTGCACCGGGAGAATTTTGCATTTATTGAAGTATGTGAAACCATTCTGCGCTACTATAAACCCGTTGCGGAACGTATCCGCCCGACCGATCGCATGGTCGCCCATACAGGATACCTGATTTTTGCACGCCCGATCATCCCTGCAAAGGTTAATCAGAGGATCGAACCGGTGTGACGATTGGTGGAATTCCCCTTGAATGAAAGACGAAATCTCGACCGAAAATCTTACCCGAGATGAAATAAGCCGAAGGCTGGCAGAGGCGCTAAACACTGCGTCGCGACTTGCCCACCCCACTTCCCATTTCCCTCCAGGCCTGCTTCCAGATCCGCCACGTCAGGCGGCAGTGCTCATCCCCCTGTTAAATCAAAGCCACCACTGGCATGTACTCTTCACCCGCCGGACCTCAACTCTCCCGGAGCACAGCGATCAGGTCGCCTTTCCAGGTGGTCGTTCAGATCCAGAAGACATAAACCCCGAGATGACTGCTTTACGTGAAGCCCAAGAGGAAATCGGCCTTCAACCCTCGGATGTAACCATTTTGGGGCAGCTGTATGAGCGGCGTACAATCAGCAATTATTGCGTCAGACCCATGGTGGGAGTTATTCCCTGGCCGTACACCTTTAAATTGGCGCGACACGAGGTCAGCCGAGTGTTCACGATCCCTTTGGACTGGTTAGGGAACCTGGATAACCACGAAATCCGTATGCGCGAGCTGCCCCAACCTTACTCACCACTGCCTGTGATTTTTTTCAAACCCTACTCTGGTGAGCTGCTTTGGGGAGTCAGCGCACAGATCACCCTAGATTTACTTTTCGCGCTCCGCTTGTTAAATCAATAATGGTAATTATTCTTCTTCTTCCTCTTCTCGTTTACCGCGCTCGATCACTTCTGGTTCAACGCCCGTCACGGCTTCTGCCACCTCTTCCTCAATGACCTCTTCGGCAATTGGGGCAGTGACTACAACAATTACAGCATCTGGATCCTCGAGAACTTCCACTCCTTCCGCCAGAAGAAGATCGCGCACATGGATTGCATCCCCGATCTCGACCAGGCCGGAGACATCTACAGCGATCCGCTCAGGCAATGCACGCGGCAGGCTTTCGACCTCCAATTGCTCCATACTGGTGACCAGGATCCCAAAGTAAGTCTCGACTGCCGGGGATTCTCCAACCAGGTGGATTGACACGTTCGCGCGCACTTTTTCAGTGAGCGATAAAGCCTGGAAGTCGACGTGGCGTAAACTGCCTAGAATTGGATTACGCTGCTTCTCGCGAACCAGCGCAAGGTGTCGCTGTCCATCCACCTCGACGACAATCAAAGCCGAGGAAGATAATTTTTCCAAGACTCTACTGGCTTCTTTCATATCGAGCGCGATCGTCATTGAGTCAACATGGCGACCGTAGAGCACTGCTGGAAGTTGGCCGGAGCGTCGCAATGTGTTTACTTGTTTACCGATAACGACACGCCGGTTGGCTTTTAACACGATATCTTCCATAATATCCTTCCTTGGAGCGCCTCTCACTCAACCAATTTACATTACTGGAATTGAGTTACCCTCGCCCCTTTGGTTTATTCCGATATCCACCGGAGGGTTTTGATGGGTTAATAACCCTTGTAAATTATCTCCTTCGCCGAGAAAGAAAATTGCCGAACAAGAACGTGATTCCCATACCGATTCCACCAGCCAGCCCAGCCAGCAGAACACGCCGCATGTCCAAGAGCGTCTCGACGGGTGCATTGACCTGGCGTGCCAGCAAAACCACTGCCCGGACGGATTCTCCTTGAACCTCCCGGGAAATCACTAAACCCGCGCGGGCGTCTTGCAGGGTAGCATGATCTGCCAGAACAATGCCTGCAGTGCTGCTCTTCAACATCGCCTCCTGGCTACGCACCAAGCCAACCCCGCCTTCAGATTGAACGAAGCTGGCAGTCTCGACGAGGATAGAGCCTGCCATACTCAGGTTGACTGACTCGGCTTCAATGCGGCTGATGATCCCCTGGTGCACACTCACCTCGGTAGCCATGATCTGGTCGGCCAGGCTTTGGCTCATGCGGACCATCTCGGCTTGTACCTGCGCGACACTCGTCTGCGATAGGTTCACTACTTCGGCGGTGTACTCAGAACCGTCATCCTCGTGAGTATCACCGGTTGGTCGTGATTTTCCTTCAGCCATCTCATCTCTCCCATAAAAGGCAAAAAAAGGCCGTCTCCGTCTGGAGACGTCTTTGAGACAGGGCGAATTGTAGTCGTTTTAGATGTTTACGTCAAGGAATCACTTTCTTTGCCTTCAATATGCCAGTTTCGCTACTCGATCATCGAAAACTATTCCCGACAATTGGACAGATCAACGACTTTATCAAATCATCGATTCAGCGCCTAAACGATTATGGGCACCCATTTTATGATATAACAAATATACGATCAAACCTATTAAAAATTGTCAAAATTATTATAGCAATTAATCATTACTTGCTAGAAAGCCCTGAAAGTTCTTCACCAATAGTCACCCGCGCCGTGGCAGCCGGATTGCAGGGAATATTCTACGACAATTACCAGCTCAGATTTTGGCAGAGAATTTTGCTCCATTGGTTAGGTGCATTTCCACAGCAGGTGGGAAGATCCTTAGTATCCCGTTTCCAAACTTTAACCGCTCTCGAACCCGCTTTGGTAAGCGATCTAGACATCGAATTGATCGCCTCACAACGATTGGATGATTACACAGACATTCAAACGCGCTTCCCAGCGGTAACGATTGGGGCTGCCCTGGGGGGTGCCACCGCTCACATCGCTCTTGCGTTGGGGGGTCCGTTCTTACCGCAAGCTTTTGTTCTTACACTCAATGGCGGCTCGCCGGAGGGGAATGCAAGGGCATATCTACACCGCTCAGCAGATCTTGCCTTCGAAGTCGCCAACCGGAATCCCGAAATCCTGACTATCCAACATTTCGATCCAGTCCACGATGGCTGGTTAACAAAGCGAGTGAACCACCTGCGCCTCAAGTTGCTCGATCTTCCAGTGGCTTATAAAGAGTTCTTGCACAATCGACTTGAGCCAGGCGGTGCAGTCTGCTTTCTGGATTGTGGTGCTAAATGGTTGCGCTACCGACTTGGGGAACGCAGTGTCTTTCAAGTGGGCGGCTGGGGAGACATTTCTCCTCAAGAATACTTAGAAGGCAGCCCTCGCCTGGAAAGATATTGTCGAGCCGAAGGATTGAAGATCTGTGACTGGCAATTGCCTGAATACCCCTTAGAAGAAGGAGCCGAATCGGAATGGGGATGCGAACCTGGTCTGGGTGAAGCGCTAGAGCGTTTTTGTCACCGGGAAAGATACCGCTTCATACGCATACGTTTACCATTTCCGCATGATTATTCCCGCCTGGCATTTAAGGCGGTGGAGAGCTTACTCCAAATGGAAGGAAGGGAACCCTCAGGGATCCTGGTCGAAGTATTTTCACAATTCGACGCCACAGCTATCATGCGCAGCGGGCTGCTTCCTGTGTGGCTGATCTTCAATACTTCGGATAGCCGAGATTTCTTAATGGATATGCGCACCTTATTCCCTCGAGGAAAGCCGGTTTTCTTTTCACCCTTGTCAACCTTCTCGTTAACACCAGATCTCGTACCTTGGGCTGATTGGGAGGAAACATTGCGTGGCTTAGATTGGCACAATATCGGCACTCGCCCCAGCCATTACCCGTCAGATGTGCGGGTGATCGCCAGCTGGTCTGGGATATTACGGCGCTGGGTCAAGGAACATGAACACCCCATTCGTACCAGGCTGCACCCAGAAGAATTACGAGCATTGACGGAACCTGATAAATGATGATTTGATTTTACCGGGTATGTTAGAATGGCGTTATGAGCATCAAGGTCGTTGCCACCAATCGAAAAGCCAAACATGAATATTTCGTGTTGGAATCTTTTGAAGCTGGCCTATCGTTACACGGGAGCGAGATCAAATCTATTCGCGCCGGTCAGATCAGTTTGGCTCAAGCGTATGTGGCAATCGACGGAAGTGAAGCCTGGTTGATCAATGCCCACATTGCCGCTTACGATCAGGCCAGCCATTACAATCATGACCCGCTCCGACCGCGTAAACTGCTCTTGCACCGTTCTGAGATCCGCAAACTGTGGGAAAACGTTCGGCAAAAAGGGGTCACAGTCGTCCCATTACGAGTTTACTTGAAAGATGGACTGGCTAAAGTGGAAATTGCCCTGGCCAAAGGTAAAAAACTTTACGATAAACGCGCCGACATCGCTAAACGCGACGTCGAACGAGAGCTCAATCGACAGTTCAACCGCCGAGGATAGGTATGGCACCTTCCACAATCATGGGGATCAACCAATTAATCCCAGCCGAAAAACGGGAAGTCTATTCGCGTCTGATCCCACCCTCGTTAATCTCCCGCTTTCACCTTGACGCCACCTTCATGGATAAGGACGGTGGTGATCTCCTGTCCTTGCGCGGCAGTCCCGGAAGCCCAAGTGTGGAAATGGCCCTCCGACATCGGGCTGACTTTCCTGACCCAATTCTCTATGGGCATTTGTCTGATACGCTGAATGGCCAGATCCATATCTTGCTATATATCTTAAATGACCCAGAATCCCCCCGATTCGATGTCGACCGGATGTCAGATGGTCGGCCAACTGTATTCGGCACGCAGTTTCGCAATCTGGGTGCTGAACTTGCAGCCATGCAGGCTGGCCTGGCACCTGGTCAAATCCGGCGGGGACTGCGTATGCTCTCTGAAGCCATCATCGGTTTCGAAAACTTCATCCATAGTTTAGGTCATGTTTTATACTTCGCTGAACCTTTATACTATCATAACGCGATCATTTTTGAACGCTATGGCTTCACATATCAAAAAGGTCGCAAACTCATGGAACGTATAGAGGCTGGTCTCTCGCCTGGTGGTGACTTATTGGCGAAATTAGACAGGGCAACCCCTTTTCGCCTACCCGAAGCAGCCGATAGTATCCGGTTGCGCTCGTGGGCTATTCATGATGGCATCCTCGGTGAGCCGTTCGGTGATGTAACTATGTATAAACATGTCGGAAAAATTGCAGGAGTCCAGACCTGTCCCGATACTCCCTGGTGAATTATGCTTTCAAACAACTTTTATGCTGTGGTCATCACTCTATTCACAGCTTTAGCCTGGCTTAGGTTGAATGACTTCGCTGCCCACCGCGGTTGGATCAGTGGCCATATCAGTCGTAAGATTATCCACATGGGCACCGGACCTCTATTTGTACTTTGCTGGCCTTTATTCACTCATTCAGCTGCCTCCCGTTACCTGGCTGCTTTGGTGCCCTTGCTCATCACAATACAGTTTATCCTGGTCGGTATTGGCCTGCTCCGCGACGAGGCTGCTGTGCAGGCCATGTCGCGCACTGGAAACCCACGCGAGATCCTGAGAGGCCCGCTGTACTATGGAATTGTATTTATCGTAGTCACCATCTTGTACTGGTACGACTCGCCGGTCGGAATAGTGGCTTTAATGCTGATGTGCGGCGGCGACGGCCTGGCAGATATAATCGGCCGGCGCTACGGAAAGATCAAACTCCCCTGGAACCCCGATAAATCTTGGGCAGGCTCATTGGGAATGTTTGTTGGGGGATGGGTTTTTTCAGCAGGTATTATGATCGCTTACGGAGCCTTAAGTATATTTCCCACCCCGTGGACATCTTATCTCCCAGCCGTGACCGCCATCGCAATTGCAGGTTGCCTGGTTGAATCGCTACCTTTGCATGATATCGATAATCTCACCGTTACAATCACTGCCGTGATCCTGGGATCCTTTTTGTTTTAGAAACGACTAGTATTGACGCTCCTTCTAACTTCTGTTAGAATTATCTTGATAATCAAGGTCAAATTAGGAATTCAATACCGCACAAAGAGGAAATCATGGTGCTGCTCGAACAAACTCAAACGGATCAAATCACACTGACAGATGCTGCTGCCGACGCAGTCCGAGAATTACTCGCAAAGCGTAATTTGGAGGGATACGCCTTACGGGTATTCGTTTCGGGTGGGGGTTGCTCAGGATTCCAATATGGTATGGCGCTTGAAGGCAACGTCCGAGAAAACGACTTGGCTATCGACCAGCACGGTGTTAAGGTCGTCGTCGACGAAATTTCTATTAATTATCTGGCCGGTGCAACCATCGATTATGTTGATGAGCTGATGGGAAGCGGTTTCAAAATCGAAAACCCCAACGCGGTTTCCAGCTGTGGTTGCGGAAGTTCCTTCCGGACAAAAGATGACCAGGGATCTACCAGTGCCGGTTGTGGCTGCCATTAAAAAGAAATTTTACGAGATTCAAAAAGGGATGCTTTCGATAGCATCCCTTTTAATTTACCCATCCGGCTTTGCTTATCACCGACGAAGTAAGGAAATGATGGTTCCGAAAAATCCAATCACCGCTAAACCGATAATCACGAATCCCATTGGGACACTACCTGCACCGCGGGGAGGAGCTTCCGCAACAAATGTGGGAATCACCAGAGGCGGAGGCGACGTGAATGTGGGCAACCGGGTTGGAGGTACCTCTACGATAAACTGTGCCGCTAGAGTGGGGTCGATTGTGGCTGTCGTGCGCGGAGTTGGCGTAGGCGGTGGCTCAACGATCGGAATGTTCCCATCCACAGATACCAGGGGCGAGTATACCCAACCGATGCTTCCAGGAACGCCCGGATAATAGATTTGAACCCAGTCACCACCCGGAGTCCGTCCCAGTGCTGGGACTTGTTGTCCTGAGATCAATATCCCAATAATATCATAGCGCCCGCTAGGTCCAGCGCGAACATTGATCTGCTCCTGATCAGTGTCTCGCCTGACCGTAGCCATCGGGCCAAGCGGCGTACCTGTCACTGTCGGAATGGCAACCGTGGGAATCTGTTCTAATTTACCAGCGTCGGCATCCGATGCTAAAAAAAATACCTGGAATGCAATTCCTAATCCAGCAATTAGAAGAATCAAGAGCTTAATGAGCTTCATCTTACCTCCAGGAACGGCAGGTTCCTAAAGAAAATCCGTCCCTGTTTTCCAGAACAAAGATTATAATCCATTCCGAGAAAATCAATTTCTACACTCCCTGGAGTAGAACCATGGATCAAAGGATTTTTCATGGCAAACTGACAGCTGAAGAGATTGGCCGAGCCTTGGTCGCACATTTCACCCGCGGCAACCTTATCGCTCAAAATTTCAGGTCTGGGGAGAAGGTGATCGTTCAGGTCGCGACTCATCGGATGTCGACTTCCGGCGGCCAGACAGCCTTAACAGTATCCCTTCAGCCAGTAGAAGATGGACTTGCTGTGCAGGTTGGCGAGCAGTCCTGGTTGGGAGTAGCTGCCAGCCTTGGCACTACCTTTTTTTCAGCCTGGCGGAATCCGTTTAACATCCTGGGGCGGTTGGATGACCTCGCCCAGGACATAGAGAATCTACAGTTATCTGACCAGGTTTGGCGGGTGGTTGAAAACGTTGCCCGAATGAAAGGCGCTTCATTTGAGCTCTCGGAGCGTCTGCGACGTTTAGTCTGCGCATATTGTCTAACCGCCAACCCGGTCGGGGAGCCCAGTTGTATCGCCTGTGGCGCGCCTCTCGGACCAGCCCAGCCAAAGACGTGCCGAAATTGCGGATTTGTGGTTAAATCCAACGAAAGTGTCTGCCCAAATTGTGGCCAGGCGCTTTGATTAATGGGGGAAAGATAAATTAGCTTTCTTGCTGGCGGTTTGGTGATATTAAGGAGTTCGAAGGCTATTCAATGCCGTCCGGACTGTAGGCAATAAATCGGCCTCGTCCAAACTTGGAGGCGGTGCGAAAGGCATTGTCTTCTGGCCATTCAACCGGGTTTCTAACTTGCTTTCCAGTCTCTCGAGAGAAGCCATTGCATCCAGAAAACCTACCCGTCCAATCATCACCGCTGCTTGCTTACGGACTTCCAGGGGTGCTTTATGATCATTTAGAATATCCACCAGATGATTGCCGGCATAAGGGCAAGCGTCAATAAGATGAGCTACATAGCTCTCCAGAGATATATCGTCCGCTAAAACCTGCAGCAGAGCAAATACCTGTCGGGTTCGCACTTGGGAAAGGTTTAAGATTAAGCTATTGCGAACATCATCCGGAGCAGGACGACCTTCATTATCCAGTGCGAGGATTTCACCTAAGGTCTTAACGATCCGGGCGCGCAACTTGAGGTCAGGATCGGTAAGCCGTGTGGCTAGCAAATATGCAACCACCGGGGAAAAACGCGGCGCATTTAGTTCCAATAGACAGTCTAATGCCTTATGCCGTATATCGGCATCTGGCAAAGTTAGATTCTCAACCGCAACCCACACCGCCGGGAAAAGTTCGAAGTGGCCGGTACTGTCTTCCAATACGAAAAGCGAAGGCTGAGGCAGTCTAGGCGAGGGCGTCTCTTGATACATATCTTTCAGTATACCGCAATATTCAAAATAATAGCCGTTTTATTAACCTAACGAAGATAGGAAGAGGTACGCCTATGCTGGGTTCAAACCAGCTTCGCAAAAGATGATAAGATCGCCTACAGATTATATCGATCTACCCCCTGGGAGACCCAAATGATAAACATCGAAAAAGTTGATACCTTCTCTAAAAACAATGTGCAGCGCTTCGTCCGCTTTCCCTACCACCTCTATCGAAACCATTCTTATTGGGTGCCTCCCTTGTTCATTGATGCAGAGATGTATCTGAACCGGACCAAACATCCATTCTTTGAGCACTCTGACGCTGATTTTTTTATCGCTACCCGAGACGGAAATGACGTAGGTAGAGTGGCTATCTTGGAGAATAAGCCCTTCAATTCCTATCACGGAACTCGCCAGGCCCAGTTTTACTTCTTTGATTGCGAAGAAGATCAAGAAGCTACGAATGCCCTCTTTGAAAGGGTCTTTTCATGGGCTAATGAGCGAGGATTAGAACGTGTTGTTGGACCGAAGGGATTCGGTCCTTTAGATGGATACGGTCTGCTGGTCGAGGGCTTCGAGTATCGGCAGATGATGACGATGATGAATTATAACTATCCCTACTATCCCCACTTACTTAACAATCTTGGCTTCGAGAAAGAAGTGGACTTTGTCTCTTGCTATCTCAGCGCGGAGGCTTTCCACCTGCCTGAACGTATTCATAGTATCGCTGAACGGGTGCAACAGCGCGGCCAACTGAACGTTCACCGCTTTGAAACCAAGCGAGAATTAAAAGCCTGGAGTTCACGTATCGGTCAGGCTTATAACAAAGCATTTATAAATAACTGGGAATACTATCCTCTCTCCGACCGTGAGATAAAATTCGTTGTAGACAACATCATGATTATCGCAGATCCCCGATTGATCAAAATTATTACCCACAGTCATGATGTGGTTGGATTCTTATTTGCCTTCCCAGACGTTTCTGCAGCGCTCCAGCGAGCGCGTGGCCGTTTACTCCCTTTCGGGATTATTGATCTTCTATTTGAGTTGAGACGGACAAAATGGGTCGCCCTGAACGGCATGGGTATCCTCGAAGAGTTTCAGGGACGGGGCGGCAACGCCCTGCTTTATTCAGAGATGGAGAAAACAATCCGTAACGATAGATTTTCCCATGCTGATCTGACCCAGGTCGCTGAAACTGCCGTGCAAATGCGTAAAGACCTGGAAAACGTGGGTGGAAAACCTTACAAAAACCACCGCGTGTTTTATCGGAATATTTAATCTTACTCTCAGATTGATCCTTTTCGGTCGTCCTATTCTTCTGACTTTCTCAGTCCATCGTTCAACACCTATGAATCCCATCCTCTTCCTCCGGGGATTACTGATAGGCTTCTCCATCGCTGCCCCAGTTGGACCCATTGGGGTGTTATGCATCCGGCGTACTTTAGCAGAAGGGCGCACGGCCGGCTTCATTTCTGGCCTCGGCGCGGCTACCGCGGACGCGCTCTATGGCAGTGTCGCTGGTTTTGGCTTAACTATCGTTTCGAGTTTCTTGATCAGCCAGGGTCATTGGTTACAGCTGTCAGGTGGAATTTTTTTACTTTATCTCGGGATAAAGACCTTCCTGGCGAAGCCCAAAGAGAAAATTGAAACCGGATCTCCATTGGAAAAAGGTCGCGGAATTATTGGGAATTATGCTTCGACTTTTTTCTTAACCCTGACCAATCCTGTAACCATTCTCTCCTTTATCGCTATCTTCGCTGGACTTGGGCTAGGAACAAACACTTCTGCTGATTTTCTTTCGGCAACAGTCCTGGTAGTTGGCGTTTTTAGTGGTTCTGCCACGTGGTGGTTCTTTCTAAGCTCTTTCACAGGACTAATAAGAGGCAAGGTCCACCGCAGGACACTTGTCTGGGTAAACCGCGTTTCTGCCATGATCATCTTCGGATTTGGATTGATCGCCTTGGTAAGCCTAGTATAGTAACAGGCGGAAGAATTATGTGTAACTTCTCAGACCAAACTGTGATCGTGACCGGCGCAAGCGGAAATCTGGGTGTAGCAGTTGCGAATAATTTTCATTTCCTCGCATCAGATGCCTCCAGGGCTATTAGAGAAGCCAGCATTCCTGTTTATGGCAGAAGCTAATTCTTTTTATCCAAACCGTAACTCAGAACCATCTACGATGGTCATTTTTGGCGCTTCGGGCGATCTGACTCACCGGAAGCTGATTCCAGCCCTATACTCCTTGAAAATTAAGGGGCGTCTGCCGGATGGGTTTAGTGTCGTCGGGTTTTCCCGCACCAACTTCAGCAACGACCAGTTCCGGGAAGAAATGCGCGCCTCAACCAAAAAATTCTGCGATCTGGATGTATCTTCAGCTGAATGGGAACAATTCTCTCGACACCTCTATTATTTCCCTGGTGATATCAGCCAATCGTCGGATTTTGAAGAACTGGATAAATTCTTATCCCAACTCGATCAAGAGAGGCAGGGCAATGGAAACCGCATCTATTACCTGGCAGTGGCGCCCCAGTTTTATCACCAGATCGTCGCCAGGCTCGGCGACCTCGCCATGGCCAAGCAAGATAGCGGTTGGCGGCGAATCGTTATAGAAAAACCATTCGGTTCTGACTTGATCTCAGCCAGGCAACTCAACCGTGAACTGCTTGATGTCTTTTTAGAGGGACAGATTTATCGCATTGACCATTACTTAGGAAAAGAAACTGCCCAGAACATCCTTTTTTTGCGCTTTGCCAACACGATTTTTGAACCGGTGTGGAACCGGAATTACGTCGATCACGTCCAGATCACAGTGGCTGAGAGATTAAAAGTCGGTCATCGAGGCGGTTATTACGATCGAGCCGGGGTGCTGAGAGACATGTTTCAAAACCATTTATTGCAGCTGCTCGCTCTGATGACAATGGAGCCCCCTGCCTCATTCAATGCCGATGCTCTTCGTAACGAGACTGTTAAAGTGCTCTCCGCCATCCGGCCTATCCGCCCCCGGGAGGTTGCCAAACATACCGTGCGCGCCCAATACACCGGTTACCTCGAGGAAAAAGGTGTGATGCGAGACTCACAAACCGCAACCTTCGCCGCAGTCCGGCTTTTCATTGACAATTGGCGCTGGCAGGGAGTTCCCTTTTACTTGCGATCCGGCAAAGCACTGGCGGAGAAATGCACCGAAATCATTATCCAATTCAACCGCCCTCCACATGTGATGTTTCCCTTGCCCCCAGGACGGATTATCAATCCTAATCGCCTGATCCTCTGTATCCAACCTGACGAAGGCATTCAGCTGCGTTTTGAAGCCAAGCGACCCGACACGATCGCCGAAATGCACAGTGTAGATATGATATTTGACTATGCGAAATCTTTTGGTGCGAGCAATATCCCAGATGCTTATGAACGATTGCTTTTGGACATCCTTCAAGGCGACGCCTCTCTCTTCACCCGCAGAGATGCAATCGAACTCGCCTGGGGGTTCATCGATCCAATTATCCAGGGTTGGGAGACTTCACGCCAATCCCCGCTTGCAATTTATCTACCGGGAAGTTGGGGGCCAAAAGAAGCGGACAAATTTATCGCCCGCCACGGCCATCAATGGATCCACGGCTGTTGATCAACTCATTCTTGAGAACCCCGGCTGCGGTGGAGAAGCACAAACAGAAATACACCGAGCAGCAGCCAGAGTACACCAATCAATGCCAAAACGCTTAATCTAGACAGGTTGCTGCGGATTGGGATAGCAGGAGTCTGCGTAGGACTGGCTGTCTTTGTCGGTATAATTGTCTGTGAAGGGGTGATGGATGGCGTGCGAGTTAGGAATAATATAGTTATGGATGGCAGAGGGATAAATGTTGGGGTTAGCGTGTTGGTAGGGGTAGGCGTGTCGGTTGGTGTATCCGTCGGCGTTGGGGTGATCGTTGCTGAAGGGATTGGGGTAGAAGATCGGAAGGGTGTATAAGTCTTCGATGGAGTCCAGGTTATGGGGCGTGTTGTCGTTTTAGTGGGTGTCGGCCCTGTAGATGTTGGGGTAACTGTATTTGTCGGAGAAGGGCTTGGCGTGCTGGTTGCAGGTGGTATGAATTGATTCATAATAAGCGGTATAAACACCAATTCGTCGGTTTGAAGATTCGTTAATGAATGCTCACCCAATCGACTAATCAGCATTTGGAGGATCAACGAAACCGTTACCAGGGTGAGGGTTATTAACCGAAGCATGCAGTTGACAATTTAGGGACTAATTGGCTAGAATTCTTAGAAACCGCAATCTCTCCTAGTCGATCTTACAATGACTCTAGGATTAATGCAACTGGTACAATCCACGAGGTAAATCTTGTTAACTGTGCATCACGTATCGAAATCTTATGGTATTCAACCCATCCTAAATGATGTTTCCTTCACCATCAACCATGGAGAACGGATCGGGTTGATTGGGACGAATGGAAGCGGGAAAACCACACTGCTCAGGATTTTGGCTGGCTTAGAGGAACCGGATACAGGTATTGTAACCCGCACTCCCCCCGATCTGCGGATCGGTTACCTGGCTCAGGGTTTCAAACCTGAAAAAAAACTGACCCTCGCAGACCTTATCCGCCAAGCGACTGGCGATCGCCTCCAGGCAGAAGCTGAGGTGAGTCGCCTTGCCGGGGAGCTGTCAATCCACCCTGAACGCCTCGACCTACAACAAGCATACGATGCCGCCCTCCAATACCTGAACCGGTTGCTGGATGACCATCTCAATCCTGCTGCGATCCTTGACTCGCTTGGATTAGGCTCACTCTCCTCAAAAATGCCTCTCGATACATTGAGCGGGGGGCAAAAAACGCGCCTGGCTCTGGCGATCCTCTTGCTAAGTGATCCACAACTGCTACTGCTCGATGAACCCACTAACCACTTAGATATACGCATGCTCGAATGGCTGGAGAAATGGTTTTCAAGGTTCCCTGGAGGTTACTTGATCGTCTCCCATGACCGTACATTTCTAGATAACACGGTTACCCGTATCTTAGACCTGAATCATGAGAATCACACTCTCCAACATTATTCCGGCAGTTACTCAGACTATCTCGATCAATACCTAGATCAACACCAAAAGCAACTTTCCGCCTATCGCGATCAGGTCTATGAGATTCGACGCTTGCGTCAGGATATCGCCCGCACTAAACAGCAAGCCCTGCGTGTTGAATTAACCACCACTTCTCGCCAACCAGGTCCCCGCCGATATGCCCGAAAGGTTGCTCGCAAAGCCAAAGCCCGAGAGAAGAAACTCGACCGCTTTCTAGAATCAGATGAGCGCGTCGAGAAACCTCACCAAACCTGGCAGATGAGGCTCGACTTCTCCCGGCCATCCCACCAGAGCCAGGACGTTTTGATTCTCGAAAACCTGGCGATAGGCTATCCAGGAGGAAAGCCACTCGTTAGCGGATTGACAACTACAGTACAGGCTGGCGTCCGAATCGCCCTTACTGGCCCAAACGGCGGTGGAAAAACTTCCCTATTACGCACCATCACCGGACTCCTGCCGCCCATCGCCGGGACTCTCCGACTTGGCTCAAATGTTCAACTAGGCTATATGTCCCAAGAACAAGAGTTGCTCAATCCTCAATTCACCGCGCTGGATACAATTCAACGCCACGCGCCTCTCACCGAGACTGAGGCGCGATCCTTTCTCCATTTCTTTCTTTTCACAAGCGATGACCCGCTTCGCCCGGTGCAAGACCTGAGTTATGGGGAACGGGCTCGTCTCAGCCTGGCAACCTTAATTGTCCAGGGAAGCAATTTCCTGCTCTTGGATGAACCGATTAATCACCTGGATATCCCCTCTCGCTCACGCTTCGAACAAGCGCTGGCTCAATTCGATGGTACTGTTCTGGCAGTCGTCCACGACCGATACTTCATCCAACGCTTTGCGACGGATATCTGGGTATTGGAGAATCAAAGTGTGATTACGAACATGCAGACCATTCCTCAAACAGATATTTAAAGGTTTGAGTATTAATCAGACAGGTATTATCGTGACGAGGGCTAACCTATGAAACGTTTCCTCATCCCACTAATTGTTATGATCAGTCTATGGTCAATAACCCTGGTGGCCTTTGCATCCTCATACCTCGCGCCAGCACCGCCAACTCCCACCCCCTTCCCCTCCGAACCTGAAAAAGATAAGGTGGAGTTGGCTGTCCTGGAAGCATTTATCGCCCAACGAGAATATGTCCTGGGTTTTCTGGTCTATGACTTGGGGATAGAAAATGTCGTTATTTCGGAAGATGGGACCTGGTCGATTGCATTCCTGACTTTGGTGGATCCCCAAAGCGGCCGGGTCGTGCCTGCAGAGCCTGGCCTGGCTATCTTACGCCAGCAGGGATTGGAGTGGAATGCAACACTGCCAGCTGATCCAGGTTGGCTAGATCTGATCAAGGCCGCCCCAAGTGATCTTCTTTCTGATGAGGAAAAACAATATTATTTAGAGATCAACGCCAAAGCCGAGCCAACAGCCGCAATCGCATATGGAGGCTATTTGCTCCCCTGGGAGGCTGGCAAGACAGTCTATCTTTCCCAGAGCACTGGGCATGACCAGTATATCCCTTCTGGGAGCGCTCATTATTCCTTCGATTTTTACGTCCCCCAGACGATGTATAACTTGTACGCTTCCAAAGCCGGCACTGTCTGGCGGGCTAAATGGGATGTCCCAAACAATTCCGAAACCGTTCCGGGCAATTACATGGTGCTAATGGACACCACTACCAGCCCTACTACCTACCAGCTTTACCTCCACCTGGCTCAGGATAGTATTCCACCAGCGTTGAGAGTCCAAGGTACCTATGTTGCTCAAGGCCAGTTTATAGCCGTCGCCGACGATACCGGCCAAAGCACCGGTCACCACCTTCACTTTCAAGTTCACGCCAATCCAGATTCTTATTGGGGCACATCGATTGATATCACCTTTGATGACGTTGACATCAATGGTGGTCGGCCGAGGATCATCAGCGATGAACCGTATTGCACCCGCCCCAATGATGTTTGCGATCAATTTCGCTCTGCATATGTCTCGGGTAACATTATCCATGGAGATACAATTCCACCTACCGGAGATTTATTCGAACCACCCACTGGCGCCACAGTACGTGATCCAACTGTATATATCGAAGGATGGGCCAGCGATGAAGGTAGTGGACTGGATAGGGTTCGCCTCATTGCCTATTTCGAAAATGCCTGGCATGAGATTGGTGACGAATTCACAACGAATTTATTTTCGATGAACTGGGATTTGTGCTCCTTGAATGTCCCGGATGGGCCTGTCAGCCTGGCAATGAAAATCTGGGATCAACAGGGGAATCCTGCCTTAGGCTTGCCCGGGTTAAGTCATTTTACTAAAGACTATTCCTGCACCCCACCACCGCCGGCTTGCACACCGGGGGACATCCAGGTAGCTTTATTCACCGAGACTGATTTTATGGGGGATTGCCTTGTCTTTGGGATTGGCAATTATCCAGATTCGGCATACCTGGGTCAACTCGGTAATAATAATATCGAATCCATCCTGGTAGGCTCTAATGTGTTGGCAACTTTGTTTTTCAACGACAATTACGCCGGGCGCGGAGACACATTCGACCATAACGACAGCAGTCTAAGCGATAACCTCCTCCGAGATGACCAGGTGAGCTCGTTCAAAGTAAGCGCTCGCAACCAGTCTCCTCCCGCTCCCACTACGTTGGTTGCGCCGCTAAACGGAGCGATTTTTCCCGGTGGTTCTTCGCTAAGCCTGGCCTGGCTAGATCCTGGTGGGTCCACGCAATTTCAAGCTCAGCTCCAAGCACCTGGATCGATCAGTCCAGTTATTTCACCCTGGTTGGATGATCCAATCTGGCAATTGGATTCCATCATTCTGGGTCTGGGAACTTATACCTGGAAGGTGCGTGCCCGCAATTGCTCAGATTTATCTTGCCTCAGTCCCTGGAGTGTTGCCCAAACTTTCACGATCACCACTCCACCAACGCCACCAGCCACCATCGTTGCCCCTTTCTCTGATAATGTAGAGAGCAACTCAAGCAATTGGAACAGCTCTGGGCTTTGGAATCGCCTGAATGACTCTGCTTACGCACACGGGGGGAACTACAGCTGGTACTACGGTGAGGCGAGCGACCGCAATTATGATGATGGGACTCCCAACACAGGAGATTTGACTTTAAGGCCAGTCACCATCCCAAATGCAGGTTATGTACTCCGCTTCTGGTATCGCTACCAGACCGAAACATCTGGCGAACATTGGGATCAACGCTGGGTGCAAATCTCAGTAGACAACGGGCCTTATGAAAATGTATTGCAGCTTTCAGACGATGTTGCCGATCAATGGTTACAATCGACGGTAAACTTAGCGGGCTATGCTGGCAAAACAATCCGAGTTCGTTTCCACTTCGAATCGAACGATGGTGGTCTGAACGCCTTTGAAGGCTGGCATCTGGATGACCTCGAGATCACAACCGCAACACTACCCGCATGTAGCGATGCAGATAATTCCCCTTCCACAGCTACGCCGATCGATTTCGACCAGATCAAGAGTGGGGTAATCTGCCCGAGCGGGGACATCGATTACTTCAAATTCACTGGCACAGCCGGGGATCGAATTGTTGTCAATATCGACACCCCAGTCGAGAGCCCCCCTGATGACTTAGATCTGATTATCTTTCTCATGGATAGCGACGGCTCATCCATCCTGGCCGTCCATGACGATGAGATTTACGGAGAGCGTCTGGATCCCCACCTGGGTTATTTATTGACACGCTCCGGGACTTACTATATCAAAGCCCGTCTCTGGTCGCATCCCTCAGTTGGAGGTGAGAATTATATCTACTCGATCAAACTTTCGAAAGATAACACCCCGCCGGCGGCAGAATTCACCAACCCAAAGACCGGTACCTCTTTCCAGGGTAACGAAACAATCACCCTTTCAGTCCAAGCCAGCGACTCCCGAAGCGGGATCAGCCATGTCCAATTCCTGTTCCATTCGGAGGATTGGTTCAATTCCGCCTGGCAGCAGTTAGCCGTCGACCAGAGAGGCGAAGACGGATGGCACGTTGATTTTGATCCAACATCATTAGAAGAAGGAAGAGACATAGCCTTCTACGCCAATGTCTACGATTGGGCAGGCAACTGGACTGGGACCGGAGCCTGGGATTTGAGTATCGATCGCACCCCACCCGTCACCACCCTGACTCCTCTGGCTGCCATCCAAGAGAGTACCGCTATCCTGCTTCAATGGAGCAGTAGCGATAACCTGTCTGGTATCGCTCACTTTGAAGTTCAATTCCAGGAAAACAGCGGTGCCTGGATTAACGTAACACCACATCCTGCTGGAAGTGCCGATCAGCAATGGTTCATAGGTGGAGCAGAATTGGATTTTGGATTCCGCATGCGCGCTGTCGACTACGCTGGCAATCAGGAAACTTATCCATCCGCTGCCGAAGCTGTAACCCTCATTCCAGATATTGCCACCCTTTGTTCTACTCCAGATTCCTGGGACAGCGGTAGGAACGACAATACGCCCCTGACGGCTTCATCCGTCTCAGTGGGGGCAGCAGCAAAAACACATAACTTCTGCAATCCCATGTCCTCCGATCGATTGAATGATGAGGATTGGGTTAAGTTCACAGCCCAGAAAAATAAACTCTATCTCATCCAAAGCCTCCCGCAAGCCATAATGATTGCCTCGATTCTGGAGCTCTATGCCGCCGATGGCACAACCTTCATCACCAGTTTCACCCCAGCCAATTTCGGCCAAGTCTCTGTATTAAGGTGGCTTTCCGATCGTAACGGTCAGGTTTTCTTGCGGCTCCGCCACATTAACGGTCGCGTAGCTGGGGATATCGTCGCCTATCAGTTGCGTGTTACTCAGGACAATCTTATCTTTTTACCTCTTGTTAATAAATAAGCGAAAGCGATCTCCAAATAATTCTCTCTACCCCCAGCACAGGAGAAGCGGATGGATGTTTTTCCAATAATGGTATACTTTGCTCGGTTAAGGATACTCTTCACATTCTGATATTGATCATCCACACTCCTTGAAGCTGATCATCCAAATTCCTTGTTATAACGAAGCGCAGACGATTATTGAAACTGTCCAGGCTCTGCCGCGCCAGCTGCCAGGCATCGATGAATTGGAATATCTGGTAGTCGATGATGGCAGCACCGATAACACCGCTCAGGCAGCGCAGTCGATCGGAGTCCATCATATCCTGCGTCTGCCGCACCATGTTGGCCTGGCAGGCGGTTTCATGGCTGGTCTAGAGGCATGCTTGGATTTGGGAGCAGACATAATCGTCAATACCGACGCCGATAACCAATATAATGCCGAGGATATCCAACTCCTTCTGGAACCTATCCAGGCCGGTCGGGCGGATATTGTCATTGGCGATCGAGGAGTTGCTTCGCTGGATACATTCTCGCCTTTAAAACGTTACTTGCAGCGATTGGGCAGCTGGGTGATCGAACGGGCATCAGGAGTTCGTACTCCCGATGCAACCAGTGGATTTCGCGCCATCACCCGCGCCGCGGCTTTGAGGACAATTGTCTTGAGTGAATATTCTTATACCCTGGAGACATTGATCCAGGCCGGTGCGCGTCGGATGGCGGTGCAATATGTGCCGGTGCGAACAAACACCCAGACCCGTCCTTCACGCTTGATTCGCAATATCCCTGAATATTTAGCCTATTCCAGCGCTACGGTTCTGAGAGCATATACCATGTACCGTCCCTTACGTGTCTTTACAACCATCAGTTTTCTGATGCTCCTGGGTGGAATGGTGGGGGCCATCCGCTTTCTTTACTTCTACTTCACCACCGGCGGTGCAGGGCATGTCCAATCACTGATCCTGTCCGCCGTCTTGCTAATCGTGGGATTCCAAGTCTTCTTGATTGGTCTGATCGCCGATCTGATCGGTTTCAACCGCAAGATCCTGGAAGAGGTGCTCTACCGGCTCCGCAGCCTGGAATTGGGGGGAAACAGCGCAAGACCAATGCCAAACCACGAAAGACCACCGACGAACGACCGCTGAAAGATGAGAATTGGTGACGAATTGACTGTCGCCAACCTCTATCTCCATCTGTCGAGTATCGACGGATACCTGCTCATTGAATACGAAACGCTGACTTCTTCTTCCAGATGCTCTCCCCCCACCGGCTCCTCTCCCTGCTTATCCTCACCTCGCTAATCGCTGGATGCACCCCTCTGACGAAGATTGATCAGCCGGTTTACTCCACACTAATCAACCTGGATAACAGTGAAACTATCGGGCAAACCTTTCTAGCCCGCTACGATGGCTTGGATCGGATTAGTGTATACCTTGAACCTGATAAATCTGGAGTGGAAGAACTTCGTTTGCACCTACGTACTTCCCCAGAACAAGCCAATGATTTAAGGACTGCTACCATATCCTCAAAGGGGATCAACACCCCCGGTTTTTATAGTTTCGTCTTCACCCCCTTGGAAGAGTCTTACCAGCACAATTATTACTTTAATATCGAGGGATTTGGCTCAGGGAAAATCACAGTTGGCTCCGCCCCCGGAACTCATTATTTAAACGGGGCTCTTTATCGTAACGATCTTCCCCTGGATTCTCAGCTTGCCTTCGGCCTGGGATATGATGCAGGAGAAGCTCTCTTAGGCCTGGCGGGTGAGGGCTTGTTCTGGATTGTACTCTTATTTGCTGCCTGTTTTTTATTCATCTTGCCTGGTTGGGCTGCACTCAGCTGGTTATTCCCCACCTGGGATAGCCTCTCCTGGGGAGAAAAGGCTGGTTTGGCGGTTGGGCTAAGCCTGGCGATATATCCTATACTATTCCTTTGGACAGATATGGTAGGCATCCACTTGGGTCGCCTTTATGCCTGGTTGCCGGGACTAGCTGGACTCGCGGCTGTCATCTGGCAATGGAATCGAACAAGGCGACCGACTACAATAGACGAGCAACCAAGGAACTTTCGTTCTTCTTCATTCGTCAATCGTCTTTCGTCTTCTGCCTTCCGCCATTGGTCACATAGGATCAAGACAGTGGATGTCACCCTGGTCATCCTTCTCGCCCTTATATTCTTTATTCGCTTCTGGCCCATCCGCACGCTGGACGTGCCAATGTGGGGCGACTCCTACCAGCATACGATGATCGCTCAGTTATTGGTGGACAATGGAGGCCTATTCACTTCCTGGCATCCTTATGCTGAACTGCAGTCTTTCACTTATCACTTCGGTTTTCATACGTTGGTCGCAGTCTTCCACTGGCTGACTGGCCTGGCGCTCCCCCAGGCAACGTTGAGGTTGGGACAGATCTTGAATGCTCTTGCCATTCTGGCGCTGTATCCCCTGGCGATGCGAATAGGGAAGAGCTCCTGGGCTGGCGTGATCGCGATATTGATCGCCGGTTTGATGACTGCTATGCCGGTGTACTATCTCAATTGGGGACGTTATACACAGCTAGCCGGCCAAGCGATTTTACCAGCCGCGGTCTTACTGGTATGGATCAACTTAACCACACGAGACCACGACTGGCATTTGTTAAGCCTGGTATGGATTGCCATGGCAGGCTTGGGTCTTACGCATTACCGGGTGTTGATTTTTGCTGCTGCCTTTTATTTGACCATATTTGTGCTTCAATTCAAGTGGAAACATTTGCTCATCGATTGTAAGCGATATCTCTGGCATGCCACCGGATTTTTTGTGGTAATCCTCCCCTGGTTTATGCGCATCTTTAGCGGAAAACTCCCCTGGATCTATGGCCAGCAGATGACCACTCCGCCCAGCCAATTGTCAGCCCAAATCGGGCAATTCAATGCCATCGGCGATTTTTCCTTCTTCTTGCCACCCGTTGTGTGGGTGCTGCTAATTATCACCATCGGTTGGGGGTTATGGCGGCGACAGAATGGGGTCGCCCTGGTCAGCTTATGGTGGTTCTTCATAATCCTGGCTGCCAATCCCCAATGGCTGGGCTTGCCAGGAGCTGGGGTGCTTACCAACTTTGCGGTTTTCATCGCCTTATATATCCCTGCCGCGCTCCTGATAGGATCGCCATTTGCAGGATTATTTACTCAATCTGAAAAATTGAAAATAGAAAATAGCAAGCCCTTGGACGAACCGCTAATTCAACCCGTAAACCAGGAAATAAGTCGGGTAAGAGGCGTCTGGGGAAATGGATTTCTTTTCCTAATTGTTATAGGATTCAGCTTGTGGGGAGCGCGATTACGGATTAGAGATATCCTACCCGACCAACACGCCCTCGTCACCCAACCAGATATGATCGCCGCGACCTGGATCCAAAATAATCTCCCTCAAGACGCAAACTTTTTGGTAAACTCGTTCTTTGCCTATGGAGACAGCCTAATCGTAGGCTCTGATGCGGGCTGGTGGCTTCCCTTGCTGGTAGGTCGGGAAACTACCCTCCCACCGATAAACTACGTCACTGAAAGAGGTCCCCAGCCGGATTATGTTAGAGACATCAATGCCTTAACCGCTGAAATTGAGCAGAAAGGTATAAACAGTCCAGAAGTTAAGGAATTGCTACGTGAACGCCAGGTTTCTCACATATATATTGGGCAACAGCAGGGGCAAGTCAATGCGAGTGGACTGCCTCTCCTTCAAATCGACCAATTGCTCGCTAATCCAGACTTTCGTTTGATCTACCGCCAGGATCGAGTCTGGATATTTGAGATCGTGGAATAAGGCCGCTCCTGTGAAAATTTCGGTTTTCACCAGCTCCTATCCTCGTTTTCCAGGTGATGGAACCGCGCCGTTTATTAAATCGATCTGTGAAAACCTGGCCCAACTCGGTCACAAAGTCGTAGTGGTTGCCCCCTATGATCCAGAAGTCAGGCAGGTGAAGAACGGAGGTGTTCAGATTCACCGGTTTCGTTATATCTGGCCAAACCGGATGCACATCATGGGACACGGCCGTGCCCTGGATGCCGATGTTCGCCTTCGGCCTATTGCCTTTCTACTTCTTCCGTTCTACCTCATGGCCGGCTTCATAAAATTGTTAAACATCACAGGTCAACATGGATCACAAGCCATTCATGTCCATTGGGTGCTGCCCAACGGACTGGTGGCAGCCTGGGTGGCAGCCTGGCGGAATATTCCCTTTATTCTCAGCCTGCATGGCTCAGATGTATTCGTAGCCCAACGCAATCCGGTTTTCAGGTCAGTTGCCCGCTACGTCTTCCACCGGGCAGCTGGTGTGACCGCCTGTAGCCCAGAGCTTTACCAGGCAGCGCTACAACTTGGCGTTGGGTTCGCCTCCCGAGACTCGCTTAATGCCGTGGGGAGCGAACCCAACCCAATTTACCCCGGTTTTTCGCACCCAAGAAGCCCGCAAGATGTTCGCCGTGAATCCGGAACAGCTTCTCATCGTTGCCTTAGGCCGGTTGGTATATAAAAAGGGTTTTGGGACGCTTATTGCTGCCATGCCTAGAATCGTAGAAAGGTTTCCCCAGGCACGTTTACTCGTCGGCGGGGAAGGTCCTCTTCGCCAGCAGCTTTCAAACCAAGTGGAAGCCCTGGGGATCTCTGGCCAGGTATCCTTTGCCGGAGGCGTTCCTTGGGATCGGGTGCCTGAATTGCTGGCCTCAGCAGATGTTTTTGTCCTACCCTCGCAACGCGATGAATACGGCAATCTCGATGGTCTTCCTACAGTGTTGCTGGAAGCGATGAGTTCGGGTGTAGCAGTTGTTGCGAGCGACATTGGTGGTGTCCGCCTAGTTCTTGAGCACGGTCAGTCAGGATTGATTGTTCCCCCAGGCGAACCGGTCGCCCTGGCTCAGGCTGTCCTGGCGTTGGTTGGGGATCCCGATCGACGTGCAGCCATTGGCAAGGCGGCACGCCAGGCAGTTGTAGAGCGATTCACCTGGGAAATTGTTACTCGGGAGATCGTTACATTGCTAGAGCTGGGCATCTCCAAGAAGCCGCGCGCCCTGCGCCTTGGCACCATTTACAGGGATGAAGTATTGAGAATTTTGCAGAAGCGCCCCAATTTCGGCCGGGTGCTGGATGTCGGCTGCCACGATGGATACTGGTTGAGCACCCTGACCGCATCGACCCGCATCGGGGTCGACCCGCAGCCTATTGCTGGTGCTCCCAGAGTCGACTTGGTGTGTGCTGATGGGCGACACCTCCCCTTCGAAAAGGGATCCTTTGATCATGTCTATGCCCTGGATGTGATCGAACACGTTGCTGATGACCAGGCATTCGCTCGATCCCTCATCCGGATGGTGGCCCCCGGCGGAAGGCTATTCATAAGCACCCCTGCCCTGAACATTCGCCTCACTCCACCTATCCTGACCCGTTGGATCAGCAAGCAATGGGGGCATACCCTGCGCCTCGGTTACACGGCTGAACGGCTTAACGAGCTTTTCGCGGGAGAACTCGATGTGCAGATCACTACCTGGAATGCCCCGCACTATCGCTTCTATTACCTGGCAGTTCGACTGCTGGCCGCGTTTTCCCCCAGCTTAGCTGCCAAGCTGACCAGGAGAATAGCTCACTCAGACTCACGCCACCCCAAAGGGAAGAATGGTTTCTATCTACTCGAGGGGAATCGACCTACTTCAACTGACTCTATTCCTCGGAAAAGGTGAAGAATTGACCCACGATTCACGTTATGCGAGCCGGGCATGTAAATCCGAGAAAGTACTGGCTGTGCTCCACGATTTTCTCGGTGTTGATCTTTCCGCTTACACATGCCTGGATGTCGGTTGTTCGCAGGGAGGCATCACTCACCAAATCACCCCACACTTCAGATGGACAATTGGCATTGATCCTGACCAGGGAGCGATCCGGGGTGCCGTTCGATCCTCCCATAGCGAAAACATTGGATTTGCGATCGCCAGCGGGTATCTTCTCCCATTTCCAGATCACAGTTTTGATGTCGTTATCTGTGCCCAGGTCTATGAACATGTCATCGACCAGCCAGGTCTCGCCAGGGAAATATGGCGCGTTCTCCGCCCAGGTGCAATCTGCTTTTTTAGTGGGCCCAATCGCCTGGCTTTCATGGAGGAACATTACTGGCTACCTTTACTCTCCTGGCCTCCCCGGTCGCTTTCCAATTTATATATGCGGATCTTCCAGCGTGGAAATTACTACGATGCCTATCCCCTTTTCTATTGGCAAATCCGCAATTTATGGGGGTCTTTTCTCATCAACGACTATACGCTAATCCTGATCCACGAGCCACATCGATTCGCGACGGGGTGGCGTTTAGGAAAATTTGCCTGGGTCAGCCGTCTGCCTACCCGGCTTTTAAAGGTATTCACCCCCCTCTTTCCAAACTATAATTGGATCTTGGTTAAACCAACCGAATAGCCACATTCGCATTTGGCGATATCTCTCGAAAAGGAAAGAATGTCCGCTCCTGATTTTGACACGCAGAAGTATTGGGAACAGAGGTTACAAACCCGCCTGAATTTACGCGGGACAGGCCACAAAGCGTTGAGTTTAGAAAATAACGCCTGGCTTTACCAATCTCAACGCGACTGCATGGATCGCCTGGTTGATCGAAATGGGATCGAAATTTCTGGCAAGTCTGTCCTGGATATCGGCTGCGGGACCGGATTTTACGTTGAATATTTCCAAAATCGCCAGGCTGGCCAAATATTTGGAATTGATATCACCGAAATTAGCGTTCAATATCTCAAGCGAACTTTTCCAACGGCAACATTTATCGCCGGCGATATCTCATCGGTTGAACCGCCGCTTAGGGGTCAATTTAACATTGTCTCCGCGATTGGGGTGCTCTATCATATCCTGAACGAGGCTCGCTTTCAGCAGGCCTTAATGAACATTTGCCAATTGCTTGCTCCAGGTGGTTATCTTTTCATCTCTGACTCATTTCATAAGCCTTTGCTTCCCTCTGCCCGACATGCATACCTGCGACCGCTCCAAGCATATCAACCTTATCTTACGCAACATAAGATTGATATTCTTGCTGTTCAGCCGATTTATTATTTTTCCAACCGAATAATAATCCCAGGGATAGGTCCATGGATTTTGAACTACTTTCACCTGGGGAAGTGGCTTTACAATTTGGATAATTCCCTGAGAAATCTACGCCTGGATAATGGTAGCGGAGTGAAATTGCTCCTGGCTCAGAGAAGAATTATAGAATGAAGATAGCAATCGAAGCGCTTGGCATTCATTACTTTGGGGGTGGCCGGACGGCTACGCTCAATTTGTTCGAGGCTCTGTTTTCCCTCGATTCGCAGAACGAATACCTGATCTTTCTCAGCCAGCCCGAACCTTCCCTGAACATCTCAACCGGTAACGTTACTCAGCGCATCGCTCCAGTAAAGAACCGCTTCTGGTTGCGCCTTTGGGCGCAGTTTTCCCTGCCTCGCGCAGTCCGAGGTTACGACCTGGTGCATTTTGCTAAAAACCTCGGAGTTTTTGGCGTTTCGGCACCAACAATCGTTACCATGTATGACCTTACCACGCTGGTTCATCCGGAACTTTTCCCCTGGTTCGATGTTTGGTATTGGCGCAACATCCAGAAGCAGACATTGCTGGACGCCAATGCGATCATCACCATCTCGAAAACCACCGCCGACGATATCCTCCGCTATTACCAGGTACCCAGGGAGCGAATCCGGGTGATCTACCCAGCTTACGCCAACCACTTCAAACGAGCCTCAAAAGACGAGATCGACTGTATCCGGGACCGTTATCGAATTCCCGAGACTTATATCCTACATGTCGGGCGGATCGACCGTAAGAAAAACCTGACTGTCCTAGTACGCGCCTTTGCAGAATTTCGACAGCAGACCGCCTTCAAAGGAAAATTGGTATTGGTTGGAGAAGAATATTTGAAAAGCAAGGACAACATCCTTCATCCGACTATTGAACAGCTAGAATTAACCGATGAAGTCATTTTCACAGGCCGTGTTCCAGATAGCGACGTTCCAGCGCTGTTTAGTGGTGCATTGGTAACGGTTTTCCCTTCCTTGCACGAGGGTTTTGGTCTGGCCCACGTCGAAGCTATGGCATGTGGTTCACCGCTCATCGCCAGTTCTGCTGGAGCGGTGCGAGAGGTGATTGGGGAAGCAGCCATTCTACTGGATTCAATCGATATCAATTCAATCGTCGAGGCGCTCATTCGTATTGTTACGGAGCCAATTCTGCGGCAGGAGATGCAGCGGCGAGGTTTGGCGCGTGCCGAGCAATTTCGCGGCGAGCATTCTGCCCGGCAAACCCTCCGACTCTACGAGGAGCTGGGGCAGAAATGAAAAAACTTGAAAAACCGTCCCTTTCTACCCAGGAGATCTCCGCGGCTTACGATCTGCTATTTGAGACCAGGGGCGCCTTGCGCGACTCAGACATTTTTTACCGCTGGGTGTTAAATCAGCTCGCTCCCCGCCCAGGTCAGCATCTATTGGACGTGGCATGTGGCGAGGGCATTCTGCTTAAATTCGCCAGAGCTTACGGCCTGCACCCGATTGGAATCGATCTAGCTCCAAAGGGAGCTCAGCTCGCCCAGGCATTTGTTGGAGAGAAGATTATAACCATTGCCAACGGAGAGGCACTGCCCTTCGCCGATGGATCCTTCGACCTGGTCACAAACCTCGGTAGCTTGGAGCACTTTTTGCACCCCCTCAACGGGGTAAAAGAAATCTGCCGGGTCATGAACCCCGGTGGTTTGGCAGCTGTATTCCTGCCCAACAGTTATTACCTGGTCGATATCATCTGGCATGTCTTGCGAACAGGATACAGTGTCAGCCACCGGCAACCCCTCGAGAACTTTGCCACCTCCCGAGAATGGTGGGACTTTCTGGAAAGCGGTGGACTCCAAGTCATAAAAACCTATAAATACAACTATATTTTCCCAAGATCGACCAGCGACTGGCAATGGTTCAGGCAACATCCCCGCAAATTGCTCAACTTGCTCGCCGCGCCATTCATCCCCTTCAATTTATCCAACCACTTCCTTTACATCTGCCGGCGAGAGCCGTCAGCAGCTGGCAACAAGAATAGCGTGTGAATAATCTTAATCGGTGGTCACGCATACTTCAGCTGCTCAAGCAAGCGGTTCATAAACTCCGGCACATCGCCCAAATACGCTGGTTGCGGTGGACAATTCAAACTATTGTCATCGCTCTCTGCCTGATTTATCTTGCTATCAACCTGAAAAACGCACAAGAAATTCTGGCTGGTCTGAAGCCCGATTTTTCAAATTTATTTGCAGCCCTCGGATTGACAATCGTCGCCGTTTTTTTGGGAGCGTCGGGTTGGTGGTTTACCCTACGCGCTTTAGGACAACCGGTCAATTGGCTGGGAAGTGCCCGCGCTCACTGCTTATCAAACCTGGCCAAGTATATTCCGGGATATGCCTGGCAATTATTGGGAAAAGCGTACCTGACAAACCAAATGGGACTGCCCAATAGCGCGGTTGGATTGGGAATGTTCCTCGAGTTGCTTAATCTCCTACTGACCGGTATCTTTTTGGGATTGATCCTTCTTCCCGCCGATCTGGTCCTACAATGGTCAAATTCCCAACCACTAACCAGCTTGCTACCATTTATTAGAGCCCTTTGCCTGATCCTCCTTGGGCTCTTTCCTATGATAATTTCCTCTACTCTCAAGAGACGTTATGGGGATCAACCAGGGCTTCAGATTGTCCCCGCGATGATCTGGGCAGCAGCATTGACTTCTTTAGTTGCCTGGCTCTTCTTCGGACTGGCATTTTGGCTCCTGGGAGCATCCATGACTCCTGTGCCGTATACAAAAATACCTTTATTCATTTTCACGCTGGCCGTATCTTTAATCATTGGTCTGGTGATCATCTTTGTCCCAGGTGGTTTAGGCATCCGGGAGAGCATCATGGTTTTAGTATTGAGTCCGAATTACCTTTCTGCGCCAGTTGCAGTCATCGTTGCGGCATTATCCAGGTTGATGGTCATTCTAAGCGAACTGTTAAGCGTTTTCTTAATCGAAATCACTTTCCGCAAGCCATGGGGAAAAATAATATGGAGCACCTTACATAAAAGCAAGGTAAAAAACCATAAATAATACGAATGGATTATTGCTCTTTACCCAGTTACTCAGTAAACTTGATGTAAATTTACTCTAGGAAATTAATTTTAGGAGGAACAAATGAAAACAGTTCGCATATTCAGTCTCATCGCAATTTTGGCTTTGGTGTTTGCTCTCGTGCCAGGGGCTTCAGCAGGCGCACCCGCCGGCAACTGGGTCAGTGGTATTGCCTGCCAAAACCTGAGTGCTACCGAACAAGCCACCATCACCCTCTACTTCTATCAAGAGGGAAGCAGCACTCCTGCGCTCAGCTATAATGATCCAACACCCATCCCGCCGGGAGGCAGCCGCAATTACTACACCCCCTCTTCTCCTCCAGGAGTCCCCGAGGGATTCTTAGGATCGGTGGTGGTCGCCTCTGACCAACCTCTTGCCTGCAATGTTAACACGCAAACTACAGGCACCGGCTCTTCGAGCGATCCCTACCGCATGGCAACCAGCGCAGGTTTCGCGGATACACAGACTGCCCCAACCATGTTTGCACCGCAAGTGATGAAGAACTTGGCCGGGACATGGTCTTCCTACATTGCCGTGCAAAACACCTCCAACGCAGACGTTCCAGTAACCGTCAGCTATACGGATCGCAACGGCAATTCCCTCCCCGCTGCTACAGAAACCGCAACGATTAAGGCACAAAGCAACAAGGTCTTCTACCAGACGGACAACACCAACCTGGTGAACGGTTTCGTGGGTGCGGCCACCATCGCCGCAGACGATGGAGTATCTGGCTTGGCTGTCACGGTGAATTTCTACAACAGCGGCGCCAGCCCCGACACTGCCCAATTCCAGAGCTATAACGGTTTCGGCGGCGGCGCCAATAAACTGTTCGTCCCCCGCATTGTCCGGAATTATTACGGTTACAATGGCGGTTTGAGCATTCAGAACGTGGGCGATACCAGCGCTACTGTAACGGTCACCTTCAATTTCGCAGGCAACACCTATACCTATAACTCCGGCTCGATCGCCCCAGGTGCAGCCCTGGCTCTCTATGCCCCCAACATTACCGAGCTTAATCCCGTCGATGCCCTGAACGTAACCCAACGCTTTGGCAGCGCGGTGATCCAGGCCTCCAGCGGTGATTCTGTCGTCGCCATCGTCAACGAGGATAACCGCGGTGGCTCAGGCGTCCCAGCGGAGCGGATTGGTCAAGGTTCAACATACAACGCCATTGCGGATGGCTCCCAGACCAGCACGGTCTTCTTCGCCCAGGTTACCAGAAAAGCGGGCATTGTCTTCTCCGGCGGTTTCCAGGTTGCCAATTCCACCGGCACCGCAGGCACATGCGATATCAGCTACAACGCTGATACTGGTGCGAATGAGAGCGGTGTACCTCTGCCTGCCAATGGATCCATCGCTCGTTATGCCCCCAATGTGGCGAATCTGAATGATGGTTACAACGCCAGCGTCACTGTGTCCTGCAATCAGCCAATCCTTGGCATCGCCAACCTGGCTGCTGAACCCGGCTCAGGCAAGCTTGGTGATAGCGCCACAACTGCTAACGGGTTAAACCAGTAAGATCGTTCTACCTCTAGACATTAAGCGAAGCCGCCTCGGCTCTTTGCCGGGCGGTTTCGCACGTCTTACCACCAACGACTTATAACGCCGGCCTATAAACCCTTGGAGACAGCTATGGCGCCCATAAAAACGACCATATTATTCTTATTAATAATACTGACTCTCATCGCTACTGGATGTCAGGGCGAGACGACCCCACAACCACCACCCTTGCCATCCCACACCGCAGCTGAAGGTTATCCTGGGGTTGAAGGCTATCCTTATCCTGGTCCGGTTGCTTCCACACCTGTCAGCAACACCTTCGACGAAAGTTATCCAGCCCCTGAATTCACACCCATGACAATTCAACTGCCAGAGTCTTTGGTTATCCCTGAACCTGGCAAAGATACCGGGATCGTCATTGGGCAGATGGTTTCTGGACCGGATAACCAGCCTTTTCTGGGTGCGCTTTATTTAGCCAGAACGATCAAAGCGGATAAAGAAGGTCTCCCACCCATCGTCGCTTTCTCCGATAGCACCGATCCCCTGGCTGTCCAGGATCAAACCGGGCGCTTCTTGTTCATCGATATCTCCCCAGGTGTTTACGCGCTGATGATTTGGAATCCGGTGACGAGTACAGTGATTCAGGATGAGAAGACAAAGGAATACCGGTTAATTGAGGTCAAAGCTGGAGAAATGACCGATCTAGGGACGATCACCTTACCTTAGATCTTAGATCACTGAGAACTCTAACCGCTGTTCTGGGCGCGTTGGAGGCTAATATTGTCTATCTCACGACCGGCAAGGTGATAATATAAATCGCCTGGTAAGCCAGGTTCTTGGCAGTCGGTTCGGTATCCAGATCACCCCCAAGAATGAATAGGCGGGTCCCGAAGGCCGCCAATCCCAGGTGAGACCAGGGTTGAGGACGAGGGCTATCAAACGCTTGCCAGACTCCGGTTTGTGGTGGATACTCCAGTGACTGTAATCCGCCATTGTCATTCCCCATTCCACCGATCACATGTAAGATGTCAGCAACACTGGCCACTCCCATAGCATATCGACCCTCGGGGAGCGGCTCCCCTTGAGTCCAGGCAACTTGCTGCCCATCATCTCGCTCAGGTACATAAATTTCGTTGACATCCTGGGCGCGTTGCCCGTCAAATCCTCCCACGACAAAAATATTACCGGCAGCCAGCGCGGCGCCGGCAAAGGCTCGCGCGGTTGGCATGGGAGTCCTCGGGGTCCATACATCTCCTTCTGGATCGTATTCATAGACTGAAGCAAGGATCTTTTCCCCATCCCACCCCCCGAAAAGGTATAGCTTGCCTTCGAAAGCCGCCAGTGCATAAGCGCTTAATGCCACAGGGAGAGGGCTGCCTTTTTCCCAGGTATCCTGAAGAGGATCATAAATCTCCATGAGGTTTGTAACTTTCCCGCTGGCGAGTCGCCCACCCGGAATAAAAATTTTTCCCCCAATCACAGCTGCGTTGACATCCGCCACTGGTACTGGTATGGGTGAAAGAGACCTCCAACGATCAGTTTCTGGATCATATCGCTCTAGCACGCCAGTCACCCCCTGGGAAGTCTCTCCGGCAATGGCGTATATCTGGTTTCCATAAACCGCCACCGCTAATCCTTTTCGGGCCATGCGTAGGGGGGCACGTTCCTCCCAGCGGGGAGGAATCGCCGTAGGAGACGGACTGGCCGAGGTACGGGTCAAAGATCGTGCCGTACGCCAGCTAAACAAGGCAATTAGGCCAAGTACGATCAGGGCGGCGACCACTCCACCAGTCAACCAACGCGATCGGAACCTTCGCGGAATATTACCTGAAGGAATAGCTATCACCCCTCCGGTAGTCGCCAGACCTGGTAAACCATCCAACTGCCCACTTCTGGCATTCATGCCCGGCTCCACCAATCCAGCACTGACAGCGTACATAGCCGCCTCGGTGCGGGTCGTGACACCGATCTTGGCAAAGATATTGCGCAGGTGAACTTTGACAGTGTTCGTGCTGATGTATAGTGAAGACGCGATTTCCTTGTTACTAACTCCGGTCGCAACCAGAAACAAGATTTCTCTTTCGCGATCACTCAGATCGTTAATGTCGGCCATAAATAGGAGCAGGATATGAAGGTTTGAAAGCTGGTACTTTCCAAGATTATAACACCGGGATCATGTGTACAATGTCGCGACGCCAGACGTAAATCCGATCTATGGTAAGATCGCAAAGGTATTTTTCCGATTAAAGATGAAAAATGGCTCAGCTGAAGATTCCATTTACCACCCGCACCGTCCCCCTTGCATTATTATTACTCTGCCTGCTTAGTTTTGGCCTGCTCATTCCCTTTTTAGGGCTGTATTGGGATGATTGGCCGGCAATCATGACCATCCGCCTCTTCGGAGTCAATGAATTCTGGGACTTCTATCGCAGCGAACGCCCATTCTCGGCCTGGACTTTTATCGTCACCGCCCCACTGCTGGGTACCCGGCCAGCCGTCTGGCATATTTTCACCTTAACCGTTCGCTGGCTCACAGTCCTGGGGATGTGGTGGACGCTGCGGGGGCTATGGCCCAGGCGCATCCGAGAAGTCACCTGGATGGCACTCCTTTTCACCATCTACCCGGCATTTAGCCAGCACCCGGTGGCAGTCGCGTTTAGTCAGCATTGGATGAGCTTTGCCCTTTACTTTCTCTCGGTAGCGGCGATGATCTACGCTTTCCGTCGCCCGCGCTGGTCCTGGCCTTTGACACTTCTGGCTGTATTCGCTTCGGCCCTGGAAATGCTCACCATGGAATATTTCATTGGTCTGGAGCTGCTCCGCCCGGCGATTCTTTGGTTACTGCTTGCTGAAAGAACGACCAGCAACCGCCAACGACTGCTTTCTACCTTTATGCGTTGGGCTCCATACCTGATTGCGCTGATCGGCGTGATTATCTGGCGTTTGAAGTTTACAACCAGCCTGGCGGAAGATCCTAACCAGCCTACCATGATATATTCCTTGATTTCTCAACCGTTCAGTACTTTGTTCCGCCTGTTTCAACTTTCTGCCCAGGATCTGATCAATAACCTGATCGGGTCCTGGTATGCAACCATGGAACCATCTCAGTTCAACCAGGTCGACCGAGCCAGATTGTTTACTCTCATGGTTGGATTTCTCGCCGCTGGTCTGACTATTATCTTTCTGCGCCGTCTCGAACCAGTTCAAGACCAAGTCACCTCCCAAGATAAAGGCTGGATGAGGCAAGCCCTGGTCATTGGTTTATTGGCGGCGCTTCTCGGTCCACTTCCTGTCTGGCTCACCGACCGGCAGGCGCTGTATGGTCTATATGGCAGTCGCTTCGCGTTGGCGGCCATGTTTGGGCTTAGTATCCTGGTTGTGCTCTTTTTGGAATGGTTCACCCCACGCCGCCTGCCAAAGATCATCTTAATCGGTGCGCTGATCGGCTCCTCTGTCGGTTTTCACCTGCGTACAGCAACTTCTTACTATCGCTCCACTTTAGAGCAGAACAATTTCTACTGGCAACTTTACTGGCGTGCCCCGCACATCCAGCCCGGTACAGCCATCCTCTCCAACGATGAATTATTCATCTATGTTGGTCGCATTTCCACCTCGATGGCTCTCAACCTGGTTTACCCCCTTTCATCTGAATCCCCCAATCTGGATTATTGGTTCCTCGAGCTTGAACAGGACGTTAGCCAGAAAGCGATCCCGAACTTCTTACAAGGCAAACCCTTAGAGGAGACATTTCGGCACTATACCTTTACCGGTTCGAGCCTGGAAACTCTGGCTATCTATTATACCGATCCGGTGGGACGCTGCCTGTGGGTGCTTTCGCCCGAGGATGTGGATAATCCTGTTTTACCTACTCTCCTCCGTAGTATTTTGCCAGTTTCAAACCTGAGCCGCAT